>Ga0180009_10000015_pt1 | contig 357437 bp, 326 predicted proteins | sample OS_PC_MetaG_FD_123537 | JGI IMG/M metagenome (GOLD analysis project Ga0180009, IMG submission 123537) | Groundwater microbial communities from the Aspo Hard Rock Laboratory (HRL) deep subsurface site, Sweden - OS_PC_MetaG | ecosystem: Environmental > Aquatic > Deep subsurface > Groundwater...
AGCCATGCTAAAAAGTGTAACACACAAGAGAATAATTATTAGCGAGTTCCATCTGACCGATAAAAATAAATAATATAAACAGATGAAACGAGCCATGCTAAAAAGTGTAACACACAAGAGAATGATTATTAGCGAGTTCCATCTGACCTTTGAAAAACAATAATTATAAACAGATGAAAGATTACTTAAAACCCATTATGTATGCCTTGCTCATTGCCTTTGGTATTGTATTGGGAAGTCTGTTGAGTTTTAATGCCAAACCCGCTTTTTTGTCTAAAAATTCCGGGAAGGAAAAACTTTCCAGACTCATAGATTATATCGATAAAGAATACGTGGACAATGTAAACACAGACAGCATCGTCGACCTTACGGTCAACTCAATTTTAGCCAAACTTGATCCGCATTCTGTTTACATTCCCAAAAGCGAAATGGCCGCCACTGCCGAAAACATGAAAGGCGATTTTGTCGGTATTGGTGTCAATTTTTATTTTTATAAAGACAGCCTCGCCGTCATCAACCCAGTTCCCGGAAGTCCCTCGCAAAAAGTAGGCATCAAAGCCGGTGACAGAATATTATTTGCAGGCAGTCGCAAACTCTTTGGCGCAGATGTCACTACCGACACTTTGGTCAGCGTACTCAAAGGTGAAGTTAACTCCGAAGTTGATTTGGAAGTGTACAGACGCGGTGAAAAAGAACTTCTCAAATTCAAGCTCTCCCGAGACCATATTCCCATCAAAAGTGTTGACGCCTCTTATATGTTGACTCCCGAATTGGGATACATTAAAATAAATCGCTTTGCAGAAAGTACTTATCAGGAATTTACAACAGCACTCGATTCGCTGATTGCACTCAACGCCAAAGAATTGGTGCTCGATCTTCGCGGAAATCCCGGCGGCTATGTGGGTATTGCCGAAAAAATTCTCGACGAATTTCTTCCAAAAGACACGCCCATGCTGACCACCAAAAACAAAAGCGGAAAAGAAACCAAAAGCATCGCTACCAACAAAGGTAGGTTTGAAAACAAACCGCTTTACGTACTCATTGATGAAAATTCGGCTTCGGCCAGCGAGATTGTGGCGGGCGCTTTGCAAGACAATGATATTGGCACCATCGTGGGCAGGCGTTCGTTCGGCAAAGGATTGGTGCAGCGAGAAATGGCGTTGGGTGACGGAAGCGCCGTTCGTCTTACCATTGCGCGCTACTACACGCCTACCGGTCGATCTATACAACGGCCCTATGAAAACGGCGTCAACGCCTACTACGATGATTTTTACAACCGCTACGAAAACGGGGAATTTATTGACAAAGACAGCATCAAAGTAGATGATTCACTCAAATTCAAAACCCCAAAAGGTAAAATAGTTTATGGTGGCGGGGGCATTATTCCCGATGTGTTTGTCTCCACAGATACCATTCAGGGCAGTGAAGCGCTTCGTTATTTGGAACTGAACGGCAATTTCAATTTCTTTATTTTTGAATCTATCGATGAAAACCGAAAAGCATTTTCTGCGCTCACTTTTAAAGATTTTGAAGAAGAAAATGTTTTTCCGGACAGCTTGGTAACTAAGTTTATCAACAGCTATACCGAACGTGGTTTGCGTTTGCAATACCAATCCTTTAAAGACAAATTAAAAGTCTATTTGACCGCCAACCTGGCCGGACAACTCTTTGGAAATGAATACAAAGCCATCTTGCTCAACAAGGAAGACCCTGTGATACGACGGGTGTTGGAACTCGACAAAAAATAGTTTGTTTACCAGTCCTGAAAAGGTTTCTTAGCAAGTTGCGCATTGTAATATCTGATATCTCCGGTGACTTCTTCACCTAACCAATCCGGCTTTTCAAACATTTCATCTGCGTCCACGAGTTCAATTTCGGCAACCACCAAACCTTGGTTGCTGCCAAAAAAATCATCCACTTCATAGATATGTCGTCCCGCAGCCACTTCATACCTGCGTTTTTCTATCTTTCCGGGTTCACACAATGCCAAAAGCGCTATCGCTTCTTCACGGTCGATTTCTTTTTCCCATTCAAAACGCTTGAGCCCGGAGTCGTCCGTCAATCCTTTTACAGTCAAAATACCTTTGCTGTCAGCCAAGCGAACGCGCACTGTTCGCTCAGGATCTGTGTTCAAAAAACCTTGTTGAATGTCGTAAGACCGAGATGCTTCATTTTTATAAGCATCCGAACGCACCAAAAACTTTCTTTCAATTTCAATCATAAATTCATTTGAGTTGGTTTTGCTAAGATAAAAATATAAAAGTCGCAAAAATAAGCAGGCAAGATTTTGATGTGTAGGTTGTCTAAAAATTTGTTACGAATTCTCGTTTTACGACGTCAAATTATGGTTGGTTCGGAAATTTACGCCAAACACTTTGATAACTATAACTTCTTGATGTATTTTTGTTAGAAATTATACATCATGAAGCCCGATCTTTTTCAATCGCCCGATTATTATCAAATTGACGAACTCCTATCCGAAGAACATTTGCTGGTGCGACAAGCCACGCGCGACTGGGTAAAACGCGAGGTGTCACCCATTATTGAAGACTATGCACAGCGTGCAGCTTTTCCGCAACAATTGGTCAAAGGTTTGGCAGAAATCGGCGGTTTTGGTCCGTACATTCCGCAAGCATACGGCGGCGCAGGCCTAGATCAAATATCATACGGCTTGATGATGCAAGAAATCGAACGCGGTGATTCGGGCATAAGATCGACCGCTTCAGTGCAGTCTTCCTTGGTAATGTACCCAATTTGGAAATTTGGATCGGAAGCACAGCGACAAAAATATTTACCCAAACTGGCATCCGGCGATATGTTGGGTTGTTTCGGACTCACCGAACCCGACCACGGTTCCAATCCGGGCGGCATGACCACGAATTTTAAAGACAAAGGCGATCATTTTCTGCTAAACGGAGCCAAAATGTGGATCTCCAATGCGCCATTTGCAGATGTTGCAGTGGTGTGGGCCAAAGACGAAAACGGGCGCATTCACGGACTTATCGCAGAGCGCGGAATGGAAGGATTTTCTACACCTGAAACGCACAACAAGTGGTCGTTGCGCGCTTCCGCCACCGGCGAATTGATTTTTGACAACGTCAAAATACCTAAAGAAAATATTTTACCGGGCAAAAGCGGTCTAGGTGCGCCACTCAATTGTCTGGACTCTGCACGATATGGCATTGCCTGGGGTGCCATTGGCGCCGCGATGGATTGCTACGACACCGCATTGCGCTACGCCAAAGAACGCGTACAATTTGGAAAACCCATAGCCGCCACCCAACTGCAACAAAAAAAACTGGCCGAAATGATTACTGAAATCACCAAGGCGCAACTGCTGGCATGGCGACTTGGCGTGCTTAGAAACGAAGGCAAAGCCACTACGGCCCAAATATCGATGGCCAAGCGAAACAACGTCAATATGGCGATAGAGATTGCTCGTGAAGCGCGACAAATATTAGGTGGAATGGGCATCACCGGCGAGTATTCCATCATGCGCCACATGATGAATTTGGAATCTGTCATCACCTACGAAGGCACCCACGACATTCATTTGCTCATTACCGGCCACGACGTGACAGGTCTTCAGGCGTTTAAAGACGAAAGTGTTTAAGAGGGTCGGTTTGGAATTTCGTTCCCTAGTTATCAAAATACGCTTTTATCCAATTCCTTAGTAAGGAAAGTCGGCTTTTCTACCTTTTAATCATTTGTAGTGAGTTGCAGATTTGTTTTATATCTACAAATTGCCATATTTTCAGGAATTCCGCTATTTTTACAACCGATTAAAATATTTTCGCGCAATTTCAGTTAGTTTCTAATCACCCAACACGCTGTAGTTTGAAATTTGTTTACACCTATATCTTCCTTGCTTTGCTGCTCGTCATGGGGGCTTGTTCCACCAAAAAAGACAAGTTTATCAACCGAAATTTTCACGCGCTAAGTACAAAATATAACGTGCTCTACAACGGCAACTTGGCCTTCGAGGAAGGTAGAGATGCGCTAATAAACAGTTACGAAGACAATTTTTGGGAAATTTTACCCATAGAACGGCTCGCTGTTGAAGAAGAAGATATTGTCTTTCCCGGACGCCGCGCCAAGGACAAAAATTTTGAAATTGCAGAGGAAAAAGCCACCAAAGCAATTCAAAAACACTCGATGAACATTTCGGGCTTGGAGCGCAATCCACAAATGGACGAAGCTTTTTTACTACTCGGCAAGGCGCGATATTTTGACCAACGGTTTATTCCGGCACTTGAAGCCTTCAACTATGTATTGTACAAATATCCCAACAGCGATAAAATCAACACGGCAAAAATTTGGCGCGAAAAGGTGAACATCCGTCTCGAAAACGAGCAAATCGCCATCAAAAATCTCGATCGGTTGCTCAAAACCGAACCACTAGGCAGGGAAGAATATGCAGATCTTCATGCATTTATGGCACAAGCCTACATAAACGAAAAGAAAAATGATACCGCTATTGCCTATTTGAAAGAAGCTGCCTTTACCACCAAAAATCAAACAAACAAAGCGCGCTATTTATTCATCTTAGGACAGCTGTACGAAAGTCTCAACACCATCGACAGTTCGGATATGGCATTTCGCGAAATCTTGCAGATGAAACGAAAAGCACCTCGAATGTATTGGGCTCATGCGCAAATCAAAATGGCCGAACACTTTGCCTATACAGACGGAAACGAACAAGAAGAATTGGAAGCTTTAATGAAACTGGCCGAAAACAGAGAGAGCCGTCCGTATTTAGACAAGATTTATTATCAAATTGGGGAGTTTCACAACCGACGCAACGACATAGCACTGGCAGAAACCTTCTACAACAAAGCATTGCGCGAACAAACACCGGACAAGGAACTCAAAGCGCGCACCTATCAAACCTTGGGCGACATCTATTTCGACAAAACGGAATACTATGCAGCCGGGCAATACTACGACAGTACCCTGGTCAACATGAACGAAACCACGCTGGCACATTTTCGCCTCAAAAGAAAGCGCGACAACCTACAAGATGTCATCGCCTATGAAAACACAGCTGCTAAAAACGACAGTATTCTCAATTTGGTTGGGTTGAGTGTTGCCGATCGGGAAAGCATTTTTCAAACCGTGATAGACACGCTCAAAGCACGTGTGTTGGCAGCCCAAAAAGAAGCTGCCGAGCAAGAAGCCCTTGCCTTGGATCGGGAAAGTTTTTTAGGCTTGGATGGCCAAAATCAGAAACCGAGCCTCGGGGCATTTCAGTTTTATGATCCTTCGGTGATGGGCGCACAGCGCATAGAATTTAGAAGAAAATGGGGCAACAGAAATCTCTCGGACAATTGGCGCTGGCAAGATCGCAGTTCGGCCTTGCCGCAAACCAGCAGCGCAGTGGTCGCCGAAAATCCTGACGAACAATTTAAAGATTCCATTTATCAGTTGGCCTATTACCTAAACCGCATTCCCAAAGATCCTGCGGTGATAGACAGCCTTTCGCGTCAGCGGAACGATGCCTATTATCAGTTGGGATTGATATACAAAGAACGTTTCAAGGCCTATACTGTGGCCATCGAAAAACTCGAAATTTTATTGACAAACCAACCCGAAGAAAAATTGATTTTGCCTGCCAAATACAATTTGTACCAATTGTATGCACTGACAGATTCTCCAAAAGCCTTAGCCGTTAAAACAGATATTTTGACCAATCATGCAAATTCCAGGTTTGCACAATTGTTGCAAAATCCGGAAGCAGATTTGGCGGAAGACACCGAAAGTCCGGAAGCTGTGTACAACCGAATTTATGAATTGTACCGCAACCAACAATTTGCAGATGCCGAAAAACTTTTGGATGCAGCGGTACTGACTTTTAACGGAGATGAAATTGTGCCCAAATTGGCCTTGCTCAAAGCGAGAAGTTTGGCACGGCTCGACGGCTTTGAAGCCTACAGAAAAAGCATGGAAGAGTTGTCTGTTGACTACGCCAACAGTGCTGAGGGCAAATTGGCTGCCGAACTGCTAAACTCAGACTTAAAAGATCTTGAAGCCGCTTCATTTGACTTGGAAAGCAGCTCGTTGTATTGGAAGGTGCTAGTGCCATACGCCTTTGTGGATTCATTGAAGATGCAGCGCGAAAGGGAAATTGTAGAAAAAGCCATTGATACTTTGCAATACGATTATTTGTTTCTATCGGAAGACCTTTACAGCCGCGACAAAATATTTTTGGTCATTCACGGATTTCCGGATGCATCGCGGGCAGAAGGATTCTTAGAATTGTTGCGGGTAAACAAAGACTTTAAGCTACGTTTAGACGGCATTGTGGTCAACTCTGAAAACTATCGAATCATACAAATTCACAAAAACCTTGACGACTATCTGTTAAAAACAGAAGAGATGAAAGCGTCTATCAAAAATTAGCCATGTCAAATTTGTTGATTTTTAGATGAATATACTATATTTGCTTTCCTGATTATCATTTGAACCCCAAATAAAACCAAAAATATGTTTAACGAACCCAAAAAAAAGCAAGGTATTTTACCCACACTCAGCAAGCCCAACACGATTAGCGAATCTTCAAAAATCACAGGCGATTTTATCTCCGAAGGTGATATTAGAATAGATGGCAAGTTGGAAGGCACTATTAAAACTTCAGGCAAATTGGTGATAGGAAAGGCCGGATTTGTCAAAGGTAAAGTGGAGTGCGCCAATGCCGATTTTGAAGGAAAATTTTCCGGTGAACTGTTGGTCAACGGCCTTTTGAGCCTGAAACCTTCAGCCTCGGTATCGGGCGAATTGATAGTTGGCAAACTGGCTGTTGAACCCGGTGCTGCCATTGATGCCACTTGCAAAATGAAAGGCAGCCTAAAAGCCATTTCTAATGAGCAGCCAAAAGTTGCCGAAAAAGCCGTCTAACCGTCCGCTCGTACTTATCGGTCTGGCCTCGCAAATGGGACTCACCATCTACATCTGTGTATGGCTGGGCAAAAAATTGGATGCCTACTACCACTTCGAAAAAGTTTTTGTGGTTGTTTTTACCTTGCTCGGTGTTTTTCTCTCTATTTTTACACTGATTAAACAGCTGAAAAAACTCGATTTGTAGATATTAGATCTGCGTTTAAACCCTTTAGAGCATCATGCCAAAAACCACTTTGCGCTTTATTAGAAACCTACTTTTGTTGCTGTCCTTGGTTTTGATATGCCACCTGTTGATTCTACATTTTTTGAAAAAACCATTGTTTGGAAACCTGCTTGTGCATGCGTATTGGGTCAATTATTTATTGGCCGCTATCATTTTTTGGATTATCGATCGATACAAAACCAGACAAAAAAGCGCACTTGGTTTTATGTTTATGGCCGGCAGTTTCCTCAAGTTTGCCGTGTTTTTTATCATCTTCTATCCGGTTTATAAGTCAGATGGAAATGTGGTTACCGAAGAGTTTTCCACTTTTTTCATTCCGTATGTTTGTTGTCTGATTTACGAAACCTATTCAGCATCAAAGATTTTAAATCAACTGTAAGCACATTTTAAACAAAAAAAATTTGTTTTTTGTTTTTGATAAAAGACTTACCTTTGCGCCGATTTAAAAATGGGGTTTCGACAATTATTTTTGGTATGATCGACACAATTTCTAAAAAGCTTATCATCGGCGTTTTCGCGTTACTTTCTTATTTATCCTTTGGACAAGAGCCGGAAAACCACGAAGCCACCGCTGCACACAAGGATTTAAGGGCAGAAATCAGGGCTGATATTCAGCATCACCTGCAAGATTCTCATTATTTTACCTTTCTGTCAGATGAAGAAACCCACTATGCCATTCCGCTTCCTGTCATTCTATGGGACAACGGGTTGAAAGTTTTTTCGGCTTCCAAATTTCACCACGGAGAAACCCTAGCCGAAGTGGACGGAAACTACTACAAATTATACCACAATAAAATATACAAAACCGACGCACAAGGCACGATAAACTATGATGAAAATCACCACCCGACCAACGCCAAACCGCTCGATTTTTCTGTTACAAAAAGTGTGGTGAGTATCTTGATGACCGCTTTGCTCATGTTTTGGCTCTTTAGCAGTTTGGCTAAATCTTATGCAAACAACAGTGGCATCGCAACAGGCGTGGGCAGATTTTTTGAACCCATAATTTTGTATATCCGCGATGAAATTGCCATTCCCAACATTGGCGAAAAACACTACAAGAAATACATGAGTTACTTGCTCACCATTTTCTTCTTTATTTGGTTTTTAAATATGTTCGGCCTTACGCCACTGGGCATTAATGTCACAGGAAATATTGCTGTAACTTTTGCTTTGGCTTTGCTCACTTTTATCATCACCAACGTGACTGCCAATAAAAATTATTGGGGACACATTTTTTGGATGCCCGGTGTGCCTTTGCCTATGAAAATCATTTTAGCACCTATCGAATTATTGGGTGTCATCATCAAACCTTTTTCGTTGATGATTCGTCTCTACGCAAACATATCTGCAGGACATATCGTTTTGATGAGTTTGATTGGTTTGATTTTTATTTTCAAAAACTGGCTGGGAAGTTCGTTGTCTTTCGGACTCGCCTTTGCCATTTCACTGATTGAAATATTAGTTGCCTTGTTGCAAGCATATATATTTACCATGTTGTCTGCTTTGTATTTTGGTTTTGCTGTGGAAGAGCACGACCACGAAGCGGCACATTAATACGAATGTTCAATTTTTAATTATATATTATGGAAATTCCAGTAATGGTAGGTGCAGGTTTGGTAGTAATTGGTGCCGGTATCGGTATCGGTCGCATCGGTGGTTCAGCAATGGACGCTATTGCGCGTCAGCCTGAGGCTTACGGAAAAATTCAAACAGCGATGTTGATTGCAGCTGCTTTGATTGAAGGTATTGGTTTTGCTGCGCTTTTTGCAGTAGGATAGTCCTAAAAAAGCCGCCTTGCAACGGTTGGTTGTGGAGGCGGTTTTATTAAAAATTAGATACGATAAAGACATTATATAACTCATGGAAAAATTAATTGAAGAATTTTCGTTCGGATTGTTTTTTTGGCAATTAATCATCTTTATATTGCTGATTGTTCTGCTCAAAAAATTTGCTTGGAAACCTATCCTCAATGCCGTGAATGAGCGCGAAGAAGGCATCAAAAATGCATTAAAATCTGCTGAAGATGCCCGCAAAGAAATGCAAAACCTTCAGGCAGACAACGAGCGAATCTTGAAAGAAGCACGGGCGCAACGCGAAACCATTTTAAAAGAAGCACGCGAGATGAAAAACAACATCGTAGCCGAAGCCAAAGAAGAAGCCAAGAGCCAAGCAGATAAATTGATGCTACAAGCCCAACAAGCCATTGAAGCCGAAAAACAAGCCGCGCTGAGCGAAATCAAAAACCAAGTATCGAGCCTGTCTCTAGAAATTGCCCAAAAAGTAGTCACCGCAGACTTGGCCAAAGACAAAAATCAAGAAAAATTGATTGAAAGCCTGCTTAAAGAGTCTCAAATAAACTAAGCTATGCAAACAGGAAACAGGGCATCCATTCGCTATGCAAATGCATTACTGAGCCTAGCTAAAGAAGCAAAAGCAACGGCTAAGGTTTCCGATGATGCCATTTATATCATCAAAACTTTGCAAGGCAGCAAAGATTTAAAAAACCTGCTCCAATCGCCTTTGGTACAAACTGAAGACAAAAAGCAAATCTTGGAACACGTTTTTACAGACGTACAAAACGTTACATCCAGTTTGTTTGGTGTTTTGGCTTCTAACCGTCGCTTAGATTTGCTGGAAAACATCATGCAGCGATATCTGGACCAACTCGATTCTGAAAACGGATTTGTACAGGCCGAAGTGATTTCCGCCATTCCGCTTACAGACGCCTTGCGCACAAAAATTTTGATGAAAGTAAAAGCCATCTCCGGCAAAGAAGGCAAACTCAAAGAAAGGGTAGATCCCAAAATCATAGGTGGTTTTGTGCTACGCGTAGGCGACAGCGAATACAACGCAAGCGTGCTTAACCAGTTTGAAAAATTACGAACACAATTAGTCAATTAAAACATAAGCCTTTTAACATACAGTATCATGGCAGAAATAAAACCCGCTGAAGTGTCAGCAATCATCAAAAAACAAATTTCCAATTTTGAAGCCGCCGCAACCTTAGACGAGGTAGGATCGGTATTACAAATAGGTGACGGTATTGCCCGTGTATATGGTTTGTCCAACGCTCAATACGGCGAATTGGTTTCCTTTGATCAAGGATTGGAAGGCATTGTATTGAACTTGGAAGAAGACAACGTCGGTGTGGTATTGCTCGGACCATATACACATATTAAAGAAGGCTCAACCGTCAAACGCACCCAGCGCATTGCTTCCATCAAAGTGGGCGAAGGCATTGTGGGTCGCGTGGTGGACACACTTGGAAACCCCATAGATGGCAAAGGTGCTATAGAAGGCAAACTATATGAAATGCCGCTAGAACGAAAAGCCCCGGGTGTTATTTTTCGCCAACCGGTAAACGAACCCCTTCAAACAGGAGTAAAAGCAGTTGATGCTATGATTCCCGTCGGACGCGGGCAGCGTGAATTGGTGATTGGCGACCGCCAAACCGGTAAAACAACGGTTTGTATCGATACCATTATCAACCAAAAAGAATTTTACGATGCCGGCAAACCGGTATATTGTATCTATGTAGCTATCGGACAAAAAGCATCAACCGTAGCCGGAATCGCAAAAACACTTGAAGACAAAGGTGCTATGGCCTATACCACCATTGTCGCCGCAAATGCTTCAGATCCTGCACCGATGCAAGTGTACGCACCTTTTGCCGGTGCTTCTATCGGTGAATATTTCCGCGATTCGGGTCGTCCGGCATTGATTGTGTATGACGACTTGTCTAAACAGGCAGTTGCCTACCGGGAGGTGTCTTTGTTGTTGCGTCGTCCACCCGGACGTGAAGCCTACCCGGGCGACGTGTTTTATTTGCACTCCCGTTTGCTAGAACGTGCGGCCAAGATTATCAACAACGATGATATTGCCAAAAACATGAACGATTTGCCAGATGTATTAAAACCTATCGTAAAAGGCGGTGGCTCTTTGACGGCACTTCCTATCATTGAAACGCAAGCCGGAGACGTGTCGGCCTATATCCCGACCAACGTTATCTCTATTACAGATGGTCAAATATTCTTAGAGTCGGATTTGTTCAACTCCGGTGTGCGCCCTGCCATCAACGTAGGTATCTCCGTATCGCGTGTGGGTGGTAATGCACAAATCAAATCCATGAAGAAAATTGCAGGAACTTTAAAACTCGATCAGGCACAATTCCGCGAATTGGAAGCCTTTGCCAAGTTTGGATCCGACTTGGATGCTGCCACATTGAACGTTATTGAAAAAGGAAGGCGCAACGTAGAGATTTTGAAACAATCACTCAACGATCCTTTCACCGTAGAAGATCAGGTAGCCATCATTTTTGCAGGTACCAAAAATTTGCTTCGCGATGTGCCGGTTGACAAAGTAAAAGAATTTGAACGCAGCTATTTGGAAGTGCTCAATGCCAAACATCGCGATGTGTTGGATAAGCTAAAAGCCGGACAGTTGACAGACGAAATTACCGACACTTTGACACAGGTTGCCAAAGAAATTGCAGGCAGTTATAAAAAATAATTTTTTAACCACTGTTTAGCCCAACAAAACAATGGCCAATTTAAAGGAAATACGCAACAGAATCGCCTCGGTATCCTCTACCATGCAGATAACCTCTGCCATGAAAATGGTATCGGCGGCCAAGCTCAAAAAAGCGCAGGACGCCATTACGGCTATGCGGCCTTACTCTAGAAAACTAACCGAGTTGATGCAAAATTTGAGTGCATCATCTCAGGATAGCAATTTGGGTGTCTATGCCGACAACCGACCTGTAAAACGCGCATTGGTAGTGGCAATTACTTCCAACAGGGGTCTTTGTGGTGCCTTCAATTCAAACGTGATTAAGAAAGCCAAAAACTTGCAACAAGACTGGCAAGGCGTAGAAACCGATTTCTACACCATCGGCAAACGCGGTACAGATAGTTTGAAAAAAATACAAAAACCAATAGGTGTACAAACAACCATCTTCGACAGCCTGACTTTTGAAAATACCGCTTCAATTGCAGATGAACTTATGCAGTTGTTTAGCAATGGTACTTGCGACAAAATTGTACTCATCTACAACAGTTTTAAAAATGCTGCCAATCAGGAGGTATTGACTGAGCAATTTTTGCCGATACTGCCCATTGCGACCGATGCCAAAACAGAAGTAGATTATATATTCGAACCCGAAAAAGAGGATATACTTTCGTCTTTAATTCCAAAATCTCTAAAGACACAACTATACAAAGCTTTAAGAGACTCTTTTGCTTCCGAACACGGCGCGCGCATGACAGCTATGCACAAGGCAACAGACAATGCTACAGAGCTTAGGTCGCAGCTAAAAATCACCTACAACAAAGCCCGCCAAGCAGCCATCACCAACGAAATTTTAGAAATCGTAAGTGGCGCAGAAGCACTCAACGGATAAGTTTTAAAATTAAACCTATACAAAACCTGTCTTTTGGCAGGTTTTTTGTTTTATAAAAATCTCGATGACTCGATACAAAAAACATATTCTCATGGTCATAGTTGCGATGATTTTTATCATACTCAATCAAGGATGTGCCAAAAAACTGCCGCCGCAGCAGTCTTTGCCTTTTACAATAGATGCCGTGTATTATCAAACATGGGTGGGCGGTATAGAAGGCGCCGGATCCGGATACAACCTATTTTTAAAAACCACCGAACCGCTTCCTGAAAATGTAGTTCTTACCGCTGTGTATTTCAACAACAAACAAGCCGTTTGGGAACAAAACAAACAAGAGTCCTTGCTCTTTGTAGCACATCTAAAAAATGACCTCCGCCCAAGAGAGTCTTTTATCCTTCATAAAGATGTAACTCAGGAATACGGAAACGAAATGCCCAAAAAGCAACCACAATACGAACTTGCTGCCGATGAAGCCATGATTTTTTATACGGTTGATGGTCAGGAAAAAGTGACAAAAATCTCCGGAATCTCTGAAAAACCTCAGAACCCCGATCCGAGAATGCGAAACTAGCATAGGCTTTGTTATCTTTGGGCATTCGCTTAACTTTAGCCATATTTAACTCGCTTCCTTGAATACAGCTCGCAAACTTATTGGTCAAACCTTTGTGTACGGTCTTGCCACTGTGTTGCCGCGCATGATGAGCTTTTTGCTTGTTCCTTTATATACAAGTTTGCTCAAAGTGAGTGTGTATGGCGTTATTTCCATAGTGTTTTCGTGGATGGTGCTTTTTAATGTAGTGCTCTCGTATGGTATGGAAACAGCCGTTTTTAGATTTTTTCACAAAGAAAACAAGAACAAAAAAGTAATAGCCACAGCACTGTATTCGCTGATTTTTTCCAGTTTAGGTTTTTTGTTAATCGGCCTCCTTTTTGTAGAAGACATTGCCCAACTCACACACATCAACAGTGAATATTTAAAGTTGGCTGTTTGGATATTGGTGCTCGATGCACTTGTTGTAGTGCCATTTGCCACTTTACGTATTCGTCAAAAAGCAGCGCAATACGCATGGATTAAAATTTCAAATGTGTTTCTCAATTTATCATTAAACATCCTGTTTCTCTGGTTATTTCCCGCTTACCAAATCACACATTTGATAGGCCTTTCTGTTGTTTTTGAGGATCCGATAATTGCCATTTTTACAGCAAACTTGCTCGCAAGTGGTTTCACGCTGCTGTGGCTCATAAAAACCTTTGGTATTTTAACCAAGGGCTTTGACCGTGTTTTACTCAAACAAATGCTCCGTTATGCGTATCCTATTTTGATAGCCGGATTGGCCTTTGCTGTAAACGAAACTTTTGACAGAATCCTACTCGGCCGTTTATTGCCCAAAGACATCGCAGCACAAGCGGTAGGCGCTTATGCCGCCTGTTACAAACTCGCCATGTTTATCACGCTTTTCGCAACGGCTTTTAGGCTGGGCATAGAGCCCTTCTTTTTTAGCAAAGCCAAAGACGTAAACGCCCCGGAAACTTATGCTACTATCACGCACTATTTTACGGTCTTCGGCAGTATAGCCGTATTGGCAGTGGTCGTTTTTTCCGATTTTTTAAAAACTATCCTCATTAGAGACAGCGCCTATTGGGAGGCCATGAAAGTGGTGCCTTTGTTGCTTTTTGCCAACCTGTTTTTGGGGATTTATCACAACCTGTCTGTTGCGTATAAGGTGACAGACAAAACCTTAGTGGGTGCCGGCATTTCTGTGTTTGGTGCCATGGTAACATTGGGTATAAACTTTTGGTTGATTCCTACTATGAGTTATATGGGATCGGCTATTGCGACTTTTGCAGCATATGGCAGCATGATGCTCCTTTCGCTTTTTTTGGGAAGAAAATACATGATTATTCCCTATCATTTTAAAAAGTCCGGATTGTACCTGCTTCTTAGCGGTGTTTTCACCGTGCTTTCTTTTTATATATTCGACCATAAAGTATGGGTGGGTGTGTTGCTCTTGGTTGTGTTTTTCTTATTTGTTTGGAAACTGGAACAAAACACCCTCAAAAAGCTTCTCCTAACGACTATGACTAAATCCAAAACATAGGAATTCTAAAGATTTTCCGTTAATTTTACCCCATGAACACACTACCAATCAGACTGGTCAACAAATCGAAACATCCGGATCCTGCTTATGAAACACCGGCTTCTGCGGGTGTAGATTTACGAGCAAATCTCGATGCACCTGTCACGTTTAAACCCCTTGACCGGCATATCGTAAAAACCGGACTTTTTATAGAATTACCGGTTGGATATGAAGCCCAGGTCAGACCCAGAAGTGGATTGGCAGCCAAGTTTGGGATTACAGTACTCAACACACCCGGCACCATAGATGCCGACTACAGAGGTGAAATTGGTGTGATATTGGTGAACCTCTCTTCCTCAGATTTTGTGGTTGAAGACGGCGATCGGATTGCACAACTTGTCATAGCCAAACACGAACAAGCCGGTTTTATTCGAGTTTCGGACCTGAGTGAAACCACACGTGGCAGTGGCGGTTTTGGCAGTACGGGCGTGAAATAAAAACACATCAAGCCACTACACGCATGAGGTTTAAAACAAAAATTCTGCTGCTTTTGATGCTGACCTACAACTGGGTACACGGTCAAGAACCCGATGACGGTTTGGGTGAATATGCAGATGCTTTCCAAGATTGTTTTTTTGAAGCTTTAAAGCAAAGCAACATTGAAAACTACAGCCGCGCGCTGGTATTGCTCTACCAATGTGAAGAGCTCAATAAAAAAGAACCGGTATTGTATTTTGAAATGGGAAAAAACCATTTGAAACTCAAAAACCTGGACGAAGCAGAAAAAGCCTTTTTAAAAGCACAACAAATGCAACCGGACAATATTTGGTACAACGAGGCACTTTTCGACTTCTACAAAATGTCTGAAAACCTCCCTAAGAGTATAGTGTATTCCGAGAAATTGATTGCGCTGGGTCGTGACTATCACGAAACGCTGATTCGGCTGTATTTGCAAGCAGAAAACCCTGAAAAAGCCACCGAAACCCTCAATGCCATGCGCTTGAAAACAGGCGATTCGGATCGGGTTGCTACACTTCAAGAACTTATTGACAGGCTTAACCGGCAAATGTCCAGATCCAATACATCTGCGTTTAACCATACCGCATATCAAAAAAATGTTGAAGACTTGATGCGTGAGGAAAAATGGGAAGAATATCAAAAGATAACTGCCGATTGGCTTCAAAATGCTCCGTCAGACACAGCAAAAATGTACGCTTTGCCTTTTTTTATTTCTCAAAAAGATTCCGCGGCAGCCAAGCTAGCTTTTCCATCTCTATTAAAAGCTGACATTCAGAACAATGCTCCGCTTGAAAAGCTGGTTGTTAAAACCCTGACAGAAGCCACTGCCCAACAAGTAAATTTGGGTTCAGATTTGGCCTTAAGCAATTTTCTGACTTCAAAAGTACAAGCGACTTCTATATTGACCGCCAGTTTAAAATACGTATTAAAACTGCAAAAAAACACACTTGCACTTGTGCTTTCCGACAAAATCCTAGCCGCAGATGCCACTAATTTTGATGGCATTTCCGCCAAGGTAACGCTGCTCAATAGGCAACAGAGCCATGCTTTGGCGCTAGATCTTTCGCAACAGGCATTGGGTCTATATCCTGCACAAGCCGTTTTTTATCTCGAAAGCGGCAAGGCACTTATCGCGCTTAACAAACCGGACAGTGCCGTAGAAATGCTTTTGGGTGGCATCGACTTTATTTTTGACGACAACATCCTTCAAAACGAATTTTATCAAAAACTGGCTTCGGCATATAAATTGTTAGGTAATACAGAAAGAGAAGCTTTTTATCGGGCAAAATTGAAAAACATTCCAAATCCGTGACAAAAAACATTACTTCTGCGTGTCGAATCCTGTTACCTATTGTTCTGGTAATGCTGTTCAATGCTTGTAAATCAGGAGCAGATGCACTCAGTTTTAAAAACGTAAAAAAACTGAAAGACAGCGAGCTTTTTGGTGAAATAGATCAGCGTAAAAGTCAGTTTAACACCATGGAATCTAGGTTGAAAGTGAGATACGAGGACGACCAACGTATGCAAAACCTCATTGTGACCATTCGCATGGAAAAAGACAGCCTTATTTGGATGAATGCTTCTGTGCTAGGCATTTCCATGGCACGCGCCAAAATAACACCCGGCAGTGTGCAGTATTACGAAAAATTAGACAAGACATACTTTGACGGAAATTTTGAACTGCTCAGCAAATGGTTGGGCGCACCGCTCAACTTCGACCAGTTACAAAATCTGCTGTTGGGCGAACCCTTAACAGATTTGCGCCAAGTGAACGGCTTAAATAGCCGCGTAGAAAAAAACCTATACCGGTTAGATGCTTCCCGTTTTTTTGAAGATTTTACGGCTATGATTCTCCTACGTCCGGACAACTTCAAAACAGTGGCACAACAAATCAGCAGAGAAAGTGACGACAATTATCTCAAAGCCAACTATAAATCCTATCAAACGGTAGCCGGTGTTGTCTTGCCCGAAAATCTCCATCTCTTGGCTTATGAAAATCCAAAAAAAATTAATATTGACATTGAATATAGAGATGTCAAAATCAACCAAGCATTAAATTTGCCTTTTAAAATTCCATCCGGTTATAAAGAACTTGTCTTCTCTGAATGAAACGAAATATTCTGTTTTCTACCCTTACCTTCGGTTTCTTGTTGCTGACAAGCCTGCATGGTTTTGCCCAGAGTGAACAGCAAAAGTTGGAACAAAGGCGACAAGAAATCATGGCCGAAATACAGCAAACCAACCGTTTGTTGAGTTCCAACAAAAAGCAATCGCGTAGCGTTTTACAACAGATAGAAGACCTCGATTTAAAAATTAAATCTCAAGAAAAACTCATCGCTGTCATCAGCCAGCAAGCCGGTTTGCTCAATAGAAAAATCAGAAACAACCGCAATGAAATCAGTAAACTGAATAAGGAGTTAGACGTTCTCAAAGCAGACTATGCCAATATGATTGTAAAATCTTACAAAAGCAAATCTGAACAGAGCCGTTTGATGTTTTTGCTGTCGTCCGATAATTTTTTACAAGCCTACAAGCGCTTGCAATACATGAAGCAATACACCCAACACCGACGTGTACAGGGCGAAGAAATTGGATTAAAAACACAGTCTTTGTTAATCTTAAACGACACATTGGGCATACAACTTAAGGCGCAAGAAGTACTGTTGGCGGAGCATAAAAAGGAGCAGGAAAAAATAGAAGAGCAAAAGCGCATTCAAAAAATTCTAATAGGCGATTTGCGTAAAAAGGAGCGAACTTTTGCTTCGCAGATTAAGAAAAAACAAACAGAAATTGCCCGGATAGACAAGCAAATTCAATCGTTGGTTGACGCGGCGATAGCCTCAGCAAACAAAAGTAGCGGAAGTGCAGCGAGTGCCAAATTCAACCTGACGCCCGAGGCTAAAATTGTAGCGGATAATTTTCTGTCAAACAAAGGCAACTTGCCATGGCCCATTGAAAAAGGATTGGTGGTGATGGGTTATGGAAAGCAACCCCATCCGTATGTAAAAAATGTTTATATCAACAGCAATGGTGTGCGCATTGCCACAGAAGAAGGTGCCAAAGCCCGTGCTATTTTTCAGGGAGAAGTACTGGAAGTACAAATCATCAAAGGTGCAAACAAAACGGTTTTGGTACAGCACGGCAATTACATATCCGTCTATAACAACCTCTCTAAAGTATTTGTGAAAAAGGGTGATAAAGTTACTATTTATCAAGAAATAGGTGAAGTTTACACAGATAAAACCACCGGAGAAACCCTATTGAAGTTCAGCATTTTTCAAGACAGTCAAGTACAAAATCCGGCGCTTTGGATTTATAGGATGTAAGATTTTAAGAGAAAATAAAGAGTTTTTTAAACAAACTGTACCCAAGGCAGCGCCTTAGCAGAATTTTGCCCATCGCGCTTCAAAGTCTCCCGACCTCACAGCAAACCAAAAGATTTTTTGCTATTTTTGAAAGAAAGCAAAGGTGCTAAAAAACAATAAATGTCATGATCCGAATGGGCATCGCACGGATTGCAAGTGAGCGCCCTGCAAAACGTGGATTACCTCCCCCGCGACACGAGCGAAGCGCACGGATGAAGTAATTCCTTCGCGTGGTTTATAGCAAGCTAGAATATTATTCCTGTTTTTGAATCCAAAGAAAACCCCAACACAATGTGTCGATAAATTCTTTTCGATTAAACAGCAATAGACTGCGGTTTTTTGATAAATAATCCAGAATCCTATTCATTTTAAAATCACCTAACGGGTTTCCAAAACCCTCATAAAATCGGCACGACTGATTTCTTTAGCGCCAAAAGAGGCCAAATAATCTGTATAAACTTGGCAATCTATAAGTTGGTAGTTTCTAGAGCGCAGTTCTGTCACCCAAAATACAAAGGCAACTTTGGACGCATTGGAAACCTTGGAAAACATGCTTTCGCCACAAAAAACCCTGCCCAAATCTACTCCGTATAAACCGCCAACCAGGTTTCCGCCTTGCCAAACTTCAACAGACACCGCATGCCCTAAACCTTGCAGTTTTTCATAAGCATCTATCATTTCCGGTTGTATCCAAGTGTCGGCTTGTCCGTGTCTTGGTGTAGCTGCGCAAGCTTCCATCACTTCGCGAAACGCTTGGTTCACGGTTATTTTAAAAGGGTGTTTGCGCAAAAAAGACCGAAGACTCTTTGGTATTTTCAATGCATCGGGGAAAAGTACCATCCGTTTGGGTGGATGCCACCAGACAATAGGTTCGTGGCGGTTGTACCATGGAAAAATACCACTGCGGTAAGCCAAAAGCAAGCGCTCGGGTGACAAATCACCCCCAATAGCCAAAATACCATCCGGCGAAGCCGCCTGCGCCGGTGGAAAATACAAATCATCTGAAAGAAAGTGGTAAGCGTCCATATCAGTACAAAAAAATCAAACCGGCCAAGTACACAAGCGTGCCCACGAACATCAAAACCACAGTGTAGGGCAATATTTCTTTGGCTTTCAAACGGGTAATGCTCAGTAAGGGCAGCGCCCAAAAGGGCTGTAACATATTGGTGATTTGATCGCCATAGGCAAGGGCCATCACAGCCTTAGGAAGCGGAACGTTTAGTTGGCTGGCGGCATCCAGAATCACCGGGCCTTGTATGGCCCATTGTCCGCCACCGCTGGGCACAAAGACATTGACCAGACCGGCACTAAAAAAAGTGTAAACCGGCAAGGTTTGTGCATTGGAAATAGACACAAAAAAATCGGAAAATTGTTGCACCAATCCGCTCCCGCTCATCATGCCCATAATGCCGAAGTAGAGTGGAAATTGGATCAAGATTCCCGACACGCCCCTTACGGCTTCATCCAGTGCTTTTAGAAACTGACGGATGTTTCTGTGGAGCAACAGGGCGCATCCCAACATCAAAAAATTGAGCATGTTTGGCGTCAAATGCAATTGTGCCATGTCGGATTGATATTGCACCCACCAGGCCAATAGAATTAAGAGGCCGAAAATTTTTGACACCCAGGCGGTTTGTTCCAGCCTATCGGCACCTATGGTTGAGGCTGTTTTTTTGGTATGGAATACCGGTGGTTTAACAGGAATTTTGGTGGATGCGGCTTTTTGAGATAACCATGCCAGAGTGAGTGGTACCAAGACTAGCAAAAGTGCGAAAACGAGCAGGTTGGGCGTACTAAAAATGGTTAGCGTTGTGGGAATGGCATTTGGCAATATCGCTGCCAATGAGGGGTTGATGGAACCCACCAAATCTGCCAAATGGCCGGGTTCTGCTATTTTAAGCGGCGCACTTCCGCTCATCCCGCCATGCCAAACCATAAGCCCTACATAGCCGGCGGCACCCACTAGCGGATAGTTGATGGGGTGTTGGTTTTGGGCAGCGTTTTCGCCAATCTTCCGGGTCAGTATGGCACCAAAAATAAGGCCCAGACCCCAATTGAAAAAAGCGACCAACATGGTGGTGATGCTGACCAATATAACGGCGCGTTTGGTGGTGCTGCCATAGCGGCTCAGGTTTTGCAAGAATTGGTGTGCAGGTTTGCTGAGCACCAAGACATGCCCTAGCACCAAAATGAGCATCATTTGATAGGCAAAGACCAACAAACCGGTATTCCAAATTCCGCTTTCCCAAAATTTGAGCAATTGAAACCCTTGGTTGTCTTCAGCGGCGGGTTTGGTGAATGCCCAAGCCAAGATAAACGTGAGAAAAGTGAGGAGTACGGCAATGGTAAAAGGCGATGGCAACCACTTGCCAAACAAGTTTTCGATGTATCCGATGGCTGATTTTTCGGTCTTGTTTGGGTTTTTTGGCATCGTTTTACTGGATTCTAAAGGTGGTAAATATAAGAATCAGCGGAATGCTGCGTGAGGGATGGGAGCGGCAGCGCCCCGCCATTTGGCGGGGACTACAGCGGACAGCCCGACCCCGCCAAATGCCCGAGGCATTTGGCGAGGGGCACGCCCACATCTTTTAATTAAAAAGGCAGGTCGTCGTTATCTTCGGGATTGAAATCTGTAGCGGAACCGGCTTTTTCAAAACTGTCGGGCAGAGGCGGCATTTCCGGTGGTGCATTGTGGGCTTCGGGTTGCAAGGCTTCGATGCGCCATCCGGTGATGGAGTTGAAATATTTTACTTCGCCTTGCGGGCTTGTCCAATCGCGACCGCGCAGGTTGATGCTGACGCGCACGTCTTGACCCACTTGATAATTGTCGAGCAAGCTGCATTTGTCCTGCACAAACTCGATGAGGATGTGTTGGGGGTATTGCTCGTCTGTGGTGACAACCAATTCTCTTTTTTTAAATCCGTTGGAGCCCACTTCTTTGGTGTCTCCCAAAACTCTGATTTTTCCGGTAACTTCCATAATTTTAGTTTGCTAATAATATTTTCCAGGCGTTTTCTATCTCGTTTTTGTCTAGGTATTCTTGGGCGAGCCGGTGCCTGTTTTCTGTGTTCGCCGCTTGTGGAAAACCTTTGAGCGAAGATACAAATTGTTTGGCAGAAACGGTGTCGGGTATTTTTTCGAGGGTGGCCAGTTTGCCTAGGTCGTTTCCTGTGAGGATGTGGCTATGGCGTATTTCTTTAGGGATTTGATCGACGCCGATGCCCATTGCCGCTAGGGGTTTTGGGACTTCGAACATGGCGTGGGAAGCGCGGCAATACCAGTTGGCACCCATGCGTGAAACCAAGTCTAATTGTTGATGTTTGAGATGTCCGTTGGTGTCTATGAGGTTTTCTTTGATGTGTATTTTGACTACTTCGCATACTACCAAGTTGCCGGCGCCACCGCCTTGGCCGAGCGGCAGTATTTGGGTTACTTTACACTCGAACTGTACGGGCGATTCGGCCACGCGGAAGGGTTTTACGAGGTCTGAGGGCTGCGCCGAAAATCCTGATTTCACGAATTCGTTGATGCCTTTGGGATAGGCTGTGCTGCTGAGCGACATTTGTTGTACCATTTCGTAGTTGACCACGTTGATGACCACTTCGGGGACTTCTTGCACGTTGAGCAGCGTGTCTTTTTGAGAGCCGTCTTGTCCGCGGTTGACGGGTGAAAAAACGAGTATGGGCGGACTGGAGCTAAAGACATTGAAAAAACTGAAGGGAGACAGATTGGGATTGCCGTGGGCATCTATGGTGCTGGCAAAAGCTATGGGACGAGGTGCTACGGCACTTGACAGGTAGGCGTAGAGGCGCGAATTGTCGAGTTCGGATGCAAGAAAAGAGCGGGTCATAGGCCGATTTTTTTCAAAGGTACTATTTATGTTGCAGGAATTGAAATGGTCAAGTCTTGGAAAGATATAATTTCTGTAATTTAGCTTTTTTTTCAGATCCTATTTCCCTTGCGCGTACACAGGCTTACATTTCGTTGGTTTTTACTGCTCATTTCTTTTGTGATTGTGAGTTTGTTGCTCATCAATACGTATATGTTTTTTCAGCGATTTAAAGAAGAAGAACGCATCAAGATGAACAATTGGGCATTTGCGGAAGAGGCTTTTTTGAGAAGCACCAATTTGAATGAAGATCTGGGCGACTTAACGGTGCAGGTGCTGAGCAGCAACAACAGCACGCCTATGATACTGACCGATGCGGACGGCGAGATTATCGATTACCGAAATATTGACAGGGAAGACGCAGACAGTGCCGGAAAACTGAAGGCTTTGGCGCGCAAATACGGACAGTCTAACGAGCCTATAGTGGTGCGCCACAACAACGAGGTGTTTGCGTATCTCTATTACGGTGACTCTGCAATGTTGCAGAATATCAAATATTTCCCTTTTGCCATTATCTTGATTGTTGTCTTGTTTGGGACGGTGATTTTTTTGTACTACAGCGCAGACAAAAACGCAGAACAAAACTTGCTTTGGGCGGGCATGGCCAAAGAGACGGCGCATCAAATTGGGACGCCACTGTCGTCACTGGTGGGTTGGGTAGAAATTTTGAAGCAGGAAAACGTGCCGGAAAACATGTTGGAAGAAATCAAAAAAGATTTGGACAGGCTCAACATCATCACCGATCGGTTTTCTAAGGTAGGCTCGATGCCTGCGCTACAGGAAAAAGATTTGGTAGCCGAAACCCAAAAAGCGTTTGGTTATGTGTCTTCGCGTTCTTCCAAATTGATTCGGTTTGAATCGGCTATTCCGGAAAAACCAATCTGTGTGAAACTCAACACCGAACTCTACAACTGGACGATAGAAAACTTGGTAAAAAACGGTATAGATGCCATGCGCGGCAAGGGCCGTATTTCGCTCAACATTGAGGAAGAAACGCAGTGGGTGCACGTGCAAATTTCCGATACCGGAAGCGGCATTCCCAAGCACATTCAGAAACAGATTTTTAAACCCGGTTTTACAACCAAAACACGCGGTTGGGGTTTGGGACTTTCTTTGGCCAAACGCATTATTGAAGACTACCACCAAGGACAGTTGCGCATAAAAAAAACAGAAATAGGCAAAGGCAGCGTGATGCAAATTTCCCTTCGAAAAGTCTAAGCCGTTTTTTGGAATGCTAACAGACGATACTTTAATTCGTTTTATAGACCTTAGGGCTTTTTTTCAGATCATTTGATGTCAACTTATGAAATAAATATCTAAAAATAAATGTTTTACAGTTTTTACACACCTAAATCAAAACGAATAGACTACCTTGCGGACAAAAGTTAAATAGGGTATTTAGATGCTAATTGACTTTAATGGTTAATGAAGCAAATATATACGATATGAAAACTTACTCTCTACAAGAAATAAACGAGGTCCTGCAAGGGGAAATCATCGGCAATACATCTCAAAACATCACCACGCCCGAACATTTGGATGTGGCAACACAAACCGATATATCATTTATCGGTAATAAAAAATATGAGAAATACTGGGCACATTCCAAAGCTTGTGTGGCCGTTGTCAACGAGGATATTTCGATAGAACCCGGAGAAAATCGGGCTTTTATAAAAGTGAAAAATGCCGATTTGGCAATGTCTCAAATTCTCGATTTGTTTGCGCCGCCTGCGCCCACGCTAAATACAGACATTCATCCGACTGCCGTGGTTGACGAAACCGCTACTGTAGGCTATGGCACAAGAATAGGTGCGGGAAGTTATGTTGGCGCAAATGTATTGCTCGGCAAAAACATTACCATCTACCCGAACGTTACTATACTCGATGCGTGTAGCATAGGCAACAACACCATTTTGTGGCCGGGAACCGTTATTCGGGAGCGATGTCATGTGGGTGCCAATTGTATTATACATCCCAATGCGACCATAGGTGCAGACGGTTTTGGTTTTCGCCCCGACCCCAAACGCGGCTTGGTTAAGATTCCGCAAATTGGCAATGTTATCATCGGGAATGACGTGGAGATAGGTGCCAATTCTTGTGTAGATCGGGGAAAGTTCAGCGCAACAGTTTTGGGCGACGGATGTAAAATTGACAACTTGGTACAAATAGGGCACAACAGCAAACTCGGAAAATTTTGCATCATGGCCGGCAACAGCGGCTTGGCGGGCTCGGTGACCTTGGGTAATGGTGTGGTTATAGGCGGAAGCGCATCTATCAAAGACCACACAACTATAGGCGATGGCGCCATAATTGGTGCCGGATCGGGTGTGACTGCCGATGTACCCGCCGGAAAAACCATGTTGGGTTATCCCGCTGTGGAGGCAAGAGATGCGCTTAAACAATGGGCTATCTTGAAAAGAATGGTTAAGAACTTAGGTGTCAAACCCTCTGAAGATGTAGCCAAATAGTCTTATTTTGATTTACCCGAATAAGCACGGCCAATGCAGCCTTCACCGTTTAGATTGGCTTGCTTTAAGCCACATTTTCTTTAACATTTAAGAGGCTCTCGCAACCTATTCGCGTGGGAACGGCAGACAAATGTTGCGCCAATGGAAGCAAGGGATGTGATTTCTGTTCGGTAATTCTGCTCCTTCGGGAATATGGCTACAGGTTAAAAATTGATTAAAGCATATCATTTAGCAAATAAAAACCGAATAGAAAATCCGTGAGACACGAGCGAAGCGAACTGGCGCAAGCAATTATTTAGTCCACAAAGGTTTCTTTTATAATCGCTTTGTATTTTTCAATTTCCGTTTCGGTTAGGCTTTCAAAAACGCGGATTATTCTGGTTTTGTCAACTGTTCGAATTTGGTCAATGGCAACCATTCCTTTTTTTCCGTTGTGTTTGACCGAAACTCTAGTGGGATATTTTTTCAAATTGGTCGTCATTGGAGCAAGAACTATTGTGTTCAGATACTTGTTCATTTCATTCGGTGAAATGATCACACAAGGCCTGGTCTTTTTTATTTCGCTTCCAATAGTCGGGTCAAGGTTGACAAGAACAATTGCGTATTGTTTTAAATCCATTCCTCAAGATTTTCATCCTCGAAAACATCGTGCATAAGCAACTTGTCGTCGCCGTTTTCACTCATTTTTTTAAATTCTTTTTCCCAATTTTTTCTCGGCAGATCAATTGGTTTCAGGATTATTTGTCCTTTTTCAAGAATAAGCTCCACTTTGTCCTTGATGTTATATTTTTCCAAAATGGTCTTGCTCAAGCGAAGGCCTTTTGAATTTCCAATTCTGATTATTGATATTTCCATAATTTCTAAAATGTTATTACAAAGTAAATACATTTTGTTGAAGTATCAAAATTCGTTCCGTATTAATGCTAACGGTTCTCGGCTTGGCGATTTGGATGGTTCTGTGATAAGCGAGGCACGGAATGCAATTCCTGTGAATATCAGGATTGTGCAACGGTTACAGATGTTGCAGTAGCATTATTTTTTACGCAGATATTGGATTCACTTGAATTTGTCCACCAATCGCTTTTAAAACTTTCATTATGGTCGAAAATTGGGGTTTTGCTCCGTCCGATAAAGCTTTGTACAAACTCGGTCTGCTCATACCTGTTTCCTCTGCAATTTTGGTCATTCCTATAGCCTTTGCAATATGCCCGATTGCGTTAACAACATCTGAACTGTCCCCTTCTTCCAACACAGTATTTAGATACGCCGCAATCATTTCTTTGCTTTCTAAATAATCTGCTATTTCAAATTTTGAAGTTCCCATTTTTAACTGTTTAAATTTTTCCAAATTTCTTTTGCTTTTTCAATGTCTTTTTGTTGAGTCGATTTGTCACCACCCATTAAGAGGATAATAATTTTTCCGTCTTTTTCTTTAAAGTAAATACGATAACCTTTGGCAAAATTCACCCGCATTTCCAAAATACCGCCACCAACTGGTTTGCAATCTCCAAAATGCCCATCATTTTCTAATTTCTGAATTCTAAACAAGATTTTCACTTTGGATTTCAAGTCCTTCAGCTTTTTCAGCCATTTGTCAAATTCAGTTGTTTTTTCAATAAAAAACATAGGCGCTGTATCTAACTGGATACAAAATTAATTAATTTTTTTCGAAAATTTCAGCTCAGATTTATTTTTTTGCAGCGTCAGCTATAATGCATCACACGGTTCCCGGCTTGGCGATGTGGGAGATTCTGCGCCTCCGAGAACTGATTATTTTCTATCAAAGATAAAATTTCTGGGCAAACGCCTGTTACCTGCAGTTTTTTATTTCTTCTTTAGTTCTGTAATCCATAGGAACAAATGGTAAATAAGTTGGATATTTATTTAGTATCATTTCAATTTCTGTTTTTTTATAATCAGTAATATCTTTTAGACCCGTAATTTCCAATAAATTCTCAAAATTCATTTCATTATCGATGCTCAAAACATAACCAAATGGTCTAAATGTAAATTCACAAACTGCACCGTACAAATTTGTGTAAAATATTTTCCCAGTTCTTATTTGTCCTTCATTATTTAAATATGTATAGATTTTGTATCTCGATGGTAAATAAGTTGATTCTTCATCTCTAACAAATTCTATTAATCCAGGATAAATTTCCGTAAATATTGGTCTATTGTTGCAAATAAAAATTGCTATTATTTGTTTCAGGATTTTCAAAAAATTAATTTCTACTGAAGTGAAACCGCAAGCTTTGAAATTGCCTCCATCTTGATTTATTAATGTCATTCCTATACTCGCCCATTTTTTGTACTCTCGTACATAAGCTGAACCTAAAAAACCGTTACAATCGATACATAAACAATTGTCGCCCAAACCACCTTGAAATTTTCTACCTTTTGGCTGAAACTCTAAAAGACTTTCAGCTTCTGAATCTTTAAAATAGTCGTCGTGCGAAATTGAAAAGTATTTTGTGTTTTTGTTGTAAGCTGAACTTGGTGGAAAATGTTCAAAACTCATTTCTTTGGTTTCTTTACATAATCTACAAATTCCTATCGTTTTTTCCTTGTTTTTCACCATTTTAAGTTGAAATTCTGACTGACTCTTTTATAACTATTTTAATATCAATATATTGGAATTATGGCTTTTGTCTTTATTTACTGCCTTTGTTTTCGTCTTACGTTAGCCCAAGAAGTCAATGCTTCGGATTGACTATTTATTTTCTTGTCCATTGAATACTAGGTCAAATTCGTCTTTTAATATTGGCTTTGTTTTAGATGTAATAAATTCATCATTTAAAAAACAATAATTTATAAAATACATCCAGTTGTCAAATGTTACAGGAAATGAAAGTGTGGAATCAATGTAAGTTTTAAGAATTTTGTTTCTATTCAACTTAAATATTTTTTTACCAACCTCAGGGTATTCGTTTAGATAATTTATTATTTCCGAATCAAGTCCCTGTAGTAAAAAACGTAAACGAAGTTTATTCCTCAACATAGCTTCCCATTTTTTTGCTTTATAGTGTTGATATGAAATATCATCAAACAAGGCTTTTAAAGCTTGGTCATTTGTCTCAAGTGTTGCGTAAATCCCATTCAACATTCTGCCTTCCGTTGTAAGCGGTTCCCAGTCGGGTTTGCATTTGTATCTCATTAAATGGTCAACTTCGTGCCAACCTTCCGATAGAGTTGTCCTAAACTGAATTTCAAAAGTATTGTCTATCAATTCGTATTGAGGATTGTTCGGTTTCATTTCTTGAAAAAAGCCTGTTTCATACTCAGGCATTCGGCAAATCATATTTTTTCTAAGTGGTTTAAAAACTTCCGATGATGGTTCATCATAGACCAATTCCACTTTCTCGAAAATCTTTTCACAAAGGTCAACGACTATTTTTATATCATCACTAAAATATGTTGTAATCCTAAAACCAACAAGGTCTTGCATCAATTCATTGTCAGCTGAATATGTTTTTCTTGTAAACTTTTCATCAATAGAAGTTTGCTCCTTAACTCTGGAAAATAGACGAAATAATAAACCTGTTCTTGTCAACTCATTAACAAGTTTTTCCTTTAAACGCTTTTCAATTATTTCCAATCCGTATTCCGACATTGCTTAACTATTTCTGTATTTATCATTGTAATAGGAGATACCTTGGCGAGTTAAAAAACTCAAATCACCATTGAGTTGAATAATACTTTCTGTTTCTAACTTGTGTAAAACCTTGCTTATGGACTTAGTGTCTAATTCTGAAAGTTCATTCTTGATATGAGAAAGTTGTCTGTGACGTGGCTTGAAACTTCCTTTCTTGAAATAGAGGTCAAGAATTTCTTTTTCAATGTTAATATCCTCATTATTTATTACTTCTTCAGAATCGAATATATTTTGCATAAAACCATTGTCGCCAGTACAGCCAAATATTGTAAAATAGCTATCAGAATACGCAATGCCTGTTTCAACTAAATGGCAATTGAAAAATCTGCAATTAACAAATGATGAATTTTTGAAAGCTTCAAATGAAAATTCACAATTAGTAAAAGTACAAGCCGTAAATATTGCAGATTCAAATTGTCCTTTTTTGGTGAATGAATAAGTATCTAAACTGAAATCGTTTAAAATAGCTTGTTTGTAATTGCGTACAATTTCATTTTTGAAATCAATATCAATCTTGAAATAAAATTGTGGGTCAAATGGAAATGGATACTCATTAAATACTTCCCAAAGCTTTTCCTTGTTTTCTTTTGGTTGAACTTGGTATGCTTGAGTTGCAAGCAGGGCAAACATTTGAGACAATTTTTCATAGAAAGTTTTACTATATTGTAAATACTTGCCTAATATTAAGTTTTCACCGATTAATGTACCTAATACAAACTCATTTACTATTCCTATCATTCCCTTTTCGTTTCTATCCAAAAAGGCATGATTTGAAAGAATGTCGGCAAGTTGGTCTGTTCTTGGTCTTTTGTCAGGAGTGTATTTTCTCTTCGTTTCTTCTAAAATTGTTTTGTTATAATCAAGAATTAAGTCTTTTATAAATTCCTTCGACTCAGCCTTTACATCCCATTCAGTAAGAAAGCGAACCAATTTTCTGAAAATTCTTAATTGAGTTTCAGGTTCAATTAACAATCCCTGTCTCGTTTGCTCCCTTGTCAGTAAGAAATCAAAATAGCGGTCAACAATAGATTTTCCCTCAACGCCCATTTCTTTGAGTTCGTCAATTTTCACGTAACGTAAATAGGTAAGAAGAACCGGGTTTGCAATTTGCTCAACAGGAAAGTTATTTGACTGAACTATTTCAAGTCGTTCACTCGGAAGCCAATTTTCAATAGAAGGTTCTGAAATTGTAACTTTTGAAAGTGTGTAATCAATATTTCTGTCAATCATCCAATTGTGAAATTCTTCACTATTGAAAATCGCAGTCTTCCGAGATGTGATAATTACCTTGGCGTTGTCGGTCAGCAAGTCAACAATTGTTGAAAGCATACTTTCAACTTGTTCAAACTGGTTTGAAGAGAAAGAAAAGTCTTTTGAAATTAACTCATCAAAGCCGTCAATAATTAACGGAATTCTTCCTTTTTTAATTTGATGTATTACAACATTTGAATCTACACGATTTGAAAACTGTTCTTCGATTTCAAACGCCAAAATGTGTTTGAAAATAGAAGCCCTTCTATCTCTTGAAAGTTCTGTGAAAAATGGTAGCTTATTTGAAGGAATCGAAATGAACTCATTCAATATTTCGTAAGCGGTACATGTTTTTCCATAACCTGCAGCAGCTTCCAATATTATTAAAAGCGGTCCAAAGTGTTCATTTATCTGTTTTGTTATTTTAGTAACCAAGGAGTTGTTGTCATCATCTGCACCTATAGAAATTGTTTTAGTGTCGTCTTGGTCAAGATTGTAGTTTGTGTAGTCGTAGGAACTTCTTATGTATTGATATTTTGCATTTTCGGGTAAATTATTCATCAATTTGCTAACGAAATTTTCATAGCGTTTTCTGAGATTTTGAATTACTCCATCTGCTTTAAAAAAATCTTTGAATAAATAGTCCTCGGCTTCTTCAATATTCTTGAAGCTTCTAACTTTAACGGCATAACCTGAACCAGCGTATTGTTTTTTTAATTCTTCAGCTTCTTCATCTGTTCCAGTTTTTACAATATCAGCTCCATTGTAAATACTTTTTGTAAACAAGTAAACACGAGTAGGCTTGTTCTTACGGGGTTCATACCCGTAACGTATGTAGAGTTCATCTAACTCTTTTATGAATGCTTCACTCATTGTCTACTTTATTTTATAATTTTCCTATCACTTAAAGTTTAAATTTCAAGATGGTCTGTCGTCTTTGGAACGGTCTTCCTACCTTGGCCATCAACCAATAAACATCCCAAAATCATACATCTCCCCAACCATCAAACCATTGTTACACTGCTACATTTCCAAATTGCTACATTTTCAAATGAGCACATCAACCCCTCAACTCCCGCACATCAAACAATCGTCCCCTTCGCTCTCTTTGGCTTGGGCAATGAGTTGTTTAAGTTCGTCCGCGCTCATCGGCTCGGCGGTCACTTGCTCGGGTTGGGGTTCGGCTTTTTTGGAGTTGTCCAAGGTAAACTTGATGGCATCCACCGCAGATTTGGTGCGGAGGTAGTACATGCCCGTTTTCAGGCCCGATTTCCAGGCATAAAAGTGCATGGAAGTGAGCTTGGCCATGTTGGCGTTTTCCATAAACAGGTTCAGCGACTGCGACTGGTCTATAAAATAACCGCGTTGGCGCGACATGTCGATGATGTCTTTCATGCTCATTTCCCACACGGTTTTGTAGAGTTCTTTGAGGTCGGCCGGAATGCGATCAATGCCCTGCACGGAGCCGTTGGCGCGCATGATTTCTTCTTTCATGCCGTCGTCCCACAAGCCGCGCGCAATCAGGTCTTCGAGCAGGTGCTTGTTCACCACGATAAACTCGCCCGACAGCACCCTGCGGGTATAAATATTGGAGGTATAAGGTTCAAAAGCCTCGTTGTTGCCCAAAATCTGTGAGGTAGAGGCGGTCGGCATCGGTGCCACGAGCAGGGAGTTGCGCACCCCGTGTTTCATCACCTGTTTGCGCAGTTTTGCCCAGTCCCAGCGGCCGCTGAGCTCCTCGTCTTTCACGCCCCAAAGGTTGTGCTGAAATTCGCCTTTCGAGATGGGCGAACCTTTAAATGTTTCGTAAGCGCCTTCTTCTTTTGCCTGCTCCATCGAGGCGGTGACGGCGGCGAAATAGAGCGTTTCGAAGATTTCCTGGTTGAGTTTTTTTGCCTCATCCGAAGTGAACGGCAGGCGGAGCATGATAAAAGCATCTGCCAGGCCTTGCACGCCCAGGCCAATGGGGCGGTGGCGCATGTTGGAGCGGCGCGCTTCTTCCACCGGATAGTAGTTGCGGTCGATGACGCGGTTGAGGTTTTTGGTCACGCGCTTGGTCACCCGGAAGAGTTCTTTGTGGTCAAACTCGCCGTCTTTGACAAACATCGGCAGGGCGATGGAAGCTAAGTTGCACACGGCAATTTCATCCGCGGAAGTGTATTCCATGATCTCCGTGCAAAGGTTGGAAGAGCGGATGGTGCCTAAGTTTTTTTGGTTCGATTTGCGGTTGGCGGCATCTTTGTAAAGCATGTAGGGCGTGCCGGTCTCAATCTGCGATTCGAGGATGTTTTCCCACAAATCGCGGGCGCGGACGGTTTTTCGGCCTTTTCCTTCGGCTTCGTATTTCAGGTACAGTTCTTCAAAAGCTTCGCTGTGTGTATCAAACAGCCCCGGGCATTCGTTCGGGCACATCAGCGTCCACGCCGCATCGCTTTCCACGCGCTTCATAAACAAATCCGGTATCCACATGGCGTAAAACAAATCGCGGGCGCGCATTTCTTCTTTGCCGTGGTTCTTTTTAAGTTCGAGGAAATCGTAGATATCCGCATGCCAGGGTTCGATATAGACGGCAAACGAGCCTTTGCGTTTGCCGCCGCCCTGATCGACATAGCGGGCGGTGTCGTTATACACCCGGAGCATGGGCACGATGCCGTTGGATGTGCCGTTGGTGCCGCCTATGTAGGAGCCCGTCGCGCGGATGTTGTGAATAGACAGGCCGATGCCGCCAGCCGATTGCGAGATTTTGGCGGTGTTTTTCAGCGTGTCGTAAATGCCGTCGATGCTGTCGTCTTTCATTGCCAACAAAAAACAGGAAGACATTTGCGGTTTGGGCGTGCCGGAGTTGAACAATGTAGGCGTGGCGTGGGTGAAAAACTTCTTCGACATGAGTTCGTAGGTCTCCAAAACCGCGTCCAGGTCGTCCAAGTGGATGCCCACCGAAACCCGCATGAGCATGTGTTGCGGCCGTTCGGCGATTTTGCCGTTTATCTTCAGCAGGTACGACCGTTCGAGGGTTTTAAACCCGAAATAATCGTAGTTGAAATCGCGGTTGTAGATGATGGCCGAATCGAGGAATTCCGCGTTGTTTTTGATGACTTCATACACATCGTCAGCGATGAGGGGTGCTTTTTTGCCCGTCCGCGGGTTGACGTATTCGTAGAGGTCGGTCATGGTTTCGAAGAACGATTTCTTGGTGTTTTTTTGCAGGTTCGACACCGATATGCGTTCCGCGAGCTTGGCATAATCCGGATGTGTGGTGGTCATCGTGGCCGCAATTTCGGCAGCCAGGTTGTCCAATTCCGAAGTGGTCACCCCATCATAAATGCCTTCAATCACGCGCATGGCCACTTTTACCGGATCGACCATCGGGCTTAGGCTGTAACACAATTTCCGCACCCGGGCAGTGATTTTGTCAAACATGACGGGCTCTTTGCGTCCGTCTCTTTTAAATACGTACATAGCTTTTGGTTTTTTGAGATTATTGATGAAACCCTGCGAAAGAAAAACCCCTCGGAGGATTGAATTTTTTTGGAGCTTTTTCCCGTGTTCCGCTATATCTCCATCTTTTTTACAAAAAGATAGAGGATGCCGCTGCACCCGGGGCTACAATGACCGTCTTTCTATCGACAGCCGACTAAAATTCAGCGTCGAAACTAATTTTATTGGATTCGGTGTCTTTGTTCAACACACCGGCTTTTTGATATTCCGAAACCCTTTTTTCAAAGAAATTGGTTTTGCCCTGCAACGAAATCATGTCCATAAAATCGAACGGGTTTTTGGAATTATAGACCCGCTCACAACCCAACTCTATCAACAGGCGGTCGGTGACAAACTCAAGGTATTCGGTCATCAATTTGGAATTCATCCCGATCAAACTCACGGGCAGCGATTCGGTGATGAATTCGCGTTCGATATTGAGTGCCTCAACAATGATTTCAGCGATTCTTTTTTTAGATACTTTATTGACAAGGTGGTGGTTGTGCAAGTGCACGGCAAAGTCGCAGTGCATGCCTTCGTCACGGGAAATGAGTTCGTTGGAAAAGGTCAATCCGGGCATCAACCCGCGTTTTTTGAGCCAGAAAATAGAACAGAAAGCACCCGAGAAGAAAATGCCTTCCACCGCGGCAAAAGCGATGAGGCGTTCGGCAAAACTCGGGCTTTCTATCCATTTCAAAGCCCACTCGGCTTTTTTCATGATGGCAGGAAAGACTTCGATGGCGCGGAAGAGTTTGTCTTTTTCTTCCGGGTCTTTTACGTAGGTGTCGATGAGGAGCGAATAGGTTTCCGAATGGACATTTTCCATCATAATCTGAAACCCGTAGAAAAATTTGGCTTCCGAAAACTGTACTTCGTTCACGAAATTTTCGGCCAGATTCTCGTTGACAATGCCGTCTGAAGCGGCAAAAAATGCCAATATGTGCTTGATGAAATATTTTTCATCGGCATTGAGTTTGTTGTTCCAATCAGACAAATCTTGTTGCAAATCGATTTCTTCGGCCGTCCAAAAACAGGCTTGTTGTTTTTTGTACCACTGCCACAAATCGTGGTGTTGGATAGGAAAAATAACAAATCGATTCGGATTTTCTTGCAAAATAGGTTCTACAACAGACATGAGTTTGTGTGTTTAATCGTGTTAAAAAAACGGGGATTGTTGCCCAAAAATGATGTAACAAAGATTTAAATTTTGATCCAAAAGCCGATGATATTTTTATAAACATTCGGCGAAAGTTTTTAACAATAGGCTTTTTAAAATGGAATGTTTAATAGAAGTATACTTATTTAACTCACTTATAACTAGCGTAATAAATTTAAAAAAAGCGATCATTTATCCTTTTGAGCAAGCGTATTTGTAACCAAACTATTAACTTTACACTAAAGATTCTTTTTAGTAGTTAAAAAAACTATATTTGAAAAAAAATAAAATCATGTCGGGAATTTTAGATTTAATTCAAAGCGATTTAGGCAAACAAATGATTGGCGGCATCAGTAGCCAAACCGGAACATCGAGAGACAAAACAGCCGATGTGCTTTCTATGGCACTTCCTTTGTTGACAGGAGCCCTGCAAAAAAATGCGAATTCACCCCAAGGGGCAGCAAGTTTATTGGGCGCACTGGGTAAACACGACGGAAGCTTACTCGACAATCTTGGCGGTTTGTTTCAAGGTGGGGTTGATGATGAAGTGGTCAAAGACGGTGCGGGCATACTCGGTCATTTACTGGGTGGCAAACAGGCTCCTGTTGAAAATGCATTGAGTCAAAAAACAGGTGTAAGTGCAGGTCAAATTTCACAAATACTCAAAATTGCCGCACCACTTGTCATGGCTTATCTTGGTAAACAATCGCGTCAAAACAACGTGAGTACGCCCGATGCACTGGGAGGTCTTTTAGGAAGCCTGTCCGGAGGTTCGCAATCGAATTCCAACCAAAGTGTTATCACATCGCTTTTAGATGCAGACGGAGATGGCAGCGTAATAGACGACATAGCCGGTATGGCAATGGGTAAGAAAAAAGGTGGTTTGGGTGGTATGCTCGGTGGTTTGTTTGGCAAGTAAGCTACCTTGCGTATTTGCGGTTACATTTAGATCAAACCGTTTTCTGTCAAATAATTTACCTTGTTTTTTTCTCAAATCGAACCCATTTTATCTATAAAAAAAAGCCCGCGCAAACGGGCTTTTATCATTTTAAGCAATCTGCTTATTTGAATTGTTCAAATTTATCTGCAACGGCTTTCCAATCAATCACGTTGTAGAAAGCGGCAATATAATCGGGCCGGCGATTTTGGTAGTTCAAGTAATATGCGTGTTCCCAAACATCAATACCCAATATGGGTGTACCGCCGCAACCCACGCCGGGCATAAGCGGATTGTCTTGGTTGGGCGTGGCGCAAAGATCTACTTCGCCTCCTTTGTGTACACAGAGAAAAGCCCATCCGGAACCAAATTGTGTGGCTGCAGCCTTTGAAAATGCTTCTTTAAAGGCGTCAAACGAACCGAATTTTTTATCAATGGCAGCTGCCAAAGCTCCGGAAGGTTTACCGCCGCCGTTAGGGCCCATGATTTCCCAAAACAAACGGTGGTTGTAAAATCCGCCCCCGTTGTTGCGCACAGCTTTGTTGTTCAAATCTAAGTTTGTGAGGATTTCCTCTATGGATTTGCCTGCAAGAGGCGTTCCTTCCACAGCGGCGTTGAGGTTGTTGGTGTAGCCGGCGTGGTGTTTGGAATGGTGAATTTCCATAGTACGGGCGTCAATATGAGGTTCCAACGCGTCATAAGCGTAGGAAAGTTTAGGGAGTTCGAAAGACATATGAGTACAATTTTAAAGTGTTAAAAAATATTTTAATTCTTTCAAAGGTACAGAGAATCTGATGGATTTAAAAATACTTAATTCTTATAGAAATATTAAAAATCTCTATATTGCATTCATCTTATGGCAAACCATCCTTCATTTCTCGTTTACGATGCATCGGCCGGGTCGGGCAAAACCTACACCTTGGTTAAAGCTTATCTCAAAATTGTGCTTGGCAACAAAGAAGACGACAGTTTTAGAAACATACTGGCCATCACTTTCACCAACAAAGCAGCAGCAGAGATGAAGGCGCGGATACTGAAAAACCTAACTGCACTTGCAGATGTCAGCCAACCACAAGATACACAACTTTTAGAATCGCTTGCGCACGAATTGCAAATCACCGTTTCTGATCTCAGAAAAAAAGCGGCGCGGGTATTGCATGCCCTGTTGCACAATTACGGCCTGTTTGAAGTGTCCACCATTGATGCCTTTACCGTTAAAATTGTGCGAACTTTTGCGCGCGATTTACGCCTGTCGCACGGCTTTGAAATAGATTTGGACACCCAACGCCTCTACGAAAAAGTGATAGAACTACTCTTTAGAAAAGTGGGCGAAGACAAAGTGTTAACCGATTTTATGGTTCAATATGCCTTAGAGGAAATAGACGAGAGCAAAACTTGGGATATCAGCAAAAATTTAATGGAAGTCGCTACAAAATTAGACTACGAGAACATCAGCGAACAAGTTGAAAAACTGACGGGCAAAACCGTGGAAACTTTTACAAAATTCATCAACCTGTTGTTTGAAAAACATTCGGAGCAAGTGGCCATCATCGAACAAAAGGCGCTAGCTTTTTTTGAACTTATCAATAAGCATCAACTTGATGAAAAAGACTTTTACAGAAGTTGGATTCCCATCCATTTTAAGAGCTTGTTAAATAATCTTGATAAGGTGAACTACGAAGCGGTTTGGAAACAAAAATTCCCGGATACCGATTTTTACACAAAGACCACAGCCGCCGACAAAAAAGCGCGCATCGACAGCCTGCGCGATGAAATTGCTGTACTTTTTGAGGAAAGCAAATCGGCCTATGCCCTACTGTATTTGATAAAAAAGCTTTTGGTGTCCACCAGGCCCAAAGCCGTGATTAGTTTGCTAAATGACCTCTACAAAACTTATAAAAAAGAACAAGAAATTGTTACGCTCACCGAAGCCAATCAAATCATCTGGAACGAGGTGCGCAACCAGCCTGTACCCTTTATTTACGAAAGGCTCGGTCAGCGTTATCGGTATTTTTTTATCGACGAATTTCAGGACACTTCTGTGCGACAGTGGCAAAATCTGATTCCACTTTTGGGGCACACGCTATCCGTTTCGCACGATGCGCAAATACCCGGACAAGTGATGCTGGTGGGCGATGCCAAACAGTCTATTTACAGGTGGCGCGGTGGCGAACCGCATCAGTTTATGGATCTTTGTAGAGGCAAAACACCCTATCCTGGCATTATACCAACACATCAAATACTCGAAAAAAACTACAGGAGCTATCGTGAGATTGTAAGCTTCAACAACCAATTTTTCACATTTATTTCTACATGTTTTAACCAAAAAATGTACAGCGATTTGTATGTGTTGGGAAATAAACAGTTGCCCGTGAAGGAACAAGTCGGCTATGTATCTGTGCGATTTTCTGAAGGCCTAGTGGCCGAAGTGAATAAAACACACTGCCTCCAAGTGTTAGATATTATCCACTCTAGCTTGGAATTGGGCTTTGCGCTGAGCGATATTTGTATTTTGGTTCGAACCAACAAAAACGCAACCCAGATGGCCCATTTTTTAAAACAAAACCGGGTGCCGCTCATTTCTGCCGACTCTTTGTTGTTGGCAAACGATCCTGCGGTTTGTTTTCTGATAGCTTGGTTGCGGCTTTTTGAAGATCAAACCCATCAGGAAGCCTATTACGAGGTTTTGGAATATTGGGCAATGCACAAATTAGAAGCCGGTGGGGACAGACACGATTTTATTTCGAAACATTTACAAACAGAACCGACGACGTTTTGGAAAGCCTTCGCAGCAAACGAAGAAACCGTGAGTTTTGAAAATGTCCTTTCCGATCCACTTTACGCAGCTACAGAAAGTATTGTCAGCCATTTTGATTTGTGTAGAACGCCCAACGCCTATGTGCGTAAATTTCTGGATGAAATCCATTTGTTTTGCCTAAAAGATTATGCCACTACCCACGATTTTTTAACATATTGGGACTATAAAAAGGAAAAACTCAGCCTTACCGGCGGCAGCGCCGACGCCGTTCGTATTATGACAATACACAAGGCCAAAGGATTGGAATTTCCTGTAGTGATTCTTCCGTTTGCCCATCAGAATCTTCGCGTTGATAATCACATATGGATAGACCTACCCGAAGGTGATTGGGCAGGTTTTAAAGAAATGGAAATCGGTTTAACCAAAGAAGCCACCAACCTTAACCCCGCTTGGCACGAAACCTATGAACATCTCAAACAACAGACCTATTTTGATGAATTCAACAATATGTATGTTGCGCACACCCGCGCTGTAGCTGAACTGCACATACTTACTGCCGAAGAAAAAGCGGTGTCTGATCTTCAAAAACCAACGCGCACAAACGGAATTTACGCTGCTTTTTTTAGTGAAAACCAACAATATAAGACTGGGGAAGGTTTTTATGAAATTGGCCGTCGCACCGCGTTTGTTAAAGACGAAAAAGGGAAAGAAAACCTGTCTCCTGAGGTGTGGTTCAACAAAAGTAAAAATCCCGGCCTGCACGCCGTTGCCACGCAGGCATCGCGTCTTTGGGTAGGCGACCGAGATGCAGCTGTGGCCCAAGGAAATTTGATACATTTCATCATGGCCGATGTACAAACGCATCAGGATATTGATCGTGCTATTGACCGTGCCGTTTCTTCAGGCTTGCTGGAAAATGACAAAGAAAACCAAACCAGAAAACTGCTTCAGGAACTGGTAACGCATCCAAAGATATCCTATAGTTTTACTGTTGATAATGAGGTGTATAACGAGCGTGATTTGATCAGCGCGGATAAAAAATTACTGCGTCCCGATAGGTTGTCTATACAGCACAACGAAGTCACTATTATTGACTACAAAACCGGCATCGCCAAGCCCGAATACCACCATCAAGTGAATGAATATGCAGCCGTTTTAGCAGAAATGAACCTCTCGGTAACAAAAAAATGGTTGGTATATCTCAACGAAAACATAGATGTTGTGGAAGTCGTATAATCATGGAAAGTCCTAATTTACAAGCGTATTTAGAAAAAATGCTCACCGCCGAAAGAAAAGAAAAATTTCGGGAAATATTGGCCTACCGAACCAAGCACTTTACTGTTGCGTTGGAAGATGTGTACCAAATGCACAATGCGAGTGCCGTCATCAGAAGTTGTGATGTATTCGGCATACAAGAGGCGCATTTAATAGAAACCAAATATGCCAAAAGAATCGATAAAAACATTGCGATGGGTGCCCAAAAGTGGGTAGATGTGCAGTCTTACGACAGTATTCAAAATTGTATAGACCGTTTAAAATCTGAAGGATATCGCATTGCTGCTACCACACCTCATGGCAACAGTATGTTGTTGGACGATTTAGATATCAACCCCAAAACCGCCTTCTTTTTTGGCACCGAAAAAAATGGACTGAGCTCGCAAATCATGGCGCAATCAGACCTAAGGGTAAAAATTCCGATGTTTGGCTTTACAGAAAGTCTCAACGTGTCGGTTTCTGTGGCTATTGTTTTGAATCAATTACGAAAAAGACTCAACGAATCAGACATCCGTTGGCAACTCACCGAAGCGGAGAAAGCGGAAAAACAACTTGATTGGACCAAAAAATCTATCAAAAATGTCGATGCCATCATCGCGCGTTTTTTAAGCGAACATTCCACTTCCTAGTCGCTTCCAAAAAGCTTGTATAAAAGGGCGTTTGGGGCAACTCCAAATGATTTGAAAATCTTCCCAAAGCGTGGTTTGCTCATCTAAAAAGCGCAAAACTTTTTCGGGTTTGTTTTTTTGAAAAATCGCTGAAAAAATTTCACTGCCTAAAGCATTATTTTTGTGTAATACATCTAAAATCAACAAATCGTAAAAATTGAAACGGCTTTTTCTGTAAAAATGGGTGAAATCATTTTGGGTATCGAGAAAGGACATCAATTTGTCTGTTTCTCTGTCTGTTTTGCTGAATGTAAACCCTGTGGAAGCTTTAGTCCAACCTCCTGCCGTGCCAATGTACAATACATTTTGGGTGTTTTTTTGGTGGAATGGAAACGCCGTCATTGGGATATCTCCCTGTTCTTTTTCTAAGATTTCAAACTTGCCGCTTTTGTTTTTTTTCAAATAGCTTTGTATGGCCGTTTCATATTCGGATGCGGTCAATAGATCTTCCGAAAAAAGGGTGTATTCTACCAAGGCTTCCTGCGGAGAAAAAGGCAAGACATACATAAAACGGGTATTCCCATTTTGGGGCACAGAAAAATCCATAAAAGTCATAAAGTCCGGATCAAATATTGGGTTTTCCGTGCGAACAAACCAACCTTTAAAATGCTGTTTGAGATAGGGAAATTGCTGTTGTTTTTTGATGTCATCGGCTGACCAAAGACTCGAAAAAACTTTAGTAGCGGTCACTACGCCGGATGCTTTTGTGCTGATTTTTACCTGATTGCCTCGGTCATCAATTTTTTGAACAAGGTCTGTCAAAAAGAAAACATTGGATTGGGCTTGTAAAGTAGATAAGACATGATGGTAAAAGTCGGAAGCCTGTATCATTTGATAGGTAAACGGGCTCAGGTTGAGTCGCAGCAAGCCGCGATCTGATTTAAAAAAAGCACCATTCCATTGTTGTTTGACAAGTGCGGACCATCTGCTATCGGGTTTTTGCCAAAAGCACCAAGTGCGGTCGTTTTTATCTTTGGTTGAACCATCAATCAGCAAAATGCGCTTATCGCCAAAACCCTGTTTTTGTATCAATTTGTAGGCGAGCATCAAGCCGGCCAAACCGCTTCCGGCTATGGCAAAGTCGAAATGTTGGTTAGCTATAGATTTCATACAGAAAACCCACAGATAAACTGTGGGTTAGAATTTTTTTTTAAAAAATAGCCCAATTTAGGCAGAAAACCATTGAGCCCAAGGGATTCTACTCAGTACCAACAACAACGCCAAACCGTAAAAAACGGCTATGGTTTTGAACTTGGCTACATCGGTTGTTTTCTTTTTGTGTTTGGAAAATCCAATGGTGATAAGCACGATGGCTATAACCATAGTCAGCGGATGCTCGACCAAAAAAAGTCTGAGTGTAGCGTCTTTCATTACTGTTCCCATGCCACTGTTGGCCAAAATATCAAAATAGGGGGAAACAAAATAAAGCGCAATGGCAATCAGCAACTGAATATGCGAAAAAATAAGTGCAAACAAGGGTATTCTCAAGTCTTTTTGAGCATAGGCTCTTTTGCTGGCTAAACCGCTAAATGCGTTGATGGTGGCTACGATGAGTACGAGAAGTACAAGGTAAGCCCAATAGGAGTGAATGGTTTGTAAATTTGAATACATGATGAGGTAAAATTAAACTTTCTCAAATATATACATAAACCATAAAAAAACCACGCCTATAGGCGTGGTTTTACATTCTAACGCTAAAACTCTTATTTGAAGATGTATCGGATACCCAATTGCATCTGCCATCTTGAGCTTTGAATACCGGAATCGTCTAGTTGCTCAATGCCGTTTGCAACAGCAGTCGGATTAAAACTAAACACCGGATTTTCGCCGGCTGTTTCGGTTCTGATCAATCCTATGTTTCCGGGAACAAATTTCTTACGACCCCAATCTTTATTCAACATATTGGTGAAGTTAAAAATGTCAGCAGAGAACTGTAAGGTGTGATTTTTACCAAAAGCATTGATAGAAAAATCCTGCATGAATTTTAAGTCAACGATATCGCTCCACGGTCCTTGTGTGCCATTTCTTTCGGCAAATTTACCCCTACGGCTATTGAGGTAGGAATCTCCCCTGATAAAGGCATCCAAAGCGGCCCACTGCTCGGCAGCGGTCAAACCGTTGGCGCCTTCAAGAAGGGTAATCTCGCTGGCATTTCTAGGAATGTAAATTAAAGCATTGTCGCGTGAGTCGTCATTCAACAAATCACGTCCTTCCTGATACACATAGGAGAAAGGCGAACCCTCTGATCCTTCGTAGAACAGACCAATGGTTGTTTTTAGGTTTTTGGTCCATACATGTTCATAAGAGACGTTGGCTATAACTCTGTGTCCGGGTGAAAAATCAGAAATGGTAGTGGGTAAGTTGGAGTTTTTACCATTTACCGTTTGCTGGTTTCTCCACTGAGAGCTGTTTTGAGAAGATGTACCGTCAAAAATTGCTTCGGCGCGGCCAAATGTCCAAGAAACCGAACCTTGGAAACCTCTGTAGAATGGCTTGCTTAAAGTAACGGCTACATTGTATGAATAGCCTTCGTCGGTATTGGAAGCCAAGTAAATACCGCCAAATCTTCTATCAATGGCATTTCTGGAAAAAATGGGTCTTCTGCCAGGGCCATTAGTAAAACCAACCGGTCCGCCAATATTAAGATTTTCATAGAAAACAGCTTGCAAATTTTCGTTGTAAACAAAATCTGTACTTAAAACCAAATCCCAAATAGGTAGTTTTTGGTCAACAGCGATGTTGGTTTTAAACACTTGAGGCAATTGGAAGTCCGGTGCGAATAAATCGATGTTACCACCGGTTCCTCCAGTTCCCGGTTCTACACTCACTTGTTGGGTATTGACGTCAGGGTTGAAGAAAATAGGATCGTCAAAATCGCGCTCTGTACTGAAACCGGCTGTTACGCCATTGTTGTTGTAGGTACCACCAGGCCATACCAAAGGCAAACGAGAGGTAAATACGCCAAAACCTCCACGGATTTGGGTAGATCGGTTTCCAAATACGTCCCAGTTAAAACCTACACGGGGTGCTATATGAAGGTTGGTATCTATACCTTTGCCTACACGTGCGCCTTGAAGATCTTTCCCGGCTGCTGTGAGCAATCGAACCGTTTCTGTGTTAAAGACTTCATTTTCGATACCGTCCCTCCAATAGGGTACATCTATTCTAACGCCCAAACTCAACTTAAAATTATCTGTGATGTTCCAGTCGTCTTGGATGTAAGCGGCCAATTGAGAAGTTGCAAATTCGGCAGCACCTGTAGAATCATCCCCTACCGATCTTGGTCCGAGTAATGAATAGCCAATTTGAAAAGCATCCGCTGGTTGATTCGTCAAAAAATCGTTTAAATTACTAAACGTATAGGTACCAAAGTTGTTACCAAAAAATACGTTTTTCATCTCGGCGTATTCGAAGCTACCTCCAATGGTAATGGTGTGCGCTCCGGAGTAAATTTCGAAGTTGTTGGTGATGGTAAAAATCTCCTGTTCCAACAAGTTGGCAGTTGAGAAAGGCTCCGCACCAAAAACAATATTTCCTGCACCATCTTGTATGGTAACCGATGGAAATGGAGAGCCCTGCGGATCTCTGTCGTCATCTACTTTTGTGTAACCAAATACAAAGTTGTTGGCAAACTTATCGCCAAAGCGAGAGTTGAGTTCAAGCGCAGATGAATTGGTTTCTGTATCAAAAAATTCTGAGCCATTGAGGAATTGGATGCTTCTATTCGCAGATCTGCGTGCTTCCAAATTTTCGGCTTGCACATAGCTGTGTCGCAATGACAATTTGTGGTCACGATTGATGTTCCAGTCTATTTTAGCGATGATTTTGTCGCTTTGTAAGGTTGCCGTTGAATTGTCAAAACTACCGGGGTTGTATCCAAATTGTGTGTTGAGAAAGTTAGACAAACCTTGCAAATCTGCCAGAGACGAATCCCCTTGATAGTTGCTAAAGTTGAAAGGTTGTGCGGTCTCATCATCTTGGTTTTCATAGTTTATAAAAACAAATAATTTGTCTTTGATAATAGGACCACCAATTCTAAAACCTGTAGTTTCGGCTGAAAAATCACTCAAACGCTCTCTGGAGTCGCCTTCATTAACCAAACCGCTGGGTGTTTTGCCTGCTAGGCTTTCATCGCGGTAGAAGTAATAGGCAGATCCTTCCCAGTTGTTGGTACCTGAACGGGTAACAGCGTTGATAGAACCACCTGCAAAACCGGAGTTTTTCACGTCAAAGGGCGCAACTTGCACCTGAAAAGTTTCAATGGCGTCTACAGAAAAAGGATTCACACCTGTTTGGCCGCCATTGGTACCGGAACCTGCCAGACCAAAAACGTCGTTGTTTACAGCACCATCAATATAAATGGCATTGTAGCGGTTGTTTTGTCCACTGATGGAAATGGAAAACCCATCTACACCTTCTCTGATGCTGGCTTGGGGAGTCAGCCTGACAAAATCGGCAATAGAACGAGATGCCGCAGGAATGTTTTGAATGTCCCTTTGGGAGATAACGGTTTCTGCACCGTTTCGTCCGGAGCTAAACAAACCATTTCGTTCAGCCACCAATTCGATTTCATCTAATTGATTCACGGCTTCTTGCATCTGTTTGCTGATTCTTCTGTTTTCACCCAATTGAAGGAAAACATCTGTGGCAACAGCTGCTTCAAAACCTACATAAGTAATGGTGATGGTGTAAGGACCACCGGTACGCATGTTTGAAATTCGATAGAAACCATCGAAATCTGTAGTGGCTCCGTAAGTAGATCCGGAGGGTTGGTGAACAGCCGAGATGTTAGCTCCCGGAAGAGGGTCACCATTGTTGTCTGTGATTTTACCACCGATTGACGCAGTCGTCGAACCTTGGGCAAAAATCAGTTGTGCGGCAAAAAGGAATACCGCTGTTAGCGTTAGTTTGATTTGCTTCATTTTGTATGAATTTTTTAATTTGGTGCAAAGGTCTTAAAAAAATCATAATGAAGACATCTAGGATGTTAACAAATCATAAAAAGTAATCAACCGTTAAACAAAAGTATGTTTACAAGTTGCTGATTAAAAAATATTTAGATAGTAACAAAAAAACTGCTAAAGTTAATTTAACGCTTTGAAAATGTTAATTAATTGTAAAGTGGAAGCGTCGTGATCTTGGAGTGTTGCCGAATCGAAATCTTTGAGGATGTTGTTTGCCAATTGCTTACCCAATTCAACACCCCATTGATCATAGCTGTAGATGTTCCAAATATAGCCTTGAACAAAAATTTTATGCTCGTAGAGGGCTATTAAAGCGCCCAACGATGAAGGTGTGAGTTTGTTGATCAGTATAGAATTGGTGGGTTTGTTGCCTTCAAAAACTTTAAAGGGTTTTAGTCGGTCAATTTCAGACGCACTCAACTTTTGTTTTTGGAGTTCGGTCACTACTGTTGTTTCGTCTTTTCCATTCATCAATGCCTCGGTTTGGGCGATAAAATTGGACATCAATTTTTTTTGATGGTCTTTCTTTTTATGTAAAGATTGCGTAAAACCGATAAAATCTGCCGGAATGAGCTTGGTGCCTTGATGAATCAATTGGAAAAAGGCATGTTGCGAATTGGTACCGGGTTCTCCCCAAATAATAGTGCCGGTTTGGTAATTTACCTTTTGGCCGTTTCGGTCAACGCTTTTCCCATTGCTTTCCATAATACCTTGTTGCATATAGGCAGCAAAGCGATTTAAATATTGGGTATAAGGTATAATGGCTTCGCTTTCTGCACCAAAAAAGTTGTTATACCAAATACTGATAAGCGCCAAAATTACAGGAATGTTGTTCTCGAAGGGTTGATACCTAAAATGTTCGTCCATTTCGTAAGCACCGCGCAACAAATCGCTAAAGTCTTTTTTACCAATAGCTAGCATAATACTAAGTCCTACGGCACTCCAGAGCGAAAACCGACCACCTACCCAATCCCACATGGGAAAGATATTGTCGGCGTCTATTCCAAATTCTTTTACGGCCTCAATATTGGTAGATACTGCCACAAAGTGATGGCGCACCGCATGCTCGGGTGCTGTTCGCAAAAACCATTCGCGTATGGTTTGGGCATTGCTCAGTGTTTCTTGAGTGGTAAAAGTTTTGGAAACAATGACAAACAAGGTTGTTTCCGGATCCAAATCGCGAATCACTTCCATGACATGGTCGCCATCCACATTAGAAACAAAATGCATGTTGAGGCGGGTTTTGTAAAACTTCAAGGCTTCTACTACCATCGCCGGTCCCAAATCTGATCCGCCGATGCCGATGTTTACCACATCTGTAAATGGTTTTCCTGTATGTCCTACTTTTTCATTGTCTAAAATAGCCGTACTAAAGTTTTCCATCTTGGTGCGTACCGATAAAATTTCGGGCATCACGTCTTTTCCGTCCAACAAAACTTCAGCAGTTTTCGGATTGCGCAGTGCTGTATGCAAAACGGCTCTGCCTTCAGTCTCGTTGATGGCATGGCCGCCAAAACAGGCATCAATACCGGATTTGAGATTGGTTTCCTTTGCCAATTCTGTCAGCAAAGAAAGGGTTTTGGGCGTAATCCTATTTTTCGAATAATCTACAAAAAAATCTTGCCAGCGTATGCTCATTTCTTTGGCACGATGTGCGTCCTCAGCAAATAAAGCGTTCATATGGGTGTGCTTCAATTCTTCAAAATGCGCTTGAAGTTTTTGCCAAGCTTGGGTTTGGGTTGGGTTTATTTTAGCGAAAGACATGGTTTATTGGGTTTGTGTAATGGTGGTTTCGGGTTCAAAATAAAGTTGGTCCAGTTGTTTTTTGAGCGGGTCAATATCTGTAAAATACTGTGCTTTCACAGATTCTTTTATGGGTTCTGCAGCGGGCAAGTCTTGTTTGTACGGGTCAACTTGCACGCCGTTTTTCCAAAACCTGTAACACACATGTGGCCCTGTGGCCAGTCCTGTGCTTCCTACTTTGCCAAGTACGTCGCCTTGTTTGACAAATTGTCCCTTTTTGACCAATATTTTAGACATGTGCAAATATTGGGTGGTGTAAGTGCCATTGTGTCGAACTTTTACGTAATTCCCATTACCGGAGGTATAGCCGGCTTCTATGACAGTTCCGTTGGCCGTTGACATGATGGGCGTGCCGGTAGGCGCTGCGTAATCTGTTCCTTTATGTGCTTTCCATCGCTTCTGTACCGGGTGAAACCGATTTGGTGAAAAGCGTGAGGAGATTCGGCTGAACTTCAGGGGTGCTCTTAAAAACTGGCTGCGTAGTGTATTGCCCTCATCATCGTAGAAATCGGGTATTTGCATCACGCTATCTGCCACATATCGAAAAGCGTAGAAAGGTTTGTCGTTGTGCTCAAAATAGGTGGCGTTTATCCTGTCTATTCCAGCATAAACGCTGTCGTTTATATATTTTTCTGTATAGATAATTTTAAACCTGTCGCCGGGCTGAAGTCTGAAAAAATCGATACTCCAAGCGTAAATATCTGATAGGCGGTTTACGATATCGTAATCGAGACCGTTGTTAATTATAGCATTGGACAGAGAAGAATTAATGACGCCTGTGGCTGTTTTTTGACGCAGCGTGACGGGCATTTTTTCTTTTTTCAGCAAGATGCTGTCTCTAAAATCAATGACCACATAGTCTATCACATTGTCTTGATAAATAAACACTACGGGTTTGGCCAAACTGTCTTTAGTTTTTAAAATGGTATATTTTTTTCCGGCTCTCAGGCGTCTCACGTCAAAATCTTCTTTGAGCGAATTGGAAATTTCATAAATCTTTCCGTAGTCAAGGTTATTCTTGGTCAGGAGTTCACCAAAATTTTCTCCTTTTTGGATGGTGTCTCTGACCACCCAATAATCATTGAGGCGGAAGCCGTACTCTATTTCTTCTTTTTCTAAGGGTGCTTTCTCAACCGTTTTGGTTACATCAACTACTTCTTTGTCTCCACAAGCCGAAACAATGAGCAGTAAACAAAAGAAAGATACTAGCGAAAAAGGATGAGTAAAAGACACTTTGGGCATATTCATCTGATGTTTTTGTTCTCATAAATGGCGATGGATTGCCATTCATATTTTAAAAAATAAATTTAATTAGTGACAAAGTTAATGGATTGTTCGAAGTGCCCAAGATTTTTAGAAAATGTTTTGAAATTTTTAGAATCGCAACCCCAATTTAAGTGCTAAACATTCATTATCGCTGATGAGCCGGTTTATGAAATCTAAAAAGCTACCAAAACTAATCAACTTTTACAGAAAAAGAGTGTTTGAGTCCTTTGAAGGCATCCAAATCTGCCTTGATAGAACCCACTGCCAAATCGGCTTTGATGCGCAGTGGAATCTTGTTGTCGTCGTCAGAAACCCAAACCGTCATGCTCTCTTCTTCCTTAAAGACACGCCCCGAAGCTACATAAGGCTTGAAAACCAATGTTTTAATTTTTCCAAACTTGGTACGCAAGATTTCTCGTTTCACAAATTTGAGTTTAAACTTGAAGAGTTCATCGTCATAAATCATATCGAGTTCAAACTCTTGATTGTTTACAATTTTACGATGGTCGATACTGTTTCTTAAAAAGTAAAAAACCGACAGCATGTCTTGTACGTGGTTGCCTTTGATGGGCAGCGCATCTGAATTTTGCTTTTTGTTGTTCTTTACCGTAACAATGCTGTTGTCGTAATCGAAATAAACTTCCTTGTCTTTGGTGGTGGGGCCTTCTTCTGTCTTGATGACATATTTGTAGGGCTTTCCGGTTTTTTTGTCAAAATAACTTTCAAAATGATCGTCCACTTTAAAAAACAAACCCAACAAACCGGTCGATTTTCCCCTACCGGACACATAGTACACCGACTTTCCTTCGTAAACGGAGTCGCTTACGGCAAGTGTGGCATAACTCGCATTGAAAATTCCGTAGTGAATTCTAAACCGAAACCATTCGCCGGCTTGAAAACTTTGATTGCTTTGCGATTGGGCACAAAAGCCTAAAAACAAAACCAAACTTAAAACGATTTTTCGCATATAAATAATCAAGCGGTAAAAGTAAGTTTTTTTACTTGGCCGAAAAAACGTTTTGAGGATGTGAGTGGTAACCCTAACAAAAATTTAGGAATCTGATTAGCAGCTTTTAAAAAATTGAAGCCTATTGATTCTGAGAAAAAAACTTGCGGAGTCTTTCCCGTGATCTCAATCTATTCACTTGCAAAAATTTTTATAAACTGTTTGTCTTTATTGTTCCTGCCAATCAATATGAGTTCATTCCCGTTTTTTGTTAAAACACCTTTCGCTACTGCATAAGGCATTTGCTCTATATCGCCATCTACAATTTCCTGATGGGTAAAATTACCGTCCGCATCTAAAGCAATGGCATACAAATTCGTTTTTTTACTTCTCTTCTGTTTAAATTGAATCCGGTTGTTGCTCAACTGCTTTATTTTGTCAGAACAGTTAACTAAAATATAGTTCTTATCGTTGAACGCAAAAGAGGAAAACGACTCTCTACCTCCATCTAGTGTTTGTGCTTTGTTGATGTTCCGAGCCCAAACCAGTGTGCCGTCCTCCTTTATACGCAATGCCACGATATCGTTGTAATTGTAAATGGTTGACAAAGCACCGCCCATTCCATAACTTACATAGACCTGCGTAATAAAAAACTCTTCTGCATTCAAGATAATGTCGCCGTTGTTGAGCTTAAACGCACCTTTGTACACCAAGTTTCTCAACTCTTTTTCCTTTTTTTCGCCATATTTGTCAATCATGAACTGTTCGGTGAATGGCGCGAAGGATCCGTGCTTGATTTCAAATGTCCCGGGGTCTATCTCAAACCTGCAAACACCTTTGTACCGCCAGTCGTTCAGCTCCGAATAAAAACCTATATAAGAAAGTTGGCCGCCGTCATTAATGGCCATGAGTGAACCAATAAATTTATCATCTTCTTTGAAACTGAGCGTTTTCTTTTCTTCGCCCAATAGATAATAAATTTCGTAATGATAATTGGATTTGTTCTCTTTCTTAGTCATCCGGCTGTCGTTTTCAAATACCTTTGCCTGAAGATAGACACCTCCGTTGAAGTCGTCCACATCAATATTGTCCAACTCGAAGAGCTTGTCTTTTATGTCTTTACTAAAAACGTAATCGCCAGTTTTTTTAAAATTCTTGTCAAAAACATAAATTAGGTGTGTTTCTTCTTCTTTGTTTTTCACGTCTAGAGAAACACACATAAAGTTTTTGTTTTTTGAAAACTTAACTTCATCATAAGCATCTGCATCCTTTTGATTGAAACTAAAAATAGTAGAATGACCTTTTTCTATATCATCACGGGAGATTAAAACGGTTTGTGTAAAATTCAGCTTTTCCAAGGGTGAGGTGTGTAAATTAACATTCCACGTTTTAGCCGATTTGTCGGAATATACAGATATAAGATAAATTATTCCGTCGGCCACCTTCAAGCCTTTCAATTGATAATTCTCGGAGGCCAACTCGGTTTTATTCAACACTTTCAGCTGTTTGTCATGGTGTTCTAAATAATACCCAGAAATCTTATTGTTAAGCCCCGAATAAAACGCCCGAACAGTCACGAGTCCGCCTTGACCGTCTTCTTCTGCAAATATGAGGTCGGAACGCTTTTTTTCATCTTGAAAAATATCACTTTTTTGAACGGTCAATCCAAGCTGTGCATACATAATTTGAGAACATAAAAACAAAGCGAGGGTAAGTTTTTGAAGCATGATTGATTGCTTTTAAAATGACACACAAAATTACGAAAACAGAATATAAAATACGATGGTTTTTTGTAATAGATGTGATAAAAAAACAAAACCCCGACACCTGAAAGATGCCGAGGTTTTATCAAATTAACCAACCAAAACTTATAAATATGAAAAAATTTACAATTCAAAAGTAGGTGATATTTTAGAATTGAAAAGAGGCTTTTGCCACTTTAACTTTACTTTAGCGCGGCTTTAAGAATTATAGTTAAAGTGTTCCTCTAGATTCCTGTTCCCTTTCAATAGCTTCAAAAAGCGCTTTGAAATTTCCTTTGCCAAAAGACTTTGCCCCTTTGCGTTGGATGATTTCGAAAAACATGGTAGGCCTGTCCAAAACCGGTTTGGTAAAGAGTTGCAAAAGATAGCCCTCATCATCCCGGTCTATCAAAATACCCAATTCCTTGAGTGGCGCGAGGTCTTCGTCAATTTCACCCACCCGCTGCAAAACGGTGTCGTAATAGCTTTCGGGGACGTAGAGAAATTCAACACCGTTATGTTTGAGTTGCGTAACCGTTTCAATGATGTTGTCCGTTGCTACGGCAATATGCTGCACGCCTGCGCCGTTGTAAAAATCGATGTATTCTTCAATCTGCGACTTTTTCCTGCCTTCAGCAGGTTCGTTGATTGGGAATTTGACACGTCCGTTTCCGTTGCTCATCACCTTGCTCATGAGGGCAGTGTATTCGGTGGAAATGTCTTTGTCGTCAAATGAAACCAATTGCTCAAACCCCATCACTTTGGCGTAGAATTCGCACCATTGGTTCATCTCGTTCCAACCCACATTGCCCACCATGTGGTCGATGTATTTTAAGCCGACGGGTTTGGAAGCAGTAGGTGCTGTCCATTTTTTATAGCCCGGAAGAAAAGGTCCGCGGTAGTTTTTCCGCTCCACAAAGAGATGAACGGTTTCGCCATAGGTGTGGATTCCTGAGATGACGGCTTCCCCGTTTTCGTCTTGCAAAGTTTTGGGTTCTAGATAGGATTTTGCGCCGCGGGCGGTGGTTTCTTTCCAGCTTTTAGCAGCATCGTCCACCCATAGTGCGATGGTTTTTACCCCGTCGCCGTGCCGGTTGATGTGGGCGTTGATATCACCATCGGGTTTGAGCGGCGAGGTGAGCACCAACCGGATTTTGTCTTGTTGCAATACGTACGACACGCTGTCTTTAGATCCGGTTTCGAGGCCTTTGTAAGCGACCGGCTCAAAACCCCAGGCTTTTTGATAATAGTAAGCAGCCTGCTTGGCATTGCCGACATAAAGTTCGACAAAGTCAGTACCCATCAAGGGTAAAAAATCTTTACGATTTGTTGATGTGTTGGTATTCATTATTCGGTATTTGTTATTCGTTATTCAGAAGTAAAGCCATTAGCCATTAGCCAATAGGCATTAGTGTTATTCGTTATTCAAAGTAAAGCCATTAGCCATTAGCCGATAGGCATTAGTGTTATTCGTTATTCAGAAGTAAAGCCATTAGCCAATAGGCATTAGTGTTATTCGTTATTCAAAGTAAAACCATTAGCCGATAGGCATTAGTGTTATTCGTTATTCAAAGTAAAGCCAAGAGCCATTAGCCAATAGGCATTAGTTTTATTTGTAATACGTTTTTCTTCAATCGTTTAATGTTTGACAAATGTTTCATTTCTACAATGTTTCATCATCAAAACCCTATTCCAACCACGACCGCATATAGGTTTCATCGGCTATTTTCATGGCTTCTTCGGTCAGTTGAAGGGGTTTGAAGGTGTCCACCATCACGGCGAGTTCGTCGGTTTTTTGTTTGCCGATGCTGCGTTCGACTGCTCCCGGGTGTGGGCCGTGCGGAATGCCGGCGGGGTGTAGCGAGATGTGCCCTGCGGCGATGTCGTTCCGGCTCATAAAATCGCCGTCCACGTAATACAAAACTTCATCCGAGTCGATGTTGCTGTGGTTGTAGGGCGCGGGAATGCTCTGCGGGTGGTAGTCATACAAACGCGGCACAAAACTGCACACCACAAAAGCATCGGTTTCAAAAGTTTGGTGCACGGGCGGCGGTTGATGGATGCGCCCTGTGATGGGTTCAAAATTGTGTATCGAAAAGGCGTAGGGAAAGTTGTATCCGTCATAGCCGATCACATCAAACGGATGTGTGGCATAGACCAAATCGAAAATGTCGTTTTGCTTTTTTGTTTTGATGAGAAATGAGCCTTTTTCGTCATGTGATTCCAATTCAGAGGGCTTCCGTATGTCGCGTTCGCAATAAGGAGAATGTTCCAACAATTGCCCGAACCAATTGCGGTAGCGTTTGGGTGTGTAGATAGGCCGGTGCGATTCTACTATAAACAGGCGATTGTCTTCAGTGTCAAATTCAATTTTGTAGATAGTACCCCGCGGAATCAGCAAATAATCGCCATACGAAAAGGTGAGGTTGCCGAACATGGTTCGGAGTTTACCGCTTCCGCGGTGGATGAAAATCAACTCATCGCTGTCTGTATTTTTATAGAAATAATCTTTGGTGGCATGTTTGGGCGCTGCCAACGCGATGTTGCAATCTGCATTGGTCAAAATAATTTTTCGGCTTTGGAGAAAATCATTTTCAGGAGCCACCTCAAAACCCCTGAGCCGGTAGGGTTGTATGTTGTTTGCACGGGCAATTTTAGGGGCAACCGAGTGCTTGGATGCAATTTCTTTTAACTGTGTCGGGCGGTGGTGGTGATACAGGTTGCTGTACATCCCATCGAAGCCGACTGTACCAAAAAGTTCTTCGTAGTAAAGCGAGCCATCCGGTTTTTTGAAGATGGTGTGTCGCTTTGGCGGTATTTGTCCCAATTGATGATAGAATGGCATAATTGACTGTTTTTTTATGTGAATGAGTATCTGTAAAACTTTTGGGGAGATGCATCCATAGAAAAAAGTTGCTGATGCAAATCCTACTTATGTTACTCCGGATTTCGCTTCATCAGAAAGTGAAGAAATATCAATAAATCAGTCCAAAAAGCGTTCTGCATACAGTCACGAAAATAAGAAATTATCTTCGATGTTTTGTGTTTCTTAACAAAATGATAGGCATTTGAAGTTTTAAAACCAGAATCCAAGGTTAAAAAACCATTCTGTGTTTCCTGTGTCGGGCGACCAAGTATATTTTATTTCTATGGGGCCAATGAAAGTTTCTAAGCCATAACCTATGGCATAACCCGTAAATTCGGGTGCGTCTATCCAATCGTTTGTTTCGAAAAGTCCATCGCCTATATTGGAAAAATTTCCGGCAAAACTCAAGTGATTTTTATTGATAAACTCGTAGTCAAATTCGAATTCGGCTTTAACATAGCTGTCGCCGGCAATTTCCAAAAAATCGTAGCCGAAGAAAGGTCTGATGTTGTTGACAAAATTATTTCCGTATCCTCCCAACAAAAAATCCAAACCTCCGGCACTTCCGCCGTTGATTCTGAATCCTCCTTCGGTGCCAACTTGGAGGGCGAGTTTTGGAAAAAGCTTAAACGCCGTCATGATATGGGCTTTCCCGATAGAAAAATCTTCAAAAACATTGTTAAAATCAGAAGAGGCAAAATAGTGGTGAAAATCGCCTTCAAAAATGACCCCTTTGGTTGGAAAATACCTATCGTCTAACGAATCGTATTTCAAAAAACCGTAAAAGCTATAAAAATCACTGTCTTCAAAAAAGGTTTTGCCCTGTGTGAGTGCAATCGTCTCGGTAGAAATACGAAGTCTTTTGTGTTCCAGTCCGGCTCCAAGCGTAAAAACCTGTCTGAAAAGCGTTTGCAGGTATATTTGGCTGGTTAGGTCTGAATACTCCAAATCAATTTTGTTGAGTTGCTCCAGATTGGGAATTTCTATAACAGGTCTGTTAATAAAATTAATAAAACTCAGCGATTTCTGAAATTGATTATAGTCTGAATTGATGCCAAAACTAAAGCCAAAACCCCTATCGATATAATATTGTAAACTGTAACGAACGTTGTCCCCCAGCATCACATCGAGCGAAGCAACGTCATTGTCTGTCAGGAATCTTTTTTTGGTCACATTGACCATGGCAGCACTTTTGTATAAATCGTCGTAATGAAGACCCAGCCGCAAAAATGTATTGTCGGGATTCTCGGTGAGGTTCAATTTTAAATATTCGTTGCCGGTCGTGTCTTTTTCCTTTTGGTATTTGATGGTTTTAAAATTGTTGGTAGCCGCTAGGTTGTTGAGCCCTTCGTTAAATTTTTTATATGTCATGCTGGTAGGCGGCTTAAACTTTAGTTTTCCCAGCACGTAATCACGCGTATAACTTTTGATACCACTGATTTTAATTTGATTAATATGAATACTGTCGTTAGATGCTGGTACCGGATGCAGAATTCTTGAACCTTTTTGAATGCGCGCCAGACTGTCTAGCTGTTTTTGCTTCATCTCGGCAGCCAGAATGCCATTATTGATGATGGCCTCGCCTTCTGCAAATGAAACCACGTTAAAAGCTTCTATGTTTGGTTTGATGTATATGTCTGTTCGTCTTACTTTATCCTTCATCGAATTTCCGGTTTGCAGGTTTGAAATTTGCAACAAAATGTCGGTGGCCGATTTGAGTTCATCTTGGGTCAAAAGCCTGTCTTGTACGTCAATCCCGATGATGACATCTGCGCCTCTGGCTTTTAATTCATCTAAAGGGTAATTGTTGACCACGCCGCCGTCCACAAACATGCGTCCGTTTATGGTAACGGGTTCAAAAAGCGATGGGAAAGCACCACTGGCCGCAATGGCTTCGGGCAAAAAACCACTTTCCAAAACCACCGATTCACCGGTTTCAATATCCGTAGCCATGCAAAAAAACGGAATAGGAAGTTTGCTGAAATCGTCAATCTCGCTCACGTGGTTGGTGAGTCTAAAAAGCAGGTTGTACACATTTTGACCTTTGAAAATGGCCGAAGGGAAAGAGATTTTAAACTTGTTGAAAGGCAAAGTCAGCACATATCTTTCGGCGTCTTCTTTTTCGTAGAAGGTCTTGGCACTTCTGGGCAATCCGTCTTGTATGAGCGTATTGAAATCAATCGCCCGAAAAATGGAATCCAACTCATTTGCCGAATATCCCGATGCATACAGCGCTCCTACAATGGCACCCATGCTGGTGCCGCCTATGTAATCTATCCGAATACCGGCGTCTTCTATAACCTTGAGCGCACCTATATGTGCAAATCCTTTAGCACCACCTCCGCTGAGCACCAACCCTACTTTGATATCTCTGTTAATGGTGTCTTGTGCTTGTAGAAATGGTGTCGCCAAAAGCACACAAAACCAGCTAATTTGTTTGAGTTGTTTGGTAAAATTCATATATCAATTTTGCTTTGGCTTGGCCAATGACACTCGCTATTTCTTCTTGAGTTGCCGCTGCGACACGTTTGGCCGACCTGAAGTGGTTCAACAAAGCCCACTCTGTCTTGGTGCCCACACCCGGAATCAGCGACAACTCCGATTGCAAAGCGGCCTTGCTTCGCTTGTTGCGATGAAAACTTATTCCAAACCTATGCGCCTCGTTTCTAAGCTGTTGTATCACCTTCAGCGATTCAGATTTCTTGTCCAGATACAAAGGAACGGCATCGTTTGGGAAGTAAATTTCTTCCAGCCTTTTTGCGATACCAATAATACTAATTTTTCCGCGCAATTCTAACTTTTCCAAACTTTTTAACGCAGCTGATAGTTGACCTTTGCCACCGTCAATCACGACGAGTTGCGGAAGTGGTTCATTTTCGAGTAGCAGCCTGCTGTATCGCCGGTAAATAATCTCCTCCATAGAGGCAAAATCGTCCGGACCTTCTACGGTTTTAATATTAAAATGCCTGTAATCTTTTTTACTGGGTTTGCCGTCTTTGAAAACCACACAAGCAGCCACCGGATGCGTGCCTTGTATGTTGGAATTGTCAAAACATTCGATGTGTCGGGGTTCTTTTTGCATGCGCAAATCTTTCATCATTTGCTGCATCAAGCGTTTGGTGTGTCGCTCCGGATCGGTAATTTTTATTTGTTTCAATTTTTCCAAACGGGTATAAACCGCATTTCGCTGCGAGAGCTCAATGAGTCTTTTTTTGTCGCCCATTTTGGGAATTTCAATCTTTTTGTCCGGCCCCAAATCTACCGGAAAAGGCAAATAAATGGTTATGTTTTGTGACCCGAAACGCTGCCATATTTCTACTATACCGATTTGCAAAAGCGCTTCGTCGGCTTCATCTAATTTTTTCTTGATTTCCAAGGTGTGCGACCGAACAATGGCGCCATGCGAAATTTGCAGATAATTGACATAAGCGGCACTTTCATCAGAAACCACACTGAAAACATCCACATCCGAAATGTTGGGGTTGACCACCGTAGATTTGGCTTGGTAGTTTTGCAAAACTTCTAGTTTTTCCTTGATGCGTTGCGCCTCCTCAAAAGCCAAGGCTTCTGAGGCATGTCTCATTTGTTGGCGAAATTGCGATAGCGAATTGCCGAAATTGCCTCTGAGAATCTCTCGGATACTGGCCACCATCTTATCGTAGTCGGCTTCCGATTGCTTTGCCTCGCAAGGACCCAAGCAGTTTCCAAGATGGTATTCCAAGCAGACTTTGTATTTTTGGTTTTCGATGTTTTTTTCACTCAGGTCGTAGCTGCACGTCCGCAGCGTATAGAGCGATTTCATCATGTCGAGCAAGGTGTGGATGGTTCTAAAACTGGTGTACGGACCAAAGTATTCCGAACCGTCTTTCACAAGTTTTCGGGTAGAAAAAATGCGCGGAAACCTTTCGTTTTTGATACAAATCCACGGATAGGTTTTATCGTCACGCAGCTGCACATTGTAACGCGGTTGGTATTCTTTGATGAGGTTATTTTCCAACAGCAGCGCATCGGTTTCAGAAGCCACTACAATATGACGAATATCGGCTATCTTCTTCACCAAGACACGGGTTTTGGCAGTATCGTGTTTTTTGGTAAAGTATGACGAAACCCGTTTTTGCAGGTTTTTAGCTTTGCCTACGTAGAGCAATTTGTCTTTGCTGTCATAAAACTGATAAACCCCCGGCGATTTTGGAAGGGTCTTTAGGATGACGTCTAGTTTTTTGGTTTCCATTTTCAGTACAAAGATAATTTTTTGCAGTCTTGCCAAAAATAATGAAATGCGTGCTCGTGAATGAGACCTTTTTGCGACCGCAGTGAAGGCTGTAAAAACACCAGAATCTTCAATACTGATTGAAAATCAATGTGTCAAATAAAGCTTCCGGAAGTTCCCTTTGCATTGAGCGTATGGCCCATTTCACAAAAATGATTTGATAAGCGCGGCTGTCTGATGAAATTCTTCGGGTGTGAAAACTTTCTTTTTCTGTGTAAAATCCATATCGGACATATGTTGCAAGGGTACCAAATGTATGTGAACATGTGGCACCTCCAAACCAATGGCGGCCATACCTATACGTTTGCACGGAATGGCTTTTTCGAGGGCGGTTGCCATTTTTTTAGCAAACTTCATCAGGTCTGCATAGGTGTCGTCATCCATGTCATAAAACTTATCAACTTCTGTTTTAGGAATACAGATGGTATGGCCTTTTGCATTGGGAAACGCATCGAGTATGGCGATAAAACGCTCATCTTCCGCAAGGCGATAGGCTGGTATTTCGCCTTGAATGATTTTGGTGAAAATACTGGGCATGTCTTTGTTTTTTTAGTTATTTAACGTCAGTTCTATCTCTTTTTGAAGCGTTCCGTAACTGTGGCGAAAGCTTAGCAACGTGTTTATTTGCAAACTTTTATTCGTACAACACATATAATTCGTAAAAACCTCCAAATTCTTCAAGAAAACTTGTTCAACAAACCCACCACAATTTTCAAAAAGAATTTTTTTACAACAGTTTTTCAAAGATAATTAATCCAAAATTAGCTTTTCTCGCTTGGGATATTTCACTTCATAGTCAAACAAAATTTCTTTTTGTGCTTGTGCCGGCAAAGTGAATATCCATTTTAATGCACCGGTTTGCGAATCGAATTGGGCGTCATTCAAGTTGCCGGGCGTTACGGAAATGTCGGAAACCACCGAAACGGGGATTTGATCGAAAATGGTGAGGTTAATGGCACTTGCTTTTTTGTTTCTCACCGTTATTTTATAACCCCTGCTTTCTATTTTGTTAGATCCCAATGTTCTTTTTTTGCTGAATTCTTCTTCTTTGTTGCGCGCTATCACAATGTTTTGGTCACGGCCCAATGAAATTTCCAAGGTATCCGATAATGCATTGGCATCGAGTATAGTACGCCCTACAAAACCTTTTTCAAAGTAGAGGTTGGCTTCGCCCTCAAGCAGGTTGTACTGTCCCCAATCGGTGATACGTGCCATCAAAAAGGCATCTTTGTCTAATTTCGGAATCGCAATATAATTGTATTCGGCATTTATGGTATAATCTCTTAAATCTACCATCCTTTTGTCTCCACCCGATTTGATGGAATAGGGTTGTTCAACGGCGATTTCTACCGTGGTTTGCGTCTCGGTAAACTCCGTGATGAGGGTGTTGGCTTTTTCTATTTGCACACCCGAGGCCCTTCCTTCCAGCTTCCTAGATGCGCCGTATCCTGTGACAACCACCTCGTCTAGCTGCATACTAGATTCTTGCAATTTTACATTGACTTCATCACCGCTTATTGGCACTTGCCGTGATTCAAAACCCACATAGCTGATAGAAAGTGCGGTGGCGCCATTGGGAAGCGTCAGGCTGTAGTAACCGTCATAGTCTGTTTGTGTGCCGATATTAGTACCTACCACAATGACGTTTGCCCCCGGCAAAGGGCCGTTTTCATCGTAAACCCTACCGCTGACCATGCCTGAAACAATTCCATTGCCGCGGTTTCGTTTGTAAATGGTATTGCGTGCATAATTCAATTTCCAAGGTTCCAAATCGGGCGAAACGCTGCTTTTGTTGGGGTTACCATTAGAAAAAACCAGCTTCACCCGATCCCAATCTACACCCGTGTTTTGATACACCTCTGCTTTGTATAGCAAGCTGAGTGGTTGTTGTATGTTTTCCAGACGAATGTCGTATTTGGGATACCATCCCGCGTTTGAAACCAAATAGGTTAGTTCAAAATTTGCCGCCACCGTACTATCGGATTGCACACGCACGACCACTTCGCTTACGGGTTCTTTGGATTTACTTTGCAGTGCGTTTAGTTGATTTTCCAGATCGGTTTTCTGTTTTTGGTCGGCAGCGGCTTTTTTTCTGAGCGAAACCTCCTCCGTTTTGATTTTTGTGAGTTCAGCATCAAAAAATTCGATAGCACTTTTGAGTTGCGTCAGACTGATGTTTGCATTTCTGCTCATATCTTTGTTCTGATGCAAAACACTTTGCTTTTCGCTGAGTACTTCCAGCCGAGACCTGTCTGCGGTCATCTTGTCATTGAGTTTTTCGAGTACATTTTCCAAACTGTCTATTTTTTCGTCCTGTTTGGTTTTGGCCAAGTAGTTTTTGCGCGGGTTAACAGACAAAACTGTGAAATTTCCAAGGCCTTTTACCTGCAAACTGTTGGTGTTGAGATAAGGCGACAGCCCTGTGATGATCAATTCGGTGTAGCCGGGTGCGAGGGTGGTTTTGCCACTTTCAGACACTTGCGCGCCGGAGAGAAAAACAGTGACATTCGTGATCGCTGTTTGAAGACTTTTTTCCTTAAATTCTTGAGCTGTTGCTGTAAAATGAATACAGCATAGCGCGACTAAAACGGCAGGGAGTTTTGTGAAATGCATAAATAGAATTGTTAAATTTCTTTTATTTGGCAAAAGTTGTTCCAAATTTGATGGTTTTAATACTTTTGGGAAATCAAAATTAGACCGAAACTTTTCTTGAGGACTTTTTTATGTTTTTATCAAGATGTTTGATGTAAATTTAAGGTGTTTCGAGAAAGTTTTTTCGTTTTTGAAAGAATAAATGTTATATTTCGTTTTATTTAAAAAAGTGATTACATAAAAACCGCTATGTCTGAAAATAATTCTTAAAAAAAGTTCTCCACAGAACTGAAAAGATTTAATAATTTATTTAACCTGTAAAACAAAAATTATAAATTTAAACACATGAAACAAAGCCTTATTCTCTTGCTACTCCTTCCCGGTTTTTTAATGGCCCAAGAAACCGTCACCAAAAACATGGGAAAATTTGATGAAATCAAAGTTTTTAACGGAATTTCCATTCGACTCATAAAAGGTGAAAGCGGCAAAGTAACCATCACGGGAGCTAACGCCGAAGATGTGGTTTTGATCAATAGAAACGGACTTTTACGGATTCGGATGAAAACCAAAAAGATTTTCCGCGGCGACGAAACTCAAGTGGTCATCCACTTTGACAAGATCGATAAGATTGACGCCAACGAAAATGCGTATGTACTCTCCAACGACGAAATAAGCACAACTACTTTGGTTATCAATGCGCAAGAAGGTGCAGAGGTAAAAGTGCCTATTAATGTTGATAGACTTGAGGCCAAGGCCGTATCCGGGGGCATTCTCGACCTGAAGGGTCGCGCAGATGTACAGGATATTTCAGTAAAAGCCGGCGGACAGTTCGATGCCAAAGACCTCATCAGCAAACAAAGCATTGTAGTAGTGAGTGCTGGTGGTTCAGCAAAAATATTTGCCACAGATTTTGCTGACGCCAAAGTAAGGGCCGGCGGCCGGGTGGAAATATACGGTAATCCCAAAAAAGTAAACAAAAACACCTTTATGGGTGGCAACATACTCGAAATGAATTAATTTGTAGGTTATGCAAGACCACCTGATCTCAGCCATTCCCATAGGATTTGTACTGAGTTTTATGATTGGCCCGGTGTTTTTTGTCTTGTTGGAAACGGCGGCAACAAAAGGATTTCGTGCTGCTTTGGTCTTCGATTTGGGCGTGATTTTAGCCGATGCTACTTTTATCTACATCGCCTATTTTGCCAGCTATTCTTTACTTCAAAAAATTGAAAACCAACCCTATTTGTTCTTGTTGGGCGGTGGTATTTTGGTGGTTTATGGCATCGTCAGCCTAGTTAAGACCAATATTTTTCAAAAAAGAATCAATATCGATACCCAGCTCATCCATTTTAAAAACAACTATCTGGCACTTTTGGTCAAAGGCTTCGGACTCAATTTTATCAATATCGGAGTGTTGGGCTTTTGGCTGGGTCTCATCGTGGTTTTTGTTCCCAAATGGCAATTAAACGCACAGGAAACCATCTTGTTTTTTGGCGCCATCATCGGGGCGTATTTGACCACGGATATCGTTAAAATTATATTGGCTAAACAACTCAAATCCAGGCTCACAACACATCGGATATTTCAAATTAAAAAAGGCATTGCCATACTGCTCATCTTCTTTGGAATGCTGCTAATGGCTCAGGCTTTTTTTCCGGAAAATTCCCACAAACTGGAGAAAGTGATGGAACGGGTTGAGTAAAACTTTTGAAAGTTGTAATTGAGCTTATACCGCTATGAACTACCAAGCTTCTATATAAACATTTAGTAAGCTGAAATTCAAAAAATGTTTGTGCATTTCTGAAAAATAATCTGATAAAATAACTTCATCGCGATAGCTTTTTTTAGGTTGACCGCAGCCTAAACTACGCTGTGACTTCGCTACCGGATTCGGTGCTGTATGAGAAAAAAACACTTGAATTTTTCAGTCTTTTTTTCCTATAGAAATACAGTATCTTTGCGCAAAATTGTCTGTGAACAAAGATTTATGAAGAACATCCGAAACTTTTGCATTATTGCCCACATAGATCACGGCAAGAGCACTTTGGCAGATCGCTTGCTCGACGCGACAGGCTCTGTTACCGCACGCGAAAAACAAGAACAGTTGCTGGACAATATGGACTTGGAACGCGAACGCGGCATCACCATCAAGAGCCACGCCATCCAAATGGATTACGAGTACAAGGGCGAAAAGTACATCCTCAATTTGATTGACACCCCGGGGCACGTCGATTTTTCCTACGAAGTATCGCGCTCCATAGCCGCTTGCGAAGGTGCCTTACTGATTGTGGATGCTGCACAAAGCATTCAAGCACAGACAATATCAAATTTATACCTCGCTCTCGAACACGATTTGGAAATCATCCCGGTGCTCAATAAGATAGACTTGCCCAGTGCCAATCCGGAAGAAGTAACAGACGATATAGTAGAAATGTTGGGTTGCAAAGCAGAAGATGTCATTCACGCCAGCGGAAAGACAGGCTTTGGGGTAGAAAATATTTTAGCCGCCATCATTGAAAAAATACCGGCACCCAAAGGCGACCCCAATGCACCCCTGCAGGCATTGATTTTTGATTCGGTTTACAACCCGTTTAGAGGCGTGGAAACCTATTTTAGAATCATGAACGGCGAAATCAGAAAAGGGCAAAAAATCAAGTTCATGGCCACAGGCAATACGTATTTTGCCGATGAAGTGGGCACGCTTAAATTGGTACAACATCCCAAAGAAATTGTCCGCACAGGCGATGTGGGTTATATCATCACCGGCATCAAAGATGCGCGTGAAGTAAAAGTCGGCGATACCATCACATTGGCAGAAAGACCTTGCCAGAAGTCGATAGAAGGTTTTGAAAACGTAAAACCGATGGTTTTTGCAGGAATTTATCCGGTGGATACAGAAGATTATGAAGACCTGCGCTCTGCGATGGAAAAATTGCAACTCAACGATGCCTCTTTGGTTTTCCTGCCCGAAAGCTCAGCCGCTTTGGGCTTTGGTTTCCGTTGCGGGTTTCTCGGCATGCTTCACATGGAAATTGTACAGGAAAGGCTCGAACGAGAATTTGACATGAGCGTCATCACAACAGTGCCCAACGTTTCCTACCACGCTTTTACCAAGAAAAATCCGGATCAAATCATCGTAGTCAACAACCCGTCCGATTTGCCCGATCCTTCCAGTCTGGACCGCGTTGAAGAACCCTACATCAAAGCCGTAATCATCACAAAATCTGATTTTGTAGGCAATGTGATGTCGCTTTGTATTGAAAAAAGAGGCATCATCACCAACCAAACCTACCTGACGCCTGAGCGTGTCGAACTCTGTTTTGACATGCCGTTGTCCGAAATTGTATTCGATTTTTACGACCGGCTCAAAACCATTTCCAAAGGCTATGCTTCTTTTGATTATTCACCCATTGGAATGCGTGAATCTAAATTGGTAAAAGTGGATATTCTTCTCAATTCGCAACCTGTGGATGCGCTTTCTTCGCTGTTGCACGTAGGCAACGCACACCACATTGGTAAAAAAATGTGTGAGAAGCTTCGAGAACTCATTCCCCGCCAGCAATTTGATATTCCAATCCAGGCTGCCATCGGAGCTAAAATTATTTCGCGCGAAACCATCAAGGCGCTGCGCAAAGACGTGACTGCAAAATGCTACGGCGGTGATATATCGCGAAAGCGAAAGTTGCTTGAAAAGCAGAAAAAAGGAAAAAAACGCATGCGCCAAGTCGGCAATGTTGAAATCCCTCAAGAAGCCTTTATGGCGGTGTTAAAGCTGAATGATTAAGCAGGCATATCCAACTGAACGGCCGGCAACACATCATCTTTAAGTGGTTTTCCTATGTAGATGAGCCTAAAACCTTTTTCAACTTCAAGGGGATCGGCAGCAGTGAGCAAATGATAATTGTTTTTGAGATCCTTTAGCAATATAGGAATCCTTTCGTTTGATTGTGTCATATCGCGTTTGAGCTGTTGAAAATGACGTGTTGATTCTACTTCTACTTCAAGCACATACGGATTTTCAACACAGATATCCATAAATTTTCTGTAATCGGCCGTGTCCGAAACCAATCCCTGCTTTACAATTTTTTTAGGATTGTTGATTTCTTCCGGTGTGATGAGCCTATAAGAGCCGTGCTCGCCAAACTGCTTTTTGTATTTGTTGATAGCAAACGTATTTACTTCATTGCTGCCGGTGAGTGCTAAGAGGAATCCGACGTCGCTGAGTTCTATGTCCTGCGTCAAATCGTCTTCGTATATGTTGGATTCGAAGGCGTAAATACCCATTTTTTTGGCCTTTTCTATATTCACCTTGTTGCTGTCCAACATCACCACATGTCTGCCATTTTTAGTTAGGTAGGATCCGATAAGTCGGGATATTTTGTTGGCGCCAACTATTAAAACACCCCCCGAAATTTTCAGGTAAATATTTAGGAATTTAGCCAACGGTCTTGCGGTAGTAGCATTGAGAAACACCGTGCCCAACACTATCAAAAAAACCAAGGGGGTGATGTATGCCGCACCTTCTATGTTTTGTGCACTAAGTTCCAAACCAAAAAGCGATGCAATGCCCGCCGCGACAATACCACGTGGGCCGACCCAACTCACAAAGAGTTTTTCATTGGTCTTTAAGTCGGAACCCCATGTGCTCAAAAACACAACCAAAGGGCGAAGGATGAGAATCACAATCAAAAAAAGCACCAGCGATTTGACATTGTAAACCAACAACATGTCCGCTATGTTGATGTTGGCAGCCAAAAGAATAAATAAAATGGAAATCAGCAACACGCTAAGCGATTCTTTAAAGTGAAGCAATTCTTTGATGTTGGGTAGGTTGATGTTTGCCAACACCATGCCCATCACCACTACAGACAAGAGGCCGGATTCGTGTGCAAAAAGATCTGAAACCACAAAAACACCCAACACCGCAGCCAGTGAAAATACGTTCATTAAATATTTTGGAATGGCATCTTTTTTAATGAGAAAAAACATCACATAGGCCGATGAAACGCCAATGCTGACACCGGTCAACAGGGTTTTGCCGAATTCTGCAAATATATTGATGTCTTCATTTCCCCTGGCACCTACCAAGATAAATTCAAACACCAAGACGGCAATTAATGCACCAATGGGGTCGATAAGGATTCCTTCCCATTTCAGAATAGCAGAAATGTTTTTCTTCATGGGAATGTTTCGCAAAATGGGAGAAATAACTGTTGGCCCGGTTACAATAATTAAAGACGCAAACAAAAATGATATAGACCAATCCAACGAAAAAATAAAATGTGCCGCCACACCGGCGCCAAAAAAAGTAATTACAGAGCCCAATATGATAAGTTTCAAAATGGATGGCCCTACCTTAAAGACCTCTTCTTTTTTAAGTGTCAAACTTCCTTCAAAAAGAATGATGCTGATGGCCAAAGAGACAAAACTAAATAACCGATCGCCAGGAAAAAGTCCGTTGGTGCCATTCCAAATGGGTTCAATCCATTTGCTGCCGTCGTCGGTAAACAATGTAGATATTGGCCCTACCGCCAATCCAATCATCAGAAGTGGCAATATGGCAGGCAACTTTGCCTTCCAAGCAACCCACTGCGCCAAAATTCCAAAAATCACAATACTGCCTAATTCAACCATGTTTATATGAGAAAATTTGAGTTGTTCCCGTTCGTAAAGATATAATTTTGTTAACAATAATATAATTCATTTCAAACGGATGTCATAACTTTACGAATATTTTTAATTTGCAACACTTTTTCTAAAACATCCAACAAGATATCCTGTTTTTGTGAAACTTTATCCTATAGAATCTCAGAATTTTAAACTAGACGGCGGTGCCATGTTTGGTGTTGTTCCCAAATCGCTTTGGCAGAAAACCAATCCGGCTGATGCCAACAATATGATTGATATTGCCGCGCGTTGTCTGTTGATTGAAGACGGCAAACGCCTTATTTTGGTAGATACCGGCTTGGGTAATAAGCAAACGGATAAGTTTTTTGGCTACTACCATTTGTGGGGCGATTACCAGTTGGAAGCATCGCTCAAACAACACGGTTTTCATCCGGATGATATCACCGATGTTTTTTTGACACACCTTCATTTTGACCATTGTGGTGGAGCGGTTTCCAAAAATCCACAAAGCGGTGTCTTACGACCCAGCTTCAAAAACGCAATGTATTGGAGCAATGCCGATCATTGGCAGTGGGCAACCCAGCCCAATGCCCGCGAAAAAGCCTCGTTCCTTCCGGAAAATATTTTGCCCATCCAAGAAAGTGGACAGCTGCAAATGATTTCGCCCGATAAAAGTCAATTTCTGACCCATGTGCCTGACATCAACCTCTCGGTTTTCTTCGCAGACGGTCATACAGAAAAACAAATGATACCCATAGTGACGTATCAAAATAAAAAAATAGCCTTTATGGCCGATTTGTTACCCACCACCGGACACATCCCTTTGCCCTACGTGATGGGCTACGATACACGTCCGTTGCTGACGCTGGCTGAAAAAGAAATTTTTCTGAACTACGCCGCCGACCAAGAACTTTTTCTTTTTCTCGAACACGATGCACACCATCAAATGATAACTGTAACTCACACGGATAAAGGCGTCCGGTTAGACAAGACATATACTTGCGAAGAAATTTTATAAATTTTAATGATTCAAATACTTATGAAAACCGTTGCTAAACTTTTTTATTTTGTCGCTTTCCTTTGGTTGCTTCAAAGCTGTGGGAGTGTGCCCGCAATTCTTTCTACACCCATTCAAAACATAGACAACACACCTATAAAAACCACTGAGATACCGGAAAATGACCTCAAAAGGTGGAACCAACTCGATTTGGTTTCAGACACCATTCCCGGTATGAGCGTGGACAAAGCCTACATCGAAATTTTGGGCAACCTCAAGGGCCAAAAAGTCATTGTTGCTGTCGTAGATTCGGGGGTTGACATCAACCACGAAGATTTAAAAGCAGTTATTTGGACAAACAAAGATGAAATTCCAAACAACGGTAAAGACGATGACAAAAACGGCTATGTTGACGATGTGCATGGCTGGAATTTTTTGGGAAAATCTATACACGAAACCTTGGAAATGACCCGTGTGGTTCGCCGATACAAAACGCGGTTTGAAGGCAAAACAGAAAGCCAAATTTCTGCACAAGACAAGGCAGATTATGCCGATTATGAAAGGGCTAAAGCCACCTTGGAGACAAAAATTAAAGAACTGCAAGGCCCCAAACAACAGTTAGACTTTATCGTGGCGGCAGAGCAAACCCTCAAAGATGCTTTGGATAAAGAATCTTTCACAAAAGAAGATGTGCAAAACCTGAAATCTCAAGACAACCAGGTTTTACAAGCGCGCAATGTTTTTATGCAGATATTGTCAAGATCCACCAAAGAAGAATTTGACGAAGAGATCAAAAGTTTCAAAGAATATGTTTATGGCCAGCTCAATTACAACTTAAACCTCGAATTTGACGGCCGTGAAGTTGTGGGTGACGATCCTTACAACTTTAACGACAGAAACTACGGCGACAACGACGTAACCGGCCCGAGTGAAGACAAAGAAGACATTAAACACGGCACGCATGTAGCCGGCATCATTGGTGCTGTGCGCAATAATGGCATCGGAATGGACGGCGTATCCAATCTGGTTGAAATCATGCCATTGAGAGCTGTTCCGGACGGAGATGAATATGACAAAGATATTGCCCTAGCCATTCGCTATGCAGTTGACAACGGCGCCAAAGTTATCAATGCCAGCTTTGGCAAAGCTTTTTCTCCAAACCGCGAATGGGTGGATGATGCACTCAAATATGCTGCTTCAAAAGATGTTTTATTTGTGCATGCTGCCGGAAACGACGGCCTAGATCTGGACGATGCCAAAAGCTATAATTTTCCAAACGATGCGCCACATGGAAGTACATTAGAATACGCTGATAATGTAATTACCATTGGTGCCATTGGCCCCAAGTACGGAGCAGACATCGTTGCCGGATTTTCCAATTACGGAAAAACCCACGTTGATGTATTTGCACCCGGTGTCAAAATTTGGGCAACCACACCCAACAACACCTATGAGTATTTGCAAGGCACTTCCATGGCAGCACCTGCAATTGCCGGGTTGGCTGCTTTAATCCGCGCCTATTTTCCAAAACTAACCGCTTCTCAGGTCAAGAAAATTATCATGGATTCCGGTTTACCCATCAACCAAGTCGTAGTGGTTCCGGAGAGCGATGATACCAAACCCTTTGCAGAACTTTCCAGATCGGGCAAAATAGCCAACGCATACAACGCGCTCATTCTGGCCAGTCAAGTATCGCGTGGACTTAAATAATCGCAATATTTAATCCTGAAACTCACAGCCTATGTGAGTGCTTAAAAGATTTAAAAACAAACACTTAAAACCCATGAAACAAGCAGCTATTTACATTTTTCTAATTGTCAGCATTTTATCCGGACAGGTTGTGTTTGGCCAGTACGGATATTGGCAACAGAAGGCAGATTATAAAATGGACGTCAATATGGATGTCAAAACCTTTAAATACACGGGAACTCAAACCCTGGTATATACAAACAACTCGCCCGACACGCTAAAACAGGTTTTTTACCACTTGTTTTTCAATGCATTCCAACCCGGTAGTGAGATGGATGTAAGATCACGCACCATTGCCGACCCGGACGATCGGGTGGCAGACAGAATCAGCAAGCTGTCTGAAAGCGAAATTGGCTACCTCAAAGTAGGTACACTCACCCAAGACGGGAAAAAGGCTATGCACAAAACCGTGGGCACAATTCTACAAGTGATGTTGCCCAAACCCATTTTGCCCGGCCAAAGCACAACTTTTGCGCTGGATTTTGAAGGACAAGTACCCGTTCAGATTCGCCGTTCGGGGCGAGACAATGCGGAAGGCGTGGCGCTCTCTATGGTTCAGTGGTATCCGAAAATGGCAGAATACGATTTTGAAGGATGGCATCCCAATCCATATCTAGGTCGCGAATTTCACGGCGTATGGGGTAATTTTGATGTAAAACTCACTTTAGACCAAAGCTATGTAGTGGGTGCTAGCGGATATATCCAAAATCCGGATGAAGTTGGACACGGATACGGCAAAACATCCAAACCCAAAAACGGCAAACTCACTTGGCATTTTGTGGCACCCGATGTACACGATTTTGCTTGGGCAGCCGACCCCGATTTTATACACGATACCTATCCGGGTCCTAATGGAGTGACGCTGCATTTTTTGTATCAAGATGACCCTAGTATCAAAGAAAACTGGGAAAAACTTCAGCCCAAAACTGCTGAAGTCATGCAGTATTTCAACGAACACGTTGGCCCTTATCCGTACAAGCAGTATTCCGTGATACAAGGCGGCGATGGCGGTATGGAATACGCCATGCTTACGCTGATTACCGGTAAGAGAAATTTTGGCAGCTTGGTCGGTGTCACGGCGCACGAATTGGCGCATTCTTGGTTTCAGTTTATTTTGGCATCCAACGAAAGCAAGCACGAATGGATGGATGAAGGTTTCACCTCGTATATTTCCGGCGAAGCCATGAACAAAGTGATGGGTAGAAATGTAGAAAACCCACACGAAAACGCTTACAAAGGCTATGTGCGTCTGGCTACTTCCGGACGGGAAAAGCCACAAACCACCCATGCAGACCGCTACGAAACAAACTTTGCCTACGGAGTGACAGCCTACAGCAAAGGCGCTATTTTTCTTCACCAATTAGGCTATGTTATCGGAAAAGAAAACCTTCAAAAAACTTTAAAGCGATATTACAGCGAATTCAAATTTAAACATCCCACGCCCAACGACATTAAAAGAGTGGCCGAAAAAGTATCAGGATTACAACTCGATTGGTATTTGACCGATTGGACACAAACAACAAATACCATTGACTATGCAGTCAAATCTATAGAAACCGTGAACGGCAAATCGAGCGTTGTTCTTGAGCGCAAAGGTCTAATGCCAATGCCGTTAGATTTAAAAATAACCTACGCCGACGGATCTGTAGAAAACTTTTATGTACCGCTACGTATGATGTATGGCAGCAAACCCGAAAGCAAAAAGATGAAAATCCTAGCCGATTGGGCATGGGCCTATCCCAACTACAACTTTGAAGGAAGCAATGGTAAAAAAATAGTCAAAGTGGAAATAGATCCCAGCCAAAGGATGGCAGATATCGATAGAACAAACAACCAACTCACGGCTCAATAGAAACCGCTTCAAGCGGAAGTAAGGCATATGAATTCCGTTCAAAAACCCCGTTTTACCTATCCTAAAGCAGCCAAACTCAAGTCGAAATCGGGTATTGACCGTCTGTTTTTGGAGGGCAAATCTCTGTTTGTGTATCCAATTCGCGCCGTCTGTATATTCCATCCAAAAGCTGCCGAAGAAGTATCCGTTAAGGTTGGGGTTTCTGTATCTAAAAGACATTTTAAACGCGCCACAGACCGCAACAGAATCAAACGCCTGCTTCGCGAAGCGTATCGACTCAATCAAGGATTGGTTCCTGAGCAGAAAACACACGATTTGTCTTGCATGCTGACCTTTATCGGAAAAGAAATGCCGGATTTTAAGACCATTTTTAAAAATGTTGGCGAAATTTTAAGACAATTGAATCCGTAAGTGTGTAGATACTAACCAGATTTTGTTATTTTTATAAGCCTTTTACCGGAAGGCATCAAAAATGACCGTTATGTATAAAAAACTCCTCAAAAAAATAAGCCTCGCCTTCGTTGTATCTGCACTACTGATTTCTTGGACGAGCTACAAGGACAATTTCTTTGAAATAGCAAAACAGATCGAAATTTTCACCACGCTCTACAAAGAAATCAACATGAACTATGTAGATGAAGTCAATCCGGCTGAATTGATGGACACAGCCATCAAAGAAATGCTGACAGATTTGGATCCCTATACGGTTTTTATGAACGAACAAGATGTAGAAGATGCCAAAATCAGAAATTCGGGTGAGTATTCCGGCGTGGGCGCATTGATAAAGAACAAAGGAGGAAAACTGATTGTTATAGAGCCTTTTAAAAACTATCCGGCTGATTTGGCCGGGCTGAAAGCCGGCGATGAAATTGTCAAAATTGGTGACGTACTCGTTTCAGAGGTAGCGGACGATCCGGGTGCTTTGCTCAAAGGTTCGCCCGGTTCAAAAATCGAGCTTACCTTTATGCGAAACGGCCAAACCATGAACACACAGCTGGTTCGCAAGGACATAGAGGTTGATGCCGTTCCTTACTACAAAATGGCATCTCCCACGGTGGGCTATATCGTTTTGACAGAATTTAACCAAAAAGCCTCAGACCAAGTGGCAGATGCCGTTCGAGACTTAAAATTGGATGGCGCCACAAGCATCATCTTAGACCTAAGAGGCAACCCCGGCGGACTGCTCAACGAGGCTGTTGAAGTGGTCAATTTGTTTGTACCACGCGACCAATTGGTGGTTTCTACACAATCTAAAGTGCAGAAATACAACAATATTTATCTGACCAAAAACAATCCGTTAGATTTGGAAATGCCTTTGGCTATTCTCATCAACGGACGAAGTGCCTCCGCATCTGAAATTGTTTCCGGTGCTTTGCAAGACTTAGACCGCGCCGTTGTCATCGGTTCAAAAAGTTTTGGAAAAGGCTTGGTACAAAGGCCAAAACCTTTGCTCTATGGCACCCAGGTGAAGATTACCATCTCAAGATATTTTATTCCATCGGGCAGAGGCATTCAGGCGCTTGATTATAAAAACAGAGACGCGCAGGGCAACGCAACCCGGCTTGACGACAAAAATATCCGGGCCTTCAGAACCAAAAACGGGCGCACTGTTTTTGACCACGGTGGTATCACCCCCGATATTTTTCTTCAAAATCAGAAAATCGGAAATGTGACTAAAGCACTTTCAAACGAAGATCTCATCTTTAATTTTGCCACCCAATTTTACTATGCCAACCCCAATTTGGATTGGAACAACTTCTCGGTTACAGACAAACACCTAGACGATTTTCAAACCTATGTGCAAAAGAAAAATTTTGAGTTTGTGACGCAAACCGAACAAGTGCTCGACAAAGCTATTGAGACGGCAATTGGTGATGAATTAAAAAATGCCTTGCAAACAGACCTCGCCGTATTAAAAACAAAAATCAGTCAAGAAAAAGATAATCTCGTTCGGGCCGCTCGAGAAGAAATTCGGACGCAACTCACTCAAGAAATTGTTAAAAGATACGCCTATCGGGAAGGTCTGTACAGTTATAATTTAAACACTGATGACGCTATTCTTAAAGCCAAAGAAATTCTCGACAATCCTGCAACTTATAACGCAATTCTCCAACCCAAGTAATCTTCGCCATGATTCAAAAAACACTGAAGAACAAACTGTTATTAACCATTAGCTGTTTGTTTATTTCCCTGCCTGTTTTTTATGGGCAAGTGGTTTCGCCCAAAAAATTTGTTACCCAACACGGTTGGAAAAACGGAAGTAAAACCGTTTTGTACAAAGCCGTCGGCAGCGAAACACCGCTCACAAACAAAGATGGGGATACAACCGCACTGCTTTGGACTGTGAGTTATCTTAAAGCAAATGCCGACAACAAACAACCGGTGAGTTTTGTATTTAACGGCGGCCCCGGCTCGGCCTCCGTGTGGTTACACATGGGATTTTTAGGTCCCAAAGTGGTGCGCGTGGACAGTGAAGCAAATCAAGATGATGGCGCAGCGCCATACGAATGGACAGAAAATCCGGATTTTTTGATCGAGCAGACAGATTTGGTTTTTATAGATCCGGTAGGCACCGGATATAGCCGTGTGGTAGGCAAAGGAAAGGTAGAAGATTATTGGGGTCTGAATGAAGACGCCGCTTCTATAGCGCAATTTATCCGACGATGGCTAACCGAAAATGGCCGGTGGCTGTCTCCCAAATACATCATCGGCGAAAGTTTTGGCACCACCCGTGCCGCAGCCATAGCCGAAACGCTGGAAGGCGATGGACAAGAAGTTGCACTCAACGGACTGGTATTAATCTCTCAAGCGCTTGACTATGCCGGATCCACCTCTATAGACGACAATATTGTTTCCTATGTTACCTACTTGCCAAGCATGGCCGCCACATCTTGGTATCACAAAAAAGCAGGTGTCGGCAAAACGCTAGAAAGTTTTGTGGAGGAGGCCAGACAGTTTGCCTACAACGAATACGTCTCTGCACTCTACAAAGGCAACCTGCTCAAGCCTGCCGAAAAAGAAAAGCTCGTGCAAAAGTTGGTATATTTTACAGGCCTGTCGGAAAATTACATCCGTTTATCCAATTGCAGAATTCTTATCCCCCGCTATCAAAAAGAATTGTTACGCGACGCAGGTTTAACCCTAGGGAGACTCGATGGCAGGTTTAAAGGCTCTGAAGCAGACAATATCAGCGGCCGTCCAACTTTGGGCGACGCATCGGGTTATCAAACCTCGGGTGCCTACACCGCTTTTTTTAACCATTACCTAAAACAGGATTTAAACGTTGAACAAAGCATACCATATTTGAGCGACAATGACAATATCGGGAATCTGTGGAATTGGCGCGATGTGCCTGTTGGGCAATATTGGGAACCTGTCCCGGTCAATGTCACTAGACGATTGACAGCCGCTATGCGCAGAAATTCAGATTTAAAAGTGTTGGTTGCAGCCGGATACTACGACCTCATCACCCCTTTTTTTGATGCCGAGTACACTTTTTCTCGAAACGGTATTCCATCCGATCGTGTACAATTTCAATACTACGAAGCGGGTCATATGATGTATAACCACCAACCTGATTTCAAAAAATTGGCCGATGATATCAAAATTTTCTTAGCCAAATAAATTAAAACTGTGCGTCATCATCTTTGAGAAAGCCAAAACAAAATAGTAAATTAGCCAACTAAGAAAAAAAAAAAAATTATGAGCGCTGATAAAGAAGCCAAACTCAAAGCGTTGAAACTCACGCTTGACAAGTTAGACAAAGCCTATGGCAAAGGCACTGTAATGAAAATGGGCGACAGTGCCGTGGTAGAATTAGAAGCCATCCCGTCCGGGTCTTTTGGGTTGGATGTGGCCTTGGGCGTGGGAGGGTATCCACGTGGGCGCGTTATTGAAATTTACGGTCCGGAATCATCCGGTAAAACAACATTGACCTTGCATGCCATAGCCGAAGCTCAGAAATTGGGTGGTATCGCGGCTTTTATAGACGCCGAACACGCATTTGATCGGTTTTATGCAGAAAAACTGGGAATCGATATAGACAACTTAATTATATCGCAGCCGGACAACGGCGAGCAAGCCCTCGAAATTGCAGACAACCTCATCCGCTCCGGTGCCATTGATATTGTGGTGATTGACTCCGTAGCCGCGTTGACGCCAAAGAGTGAAATTGAAGGTGAGATGGGCGACTCTAAAATGGGACTGCACGCGCGCTTGATGTCACAAGCCCTGCGAAAACTTACCGCGAGTATCAGTAAAACGAACTCGACTGTTATTTTTATCAACCAATTGCGCGACAAGATTGGGGTGATGTTTGGCAGCCCCGAAACAACTACCGGTGGGAATGCATTAAAATTTTATGCTTCCGTACGCTTAGACATCAGAAGAGCCACACAAATCAAAGATGGTGACAATGTCATAGGCAACCGCACCCGTGTAAAAGTGGTTAAAAACAAGGTAGCACCGCCTTTCAAAACTTGTGAATTTGACATTATGTATGGCGTGGGCATTTCCAAAGCCGGAGAAGTGTTGGATTTGGCTGTTGATTATGAAATTGTCAAAAAAGCCGGTTCTTGGTTTAGCTATGGCGATACCAAACTCGGACAAGGCCGCGATTCTGTCAAAGAACTCATCAAAGACAATCCTGAACTTTTGGAAGAGCTAGAAGGTAAAATCAAAGAAGCGCTGAAGGCTTTGGAGAAATAGATTTGAAACAACATACTATAAACGTCGAAATACAAGTTTCGGCGTTTTTTATTTCAATCATAAGGTTGCTGACACCCAAGCGATGGCGTTTAAAAATAAATAGCTAATTTTGAATAGCTTATCATCCAAACTTTAACCCATCATGAAACCGTTTCTTTTCCCAACCGTCTTATGTCTCTCGTTTATGGTGTTTGCCCAAGAAAATTCCACCGGCATTTTTCAATACAACCGAGATATCGGCAGTCCTAAAATTGCAGGTTCGGTGGCCTATGATCATGCTTCCCAAACATACACCATCGAAGGTGCCGGAAACTCTGATTTGGAGAAACCTGATGCCTTTCGTTTCTTGTACAATAAACTAAAAGGAGATTTTATAGCTACGGCAAATTTCGAATTTGAAAATGCCCAAGACATGCATCAAAAAATGGGTTGGATGGCGCGTGCCACAGTAGCCGACAAAGCACTCATGGTGGGCAGTTTTCTTTATGGCGACGGACACATGACCGCTGAATGGACTGAGCCGGTTGAAAAAGAAATACAAAATTCGCCGGAAAAAATCAGTGCTTCCAAGCGGTATCAGTAAATCATCCAACTAGAGCGCAGCGGCAATACATTTATTATCAGGGCTGCCCACCCGGGCGAACCGCTTCAGGAAATCGGGTCAAAAGTTATAAACCAGATGTCGGAAGAAATCTATCTCGGCTTAGTGATGTTTTCGTATGATGAGAAAACCATCAAAACAGCAAAAGTTTGGAATGTACGAATAGACCAGCCTGTTGCCAAAAACTACAACCCGAATTCGGAAGGTTGGATTGCATGTAGAATGGAAACCATGAATGTTTTTGATGGAAAACGCCGTGTTATTTATGAAAAAAACAGCCGTTTTGAAGCACCGAATTGGATGCCTGATGGTAAAACATTGTTATTTAACATGGAGGGTTTGCTTTATAAAATTCCTGTTAGCGGCGGCGCACTTGAACAATTGAATACCGGATTTGCCACCAGCAACAACAACGATCACGGCATCTCATTTGACGCACAAAAACTGGCCATCAGCCACCACAGAGCAGGTTTTCCGGGGGGAGGCTCAACCGTATATGTACTTCCTGTTGAAGGTGGCAATCCTGAGTTGGTAACCCCACAAACGCCTTCCTATTTTCACGGGTGGGCACCCAACAACGAAGAGGTTGTTTACGTGGCGCAAAGAGCCGGTTCGGAAGTGTATGATATTTATAAAAAGTCCATAAAAGGTGGCGATGAAATAAAGTTGACCAACAACCAAAAATTTGAACATGCAGATGGCTCAGAGTATTCACCGGATGGAAAATACATCTACTACAACGGATCAAAAAACGGTGGTACTATGCAACTTTGGCGGATGAAACCGGATGGCAGTCAAAAGGAGCAACTTACCTTTGACGAATATAACGATTGGTTTCCACACATATCTCCGGACGGAAAATGGATCGCTTTTATCTCCTTTGAACCAAACATCGAATTGAATGCACATCCTTCATATAAACGTGTGATGTTGCGGTTGATGCCGACCTCGGGTGGCGCACCCAAAGTAATTGCTCATTTGTATGGCGGACAAGGCACTATCAATGTGAATTCGTGGTCGCCGGACAGTAAACATATAGCCTTTGTAAGTAATTCAGGGGAAAAATAAATAATCAAAATTTACCTTTACAGTCAGAAAAATAGAATTCATTTAAAATCTTCTAACAAATCTGCAAGTACAAAATTTCAAACACCGCCTAACCTATAAAAAATCACAAACATGTTCTACTTTAAAAAATTCTTAAAATCCGAAGGTATTCTCATGGGTTTTCTTTTGTTTTCGACTGTGCAAAGCTTTGCACAAAAGCAGTTTAAAGTGCTGCTTATTACCGAAACTGCCGGTTGGCACCACGAGTCTATAGACAACGGAATTGTCGCCATTCAAAATTTGGCCGCAACGCACAATTTTGATGTGGTAAGACAACAAGAAGCCATCAAGGTTACGGAAGATTGGCTAAAGAACTTTGCTGCGGTCATTTTTTTGAGTACCACTGCCGATATCTTTGATCAAGATGAACAAGCCGCTTTTGAAAAATACATTCAATCGGGTAGAGGCTATGTGGGTATTCATGCTGCCTCGGATACGGAGTACGATTGGGCTTGGTACACGCAATTGGTCGGTAGGATGTTTCACATTCATCCGGCGCAACAAACCGCCAAACTGAAAATACTCGATCATAATTTTCCGGGCTTAGAGCATTTTCCCAACACTTTGTTGTGGACCGATGAGTGGTACGAATTTGGTGAAGATAAAGTATCCGGGCTGAAGAATTTGATTGCCGTTGACGAAAATTCCTACAATGCTGTAACTATATGGGAAAAAAGAGATTTGGACGCAAATGGAAATTTGGTGGACAGAATAGGCAAAGGAATGGGCAAACTGCATCCCATTTCTTGGTATCATGAGTTTGACGGTGGCCGCGCTTTTTACACGGCTTTAGGCCACATCGAAAAAGTGTACGAAAACCAATGGTTTTTAGACCACCTCTACGGCGGGATTTATTATGCGGCTACCGGAAAAGGCATTGAAAAATAAGGTTTGCTTATTTACCTTGAAACTGTGCTTTTCTTTTTTCTAAAAAGGCAGAAGTGCCCTCTTTAAAGTCAGCCGTTTCAAAACAAGCACCAAAAAGTCTGATTTCTTCCTGAAAACCATTTTTATCGATTTCAAATCCGGCATTGATGGCTTGAATGGCATATTTGATGGCAACCGGACTGTTCCCTGAAATTTTCTGAGCCAATTTTTCAGCAGTTTCCAAAAGATTTTCTTGGGCGACCACTTCATTTACCAAACCCAATCTCAATGCTTTGTCTGCCGAGATTGGCACAGCCGAGCAAATCATCTCCAGGGCATGACCTTTGCCTACCAGTTGTGCCAAACGTTGTGTGCCGCCATAGCCCGGAATCACTCCCAAAGACACTTCAGGCAGCCCCATTTTTGCGTTTTCGGATGCAATGCGTATATGTGCCGCCATGGCCAATTCCAGCCCGCCGCCCAAAGCATAACCATTGATAGCGGCGATGACGGGCTTGTTAAAATTTTCGATAAAATTCATGACTTCATCTTGCCCCTTTTGTGCAAGCTCACTCCCGTGGTGGGCGTCAAAGTTTGCGAATTCAGAAATATCTGCCCCGGCTACAAAAGCTTTGTCACCGCTTCCTGTAAGAATCACAGCGCGGATATCGCCATCGTTTTGCGCCAAAGTCAACGCACTTTGTAATTCTTTCAACGTTTCTCTGTTGAGCGCATTGAGCTTTTCGGGGCGGTTGATGGTGATGGTCGCTGTAGATCCATTCGATGTGTATAGGATGTTCAGAAAGGTTTTCATCTCTTTATAATTTATTTGTTTTTATCGTTCATGCTTCGACTGCGCTCAGCACAGGCTTGGAACGTCCTAGGATAATCATGCTCCTGAGTGCAAAATTTTTACATGGGCGTTTCATGTGTTTATGTCTTTTTTTTTACAATTATTTCAACAGCAATAATATCCAATTTGTACAACTTCAGCTAAGAGAAATTGCTTTCTTATATGGAGATCAAATGTATTTAATCTTTCGGAATCACCACAGTAAAAACCGTTCCTTTTCCGGGTTTGGATACAAAACTAATTTTGCCTTTTTTGCTTTCAACGATATTTTTAACCATGGCCAAGCCCAAACCCATGCCGCTGCTTTTGGTGGTAAATTGAGGTTCAAAAACCTTGTTTTTATTATCTTCGGTGATGCCGACGCCATTGTCCGATACTGTTAGTATGACTTCATTGGCGTTTTGGTCGAGCTGAACTAAAATTTTTGGGGTCGTCCCTTCTGAAACGGCTTGAATGCCGTTTTTTACTAAGTTGGTAACTATGCGTATCAGTTGTGTTCTGTCAAATTTTGCTGTTATTTTATCTGTTGATGGTTTAAAAAGAATGTATTGTTCGTCAAAAATTTCCAATGCGAGTTTGACCACTTTCACCACGTTGATGGTTTCATTTTTTTGAGCCGGCATATCGGAAAAATTGGAGAAAGCCGATGCAATAGAGCTCATGGTATCTATTTGTTGTATCATACTTTTGCAAAAATCTGAAATTTTGCGTTTGGCCTCCGGGTCAGACGGATCAAACCTGTGTTCCAAACTCTGTACAGAAAGCCTCATGGGCGTCAGCGGATTTTTAATTTCGTGAGCCACTTGTTTGGCCATTTCCCGCCAAGCATTTTCGCGTTCGCCCACCGCCAATTTTGCCGCACTTTCTTCCAATTTGTCCACCATACTGTTGTAGGCCGTTACCAAGTTATAAATTTCGACGCCTGCTTGTTTAACCGTGATTTTCTGGTCGCGACCTCCCAATCTGATCTTATACATTTTATCGCTTACAGACTTGAGCGATTTGGTGATATAACTCGAAATAAAATAGGACAACGCCACGGCGATAATCAGCATAAACAAATAGACCTGACCAAGCCGCTTCAAAAATTCGTAGTGTTCTCTTTGTATAAAATCTTCCTCCTGCAAGTAAGGAATATTCAAAATTAACAAAGGTTTAAATTTGGCATCTGTTAAGTAGCTGTAGGAGGATTGAAAAATCTGGTTGTTTTCAACTTTTTGGACAACATACCGCTTGTCGGCTGCATTTTTGACACGCATCAATATACTGTCTTTGACTTTTGTGACCAAAGTGTCGGTGGCAAATGATTCTTTTGATGTTTTTAGCAGATTGCCATTTAAGTCGTACAGGTTGATTTGCAAATTGTGAATATTGGCAATTTCATAGATTTTGTCTCGAAAAATATAAGGGATGTTTTTGGGTACGACATCAAATGTAGTGGTTCTCAATACGTAATTGATGTGTTCGCGTATGGCGTCCTCTTTGCGCTCCAGACGGTCTCTATGGTATGCTGCCACTTCTTCTCTGTATTGCAATATGGTGACACCGGCTATCAATCCAAAAGCAGCCAAGACCAACAAAATCATGGATACAAATATGCGAAACCGAAGAGAAAATTTGTTGTAAATCATAGATTGTGCACCAACGCATCCAAAAATACGCTTTTCAATGCGATTTTAAAACAAATGCTTGCATCAAAAAGAATTCCAAAGTGCGGCCATTCCGTGGGTATTTTCTCTTTTAAATAAACGATCGGGGAACGCTTCGCTTTGGATATGTGAAATAAAAAACCTCACCTGCTTTTGATAGCCTGTGAGGTTATAAAATCGTTTAAAAAATGTTTAGTTTTCTATAAATAGGTATTTTAAATTCAGCTTGTTAAACTCGCTGTTAAAAGCTGACACATCGCTGTCAACCAACTGGTTAAAAGCCGATAATTGCTTGCGTATTTGTGTGGTCAGTTCATTTTTGACTGCGATGTCTTGTTCTGTTGGGCCAAAATCGTCCAACCCGACCAATGAGTTGAGGTGAGCCAATTTGTTGGTCAATCTGATGGGGAAGTTCAAAGGATCCTGCCCGCTTCTATTTTGGGTTTGATACAACGCTTCTTCTACTTCCGAAAAGCCTTTTTTCATTTCTTTGGATTTTTCCAATAGGGCTTTAACGGCTTCGTTGTCTTTGTATTGACTTTCAAAGGCATTTAACTGCTCTCTAATTTTTCTGATTTTCTTGATGGTCTTGTGCGCTTCGGTTACCGTAGCGTTCACTTCATTGATAAAATCGTACTGCTTTTGCATGTCTGTAACAGAGGCTTCCGAGTTGGGATCGGGCAAAATCTTAAAACTTTGTGTTTGTGAGAAATCACCGGATTTAAGACGTACCTGATAATTACCCGGTACGGCCTTGGCTCCGGTAAGTCGGGCCCACCAAAGAATCATCCCCTGAAAACTTTCGGCACCGTCTGAGACCGTATTCCACACAAAAAGATTGGATCCTTTTTTGACATCTAGTTTGTTGGATCTGGATTTGGATTTATTGCTAAACGTTTTGATGGTATCGCCTTGTGCATTGAGAAACTCCAGCTTGACTTCCTTCTCAGTGTCTGAAACATAAAAATAGGTCATGACTCCGTTTGGATGATTGGTACCTTCAGTAAGAGAGCCGCTTCTAGAGCCACCCCCCATTCGATAGCTGTCTTTGGGTCTGAAAAGAAAGTTGTCTTTGCCGGCAGCTTCTTTTAACTGATGAACTACAGACAAGTCGTCAATCATCCAAATAGATCGACCCTGTGTAGCCACAATCAGATTGTTGTCGCGGACCAGCAAATCGGTAATAGGAACGATGGGGAGGTTGCGTTGAAAACTTTCCCAATTGGCTCCATCGTCATAAGAAATATACATGCCATTTTCTGTACCGGCATACAACAGTCCTTTTTGCTTGGGATCTTCTCGAACAACTCTTGTGAAGTGTTCTTTGGGAATACCATTGGTGATAAGTGTCCAGGTTTTTCCGAAATCTGTGGTTTTGTACAAATAAGGTTCGAAGTCGCCTAATTTGTATCTGGTGCCGGCTACATAGCAGGTGCCCGCATCAAAAACACTGGGTTCTACACTGTTTATCATCATCCACTCGGGCATATTTTTTGGGGTCACATTTTCCCAATTTTTGCCACCGTCTTGCGTCAAATGAATCAATCCGTCGTCGCTGCCTACCCAAATCAGTCCTTCTTGTAACGGACTCTCATTGGCAGCAAAAATAGTAGCATAATATTCTACACCTGTGTTGTCTTTGGTGATAGGTCCTCCGCTGACGCCTAGTTTTGTAGCATCGTTTCGGGTCAAATCCGGACTGATGGTTTCCCAAGTAGCGCCTTCTGTGGTGGTCAGGTGTACGTGATTTGAAAAGGTGTAGAGTTTTTTAGGATTGTGTTTACTGAAAATAATGGGGAAATTCCATTGAAAACGGTATTTCATGTCTTCAGCGCCGTGTCCCATCGGATTGTCTGGCCATACATTGATGCCACGGGTGGTTCCTTTTTCGTGGTTGACGCGTGTCAAAAAACCACCATAACTGCCACCGTAAACAATTTCGTCGTTGGTAGGATCTACCGCTATGTGGGCAGATTCGCCACCGGCTGTTTCTTCCCAGTCTTCTTCGTTGATACTTCTTCCTTCCGAGCGGTGTGCTATGCGAATGGTGCTGTTGTCTTGTTGCGCAGCATAAATGCGATATGGAAAATGGTTGTCGGTAGTTAATCGATAGAACTGTGCTGTAGGTTGGTTGTGATACGTTGACCAGTTTTCGCCACCATCATAACTTACTTGTGCGCCACCGTCATCGCCGATAATCATCCGTTTGGGATCTTCGGGGGCAATCCATAAATCGTGATGGTCGCCATGCGGTGCATTGTTAGACACAAAAGATTTGCCGCCATCGGTAGATTTGTGGTAACTCACATTCAACACATATACGGTATTGACGTCTTTGGTATCAGCATAAACGCGGGTGTAGTACCAAGCCCTTTGCCTGAGGCTGCGGTCTGAATTCACGTAAGACCATGTTTTGCCACCATTATCCGATCTGTACAATCCGCCTTTGTCTTTGTTCTCTACTAAGGCCCAAACCCTTTCAGAATTGAGCGGTGAAACCGTGACACCAATGATGCCCAACAAATCTGTGGGAAAGCCTTCGTTTTTAGAAATCTCTGTCCAGGTTTCGCCGCTGTCTGTACTTTTCCACAGTGCAGAGCCGGAACCACCGCTACTCAGGCTATATGGCGTACGCCGTACGTTCCAAGTAGAAGCGTAGAGTATTCTGGAATTGTTTGGGTCTATGATTAGATCAACCGCACCGGCATCTTCGTTGGCAAATAAAACTTTACGCCAATTGTTACCGCCATCGGTGCTTTTATAAACGCCTCTGTCTGCCGTGGGTTTGTAGATGTTTCCCAAAACGGCTGCATAGACAATATCGGCGTTTTTGGGATCTACTTTTATACGGGGAATATGTCTGGAATTGAGCAAGCCAATAGATTTCCAAGTTTTTCCGGCATCTACAGATTTCCACATACCACTACCGGAGGATACATTCCCACGCACTGTCTTTTCGCCACCACCTACATAGATGACATTGTGGTCGCTAGGCGCAACGGAAACCGCACCAATGCTCCCGCCAAAATAGCCGTCGGATATGTTTTCCCAAGTGTTGCCCCCATCCTGGGTGCGCCATACACCTCCACCTGTTGCACCGAAATAGAACAGGTTGGGCTCGCCTTCCACGCCTGTTACGGCTGCTGACCGGCCTCCTCTAAATGGTCCGACAAGCCGGTATTCTAGGGCGTCATAAATAGATTGGTCATAAGTTGTGGCAGTAGTGTTTTTTTTGTTTCGCTGCGCCTGAAGATTTGGCACAGCCAGAAAAAAACAAAACAACAACAAGGATAAAAGTTTGGTTTGTTTGTTCATTTTGAAAGAAATTGAGTTAGGGTTTAAATTTGGTTTTATAGATTTAAAGATGCTTTTGTTATATAATAATTTGATTTGACCTTTAAAAGTTAATAAAATTAGGAAAAAACTCAAATTTTAGCGGTCTGTTTAGATAAATTTAACTTGACTGTACAAAGGCTTTTAAAGAGTTAGGCAAATGCACCGAACAATACGAAGCCCGGCTGCGGGAAAAAGAACAGGAGTTGCAGGCGTTAAAAGATGCATTAAAAAAGTAAAAAAATAACATACATTTTATACTTTTACTCGAAGTTTACGACCTTACATACTGATAACGATATCTATAGTAATTAACATCTTTCTTATATTTATAAAAATTTTCGCTATGATTACTAAAACGAAATTGAAAGAGCAAATTGAAAGTTTTCCAGAACAATTTTCTATTGACGATTTAATAGAACGATTGATTTTAGTTGAAAAGATCGAGAACGGAAAAAAACAATCGGAAACAGACGAAATTTTAACCGAAAGCGAACTTGATAATGAAATGCATAAATGGTTCGAATAAATTGGACTTTACAAGCAAAAAATGATGTATAGGACATAGCTGAATTTATTTCTAAAGATTCAAAGCTATATGCAAAACGACAAGTTTTGAAAATTCGAAATCGAACTAATATTTTAAAATCTCAAAATTATTCTGGTCGAAAAGTTCCTGAAATTCATGACAAAAATATAAGAGAAATTGTCGAAGGTAATTATCGTATTATTTACAAAATTGTAACTAAAACTCGAATAGATATTTTGACTGTTCATCATTCGGCAAGAGACTTGCGAAAACGAAAAATATAGTGAGATGGGAGTCAAATAAGGAGTATAGAAAAGGACATGTTAACGAGATTGTGAGTTTTTTTTATCGAATTTATGACAAAGAAATTGTCGTACACCTTTTTGGGAGAAACTATCAAAGTCCTAAAAAGCTACGAAAAATGTTACATTCACCTTAAGGAAATTTCATCTGCCCGAAGACAAATTCAACCTGATTTCCCTTCTCAAAAAGTAACCCGTTACTAAGGTTGACAGCACATCGGCTGCAAAAAAGGAAATCCAAACGGCCTGTTCGCCGTAAAATTTTGGCAAGATCAAAACGAGCGGAATAAAGAAAAATCCCTGCCGACTTAGGGTGAGCAACAATGCCGGTACTGATTTCCCGACGGCTTGAAAATAGGCCGCACCAATCAATTGAATGGCAATAACCGGAGTGGCAGCAAATACCCAACGAATCGCCTGAGGTGCTTGTTGAACGACCGCCAAATCGGAAGTAAAAATGCGGGCTATTTCGTACGGAAAAACCATCAAAAGCACAAAAACAAAAAAGGCCAAGGCCGAAGCAAACCAAATTGCTTTTTGGATAGATTCCCGGACACGCACAAACTTTTCTGCACCAAAATTAAACCCGGCTATGGGCAAAAAACCTTGGGTAACGCCCAACACCGGAAACAAAGCAAACATCAACAACCGCCCGACAATGGCATAGACCGCTACCGAAGATGCACCACCTAAATTAAAAAGTATATTGTTAACAATCAAATAGGTGATGCTCACCACTGCTTGCCTCGATAGTGTCACAAATCCTAAGGCTGCAATTTCTGTCACTATTTTGACATCTAGCCAAAGGTGCTTCAGTTTGATTTTGAGTTCCGAATTTTTGGACAGGAAAAACCATAAAATAAAAGAAAAACAAAACACATACGAAATACTTGTTGCCCAAGCCGCGCCGGTCATGCCATAACCCAAAACATTGATAAAAAGATAATCCATCAGCAGATTGGCCACTGAGGGAATAATCATGGCGATCATGGAATATTTGGGTTTCCCCTCAGCTCGGATGACCGTGTTCCCCATCATACACAGTGCCAAAAAAGGCACGCCGTAGAGTACGATTTCGTAATAAATTTTGGCTGGTTCGTAGATGTCACCTCTACCACCAAAACTCGGGATAAGTGTTTCTACAAAAAACAACCCAAACACAACAAGCAAAATACTGAGAGAAAGCGTTAGCATAATTTGGTTGCCGAACGTTCTGCGAGCCTTTTCGAGGTCGTTGGCACCCAAAGCACGCGAAATCACCGAAGACCCGCCTATGCCGATAGACATGCCCAGTGCAGCAATAAAAAATGAAACAGGCAAAACTACATTGATGGCCGCTATAGCGACCGAGCCAATCCAGTTCCCAACAAAAATCGTATCAATCAACACGTTGAGTGACATGACCAAAATACCAATAGAAGCAGGGACAGATTGTTTAATAAGGAGTTTACCAATAGGGTCGGTACCTAAAATAGAGGCGCGATTTGCCTTCATGCGCTTCGGTTTAATTTTGGGCAGCCCATTCGTCTATCCAACGCGAAAGCGTTTTTACCCAGGCATCATCGTCGTTCAAGCAAGCAACACAGTGGAATTGTTCGCCTCCGGCATGTATAAATTCTTCTTTGCCCTCCATCCCTATTTCCTCTAGTGTTTCCAAACAATCAGATACAAAAGCAGGCGTGACAATGGCTAACTTTTTGACACCATCTTGCGCAAATTTCTCGATGGTTTGGTCTGTGTAGGGCTGCAGCCAAGGGTCGCGACCCAATCGAGATTGAAACGAAGTGGAATAACTGCCTGTTTTCAAACCCAAATACGTTGCCACCAAGCGCGTGGTTTCGTAGCATTGGTGCCTATAACAAAATTCGTGTGCGGGAGATGCTGTTTGACAACACTGTCCGTCTATTTTGCAATGAGATTTTGTAATATCCGATTTTTTGATGTGACGCTCCGGCACGCCGTGATAGGAAAAAAGCAAATGGTCCCAAGACTTGTCTTTCAGGTACGATTGAATAGAATCGCCGAGCGCACGTACATAGTCCGGATGTTTGTAAAAAGCCGGTAGATGGCTGAACTGCATTTTTGGAAAATGTTTTTTTCTGATTTGCTCGGCAAGGACCAAAATGGTTTCGGTAGTAGCCATGGCAAATTGCGGATACAAAGGAACAATAAGCACCTCATCAACACCTTGGTCTGCCAATTCCTGAAGGCCTTGCTGTATGGAAGGATTGCCGTAGCGCATGGCCAAAACAATGGGCACGGAAGTCAGTTTTTCTGTTTTATCCCGCAGGCGTTTAGAAAGTACGATAAGCGGGGAGCCTTCATCCCACCAGATTTTTTTGTACGCTGCTGCAGATTTTTTGGGGCGGGTATTCAGAATAATGCCTTTCACTAAAAATGCCCGCAACAAATAGGGCACATCTATGACGCGCTCGTCCATTAAAAATTCATCCAAGTATTTGCGGACATCTTTGGTTGACGTGGAATCGGGCGAGCCCAAGTTGACTAACAATACTCCCTTCATATTATTATTTTTTTCAAAAATAAGGCTTTTTTACCGGATGCTTTTGCAAAGCTTTCTAAATTCAAAAACAAAACCTTTATTTTGCATTATGTTTGCAAACGTTAAAAAATGGTTTCAGAAAGCGCCCGAAAGTGAAGAAGACATGCACAAATATCTCGTAGTTGGTTTAGGTAATATCGGCGATACTTATGCTGAAACCAGACACAACATCGGATTTAAAATTTTGGATGCCTTTGCCGAAAAACACCAAGTAGGTTGGGAATCTGCCCGTTTGGCTTCGCGTTGCGTGGTGCGCATTAAGGGTCGAACTTTTGTTTTGATAAAACCTACCACTTTTATGAATCTGAGTGGTAAGGCTGTAAAATATTGGTTGCAACAAGAAAAAATACCTCTTGAACATTTACTGGTTATTACCGATGATCTGAATTTACCTTTTGGTACTATCCGCATCCGCACCAAGGGAAGCCACGGTGGCCACAACGGACTCAAAGATATAGAGACACAGCTGAATTCGGCTGCCTACAACCGTTTCAGATTTGGCATCAGCGATGCATTTGCCAAAGGCCAACAGATAGATTACGTGTTGGGTACATGGGGAGCCGACGAAATCAAAAACCTACCCGAACGCCTGGAAAAGTCATGTGAAGTAATTGCATCCTTCGGATTGGCAGGCATACAACACACCATGAATACTTTTAACGGAAAATAAATTTTATGAACGTTAAATTTTCATTTTCTTGACAATTTTAGCCGTTAGTTGGTCTATACATTTTGAAGAAATCATACATTTGTGAGTGTACAAACGCATTTTTTTTGAAAATATATTCATCCATCGAGGAATTTAAACCCCAAAAACCCAGTGTTGTCACTATTGGTACTTTTGACGGGGTTCATTCCGGACATCGCAAAATCATAGACCGATTGGTTGCGCAAGCCAAAATTTCCGGATACGAGTCCGTGTTGTTGAGTTTTTTCCCACATCCGCGAATGGTCGTGCAACACCAGGCCGATATCAAACTGTTACACACCCTTGAGGAACGCGCTCAAATTCTGAAATCGACCGGCTTAGACCACTTAATCGTACATCCTTTCAGCAAAGATTTTGCCCGGCAAACTGCCGAATCCTACATAGAAAACATCTTGGTAAAAGCGTTGCGAACCAAACACATCATCATTGGATATGACCATCGTTTTGGCAAAAACCGAACTGCCGACATCTCGGATTTGCGAAGTTTTGGCGAACACTTTCACTTTGATGTGACTGAAATTTCGGCTCAGGAAATTGATGAAGTCGCTGTGAGTTCAACCAAAATCCGTGCGGCCTTGGAAACCGGCGAAATGCACTTGGCAAACGACTATCTGGGCTATGAATACATACTGACAGGCATTATTGTACACGGCAAAGGCATCGGCAAAGACCTCGGATTTCCGACAGCCAACCTACACATTGCAGAAAATTATAAACTCATCCCTAAAAGTGGTGTTTATGTGGTAAAAAGTCGTTTGTTAGACGGCGATGTTTTTGGAATGATGAATATTGGCAGCAACCCTACTGTTGGTGGTGAGGGCCAACATATTGAAATCAATTTTTTTGATATAGATGAAGACTTGTACGGCCAAAAAGTACAGGTGCGTTTGCTGGAATACTTACGTGCAGAGCAAAAGTTTGAATCGTTACAAGCGCTAAAAACACAACTTTCTAAAGATCGGGAAAATGCCCTGAAATTTCTAAAATAAGATGCGCAACTCCTTTTTTTTTAAACAGATAGATAATTCCGCACTCATAGTTTTTCGAATGATGTTCGGCCTGCTGCTGTTTTTAGAAGCTGTGGGAGCTATTTTTACGGGTTGGGTTCGTTTGGCTATGATAGAACCTACTTTTACCTTTAGTTTTATCGGGTTTGAATGGTTGCAACCTCTGCCGGGCTTAGGTATGTATTTTTACTACCTGTTGATGGGCGTTTTTGGTTTTATGGTCATGATTGGCTATCGATACAGGCTTTCTATGGTGATGTTTACCCTGATGTGGACAGTAGTGTATCTGATGCAAAAGTCATTCTACAACAACCACTACTATTTTCTGATTTTGCTCTGTGGCATCATGATTTTTCTGCCAGCCAACCGCGCCTATAGCCTTGATGCAAAAAGAAAACCGGAAATTCGGTCAGAGAGCATGCCAGCTTGGTGCAAATGGATTGTTGTGCTGCAAGTGTGGATTGTTTATACCTTCGCCTCGGTAGCCAAATTGTATCCGGATTGGTTAGACGGAACCGTTGCCGCCGAATTCATGTTGCGCAGGGAAGACTATCCTATAATTGGCGCATGGCTTCAGCAAACGTGGGTGCATTATGTGATCATCTATTTTGGTATCTTGTACGATTTGCTGGTCGTGCCGCTGTTGCTCTACAAACGCACCCGCCTCTGGGCATTTTTCTTGTCCATTTTCTTCCATATTTTTAACTCTATCGTATTCCAAATCGGGATTTTCCCTTATTTGTCTCTCGCCTTTACCCTCTTCTTTTTTGAGCCCAAAACCATTGCCGGTATTTTTTTGAAATCGAAAAAAGTTTATTCAGAAAACATCCAAAAGATTCCACAACACGCCGGAATCATCAAGTTTCTTTTTATTTCCTATCTCTGTGTGCAACTGCTTTTACCGCTGAGGCATTGGGCGATTCCCGGCGATGTACTTTGGACCGAGGAAGGCCATCGGATGAGTTGGCGTATGATGCTACGCACCAAAAAGGGTTTTATTAAATACAAAGTGGTGAACAAAGAAACCGGTGAAATCAACTTTATCAACCCTGTTGATTCACTCACAGCCAAACAAATGGCTGCTTTGCCCAACAAACCCGATTTTATTTGGCAATATGCCCAACGACTCAAAAAACAATACCAAGAAAAAGCCTTAGATGTGGCTGTCTATGCCATTGGTAAAGTAAGTGTGAATAACCGTTCGTTTACGCCCCTGATAGATCCGGAAGTGGATTTGGCCGCTGAGGATTGGTCTGCTTGGTGCCACCACCCTTGGATTTTACCCAAACCCGTTGATAAAGAATAACAGAAGCATTTATGTTAAATTTTTAAGGCTAAAGCATAAACACTTATTTTTAATAAAATTTTAACTTATTTTTGGCATCCCAATTTGATATAACTCTACATCTGTGAGGCGTGCCCAAATTTTTGTTATGCAAAAAAAATACCTCAGGTTTAAATTTTTAACCCCTTTCGTTTTTGGTGTATTTCTTTTTTCACCAATGCTTTCAGCACAGGTTTTACAAGGCGTAGTGAGCGAAACTTCAGGTGATCCGGTCGCGTTTGCCAATGTTGTTTTGTTGTCTTCCGCAGATTCTATTCCGAAAATGGGTGCTATTTCTGAAGAAAATGGTCGTTATGTTTTTGAGCAAGTTTCACCGTCCGATTACATATTGATGGTCAGCTTTGTAGGTTATAAAACTTTTTATCAAAAAATTAGTGTTTCCGGTGATTTGACTTTAGATGTGGTTTTAGAGACAGAAGCAACCGCTCTGGAAACTGTAGAGGTATTCGGAAAAAAACCCACAGTGCAAAGAGAGATAGACAGGCTAGTTTTTAATGTGGAGAACACAGCACTTACTGAAGGTTCAATTTGGGACATTCTCAATAAAACGCCTGGATTGGTGGTAAATCAGGATCAAATATTGATCAAAAACTCAACCAATGTGGTGGTTTATATCAACGACCGAAAAGTTTATCTTACCTCTTCCGAACTTCGGAGTTTGCTGGAAGGTTCAGCAGCCAATGGTGTAGAAAGCGTGGAGGTCATTACCAATCCGCCTGCAAAATACGATGCGGAAGGCGGTGCTGTGGTCAACATCAAAATGAAAAAAAATCTGGCGACGGGCTACAACGGCAATGTATTTGCCAACTACACCCAAGGTGTTTTCCCAAAACTCAATATAGGGACAGGTCATTTTTACAAAACCGATAAAATAAATCTTTACGCCGGATACAGCTATGCACCAAAATTGGAAAACAGGTTTGATGTACAGGGAATTCAGTTTATTGAAAATAACGCCAACTCGGACAGATGGCTTTCGGAGTTGGACAGAAACACCAAGTCTGAGACGCATACGCTGAGCACCAATCTGGATTATTTTTTAGATAAAGAAAGTACGCTGAGCCTATCTACCACTATTTTGTATCTTCCTTATTGGAAGCGAAACAACAACTCCGAAACGGCAATTTTTAACCCTAGTAATGTTTTGGATTCTACTTTTGTGACCCAAAATGTGATGCGAGATGAAAACACCAACGCGGCTTTTCAGTTGGATTATCAGAGAAATTTAGGAGAAAAAGGCGGGAAAATTTCATCGAGCGTTTTTTACAGCAATTACTACTACAACCGGCTACAAGATGTCAGCACAGATTATTTTTTTCCAAACGGCGATTTTATCCGCAACAATTCCTTTACCTCAGATGCATCGCAAAGTATCAATATTTTCACAGCCGGAATCGACTACAGCGGAACTTTGCCCAACAGTGTAAATATTGAAGCCGGCACAAAAGTATCAACCATAGATTCTAACAACGAACTGCGCCAATACAACATCGTAAATGGCAACCAGGTCTTTGACCCGAACATTTCCAATACTTTTTTTTATGATGAAACCGTTTGGGCCGGCTATTTAAGCCTTGATAAAAACTGGGAAAAATGGAGCGTAAAAACCGGACTGCGTACAGAATATGCTGATATTACAGGTGATTCGCCTACGTTGAATTTGGTAAATAACCGCTTTAATTTGAAGTGGTTTCCATCGGTTTATGTGTCTTATGTTCCTTCAGACAAGCTCACTTTCAACGTTTCGTACAGCAAACGCATAGAAAGACCGAGATATGAGATGCTTAACCCGTTTCAAAATTTTTTGACAGACAATTCCTTTAGCGGGGGCAATCCAAACCTAGATCCTGCCATATCACACAAACTCAATTTGGATATCACCCTTGGCGGAAGGCACACTTTTAGTCCATATTTTACCTACACCAAAGATGCCATTTACGAATTGAACTTTCAGGATAACACCAACAAACTGACAAAATTTGTGAGCAATAACCTAGAGCGAAGTCGCTCTGTGGGCATAGATTATTCCACGTATTACGACTTTACAAAGTTTTGGAGCTTCTACGGCATTACCAGCGTTTTTTTTGACGAAGATCAGTTTAAAACTCCTGAAACCAACAACCAATTGGTCACCAACGACCGACTATCCAATTACACCTACTTGGCCAACACTTTTACCTTACTCAAAGACCAAAGCCTCACGGCTGATTTGAGCTGGCAATACATTTCGCCTATTATTCAGGGTTCGTTGGATGCAGGTTCCAGGCAGATTCTCTCACTTAGTTTGGTGAAAAGTTTTTTTGATGGTAAACTTATTGCCTCCACACAGTTTAATGATATATACAACGAAGGAAACTTTTTGACGCGAACCAAATTTAGAGATCAAGACAGTTTTATTGATGTGCGTACGGAGGTGCGTACCGTGCGGTTTGGATTGCGATACAATTTTGGAAACACCAAGCTAAAGACGAACAAGAAAGACATAGAAGCCGAAGAGAAAAACCGCTTAGGTAAATAAAAAAAGACCACCCTTGGGCAGTCTTCGTTGTAAATTTTTTCAGAAAAAGTATTATTATTCTTCAATCACATCTACTTGCGTAGCGATTAAACCTTTTCTACCTTCTTCTTCCTCGTACTGTACACGGTCTCCTTCTGCCAACTTCTTTCCATTTAATGCCGTGACATGCACAAAAATGTCTTTTCCGGTTTCGTCATTGGTTATGAATCCAAAACCTTTTGCTTCGTTAAAAAATTTTACTGTACCAGTCATTTTGTAATTGTTAAAAAAATTATAATATGTGCAAAGGTAGTTTTATTTATGAGTTGAAAAGAAAAATTTGAAAAAAATAACAAAATTGTCATTTATATATCCTCGTTTTCCTTTTTTTCGAAGCCTTTAAAGGTCAATGCGCTAAGGTCTTTGTCTTTATATCTGTGGTAGATAAACAAAGGCATCAGTATCAAACACAAAACTAAAACCGAAAGGCCGATAAAGAATTCTGCTTGTGGGTCTGCTTGCGACCTTAGGTAAAAACCATAACCAAAGCTCGACAAAACAAAGAGTAGAAGCAATCTTAATACAATTTTCATCTGTTTATTTTATTTATTTTTATCGGTCAGATGGAACACCCTAATTAATCATACTCCTGTATGCAAAATTTTTACATGGGCGTTTCATCTTCTTGCATTTATTGGCTAACTTCAATCAGCTTGCGCCTGTACACACTCAAAAGTTTTGATTTCGAAATAAAACCTATGTACTTTCCTTTCTTGACAACCGGTAAATTCCAAGCACCACTATCTTGAAATTTACGCATGATCTTTTTGGGATTGTCTTTTTGATATTCTATGACTGCCGGTGCGCTTTGCATAAGATCGAGTACTCGGGTTATGTCGTATAACTTTTGGTCAAACATAATGGGGCGAATATCGTCTAAAAGCAGTATGCCTAAGAAATTTTGCTCGTCATCAATCACCGGAAAAATATTTCGATTCGATTTTTTTACGCCCGTTTCTATGATGCCGCCTAAGCTCAGTTCGGGGTCAAGCGGAATAAACCCACCTTCCATGATACTGTCTATGTCCATCAACTGAAGTACTTTATTGTCTTTGTCGTGCGTAATCAGGTCGCCGGATTTGGCAAGCTGCATGGCATACACAGAATGTGGCACAAAGTATCGGGTCACTAAAAAAGAGATGGCGGCGGTAATCATCAGTGGAACAAAAAGTTCGTAACCTCCGGTGAGTTCTGCTATTAAAAATATGGCCGTCAGTGGCGCATGCAGCACCCCGGCCAAAAGTCCGGCCATACCCACCAGCGTAAAATTGCTTTCAGAAATCTTAAAGTTAAAGATATTTAGGTTGTTGACCAACATGGCAAAACAATGCCCCATGGCACTCCCCATAAAAAGCGTGGGCGCAAAAATACCACCCACGCCACCAGCACCAAAGGTAAAGGAGGCAGCAATGACTTTAAAAATGACCAGTCCGGCAAGTAACCCCATCACCACCCAAAGATTGTCTAAATAGGCATTGAAAAGATTAGATCCGAGTGCTTCTCTGTAGTTGCCTTGTAAAAGGTTGTTCACACTGCTAAAACCTTCACCATAGAGTGGCGGAATGAGATAGACCAATAAGCCAATACCCAGTCCACCCATTATCAACCTCTTGGTTTTACTTTCTATCTTCTCGAAAACACCCTCAATTCGAAAAAAAACTTTAGAAAAGTAAATGGAAGTAAGCGCCGATAAGAGTCCCAACATAATAAAAAACGGTACTTCACTGATTTTAAAAGCATCCTGCAGATGAAATGGCAATAAAAACTGAGATCCCATAAACAGATATGAAGTGAGTACGGCTGAGGCCGAAGCCAGCAAGAGCGGCACTAAAGACAGCAAAGTTAAGTCTAAACTAAAAACTTCAATGGCAAAAATGATGGCTGCAATGGGTGCTTTAAAAATAGCTGCCATCGCACCCGCTGCCGCGCAACCCAACAAAAGCGTCCGCGTGGTTTGGTTCATGTGTGTGAGCTGTCCTACGTTGGCCCCAATGGCCGTGGCTGTTGAAACCGTTGGCCCTTCCAAACCCACCGAACCACCAAAACCCACAGTGAGGGGTGCTGTTAGAATGGAAGAAAACATTTTGTAGCGTTCTATAAAAGATTTGCGCTTAGAAATGGTAAACAAAACTGAGGGAATACCGTGTGGTACCCGATGTTTAATTACATATTTAATGATTAGCAAAGTCAGTGCAATCCCCAAAGTGGGAAAGATGAAATAAAAAGCAGCGTAATGTTCAATGAGTTTCCCTTCCACCAATGACTGAATCAGGTGTGTAAAGTTTTTTAAAGTCACGGCGCCAATTCCGGAAAGTATGCCAATGACAATACTGAGCACGTACACAAAATTGGTGTTGGATATATGCCGCACTCTCCAGATTAAAAATAATTTAAGGTAATGTCTGAGTTTCTCTTCCACAATTATTTTTATCTAAAATGGATCATTTTCGATCGTTTATAAACTAGTCTTCTGACTTTGTCAGGTTTATATGCAACTCTTCCAACTGCTCCTGCGCGATGGTCGAGGGCGCATCAATCATTACATCTCTTCCTGCGTTGTTCTTGGGAAATGCTATAAAATCGCGTATGGTTTCTTGCCCGCCCAAAATAGCCACCAACCTGTCAAATCCGAAAGCGATACCGCCGTGTGGCGGCGCACCGTACTCAAAAGCGTCCATCAAAAACCCGAATTGCGCTTTGGCTTGTGCGTCTGAAAAGCCGAGCAACGAAAACATTTTTTGCTGTGTCTTTTTGTCGTGTATCCTAATCGATCCGCCGCCGATTTCGTTGCCGTTCAGTACCAAATCGTAGGCGTTGGCGCGCACTTTTCCGGGGTCTGTGTCCAACAGATGCATGTCATCCGGTTTGGGCGAGGTAAACGGATGGTGCATGGCGTGGTATCTTTTGCTTTCTTCATCCCATTCTAAAAGCGGAAAATCTGTCACCCAAAGCGGTGCAAAAGTATCGGCTTTTCGCAGGCCCAAACGGTTGGCGAGCTCCATGCGCAGTGCACTGAGCTGTGAACGCGTTTTGTCTGCGGATCCGGCCATGACCAAAAGTAAATCGCCGGGTTGGGCTTGAAGTGCTTGAGCCCAAGCCAAGAGTGTTTCTTCATTAAAAAACTTATCTACGGACGACTTAAAAGTACCATCATGGTTGTAGCGAACCCAAACTAGCCCTCCGGCACCCACTTGCGGGCGTTTTACCCAGTCTATCAACGCATCAATTTCCTTGCGGGTATAATCGGCCAAACCGGGCGCAGCGATTCCTACTATCAATTCTTGGTTGTCAAACACCTGAAAGCCTTTTCCTTGGGCCAAGGCGTTTAGTTCGCCAAATGCCATCCCAAAACGGATGTCTGGTTTGTCGTTTCCGTATTTTTTTATAGCATCTGCATAGGTGATGCGCGGAAATTTTTCCACTGTTATGCCTTTTGTGTGGTGTAGAATATGTTTGGTGAGACCTTCAAAAGTTTCCAAAATATCTTCTTGGGTTACAAAGGCCATTTCGCAGTCTATTTGTGTAAACTCGGGTTGGCGGTCTGCGCGCAGATCTTCATCGCGAAAACACCTTACAATTTGAAAATACTTGTCCATTCCGGCTACCATCAGCAATTGTTTGAAAGTTTGTGGAGACTGAGGCAATGCATAAAATTGACCTTCATTCATGCGCGACGGCACCACAAAATCCCTTGCACCTTCCGGTGTAGATTTTATCAGATATGGCGTTTCGACCTCTATAAAACCTTGCCCGGAAAGATAGTTTCGAACAGCTATAGCCACTTGACTCCTAAAAATCAAGTTTTGTTTGACGGGATTACGACGAATGTCCAAATAGCGGTATTTCATCCGTAAATCTTCGCCGCCATCCGTTTTGTCTTCAATGGTAAAAGGTGGCGTTTTGGCTGTATTGAGAACGGTGAGGTTCGCTACCAAAACTTCTATTTCACCTGTTGGAATGTTCGGATTTTTAGATTCTCTTTCGATGACCGTTCCGCTTATCTGAATAACGTATTCCCGTCCGAGGTTCTGAACGGTTTTAAGCAGCGATTCCGGTGTTCTTTCGGTATCAAAAACCAGCTGTGTAACGCCGTAACGATCGCGCAAATCTATCCAACTGACAAAACCTTTATCGCGTATTTTTTGAATCCAACCGGAAAGCGTTACCTTTTGATTTAAGTTGTTTATACTGAGTGCTCCACAAGTGTGTGATCGATACATCTGAAAGACAGTTTTAAATTTGATGGCAAAATTACGAAATGGATGGCAACATTTACCTGCAATAGATTTTCTTTTCGCTAAAAACACAAAGTGTCAGCCGAGCCAAAAAAACTTTGTTAATCAAACTTTACTTTGAATGTAATCTAATGATATATTTTTAAAATACAAAATATTGTTTTTCAGTGTTTTAAAAATCTAATGTAAATTTAATGTTATGTAAACGTAATTTGTATGTAAATTTAATGTACCTTTGTAAAGGATTTGTAAAATATTTAAGAACCTCATAAAAAACACAGTTATGAAAAAGATTGGATTTATCATGATGATTTTGATGGTCGTAGGTGTGTATGCACAACAACCACAGCCAAAATTAGAAAAAGAAGGTGATTTAGTTAAAGCCACTTACTATTATGAAGATGGGCAAGTGCGTCAGCAAGGCTACGTAAAAGACGGTAAACTTCACGGACAATGGATTTCCTATAGAGCAGATGGTACCAAGGTTGCCCTGGCACAATATGCATCAGGCAAAAAAACCGGTAAATGGTTGTTTTGGGATGAAAATGGCAATGTAAAAGAAGTGGACTATTCCCAAAATGCGATTGTAAATGTCATAGAAGTCGAAACGGGCAAGGCTACTGTTGAAAATTAGTTAAAGCTTTAAATTTGATTTTCAAAAACCAATTCGTTGCGAATTGGTTTTTTTGTTTACTAAAACTTGGCTTTTTCGTTTGTTTTTAAAAAACCGACAATCAAAACAAAAATTATTTGCAGATAACAAAATGCGGTGTATATTTGCATCCGCTATCAGCAACAGGTTCGGTAGTTCAGTTGGTTAGAATACCTGCCTGTCACGCAGGGGGTCGCGGGTTCGAGTCCCGTCCGGACCGCAAAACCGTCTCTTTTTGAGGCGGTTTTTTTGTTAAAACCCGCCTCTTTCGGTGAGATACGTCATCAAAATGTGGTGTATAGAGTCATTGATATCAGCTGCTACGTACGAAATTCTGTATTTAGCACATTGAAGTTTTAATTCTTGAAAATACGAAGAAACGGCCTGTTTGTACTCCGTTTGTACGCTGTCTGCATATACATCTAATTTTTCACCCGTTTCTACATCTACAAACCGACGCGGAGTATTGTCAAAATCAAAAGCGTATTCCTTTTGTTTGTCTATTACGTGGAAGAGGACGACGCGGTGTTTGTTGTAGCGCAAGTGACGTAAGGCTTCAAAGAGTTTTTCGGTATCCTGAGTCGCTTCAAACATGTCTGTAAACAGCAATACCAAAGATCGCCTTTTGAGTTTTTCGGCTATTTCGTGAAGTATTTGAGATGTTTGGGTGGTTTTGGGTTCGTCTGAAAGCAGCAAGCCTTCAAGTTGGGCGACGAGCATACGATGGTGGCGATCGCTGCCTTTTTCGGGTGCATAAAACTCATAAGCATCAGAATAAACACTCAAGCCGATAGCGTCTCGCTGTCTTTTAAGCAAATTCATCAAAGCGGCAGCAGCCAAAACAGAAAAACCCAATTTGTTGTAGGATGTGGCCGTTTGTTTGGTCACTTTGGGATAGTGCATAGATGCGGAGTTGTCTATAATGATATGACACCTCAGGTTGGTTTCCTCTTCATAGGTTTTAACGTACAGACGATCGGTTTTGGCAAAATGCTTCCAGTCTATATGCCGGGTAGAATCTCCGGTATTAAAACTCTTGTGTTCTGCAAATTCAGATGAAAAACCCCTGAACGGACTTTTGTGGATGCCACTGATAAAACCTTCCACAACCTGATTGGCTACCAACTGCAGGTTGCCAAATGTTTCGAGTCGCTGTAGGGCTTCATCAATTTTCATCGAAGTAGTGGTTTGTCAAATAAAAGTAAACAAAAAAGGTTTGGCCTAAAGACCAAACCATCAAATCTAAACTATTATCGCTTGTTAAACAAGTGCATCTAAAGCCTCGGTGTACACGTTTTTTGGTGAAACGCCTACTTGTCTGCCTACGAGTTCACCTTTGTTAAAAACCAAAACGGTGGGTATATTGCGAACGCCGTATTTGGCTGCCCATTGTTGGTGAGCGTCCACATCCACTTTTCCTACAACGGCTTTGTTTTCATAATCTTTACTGATTTCGTCAATGATGGGACCTACCATACGGCAAGGACCGCACCAAGCTGCCCAAAAGTCAACCAATACGGGTTTGTCTGATTTTAATACGATGTCTTCAAAAGAGCTGTCTGTTATTTCAAGTGCCATGATTGTGTGTGTTATTATTTTCTGAACTCCAAAGTTAGTCTTTTTTGTATAAATTGCCTTACAGCCAAATCACTTTTTGTAATGGAATAATCAATTTAGGTTATTGCTTTCTATGCTCCAACGCTTCTTTAGCAGGAAACACATCTGTTTCTTTGGGAAAAGCCTTCTTGTTGAACACCAACAAAATACCCACACCCGTGCTGATAGCCGTGTCGGCTATATTGAAAACCGGATCAAAAAAAGTAAAGTAATCGCCGCCTATAAATGGTATCCATTCGGGCAGATAACCTTCATAGAGTGGAAAGTACAACATATCAACCACTTTGCCGTGAAAAAGCGTGCCGTAGCCTCCCGCATCAGGAAGAAAGGTCGCTACTTGGTGGTAGCTATCTGTAAATATCAAACCGTAAAAAACAGAATCTATGATGTTGCCAAAAGCGCCTGCAAATATCAAAGAGACCGCAATAACTGTAATTTTTGGCGTTATTTTTTGGGTTAAATCCCACAGCCAATAGCCAATGCCGAAAATGGCTACAATCCGAAACAAAGTAAGAATGAGTTTTCCGTTTTCACCCGGAATTTTGGCGCCCCATGCCATCCCTTCATTTTCGACAAACAAGATTTTAAACCAGCCAAAAACAGGCACACTTTCTCCAAGCTGAAAGTTCGTTTTGATGTAAAATTTACTGACTTGATCAATTAATAAAACAAGAAAAATTAATGCGGCGGATTTGTTTAAGGCCATTTTTTGATGCGTAATAAAGGTGGATTAAAAACCGGTTTCAAAGCTACATAATTTTTTTAAGAGGGCATTTGAAAAATTTAATGCGATTTGTGAATGTAAATCTTTCCGGCGGCAGTTTTAAGTCTTATTTTATTAGGTCCTGTAACGACGGTTTCTCTTTGCACATTTTCCGGCGATGCATCAACCTCTATTTGAGCCAAGTTGGTGTCCAGCCTTATGTTGCCACTGTAGGTCTGTACAGTTGCATGGCCAAAAAAAGGACTCAAAGTAGCATGCCCATAGCCTAGTATGAGCTGTAGATTGGCAAATTTTCCAGATACGTTTACATGAGATTGTCTGCTGACCATCCGAAGATTCATGGCTTCGGGCAGTATAACGATAATCTTTTGCGAGTTCACTTTATGTGCGCTGAGTTTGTCGTCATAATCAGGCGTCCAAACCCGTTTGGTCAAATGAAAGATGAGCTCATTGGCTTCTCTGTTAATCTGCAATTGGTAAAAATTTGCGTACTCGCCGGCGCCCTCCACTTCTACAAACAGAGAATCTCCCTTTTGGGTTGAAATCACGGTTTCAGTGGCTTCGTCAAAATTCAAAAAAATCTTATCCCCAGGATCGACCGAAAGCCTGTAATTTGCTTGTTGAGAAAAAGTTGTAAAACAAATAAAGAAAAAAAGGCTGTGCCAAAAATGCATCTTTTAGTTGTAAAGATAAAAAAACCACTCGCCTTCGAATGGTTTTACAGTCGTAAAATATATTGGGCTTGGTTTATTGCATGTTTTTGGCCTCAATGCTGAGCGTTGCATGCGGCACCAACTTAAGCCTTTCTTTATTGATGAGTTTTCCGGTAACCCGACAAATACCATAGGTCTTGTTTTCTATGCGAATCATCGCATTTTTGAGATCGCGTATAAACTTTTCTTGCCTGATGGCCAATTGTGTATTGGCTTCTTTTGACATGGTTTCCGAGCCTTCTTCGAATGCTTTAAAAGTTGGCGAAGTATCGTCTGTGCCATTGTTGCCATCATTCATATAGGCACTTCGGATGAGTTCTAAATCCTGTTGGGCTTTTACAATTTTTGCTTCAATAATTTTTCGGAACTCTGCCAAATCAGCATCAGAATAACGAACTTTGGTTTCTGTTGACATAATTATATTTTTTTAATAAAAAGCTTGGTTTCTATTTCATCGAACGAAATATCAACCCCATTTTCAAGTGTATCTACCAGCGACAATTCTTGCGCTAAGGTTTCATTTTTGATGTAATTCGTGTTCTTCGAAACGGCTTCCACTATATCTTTGTGCGTAAGCAGCGATACACAAATTTGATCTGTAACTTCAAAACCCGAATCTTTGCGAAGGTTCTGAATTCGGTTTACCAATTCTCTGGCAATACCTTCATTTTTAAGCTCCGGACTGATCGTCTTATCCAAAGCAACCGTAATACCTTTGTCCGAAGCGACCAACCAACCGGCAACTTCCGTAGCCACAACCTCTACATCTTCGGACGACAAATTAAATACTTTTTCTCCAATTTCTAGGCGTATTTCGCCTTGCGTTTCCAAAGACCGAATCTGTGTTTTTGTCAAGCTTGTTATAGCGCTGGAAATCAAACTAATATCTTTCCCGTAGCGCGGGCCTAAGGTCTTAAAATTGGGTTTTACTTGTTTGGTAAGTATGTCTGCATCATCGTCCAATAAAACAATATTTTTGACATTAACTTCCGATTGTATCAAATGTGATACGGCGGCAACAGCTTGCTTGTCTTCTTCTGAAAACACAGGAATCATCACGGTTTGCAGCGGTTGGCGTACTTTTATTTTTTCCTTTTTTCGAAGCGATAACACCAGAGAAGAAATGGTTTGCGCGAGCTGCATTTTGTGTTCCAAAGATTTATCAACAAATTGATGCTGAAAAGTCGGAAACTGATCTAAATGAACGCTTTCTGTTTTGTTCGTCAAGTCTTTGTATAGCCTTTCTGCAAAAAACGGCGCCAAAGGTGCCATGAGTTTGCTGACTTCTAGAAGGCAACTGTAAAGCGTTTGATAGGCGGCCAATTTGTCCGTATCGCCGTGTTGATTTTCGGAAGCGGGCTTCCAGAAACGCCTTCGGCTGAGCCTGACAAACCAATTGCTCAAGTTTTCTTGTACAAAATAGGAAATCGCGCGAGCGGCTTTGGTAGGTTCGTAGTCTTCATATGCAGCCTCTACTTCGGCTATTACAGAGTGAAGTTCTGAAAGAATCCACCTGTCAATCTCAGATCTGTTCGCTAAGGGCAACTGATTTTCTTCGCCGGTAAATCCGTCCAAATTGGCATAAAGGCTAAAAAACGAATAGGTGTTGTACAAGGTTCCGAAAAACTTGCGTTTTACCTCCTCCACCCCGGCCATATCAAATTTCAAATTGTCCCACGGGTTGGCATTGACAACCATATACCAACGAATCGCATCGGCGCCATGCACCTTTAGCGCATCAAAAGGATCTATGGCGTTGCCCAATCGCTTTGACATTTTCTGTCCGTTTTTATCCAACACCAGCCCGTTTGAAACCACGTTTTTATAGGCCACCTTGTCAAAGACCATGGAGGCGATGGCGTGAAGCGTATAAAACCAGCCTCGGGTTTGATCGACTCCTTCGCAAATGTAATCTGCAGGAAAAGTTTTGCCTTGGTCTATTTTTTCAGCATTTTCAAAAGGATAATGCCACTGTGCATATGGCATAGAGCCGGAGTCAAACCAAACATCTATCAAATCGGCTTCTCTTTGCATGGGTTTGCCTGTGGGCGATACCAATCTTATTTTATCCACCACATTTTTGTGCAAATCTACTTTCGCGTAATTTTCGTCGCTCATGCTATCCGGATCAAAACCTTCATACGGATCTTGTTGCATAAGCCCGGCGTCTATCGATTTTTGTATCTCTGATTTTAATTGCTTCAACGAGCCAATTACGAGTTCCTCTTTTCCGTCTTCTGTGCGCCAAATAGGGAGTGGAATGCCCCAATAACGAGACCGCGACAAGTTCCAGTCATTGGCCGTTTTGAGCCAGTTGCCAAACCGTCCTTCTCCCGTAGCTTTGGGCTTCCAATTGATGGTTTGGTTGAGCGCAAACATGCGGTCTTTTTTATCGGTAACTCGAATAAACCAAGAGTCTAGCGGATAATAGAGTACGGGTTTGTCTGTCCGCCAACAGTGTGGATAGCTGTGGAGGTATTTTTCTACTTTAAAAGCTTTGTTTTCTTCTTTTAACCAGATTGATATTTCTACATCGAGTGATTTTTCGGGTGCTTCTCCGTCAGTGTAGTATTCGTTTTTGACATATTTCCCGGCCCATTGGCCCATGTGTTTGGTGAATTTTCCTTGGAGATCTACTAGAGGAACCGGATTGCCGTCGTCATCGAGGACCAACAGTGGCGGCACTTCGGGTGAGGCTTCTTTGGCTACCTTGGCGTCGTCTGCACCAAAGGTAGGTGCTGTATGTACGATTCCCGTGCCATCTTCTGTGGTCACAAAGTCTCCGGCTATGACCCTAAACGCATTTTCTGTATGTTGATAGGGCAATGCCATTGGAATCAACTGCTCATATCTAATTTCGAGTAGAGCTTCTCCTTTGAAGGTTTTTAGAATTCTGTAAGGAATTTTTTTCTGATGGTCATCAAAGTTTTCAAAATCTGAAGCCTCTGCTGAGGCATAATACTTTCCTGAAAACTGCTTACCAACCAATGCTTTAGCCAAAATAACTTTGATGGGCGAAAATGTGTATTGGTTAAACGATTCAACCAAAACGTATTCAATGTTTTTGCCTACAGTCAAAGCTGTGTTGGATGGCAATGTCCAAGGCGTGGTTGTCCATGCTAAAAAATGTATTTCACCCAGATTTTGAAGAAATTCGGGAAGTGTGTTTGAAACAGCTTTAAACTGCGCCACTGCTGAAGTGTCTGAAACATCCCGATAGCAGCCGGGCTGGTTGAGTTCGTGCGAGCTTAAACCGGTGCCTGCTTTGGGAGAATACGGCTGTATGGTATAGCCTTTGTAAATCAAACCTTTTTTGTACAACTGCGACAACAACCACCAAACAGATTCCATGTATTTAGGCTCGTAGGTAACATACGGATTCTTCATGTCAACCCAATAGCCAATTTTCTCGGTCAGGTCGTTCCACACATCTGTATATCGCATGACGGCTTTCCTGCACGCTTCGTTATAGGCTTCAATAGATATTTTTTTGCCGATATCTTCTTTGGTGATGCCCAATTCTTTTTCTACACCAAGCTCTATGGGCAAGCCGTGGGTGTCCCAACCGGCTTTTCTTTCTACCTGATATCCCTTTTGGGTTTTGTACCGACAGAAAATGTCTTTGAGCGTGCGCGCCATCACGTGGTGAATACCGGGCAAACCATTAGCAGAGGGTGGCCCTTCGTAAAATATAAAGGCAGGTTTTCCGCTACGGGTCGAAATGCTTTTTTCGAATATGTGCTCGTTCTTCCAAAAAGCCAATATTTCTTCTGTGACTTTAGGTAAATCTAAGTGCTTGTAGGTTGCAAACTTCTTGCTCATCAATCTCATTCTTTTTTTGAATTTGCGAAATTAATGATTTTCCTTTGATTGATAAGGCATTAACCTTTATTATCTTGTAAAAATTTCGCGTAAAACCGTTAAAGACTTTGGGTTTTTGAATCCTTCCAGCTGCATTGCGTAGTATCTGAGCAGGTGGTCGAGCATTTCTTTTCTATGCCCGATATTGTCTGTATTTTCCGAATAAGCCTTTTCTGTGCGTGCCACATAGGCTATAAAAGTGGCTGTTTGTTGTGCGTTTAGCATTTGTTTGGTATTGTAACCCTGTTGAAGCCGCCCTTCTAAAAGATCAAAATACAGGCCTGTGTCTTCTATGTCAGGAAAAAAACCTAAGTATTTGCTCAACCGAATCAAGAAAAGGTGGTGAAAGTCGGGCTGTACGGGCAGGGCATCAAACCGAATGATTTCAGAAGCTAAAAAGTCGTACATATCTTTGTGTGTTGCCTCTTCCCGGATAGACATATTGAGAATTTCGGACAAAAAAACAGCGACTGAACTTTTTTCGATTTGAAAATGTATGGTTTTTAGAGCTTCATCGAGTTGGACTTCCAAAATTTGCTCGAGTGTTCCTTTGTCTTTGTGAATGGCTGTGAGTTCGAGCAGTGTTAGGGGTTGAAAAAATGCGGATTTGAATTTTTTGGACTTGGCCGACAATACCCCGCGAATCAGATAGGATTTCATCCCCGACGACCTGGTAAAACACTTTACAATCAGGCTGTTATCACCATATTTTAATGATGAAATAACGATGGCCTTGGTTTGAATTCTCATCAGCGTATGATCATGACTTTGTTCACTTTGGTGTTTTGTCCGTCTCGGTCTGTAATGATAATCATATACACACCTGAGGCAACTTTGTACCTGCCAAAAGCACGAAGATCCCATTCAATAGAGCCGCCTTGGGCAATGGTTTCAAAAACCAAGTTGCCCGATATATCCGTTATTTTGACTTTGGCTCTCGGCGACAGATTCCGAATGGTGAGGTTGCCATTAAAGTCCGGTTTCACAGGGTTTGGAAAAACAATGACATCATCTAGGTTATCTCGTGTTTGCGTTGCGTTACTCAAGAAAGAAACCAACCCCCTATCGGTCGCAAAATAAACCCTTCCGCTGGCGCCATCAATGGAAATATCATTGACCGTATTGGAAGGTAGCGGAGAATTGTCTGTCGTAAATCGTTGCAAGGTGCGTTGGCCATCCGGTGAAAACATAAAAACGCCCGATCCGATGGTGGCAACCCATTTGTTGTCTGAGCCATCCGTTTCAATATCAGAGATGAGCTGCCCGAAAAGGAGTTCCTCCGCCAAACCATTTTGAAGAATGATAATTTCTTCGGCTCGTGGATTCTCTTCTTCAAAGAATCCGGAGGTGTTGAAGAGTACGCGCAGGCCGTCTCTTGTTCCAATCCAAAGCCGATTTCGGCTGTCCATAGACAAGGCGCGAATGTCGTTGATAGGAAGATTGCCGGTGACCTCATCGAGATTTTTGAGCTGAAAGCCTCCTGCAGTCTCCCTAAAGCCTAAAAGACCATGCCCAAAGGTAGCAATCCATTTGGTGCCGTTTCGATCTATTACCATATTTGAAAGGGCAAGTTCGGAGCCCAAAAAAGGGTTTGATGGATTGCTGTTATCCGGAGCAATCACATCTGCTACACTGAACGACTCCCATTGTCCGCTGCTTCGCAATACTTTGATGGCGTTTTCTATACGGTTGTTGGTAGCCCACAAATCGCCGTTTCTATCGAATTGTGTGTCGTGAATTCGGACATCAACCCTGCCGGGAAGCAAGGTTTCCAAGCCACTGTTGGTGCTGTCCCAAAGATCTAATATTTGGTTGTCTTCTATCACCAGAATACCTGAGAAAAAAGAACTCACATAAACCTTGTTGTCAAACGGGCTGATGTTGACATACGACAAATCGGCCGCATTTCGCAATTCACTTGCCGGTATGTTTATCCAGTCTCCGTTTTCCAGATGGCTTATGCCGCGTCGGTCCAGCGGGGAAGGATTATAGGAAAAACTGTATATTCCATATACCACCCACAATTCGTTTGGTGCGGCTTGTATTTGAAACGGATCATTTCGCAACGGTCCGTTTGGTATGGTTACCGTTGCGTTGGTCAAATCTGGAGGTGTAAAAACAAGCAAACCCCCTTCAGTAGTTCCTACAAAAAATCTGTTTTCAAAAACGGTGGCGCTGGTGTAGGTCAACTCATTATTCTGAAAATTAGCCAACTGGAAGGCAACACTTTCAGAGGTGTTGAATGCAAAAACAGCCTTGGTGGTTGTGAGCGTCATAAAATTTTCGTTTGCCCGAAGTCGGGCAAATGCTGTGGGATGTGTAAACCCGGTGTTGGCAAAATTGCTTCCGTTGTATCGCCAGAGCTGTCTGTTAGATCGTGTGGCGAAAACGGTGTTGTTAAATTGCACAAGGGATGTCCAATTGCCACTTATAAGCGTGGACCAGTTGTTAAAATCGATTAAATTGGGGTTGTTAACATCTGCTATGCGTATGCCTTCTTCTGCCGTAGCCGCAAAAATTCTGTCTTGAAAAACGGTGAGCTGTGTGACGTTGAGCAAACCGCCGCCGCTTCCCATAAAAAAGGTATCACCAAATTCTAGTCTTTCCAAGTTGTATTCTACGATTCCAAACTGACAAGCTATGAAAATTTTGTTGCCAAATTCAAACATATTGTTCACCCTTTTGCGATCGGGCGGAATGGTGAGTTTGTTGATGATATCTACAACTGTGATTACGTCTTCGGTGAGCGGGTCGTAAACATCTAACAATCCGGTGGCGTAACCAATGACCAATTTTTTAAAGTCCTTGCTGTAGTGAATGGCTGTAATGACTTGTCCCGAAAGGCCATCTACGGTGGTGATGGTCTTAATCTCTTTAGATAGCAGGTTATAAGAAAAAACCGCATTTTGGCTGCTTACAAAAACTTCATCAATGCCTTCGGAAATATCTGTAATGTTGAAATATGAAAAATGTCCCTGCCATCTGTTAGAAAAGTTCTGACCAAAGGTCGTATTTCCAAAAAGTATAAAGAGTATTAATAACTTTTTCATCCGCTGATGTTGATTATTTAGACTTTGCTCAATACAAGTTTTTTTTAACGATTGGATGGAATACCTTATGTGTCATAGCTGTAGATTTTAAAAAAAACTGTTCATGGGCATTCACATGCATTGACAAATCAGTACATTAACGTGCTCAATTCTTTAAAATTGTATGTAAAAAATTGATGGTTTAAAGGATTCGAGCTGCTTCCTTTGCAAAATAAGTAGCAATGATGGCGGCACCGGCGCGTTTGAAAGCGATCAGTTGTTCGAGCATCACAGCGTCGTGATCGAGCCAGCCTTTATTGGCAGCGGCCTTTAACATGGCGTATTCACCACTTACTTGGTACACGGCAATGGGTGTTTGAACAGTATTTTTTAAATCTCTAACGATATCCAGATAACAAAGACCGGGTTTTACCATAACGATGTCGGCACCTTCTTCAATGTCTGCTAGGGTTTCTCTGATGGCTTCTTCTCTATTGGCAAAATCCATCTGATAAGTTTTTTTATCGCCAAAACCGGGTGCAGAATCTAAGGCATCGCGGAAAGGACCGTAAAAAGATGATGCGTATTTGGCACTGTAACTCATGATGCCTGTATCGGTAAAGTTTTCGATGTCCAAAGCTTGTCTGATACGCAAAATCCGTCCGTCCATCATATCGCTGGGCGCAACAAAATCTGCACCGGCCATTGCGTGAGAAACACTCATTTGCGACAGGACCGCTACGGTTTCGTCATTTAAAATTTTTCCGTCTGCTACGATGCCGTCGTGTCCGAAGGAAGAAAATGGATCCAAGGCCACGTCGGTCATAACTAACATATTGGGCGCTGTGTCTTTTACCGTTTTGATGGCGCGTTGCATCAATCCGTTTGAATTGAGTGCTTCGGTGCCTTTGTTGTCTTTTAGATTGTCGGGGACTTTCACAAAAAGCAAGACGCTTTTAATACCTAAATTCCAAAGTTCTTTAATTTCTTGGGTCAATTCATCTAGACTGTATCTGTAATAGCCGGGCATAGAAGCAATTTCTTCTTTAATGCCTTTTCCTTCGGTGACAAAAACAGGGGCTAAAAAATCGTTTACTGTCAAATGTGTTTCTTTTACCAGGTTGCGGACAGCTTCGCTTTGTCTGAGTCGTCTGTATCTTGTAAGCGGGTACATAAAAATAAATTTTATGTAAAGTTAAAGCAAAAAGGGAGATATTGAGGTATTAAAAATCGTAATTGACACTCAAGCCAAAAACCTGTTTCAGCTGTGTACGCGCTATGGCGTCTGTGTCGTATATGGCGTGTATGTTAAAATTTGTGGAGAGATTGCCGTTTATTTTCATAAGCACATTGAGTTGGTAGCTCAAATCCACTTCATCTGTGTTTTGCAAATAATCAACATACACATTGAAAATGTTTTCAAAAGTAACGTTTTCCATCATTAAAAATTTCCAATATGCCGCACCATTAAATCCCAATTCATAATTAACCGTGTTGCCTTGATCTACCCCAAAAGCACTTCTAGTCTCTGTGAAACGTGCCAATACCGTTGTGATTTTGGACGTAGCCGGAGACAGGTTTAGGTATAGGTTGTTACTTTTTTTCCAGAGCATACCGGGACCAAAGGTGTAATAGGCAGGTGAAAATATTCGAGATTGTTCTACGCGTCTGCTCACGCCCAAGCTGTCTGTGACGTTTCGGTAGCCTTTGTCGAATTGTGTTCTAAAGTTAAGGAAAAACGAGTAGAACCAATACTTTCCGGCTTTTTTACCCAAGACGGAATTCCACTCAAATCGATCGTCTGTTTTTTCTACGTCATTCCCGTTTATCTGCGTGAGCCCATAAGCAGCTATAACCTGGTTGTTCCACGACCAGTTGTCTTTTGCATAGTTGAAAGTATAGTTGAGCGAAGCCGTTCCGGATATATTATTTTCCCCTCCGGCGGTCCAGTTTTGGAAACTAGACTGATTGAACAAAAATCCGAACTTGCCCTTTTTTTCCCAGTTAGAAATCGTGTCATTCGGGTTTTGTGCTTTTGCAATAAAAAAAAGTGCACAAAAAACAGTTACTAAAATACCTCGCATGCCAGTTTAATATGCCGCAAAAATAAAAAAATTGTCAATAAATGCTAGCCGGATTTGGACTTCTTAAAAACCGGCACGCTCGAACAGGCCTCGCCGTAAAAAACGGCATTTGCCACAGCCGATAATTGTTGCGTAATTTGCACGTATGCCGATGAAGGTATGGGCTTTTCAAAACAGCCTTTGACAATGATGTTCTTTCCGGAAAACGCAGATATATCTATTCGGCGCAGACTTTCTCGCATCAAAAAAGACTCGAGTTGTTGCAAATCGCCAAAGACTATTTCTTGCGCCAAGCCTTCTAATTTGCTGGTCATAAGCATGTATGCCCAAACCGGTACGATGGCGTCGGTACTGCAATGCAGTGCGACAAAATGATTTTTAAATGCGGAAAAGTCAAAAGAATTGACAGCTTGCCGAAAGGATTTTTCACGCAAAATCAAACCTTCTTCAAGCCATTGGGCTACATCAATTTGACTTCGCTTACCTTCAATATAGTAGTCCTGCAAATCTAGCGTAACCAACTTGCTTTCTGCTACTTTATTTTTGATTTCCTGAGCCATCTTAAAATGATTTTAGAGCAATCCCAGTTCGAGTTTGGCTTCTTCGCTCATCAAATCTTGCGTCCATGGCGGATCAAAAGTGATTTCTACTTCTACATCTGCCACGCCTTCAATGGTGCGGATTTTGTCTTCTACTTCCTTAGGAAGCGTTTCGGCTACAGGACAGTTGGGTGTTGTCAATGTCATCAGCACGCGGATATCGGCATCTGTACTCACCATGACGTCGTAAATCAGTCCCAATTCATAAATATCAACCGGGATTTCCGGGTCGTAAATCGTCTTCAGTATGCGCACTATGTCTTCGCCTAATTTGTGGGTGTCTATGGTGTTTTCCATGGTTTAAGTGTTTTGTTTTCTTTTGGTTTCAAATGCCAAAGCATACAGTTTCAGCTGTTTGATCATCGATACCAAACCGTTGGCGCGGGTGGGCGACAGGTGTTCTTTCAAACCTATTTGATCGATAAAATCCATATCGGCTTCGAGTATGTCTTTGGGCTTTTGGTTAGAAAAAACCCTGAGTAAAATAGCGATGATTCCTTTGGTAATAATCGCATCCGAATCGGCGGTAAATTTGACCAAATCTGAATCCATCTCGGCATGTACCCAAACCTTGCTCTGACATCCTTTAATAAGGTGGTCATCGGTTTTGTATGCTGGGTCTATCAACGGGAGGCTTTTGCCTAAGGAAATCATGTATTCGTAGCGTTGCATCCAGTCGTCAAACATGGAAAACTCATCTACTATTTCTTCCTGTATTTCTTTGATTTGCATTATGCTAACATTTGTTTTGCTTTGATGACTGCCGACACCAAACTATCTACTTCCTCCATCGTATTGTAAAATGAAAACGATGCGCGCACAGTTCCGGGAATTTTAAAATAATCCATGATGGGTTGGGCGCAGTGGTGGCCCGTGCGAACGGCGATGCCCAATTTATCTAAAATTGAACCTACATCGTAGGGATGAATGCCTTCCAAATTAAACGAAATCACGGCTGTTTTTTCAGCAATATCACCATAAATTTTCAATCCCGATATGGATTTCAGTTTGTCTGTGACATAGTGTAACAACTTCGTTTCGTAGGCTTCTATGTTTTCAAAGCCGAGTGAATTCAAATAATCTACGGCTACACCAAACGCGATGCCTCCACAAATATTTGGCGTACCGGCTTCAAATTTATGCGGTAAATCGGCATAGGTAGTTTTTTCAAAAGTGACTTCAGCTATCATTTCTCCACCACCTTGATAGGGCGGCAATTTACGCAACCAAGCTTCTTTGCCGTAAAGAATCCCCACGCCTGTTGGTCCACACATTTTGTGAGCGGATGCCACGTAAAAATCGGCATCTATCGCCTGCACATCGGGTTTGATGTGCGCACATGATTGTGCGCCGTCTATCAATACGGCAGCGCCAAATTCATGCGCTTTTTGTATGATGCTTTGTATTGGGTTGATGACGCCTAATGCGTTTGAAATATGATTGACAAAAACCAATTTGGTCTTGGGAGAAAGTAGTTTATCGTACGCATCGATGTCCAAAGTTCCGTCGGGCAACATGGGAATTACAAGCAATCTGGCATTTGTGCGTTCGCAGAGCATTTGCCAAGGAACAATATTTGAATGGTGTTCTAAGGCCGAAACGATAATCTCATCGCCTGCTTTTAAGAGGGTGGTGAATCCATTGGCGACCAAGTTGATGCCGTGCGTTGTTCCCGAAGTAAAAATGATTTCATGTGTTTTTGCAGCATTAAAATGCTGTTGCAATTTTTTTCTGGCTTGTTCGTAGGCGTCTGTGGCTTCTTGTGACAAACTGTGTACGCCGCGGTGAATATTGGCGTTGTAGTTTGTGTAATAATCTACAATGGCATCTATCACCATTTGCGGTTTCTGCGAAGTGGCGGCATTGTCGAGATAGACCAACGGATAGCCATTCACTTTCCGATTTAGTATGGGAAACTGTTTGCGTATGGTTGTTATATCCAAATTTTGTCGCTTCTCGATAGCACTCATAAGCTTTTTTTAAATATCGAAGCCCAATTTCACTCCAATTTTATTGGCAATTATCTTGGTGATGCGGGTTTTTATTTCCTGTATTTTCACAGCACTCAACACGTCGTTGGCAAAGGCGTACATGAGCAGTGCCTTTGCTTCTTTCTCGGGTATGCCACGGGCTCGAAGGTAAAACAAGGCTTTTTTGTCGAGCTGCCCAATGGTACAACCGTGCGAACATTTTACATCGTCTGCAAATATTTCCAACTGTGGCTTGGTGTTGATGGTGGCTTTGTCTCCTGTGAGCAAGTTGTTGTTTTGCTGATAGGCATTTGTCTTTTGCGCTTCTTTTTTCACGATTACTTTTCCATTGAAAACACCCGTTGACTGGTCGGCGTAAATGCCTTTGTATTCCTGAAAACTTTCGCAGTTGGGTTGGTTGTGCGCCACCAAGGTGTGGTGGTCCACATGTTGCTTATCACCAACTAGTGTGATGCCTTTCAGTGTAGATTGGACGTGTTCGCCTTCTTGGTAAAAGTTCAAGTTGTTTCGTGTCATTTTTCCACCGAACGAAAAAGTGTGTACAGCGCAGTTGCTGTCTTGTTTCTGTGAAATATAGGTGTGGTCAATCAGAGAGGCAGAAGGCAAGTCGTTTTGAATTTTGTAGTAATCCACAATGGCGCGTTTGTTGGCAAAAATTTCAGTCACTGCGTTGGTCAAAACCGGATTTTCATACAAGCTTTGATGTCTTTCTATGATTTGTACATGCGCATTTTCGCCTACTACAATGAGGTTTCTGGGAAAAAGCATCAGTGCAGATTCCTGTCCGGTAGAAAAATGGATGATCTGAATGGGTTTGTTTACAACTTTCCCTTTTGGAATGTTGATGTAGGCGCCTTCTGTAGCAAAAGCCGTGTTTAAGGATGTGAGACTTTCGTTTTTGTCGGTTGCCTGATTGTAAAACCGGTCCATGACCATCTTGTATTTGGGCTTTGACAAGGCCGACGAAAGCAAGCAAATATCCATGCCTTGGTGTGTGGTTTCAGACAAAAAAGAGCTGTACACTCCATCTATAAAAACCAATTTGTACGAGTCTATTTCGTGTAAAAAATATTTTTTCACATCTTTAAATTCGACCGAATTTTCCTTTTTTGAAAAAACGGTGTACGGCACTTTGAGCAACGGATTTAGAGAGGTGTATTTCCATTCCTCATCTTTTTTGGACGGGAAACCGTTCGATTCAAAATTTTTAATAGCTTGCGAGCGAATGTTGCGCACATGGTCGTCCATCTCGGTTCGGTCTTCGAAAGCGAGATAAGAAGCCAACAATCTTTCTTTTAATTCCATATGGTAATTTTTTCTTTAGGTAAAGTTACTTTACCCAATCGTATCCTTTTTCTTCGAGTTGATGTGCCAATTCTTTTTCGCCGGACTTTACAATTTTTCCATCGTGAAGCACGTGGACAAAATCCGGAATAATATAATCCAACAATCGTTGGTAGTGTGTGATGACAATAACCGCGTTTTCTTGGCTTCGCAACCTATTTACCCCATTGGCTACTACCCTTAGGGCGTCAATATCGAGTCCGGAATCGGTTTCGTCCAAAATGGCCAATTTGGGATTGAGCATTGCCATTTGAAAAATCTCATTTCGTTTTTTCTCTCCTCCGGAAAAACCTTCGTTGAGCGATCGGGACAAAAACTTTCTGTCAATTTCCAAAAGTTCGGCTTTTTGCTTGATAAGTGCCAACATTTCGTTGGCCGGCATATCTTCTTGCCCTTTGGATTTGCGCAGTTCGTTGATGGCTGTTTTGATAAAATTGGTAACCGATACACCGGGAATTTCAACCGGATATTGAAACGAGAGAAACACGCCTCTGTGTGCGCGTTCTTCTGGAGCGAGTTCTTGAATGTCTTCGCCCTCAAAAAGGATTTCGCCTTGGGTTTGTTCAAAAGCATCGTGGCCGGCAATTACAGATGCCAAGGTACTTTTCCCGGAACCGTTCGGTCCCATGATGGCGTGTACTTCACCGGGTTTTATTTCTAAATTGATTCCTTTTAGGATTTCTTTGCCATCTATGCTGGCATGGAGGTTTTTAATTTGTAGCATTTCATCTGTTTTTATTTATTGTCTTTCAAAGGTCAGACGGAACGCCCTAGGATAATCATACTCCTGTGTGTAACTCTTTTTACATGGGCGTTTCATCTGATTGTAGTTTATTGTTTTAAAGCTTGACTTGGTGTCTGTATCTCAAACTTTTAGTTATTGGTTATACGTTATTGGGTTGTTGTTTTTAAGGCACGACATCATCAAATCATCGTGTCTTCAAATCATTAGCCCACGCTTCCTTCCAAGCTAATTTCCAACAGTTTTTGTGCTTCCACGGCAAATTCCATCGGCAGTTTGTTTAAAACTTCTTTGCTAAAACCATTTACTATTAGCGCGATGGCTTTTTCTGTTTCTATTCCGCGTTGGTTGCAATAGAAAATTTGATCTTCACCAATTTTACTTGTTGTGGCTTCGTGTTCTATTTGTGCTGTTTTGTTCTTGGCTTCTATGTATGGGAAGGTGTGTGCCCCACATCGGTTGCCCATCAAAAGCGAATCGCACTGCGAGAAATTTCTGGCATTTTCTGCACGAGGACCAATTTGAACCAATCCGCGGTAACTGTTTTGAGATTGACCGGCGGAGATTCCTTTAGATATAATGGTACTTCGGGTATTTTTCCCTAGGTGGATCATCTTGGTACCGGTGTCGGCCTGCTGAAAATTGTTGGTCACGGCTATGGAATAGAATTCACCTATAGAATCGTCTCCTTTAAGTACACAACTCGGATATTTCCAAGTAATGGCAGATCCGGTTTCTACCTGCGTCCAAGATATTTTTGCCCGGTTTTCACAAAGCCCGCGTTTGGTGACAAAATTATATACGCCACCTTTGCCACTTTTATCGCCCGGAAACCAGTTTTGTACGGTTGAGTATTTGATTTCTGCATCGTCTAGCGCGATGAGCTCCACCACGGCTGCGTGCAGCTGGTTTTCATCTCTAGACGGTGCCGTACAACCTTCCAAATAACTCACATAGCTGCCTTGGTCGGCAATTACCAAAGTACGCTCAAACTGACCGGTTCCTGCTTGGTTGATTCTGAAGTAAGTGGACAGTTCCATCGGACATCGAACGCCTTTTGGAATGTAGCAGAAAGAGCCGTCTGAAAACACGGCGGAATTCAGCGCTGCGTAAAAATTATCTTTTTTCGGAACTACGGTTCCCAAATATTTTTGAACCAATTCGGGGTGTTCTTTGATGGCTTCGCTGATAGAGCAAAAAATAATGCCTTTTTCGGCTAATGTTTTTTTGAAGGTGGTGGCCACCGAGGTTGAATCCATCACCACATCTACAGCCACACCCGCAAGTAATTTCTGTTCATCAAGCGAGATGCCCAACCTTTTAAATGTGTCGAGCAATTCCGGATCAACCTCATCCAAACTGTCGTACTTAGGTTTTTGTTTGGGTGAAGAGTAATAGGAAATGTTTTGAAATTCCGGTTTTTTATAGCGGACATTCGCCCACTCGGGTTCAACCATAGTTTCCCAATGGCGAAAAGCTTCTAAGCGCCACTCGGTCATCCATTCCGGTTCATTTTTTTTGAGGGAAATGGCCCTGACCACGGCTTCATTCAACCCGGGCGGGAAGGTATCTGAATCTATATCAGTGTAAAAACCATAGGCGTATTCCTTGGTTTCTAACTCTTTTTTTAGCTCTGCTTCTGTATACTTGCTCATAGTTTTCTTTTAAAAATTGAAAAAAATATTCTCAATCCTTCTACATTTTAATATAGTGTTTTTTCGGATGCATTCCATCGATTACAATGGACTACTACAACGAAAAAGACTCTCCACAACCGCAAGTTCGCGATGCGTTGGGATTGTTAAAAACAAAGCCTTTCCCATTTAAGCCTCCTGAATATTCTAAAGTGGTGCCAACGAGGTATAAAAAGCTTTTTTTATCTACTGCGATGCGAACACCGTTGTCTTCAAATATTTTATCGTCGGGTTGAGTGGCTTGGTCAAACTTCAATTCATAAGACAAACCTGAACAACCCCCGCTTTTAACACCTACGCGAACCAATCCTACCGTTTCGTCTAACCCATCTTCCCGCATAAGTTCTACGACTTTCTTTTTGGCTGTATCTGAAACTTTTATCATGTCTGTAAATAGATTTATTCTAAATTAATGACAAAGATACAACAGATTGATCAAGCAGTAAAAAATCTTAGTATTAAAATAACAGATTGAACTATAACTAAAACTTATATGTTTTATCGGTCTTTTTCAACGTCTTTGCTCAAAAAAACGCAGCAGCAATTCCATGGCTTCAGCTTGCAATTCTCCTTGTTTTATAATGGTCTTCGGATGTAACTTGACTTGGTTGATTTGAAAACCTCTTTTAGGGTCTGGCGCGCCAAATACCACTCTTGAAAGTTGTGACCAATAAAGTGCGCCGGCACACATCACGCAGGGTTCTAAAGTAACATATAAGGTACATCCAGTCAGGTATTTACCGCCCAAATAATTGGCTGCTGAGGTGATGGCTATCATTTCGGCATGTGCGGTCACATCGGTGAGCCTTTCGGTCTGGTTATGAGCGCGTGCAATAATCGTATTGTCCACTACCACTACAGCTCCAACCGGCACTTCACCTTCATCAAAAGCCGCTTGCGCTTCTTTTAACGCCTGCTTCATGAAGTAAGCATCTGTAAATATATCTTCCATAGATGCAAATTTACGCTATCAAATAGTAATTTTGCGACATGCAATATCATTTCCTATCTAAAATAAATTCTCCGGATGATTTAAAAAAGCTGTCGGAAACAGATCTTCCGGTATTGGCAGACGAGCTCAGAGATTTTATCATCGATGTGGTCGCCACCAAGGAAGGACATCTGGGTGCGAGCCTAGGGGTCGTCGAGCTTACCATTGCATTGCATTATATATTTGATACGCCAAAAGATTTGTTGATTTGGGATGTAGGCCATCAAGCCTACGGCCATAAAATTTTGACTGGCAGACGAGCGTCTTTCCACACCAACCGACAATGGGGTGGCATCAGCGGTTTTCCGAAAAGAGAAGAAAGTCTGTATGACGCTTTTGGCACAGGCCATTCTTCCACCTCCATTTCGGCTGTTTTAGGAATGGGGATTGCTTCTCTATTGCAAGGTGATGAAACCAAACAACATATCGCGGTAATCGGTGATGCATCAATTGCTTCGGGTATGGCCTTTGAAGGCCTCAATCATTTAGGTGTTTCCAATGCCAATGTCCTTGTGATTCTCAACGACAATGCCATAGGCATAGACCCGAGTGTCGGTGCTTTGAAAAACTATTTGACTCAAGTCAAAAAAGGTGAAAACATCAAGCAAAACAACATCATACAGGCGCTAAACATTCGTTATTTTGGCCCTATAGACGGGCACGACATCCCCAAGCTTTTGCGGGAACTTCGCCGACTCAAAAAGATAAAAGGACCAAAGTTTTTGCACCTGATCACCACCAAAGGAAAAGGGCTTAAACAAGCCGAGCAAGATCAGGTAAAATACCATGCCCCTGGTAAGTTTGACAAACAAACCGGACAAATAATTGCTTCTGGTGAAGATAAATTACCTCCAAAATATCAGGATGTTTTTGGCGAAACGCTCTTAGAGTTGGCCCTCAAAAACGAAAAAATAGTGGGCATCACCCCTGCCATGCCCACCGGAAGTTCCCTCAAAATTATGATGGACGCCTTGCCCCATAGGGCTTTTGATGTGGGCATTGCCGAGCAACATGCTGTGACGCTCTCGGCTGGCATGGCAACACAGGGTATGTTGGTTTTTTGCAATATTTATTCAACATTTTTGCAGCGTGCCTATGACCAGATTATACACGATGTTGCCTTGCAAAACCTACCGGTTGTTTTTTGCCTGGACAGGGCGGGTATCGTAGGCGAGGATGGTGCCACTCACCACGGTGCTTTCGATATTGCTTATTTGAGATGTATTCCGAATCTTACCGTTTTTGCACCTATAGATGAAATCGAGCTTCGGCAGGTGCTTTACACAGTTTCGCTGGGTATTTCCGGCCCCATTGCCATTCGTTATCCACGAGGCAGAGGTGTACACTTGGAATGGAAAAAAGATTTTCAAAAAGTGGCGTTCGGAAAGGCACACAGGCTGCTTTCCGGTTCGGATATAGCTGTTTTGAGCACCGGGCACATTGGAAATCTGGTTTCTCAAGCTATTGAGAATCTTCCGGAAAAAGACATCAAAAAGGTCAGTCATTTTCATTTTGGATTTGTCAAACCCTTAGATGTTGAAGCCTTGCAAGAAATTGCAGCCTCGCATCGGGCAATATTGACGGTAGAAGACGGCTGCGTGACCGGTGGTTTTGGTGCTGCCATTTTAGAGCAATTGTCCAACTTCTCCACTTCAGTCAAAACGACTTTGTTAGGACTTCCGGACAGGTTTTTGCCACACGGAACCGTTGCTGAGGTACAAGATTTAGCAGGTATTTCAACGGAAAAAATCTTAGAAAAAATTCAAGCGATTTTAAAATAAACGCGGGTGAAACCTCGGTTTCATGTCATCAATAGCTTATCAAAACAGCTTTGTTTTATTAATACTATGACCGACAATAGTTTAACACGAAAAATATTTTTTGAGGACTGTCACACTTATTTTTTTAATTGTTCAGAAAGTGGTATTTTCGCCCACTAATTTTTATTAAATAATACGAAAATGGCTGTACTTGCTAAGATTAGACAACGGTCTTTATTTTTGATACTCATCATCGCTTTGGCGTTGTTTGCATTTATCCTTTCAGATATCTTGTCGAGAGGTGGTTTTTCGCAGAGCAATCCTACTTCTATTGGCTCGGTCAATGGCACAGATATAGAAGCGCAGAGCTTCAGAGTAAAGGTTGACAACGCAGAGAGAAACCTGGGTGCCAACACCACAACCGGACAAGCCGTCAAATATGTTTGGGATCAGGAAGTGGGAAAAATTGTTTATAACGAACAATTTGAAAAGCTCGGGATTCGTGTAGAACAAGACGAAATTTGGACCATGTTGGTCAATTCACTTTCAGGCAATCCAAACTTTCAAAACGAAAATGGATTTTTTGATGAATTTATCTTGCGTGAATACATATCCGGTCTAAAAGACGAGGGCGGTGAGTTGTGGACTCAATGGGTTGAATATGAAAATTCTCTGGCCTCAAATGCTGCGCAACAGCATTACCACAATCTGGTAAAGAGCGGTTTGGGAACTACCAAACTCGAAGGTCGTTGGGCGTACACCAACGAAGAAGCACTTGTAGATTTTGATTATGTATATGTACCTTATTCAACCATTGCGGACGAGCAAGCTGAAGTGAGCAAAGAAGAAATTGCCGCATATGTCAAAAAGAACCCTTTACAGTTTAAGGTGGACGAATCTCGTGCCATCCGCTTTGTACTTTTTGAAGAAAATCCTTCAGTTGATGACGAAGAAGCTGCCAAACAAGAGGTGGCTAAGCTTATCCAAAATCGTGTGGAATTTAATCCTAATACCCAACAAAATGACACGGTAAAAGGCTTGGCAGAAACCGAAGATATCGCCGCTTATCTCGGCTCTTATTCAGACATCCCTTACAGAGACGTTTACACCAGTCGCAACCAACTGAATGGCGAATTTGCAGACAGCCTTTTTAACACGCCTGTGGGTGGTGTTTTTGGCCCCTACAAAGAGGGAACACTCTACAAAGCTACGCGTGTGGTGGCACAAACCAATTTGCCCGACTCTGTAAAAGCATCGCATATTCTCATCTCTTACCAAGGATTACAATTTGCCGATGCCACAGCTTTGCCAAAGTCTCAAGCCAAATCTCTTGCAGACAGTTTGTTGACTGTTATAAAAAGTAACTCATCTAAATTTGATGAATTGGCCAAAGAATATTCCGTAGATCAATCTAACAAGGACAAAGGGGGCGATTTAGGTTACTTTGCGCAAGGAACCATGGTGCCGGCTTTTAACGATTATGTCTTTCAAAACAAAAAAGGTGACGTAGGCGTTGTGGAAACACAGTTTGGCTATCACATCGTAAAAATAGATGACCAAAAAGGATCTTCTGCTGTTAAAAAATTTGCCACTATTGCCCGGGCTGTTTCCCCTTCCGAAAAAACCTTATCCGACCTCTTCACCGCTGCTACCAAATTTGAAATGGCCGTGAAAGACGGCGATTTTCAGGAAATTGCGCAAGAGTCCAACTATCAAGTTAGGCCGATTAACAATATTGGTAAACTAGATGAGTTTTTACCGGGAATCGGTGTAAACAGAGCCTTGGTTCAGTGGATTTATAATGAAGATACAAAAGTGGCTGATATTCGACGTTTTGATTTGTCCAACGGCGACTATGCCGTGGTGCAACTCACTGCTAAAATCAAAGAAGGATTAGCTACGCCTGAAAATGCTTCAGCCAGGGTATTGCCTATTTTAAGAAATGAGAAAAAAGCAAGTATCATACGCGAAAAGCTTGGCACCAAAGGACTTGATGAAGCCGCCAATTCTTTCGAAAATATAAGCATTCAAAGTGCCTTGGCTGTCAGTCGCCAAAACCCAACGATTCCGGGTGCAGGTAGAGAGCCCAAAGTTGTTGGATTTGTTTTTGGGCTTGCGCAAGGTGCTTCAGCAACGGTTGATGGCAATTTGGGTGTGTATGTGGTTCAAAACAAAAACGCAACGACACCGCAAGAGCTTCCGGGCTATGCGGCTTACACCGAAAATTTGAAGTCGCAACGAACTGCAGCTGTCGCCGCAAACGTATTTAATGTATTGAAAGAAAAGGCAGAAATAGAAGACAACAGAATCGTTTTCTATTAAAAATATCGGTTCACATTTAAACTTTCAACCCTCATCGTTTTCTCAAGCCGTGAGGGTTTTTTATTTTGGTTTATCCAAAAGCATTCCACCCTTGGGCGGTGAGCGGGATTAATTCATCCGCTTTTGAGTGTAAAAAAGCTTGTTCGTGTTGGTCTGACATATAGCCAATAACTGTTAAATTGGGATTTCCTTTGATTTTGTCGTGATCTTTTACAGGAATCGTAAAAAGCAATTCATAGTCTTCGCCACCGTTAAGTGCCGCTGTCAAAGGATGCATTTGAAACTCCTCACTTGTGGTGAGCACCAATGGATCGATGGGTATTTTATTTTCATAAAGAACCGCACCCAAACCGGATTGTTTGCAAATATGTTTGATTTCTGACGAAAGGCCGTCACTGATGTCAATCATGGCAGTGGGTTTCACATCCAACTGTTTCAGTAGCAATTTGATATCTTGGCGTGCCTCCGGTTTGAGTTGTCGCTGCACCAAATAAGCATAAGGCTCTAAATCGGGTTGGTTGTTCGGATTCACCAAAAAGACTTGTTTTTCCCTTTCGAGTATTTGCAAACCCAAATAAGCACCGCCCAAATCGCCCGAAACGACTACCAAATCAGTAGTTTTTGCGCCACTTCTGTACACAACTTCATCCTTGTCTGCCTCGCCTATAGCCGTGACACTAATTATAAGTCCCTTTTCCGAAGATGTGGTGTCTCCACCTACCATGTCAACTTTATATTGTCGGCAAGCCAAATGAATACCGGCGTATAATTCTTCTAAAGATTCGAGTGGAAAGCGGTTTGAAACAGCTATGGAAACTGTGATTTGTGTAGGGGTTGCATTCATTGCATAGACATCAGACAGGTTGACAACCACAGCCTTGTATCCCAAATGTTTCAATGGCATATAGGCTAAGTCAAAATGCACGTTTTCAATCAGTAAATCCGTTGTCACAACGGTAACTTTATTAAGGTTGTCCAGCACAGCCGCATCATCGCCTACGCCTTTTAAAGTAGAGGGGTGCGAACATTCAAACTGAGCGGTGAGGTGTTCTATCAACCCGAATTCGCCCAAATCGGATAGTGCCGTTTTTTTTTGATTCTTATCTTCAATCATAGTTTTCTTTTAATTGGGCCAAGGCATTGTTTATCTCTTCGTATTCGTATCCTTTTCTGAGCATATAAGCCTTTAGCTTTTGCATGGTTTCATAATCTGTTTTCTTGTCGAGAGAAGTCCATTTCTTCAATATCAATTGCATCACTTGATGGGTATAGCGTGATTCGTCTATTTCTTGTAGTGCCTTATTGAGGTTGTAATCGGATATATTCTTCTGTTTTAACGCCAATCGAATTTTATTTCTTCCCCATTTATTGATGAGAAATTTACCTCTTGCATAGCTTTCCGCAAAGCGTGTTTCGTTGAGATATCCCTCTTGCATCAGATGTTCCAAAATCTGATTTCTGGCCAAAGCAATCATGCCCAGCGACTTCAGTTTCTGAGTTACTTCCTGATGGTTGCGTTCTCTGTAAAGGCAATAGCGCTCCATCAATTTTTTGGCTTCATCAACGGTATAGGATTTTCCGTTCATTTCAATTTATACATTCAAAACCTGCATAAGGTTGCAATGCTTTGGGAATTTGGATGCCATCGGGTGTCTGGTTATTTTCCAACAATGCAGCCAGTATTCTGGGGAGTGCCAAAGCACTGCCGTTGAGCGTATGCGCCAGCTGAATTTTTCCTTCTTTGTTTTTATATCGCAATTTGAGCCTGTTGGCCTGATAAGTTTCAAAATTTGACACCGAACTCACTTCCAGCCAACGTTCCTGAGCGGCAGAATACACCTCAAAATCATAGGTGATGGCACTGGTAAAACCCAAATCGCCTCCACAGAGCCTTAAAATTCTGTATGGCAGTTCTAATTCATCTAAAATCATAGAAACGTGCTGTATCATTTGTTGCAGTGCCGCATCCGAATCCTCGGGTTTTTCTATGCGTACAATCTCTACTTTGTCAAATTGATGCAACCTATTCAACCCGCGCACATGGGCGCCATAAGAGCCGGCCTCGCGGCGAAAACAAGGTGTGTAGGCCGTACACTTGACGGGCAAATCTGTCTCGCTCAAAATTACATCGCGAAAGATATTTGTTATCGGAACTTCAGCTGTGGGAATCAAATATAGATTGTCTTCAGTCACCACATACATTTGTCCTTCTTTGTCGGGCAATTGGTCTGTGCCATAACCCGAAGCTTCGTTGACTAAATGTGGCGGTTGATATTCTTCATAACCAACAGCTGTGTTTTTGTCTAAAAAATAGTTGATCAGGGCACGCTGAACACGAGCGCCTTTTCCCTTGTACAAGGGAAATCCGGCACCGGTTATTTTGTTTCCAAGCTCAAAATCAATAATGTTGTAGCGCGAGGCCAGTTCCCAATGTGGCATAGAGCCTTTGGGCAAATCGGGTATTTTTCCGCTTGTTCTAACCACTTCATTGTGGTCGGCGGTAGTGCCGTCCGGAACTGCCTTTTGAGGTATGTTGGGTATTTTATAGAGGGCTTCCTGCAATTTTTCTGAAGTTTCCCGCAAGGCCGGTTCTAAATTTTTAATGGCCTCTTTGATCTCTAAGGTTTTCTCTTTTGCTATTTGCGCTTCTTGCTGTTGCCCGTTCTTGAAAAATACGCCAATCTCTTTGGAAAGCTTGTTTTGTGATGCGAGTTTCTCGTCTAGTTGTGTTTGCAATTTCCGCCTTTCTTCGTCCAGTTTTAAAACTGTTTGAACAAAGGTATCTGCCGCTATGTGTCGCTTGTTTAGCGCGGCTACACAGTTTGCAGGATCTTGTCGTAATCTGTTTAATTCTACCATGTTTTGTTTGTTAAACTTTGTAAAAACCTGATTTTATGCTTTTTTAGAAGCCAATTTGTTTTTCTCAATGCTATGCCCGGGACGCGTCCACTTTGGCTTTTCACCCAAAGGCAGGAAGGATGAATCTTGAGCTTCTACAGTTTGGGGTTGCGCTTTTTTGGCAAAAGGTTTTTCGGGTTTCATGCCTAATTTTGCAAATAGCTTCATGTCGTCATCCACATTTGGATTGGGCGTGGTAAGTAATTTGTCTCCGGCAAAAATAGAGTTGGCTCCGGCAAAGAAGCACATGGCTTGCCCTTCGTGACTCATGTCTTTTCGGCCTGCTGAAAGACGCACCTGTGTAAGCGGCATGGCGATACGCGTAACGGCCACCATCCGAATCATTTCCCAAATCTCAACGGGCTTTTGGTCTTCCATAGGCGTGCCTTCTACTGCAACTAGTGCATTGATGGGAACAGACTCGGGTTGTGGGCTCATGTTGGCTAAGGTTCTAAGCATGGCACACCTATCGGCTACCGATTCGCCCATGCCGATAATGCCTCCGCTGCATACCGTTACATTAGTCTTGCGAACGTTTGCTATGGTTTGCAACCGGTCTTCAAATCCTCTTGTGGAAATAACCTCTTTGTAATATTCTTCTGATGAATCAATGTTGTGATTATAGGCATACAAGCCGGCCTCAGCCAAACGTTTGGCTTGGTTCTCCGTTATCATTCCCAATGTACAACAAACTTCCATCTCGAGTTTGTTGATGGTTCGAACCATCTCCAAAACTTGTTCAAAATCCTCTCCGTCTTTGACGTTGCGCCAAGCCGCACCCATACAAACACGAGAAGATCCGTTTGATTTTGCACGGAGCGCCATCGCTTTGACTTGAGAAACGCTCATTAAATCATTGGTTTCTATATTGGTGTGATAGCGCGCAGCTTGCGGACAATAACCACAATCCTCCGGGCAACCTCCTGTCTTGATGGATATCAACGTACTTACCTGTACTTTGTTCGGGTCGTGAAATTGTCGGTGTACAGTCGCAGCCTCGTAAAGCAACTCCATCAGAGGCTTGTTGTACAGTGCCACCAACTCTTGATCTGTCCAATTGTTTTTGATTTGAGTCATGAAAAAATATTTAAGTCAAATTTACAAAATAAAGTGATGATATGTATTCCCGTATAGAAACCATTAAGGTAATCTCAACATGACGCTCACTGCATTTCCGCCAAAACCTACTGCATTGACTAATATACGTTTGATTTTTTTGGGTCTTGAATGGTTATTTAAATAAGGAACTTCTATAAATGTTTGTGTTTGCAGCATAATAACGGCCATTTCCAAACTCAATAATCCACTGGCACCAAAAGTATGTCCAAGTTTCCACTTGTTGGTGGTTAAAGCCGGAATGTCCTTGTAAAACACCGCTTCTATAGCGCGCATTTCGGCCACATCGCCTTTAAGCGTTCCGGGCGCATGCATCACGATCACATCTACATCCGAAGGAGCCATGTTTCGAAGTGCCATTCGCATCGACTTTTGCAGACATTCGGCGGTAGCTGAAAGCGAAGCGGCGTGGCTCAGGATTTCCGTCGCATAGCCAATGCCTTCTATCAAAGCCAATGCTTTATCGGAAACACCCAATTCTAAGCCAACTGCTGCTGCACCTTCTCCCAAAACCATACTGTTTTGCGTTTGGTCCATATCCAGGGCACGACAAGGAAAGGGGTTTTCAATATTTTCGGTATAAATTTTTAAGGCATGGATTTGCGACAAGGTAAAATCTGTCAGCGGAGCCTCGCTGCCTCCTACAATAAATTTATCGGCGAAGCCCGCTTGCAACCAAGCCATGCCGTTTAGCAAAGCGTGCAGCGCTGTTGAGCAAGTTATGGAATGGCTGACATCAGGCCCGTCTATTTGCAAATCATGAGAAACCCATGAAGATATGTTACCCAAGGTAGTGGTTGGCGATGTCAGCACTTCGCTTTTTTGATGCTCAAGGAAAAATGCATATTGTTTTTCAAACAATGCCGTAGCACCTCTTGAAGATCCGAAATTCACACCAATAGTCGCCTCCCTGTCCCATCCCGATTTTTCTAGCACTTCGCGAGCCGTGTGTATGGCAAACAAAACCGTATTGTCCAAACTCTTGTATTTTTTGTCCGAATGGCTCAGGGTCGCCATCGCAGTTTTTGTATCCGGGGTAAGTGCGCCAACAACCACCTCCTTATCAAAAAATGACTGCTTGCTTAAAAAGTGTTTCGCGAGTCCGTAGTTCGTGATGATTTGGTCACGGTTGTGTCCCAAAGCAGATACTGAGGCGATAGATACGATAGATACGGGAGTTTTCAATGCCGTGGTTTTTCGTTTGCAAATATCCGAAGTTTGGGGCAGGATGCCAATCTTTTTATGTGCTAAAAAATGATAAAACTCCTGTATCTTTATCTCCAAATTACCTACATAATGTTTGCGCCCTCACTTAGTTATTGGGAAATAAAATCTTGGCTCTCTAAGCTCGATTTTGTCATCATAGGAAGCGGTATCGTCGGTCTCAATGCTGCGTTATCGTTGAGACAGAAATTCCCAAAAAGCAAAATATTGATTCTCGAAAAAGGTTTTTTGCCGGCCGGTGCCAGCACCAAAAATGCCGGCTTCTCCTGTTTTGGCAGTATTTCAGAGATTGTAGATGATCTGAATCATCACGCGCAAGAAGAGGTTTTTGAACTGGTAAAAAAACGTTTTGACGGTATTGCACTGCTTCGGGAAAATCTGGGAGATAGGGCAATAGGTTTCAAAAATTTTGGCGGCTATGAGTTTTTTGAATCCCAAGACCAAAACACATTAGATAAGTGTATGCATCATGAAAAGGAGATTAACCAACTGTTGCACAGAATCTTTGGTGAAAACCCCTTCAAAAAAACCAAAAACACCTTTGGATTTAAAAAAGTAATCGATGTGGGTTATGTAAATCGTTATGAATCTCAAATAAACACCGGACAGATGATGCAGGCTTTGTTGCGCAAGGTTCAAAAATCAAATATTCTACAACTAAACGGCGTGGGTGTTTTACAACTGGAAGACAACGGTCGGGAGGTGCTCATAGGTACCGATCAAAAATTTAGTCTGAAAGCCCCAACCGTGCTTGTTGCTACCAATGGCTTCGCGGCCGAGTTGATGGATTTGGACGTAAAGCCGGCACGCGCGCAGGTTTTGATTACAAAGCCTGTAAAAAATTTACCACTGAAAGGCACATTTCATTTGGATAGAGGATACTATTACTTCCGCAATGTCGGCAATCGGCTTTTGCTGGGTGGCGGGAGAAATTTAGATTTTCAAACAGAAGAAACCTACGATTTGTCTTTGACGCAAAAAGTGCAAAACAAGTTAGATACCTTGATTTCTGAAATGATTTTGCCGGGAAAAATTGTTGAGATTGAACATCGTTGGAGCGGCATTATGGGTGTAGGTGGTCAAAAAAAACCTATCGTAAAATGGGTTTCTCCTCGTATTGGCTGTGCGGTGCGCATGGGTGGTATGGGTGTGGCACTAGGGAGTAAAACGGGTAAAGAACTCGCCGAACTTACCAATACTTAAAGACCTTATGAGAGCAATCCGATATGTTTTAAAACTGATAATGAAAGCCTTTCTTTGGTTTCTACTACTTAGTATCGCACTTGTAATACTTTACAGATTTGTTCCTGTTCCGCTTACGCCCCTGATGGTTATTCGTGCTGTAGAACAAAAAACCGAGGGTAAAAAAGCCGTGTTGAAACACGATTGGATTTCTATGGAGAATATGTCTCCTCATCTTCAATTGGCGGTTGTGAGTAGCGAAGATCAATTGTTTTTGAGTCATCGCGGTTTTGATGTGCAGGCCATTGAAAAGGCGATGGAAAACAACAAAAAAGGCAAGCGAATAAAGGGCGCGAGTACGATTTCGCAACAGACTGCCAAAAATGTATTCTTATGGCCCAATCGAAGTTGGATTCGAAAAGGATTTGAGGTTTATTTTACCTTTCTGATAGAAACTTTTTGGGACAAAGAGCGAATTCTTGAAGTCTATTTAAACAGTGTAGAAATGGGGCCGGGTATCTACGGTGCAGAAGCAGCATCGCAATATTGGTTCCACAAATCGGCTAAAAATCTGAGCCAAGACCAATCAGCCGCTTTGGCGGCCATACTGCCAAACCCTTTAAGATACAAAGCCCATCCTCCTTCAAATTATATCCAACAGCGAAAAAAATGGATACTGCGACAAATGAATAATTTGGGTACGCTTCGTTTTAAGGAACTATAATTTTACTTTTAACCTGCGATTCCAAGGTTTTGAACAAGGAATCGAAATCGTACTCTTTGGCTTCAATAGGTGGATGCACATGGAACGTTATGCGTTCAAAAGCAGATAGCGGAAATGAACCGTATTTGAATACTTTCCATGAATTGCTGATGCTCACCGGCACCACTAAAGCGTCAGGTACACCGTTTAAAATTGTTTTAAGACCTCCTATGGCAAATCTCTTGGGAATGCCGTCCCTACTTCGGGTGCCTTCGGGAAAAATAACAGCACTCCTTTGATTTTTGTTCAGATAATTTGAAAACCGATTCAATTCTGATATTGCCTGTTCGGGATTCTTTCTGTCTATGAGTGCCGCACCGCCATGCCTGAGGTTAAAAGATACACTTGGGATTCCTTTTCCCAACTCTTTTTTGGCCACAAATTTGGGGTGGTGTTTGCGAAACCTCCATATCATGGCCGGAATGTCGTACAAGCTTTGGTGGTTGGCTACAAAAATCAGACTCCTGTTCGTCGGCAATTTTTCTGAGAAAGTAAATCTGGTTGTGATGCCCATTAGCAATAAAGAATTGGTCAGGAAAAAGTTTAGCCAATCTACGGATGCTTTGTGTGCACGATAGCCGCCCAACTTTAAGCACGCATATTGAATGGGATGAAAAACGAGCAAACACAGCCCAAAAAACAGGTAGTGCAAGACAGATAGCAGGTAAGAAACAGCCTTGTGAAACATGGTCTTAAAGGTATGTTTTTTTGGCAAATGACAACTGCTATTCCAAGGTTTTGATGCCCATGTTATAAAGCGTAAAGGCAAAAACATCTGCCTGCTCGGCTATGGTTTTAGACACGGGTTTTCCGGCGCCATGACCGGCATTTTTCTCAATCCGAATTAAAGTGGGTGCTGCGCCTGCTTGTGCCTGCTGGAGGGTAGCTGCAAACTTAAACGAATGCGCCGGCACTACGCGGTCGTCATGGTCAGCCGTGGTCACCAAAGTAGCCGGATATGCCACGCCCTCTTTAAGGTTGTGCAAGGGCGAATAGCCTTTGAGATACGCAAACATTTCTTGTGAATCTTCGGCCGTTCCATAATCATAGGCCCAACCGGCTCCTGCTGTAAAGGTGTGGTAACGCAACATATCCATCACACCTACGGCTGGCAAAGCAACAGCAAAAAGTTCGGGACGTTGCGCCATGGTTGCACCTACAAGCAATCCGCCGTTTGATCCACCTCGAATGGCTAAGTAATCGGGCGATGTATATTGGTTGTCTATGAGATATGCTGCCGCTGCAATAAAATCATCAAAAACATTTTGTTTTTGCATTTTGGTACCTGCATCGTGCCATTTGCGTCCGTATTCGCCGCCGCCTCTGAGGTTGGGCACCGCATACACTCCGCCCATTTCCATCCAAACTGCATTTACAATACTGAAAGAGGGGGTCAAACTCACATTAAACCCTCCGTAACCATACAAAATGGTAGGGTTTGTACCATCTAAAACCAAATCTTTTTTGTGCGTAATAATCATCGGGACGCGCGTTCCGTCTTTGGAAGTATAAAAAACTTGTTTAGATGTATAAGCATCGCTGTCAAAAGCCACTTTCGGTTTTTGGTAAACTTCAGAAGTGCCGTTTTCGGGGTTAAAGGCGAAAGTGGTACCGGGTGTGATGTAGTTTGTAAAACTGTAATAAAGTGTTTTGACATCGCGTTTTCCGCCAAATCCGCCGGCCGAACCTACGCCGGGTAATTCAATTTCGCGAAGTCGGTTGCCTTGATAATCGTATTGAAATACTTGTGAAATGGCGTCTTTCATATATTCGGCGAAGAAATAGCCTCCGCCTTTAGAAATGCCCAGTACATGTTCTGTTTCCGATATAAAATCTTGCCAGTTCTCGACACCGGGTGCATTGACATCAACCTGAACAACCCGCTTGTTAGGGGCGTTATGGTTGGTAAACAAATACAGCGTATTGCCCGATACATCCAGCGGTGAAGTTTCATAATCAAACCCTTGTATAACGGGAACGATAGTTGCGTTGGATTTGGATAAATCCATCAGATAGAGTTCGTTTCCGGCTGTGGAAATTGCAGCATTGATAAATAAAAACCGGCCATCTTCTGAAACAGAACCGCCCACATACCTCCTTTTTTGTTCGGGTTTATCGCCATAAATCACCATATCTGTAGTTTGTGGCGTTCCTATTTTGTGAAAATACAATTTGTGTTGGTCGGTTTTGGCTGAAAGTTGGCTACCATCCGGACGGTCATAGCTCGAATAGTAAAAACCTTCTTCACCACGCCATGAAAGACCACTAAACTTGATATCTGTGAGCGTGTCTTCTATTATTGCTTTGGTTTCTGTATTAATTACAATCACTTTTCGCCAATCGCTTCCTCCTTCGGAAATGGAGTAAGCTGCCAGTTTTCCGGATTTGGAAAAGCTCAAACCCGCTAATGAAGTGGTTCCGTCTGTTGAAAAGGTGTTGGGGTCTAGAAAAACCTCTGCTTCACTTTCTCCTTTTTTTCGATACACTACGGATTGATTTTGCAAACCGTCATTTTTGGTAAAATAAGTGTAGTCTCCTTCTTCAAATGGTGCAGATATGCGTTCGTAGTTCCATATTTTTTCTAGTTTTTGAGCGATGGTATTTCTATAAGGAATTTGATCGAGGTAGCCGAAGGTAACTTTATTTTGGGCATCTACCCAAGCGGCCGTTTCTTCAGACAAATCGTCTTCGAGCCATCTGTAAGGATCTGCTACGGTCTCGCCAAAGAATGTGGTGGTGCTGTCAGCCTTTTTTGTCACTGGGTAATCTAAACGTTCGGCCTTTTTTTCGTTGCAAGCCATGATGAGTATCAACATTGAGAGAAAGCTTATTTTTTTCATCTGTTTATATTTATTGTTTTTCAAAGGTCAGATGGAACACCCTAGGATAATCATTCTCCTGTGTGCAAATTTTTTACATGGGCGTTTCATCTGTTTATATTATTTGTTTTTATCGGTCATGCTTCGACTGCGCTCAGCACAGGAATGGAACGTCCTTAATAATCATGCCTCTGTGTGCAAAATTTTTACATGGGCGTTTCATCGTTTTTGGTTCTTATGCGTTTGTTAATTTCTGGTGTTACTTGCTTTGAAGCGTCAAAGTTTTGGTTTCGGTTCCTTGGCGTTAAAAAGATTTGATACGCACGAAAGTAAAACAAAAAAGCCCTTGGGATATTTTCGCAAGGGCTTTTTAACATTTCTTTAAAAACTTCAGCTAAACAACGGCTTGAGTTTATCTTTGTAGGAAAACAACAGCAAAATGTGCAAAATAACCACAACTGCTGCAGGTAAAATTCCAGCCGGTGCCAATGCCAAGTGAAAGAGGACAAAGCCTACGCTGAGTGGCACCAAAGCTGTGAGGGCAAAAGGCACCCATTTGTTGAGCACCAACAAAGCACCCACTACAATTTCCACAATTGCAATAAGCGGTATCATAAATCCTGTTGCCACCATGGCACCAAAGAAATTTCCGGCTGCCTCAGGCATCTCGCCGGCAGGCATAAAGTTTGCAAATTTGTTAGCACCGAAAATAATGAGAACAAGTCCGAGTAGTATGCGAACTACCATTAAAAGTTTTGCATTCATAAGTGTGTTTTTTGGGTTAAAAGATTTGAGGTTTGTTTGAGTAAAAATATCAAAAAAACTTGAAATTCAACAATTTCCCAAAAAATATTTATCAGGCTTTTGCTAAAAACGAGGCGTTTACCAGTTTTTTTGCTATCAGATATTCTGCAATTTGGATGGCATTGGTGGCTGCACCTTTTCTGAGGTTGTCTGCTACTACCCACATGTTAAGGCCGTTTTCAACTGTTTCATCTTTGCGAATGCGTCCGACAAATACATCGTCCTTGTCTTGTGCATAAATCGGCATCGGATACACATTGGTGGCCGGGTTGTCTTGCACGGTAACGCCTTCTGTCTCGTGAAGCAATTTACGAATGTCGGACACTTCAAACGGTTTGCCCAACTGCACGTTTATAGATTCGGAATGGCCGCCCACAACAGGAACGCGTATGGCTGTGGCTGTTACGGATACTGTATGGTCATTCAATATTTTTTTGGTCTCGCGAACCAACTTCATTTCTTCTTTCGTATAGCCATTCTCCTCAAAAACATCACATTGTGGCAAGGCATTTTTGTGAATGGGATACGGATAGGCCATTTCTCCTTTTTTGCCTTCAAATTCGTTTTCCAATTGGCGAACTGCCTTTACGCCTGTGCCCGTAATAGATTGGTAAGTTGACACCACAATGCGTTTGATACCGTATTTGCGATGAAGCGGCGCCAATGCCATAATCATTTGAATGGTTGAACAGTTCGGATTGGCTATAATTTTGTCTTCGTGGGTCAATTCGTGCGCATTGACCTCGGGGACAATTAATTTTTTAGTTGGATCCATACGCCAAGCTGACGAATTGTCTATGACGGTAGTTCCCACATCGGCAAATTTGGGTGCCCAAGCCAAAGAGGTTTCTCCACCTGCAGAAAAAATAGCAATATCGGGACGAAGGGAAACGGCTTCTTCCAAGCCTATAATTTTATATGACTTCTCCTCAAAAACAATTTCTTTGCCGACAGATCTTTCTGAGGCTACCAAAAGCAATTCGGATATGGGCAATTTTCTCTCGGCAAGGACTTTCAACATGACGGTGCCAACCAAACCGGTTGCGCCAACTACTGCTACTTTCATACGTGTAAGGGTTTTAAAATAAAAACAGGTGGCAAATGTAAGCATATTTTCTGCCCGGAAAAACATGAAAACATAAATTGTTACAAAAACAACAAAATGTTTTATTTTAAAATATATACAAAAAAACTGCCTTGTGAGACAGTTTTAAGCTAAGTGATGTCGTTTATTTTTTCTTTAATAAATCTCTGATTTCAGTCAACAATTCTTCTTGAGTAGGCCCTTTGGGTGCCGCAGGAGCCGGTGCTTCTTTTTTCTGAGACCTTTCATAAGCCTTTAGTACTATGAAAATACAGAAACCAATGATGACAAAATCAATCACTGTTTGGATGAAGCTGCCATAGTTAATGGTAACGGCAGCCGTTTCGCCAACAGCTTCTTTGAGGGTGTATTTGAGCTCGGTAAAATTGACGTTGCCAAGCAAAATGCCAATAGGTGGCATGAGTACATCATTGGTAAAAGAGGCAACAATTTTTCCAAAAGCACCACCTACAATCACGGCAGTAGCTAAGTTGATAATATCTCCCTTGAGCAGGAAAGATTTAAAGTCTTTTAAAAACCCCATATCGAAAGAATTAATTGGTTAATATGGCTGCAATTTAGTTAATTTTTTTTAACAAAAATTCAATTTAAAAATTCGTTACTTGACCACTCTTTTAATCCTTTTAGAAATCTTTGTCAAAACTTCGTATGTGATGGTTTCTGTGCTTTGTGCGAGTGTTTCAGCAGTTGGGTTTTCACCAAAAACGATTACTTCATCACCTTCTTCACAGGTGATGCCCGTGACATTGACCATGAGCATATCCATGCAAACGTTGCCCACATAAGGCGCTTTTTGGCCGTGAATAGTGACAAAGCCAACGCCATTGCCTAAGCGCCTGCTTAAACCGTCTGCATGGCCAATCGGAAGCGTGGCTATTTTTTGTGGCTCAGGTGCCTCAAAAGCCCGGTTGTATCCCACCGTGTCTCCGGGTTGTATGGTGTGCAGTTGGGAAATAATTGTTTTCAGTGTTGCTATGGGTTTTAACGATTGATCTACACGGGCTTCATTTCCATAGCCGTACAGACCAATGCCCGACCGCACCATGTCAAAATGGGCATCGGGATAGTTTATTATCCCGGATGTATTGGTACAGTGAAACAAGGGTTTGTATGGTAAAATTTCTAAAATCGCTGAACGAATCTTCGAAAAAAAAGCAATTTGGCGAAGCGTAAAATCTCGCTCGTTCGGATCTTCGCTTGCCGCCAAGTGAGAAAAAACAGACCGAATCTTAATTTCCGGATTTTCGCAGATGCGCCTGGCCAATTCTTTGGCCTCGTCAGGATCAAAACCAAGCCTGTTGAGGCCTGTGTTAAATTTTAAATGAACCGGATAATGTTGCTGTTTTTTGAGTTGTGCCGATTTTAAAAAGGCATTGAGCACAAAATGCGAATACAGGGCAGGCTCCAAACAATGATGTATAATTTCTTCAAAATGGACAGATTGCGGATGCAATACCAATATCGGTTTGCGAATGCCGGCCTCTCTGAGTTCTATACCTTCTGAGGTGTAGGCTACTGCAAAATAATCGGCCTTGTCTTCCAAAAACTTGGCCACTGCAACGGCATCGCTACCGTAAGCATTGGCTTTCACCACGGCCATAAAAAGGGTTTGGGGTTGCAATTTGCCTTTCAGTTGCAGAAAATTGTGATGCAACGCTTTAAGATTAATTTCCAACTGCGTTTCGCGTGCTTTCTGCATTTTGTTTGAGATTGATTTCTTCCGCAAGTTTGATTTGCTGTTTTTGTCTTTGCATAGCTTTGAAAAAAGCGGCGCGGCTCAACGGTTCGTATTCCTGCTTTTCACCCAGCAAAATCAGGTGGTCATTGGTGGAAAGCCTGTGGCTGTAGTGGGCCAAATTTCCGGTCCGTGTACATACGGCATGCACCTTGGTCACATATTCGGCCGTAGCCATTAAGTTGGGCATCGGACCAAATGGATTGCCTTTAAAATCCATATCAAGCCCGGCAACCACCACGCGGATGCCGCTGTTCGCCAAATCGTTGCACACTTGTACAATTTCTTCGTCAAAAAACTGTGCTTCATCTATGCCCACAACATCTACGCCCGCACATAGCAGCGGGATGTTGGCAGCAGCAGGAACCGGTGTGGAACGGATTTGATTCTTGTCGTGAGAGACGACCATATCCGTCTCGTAGCGCGTATCTATAGATGGTGTAAAAATCTCTACGCGCTGTTTGGCAATCTGTGCGCGTTTGAGTCTTCGTATCAATTCTTCCGTTTTTCCCGAAAACATGGAACCGCAGATAACTTCTATCCATCCAAATTGTTCTTTATGATTAACCGTATTTTCGAGAAACATTTTGTAATTTTAGGCTTTATTTTGAAACTAAAGATATGTGTCTTGTCACAAAGAACAAATTTATCAAAAATATGGTGCTGTTGCACATAATACTTTTCCACAAGTTATGAAGAAAAAAATTGAAGAAGAATTGTTGAGTTTGGCACATCAAATTTTGCAGATGAGCGGACGGGGAGATGTAGAAAAATTGTATCAGGCTTCGCGTCAGGTTTACGAAAAGTTAGCCTTGATGCGGTTTGTAGATCATCATTTTTCCGATGTAAAACCGACCATTTCCAAAGAAGACGCCATGGTGTATTTGGAGGAGGTATTCCAAACAACCAAGGGCAAGGTGGACGACCAAGCCAACATAGAAGAGCGATTGAGAGAACTTATACCCGATCAGAATCCGCATGAAAACGATTTGATTGAACCCTTGATGGAGACCATCAAAGATATGGTGGCACAAATGCCTTCCGAATCATCGGCAGTTGACGATCTTTTTGAACCCGCACCTAACCGCCGTGAATCGCTCTCCTTTGATTTTGAAGAAGTGGCTAAAGACTATCAAAATCTTCCTACTTTTGAAGAAGTAAAAAAGCCATCGGATGTCAAAACAGATGTCAGGCCCAAATCGCTCAATGACAGTTTTAATAAAGGTATTCAATTTGGTTTGAACGACAAGTTAGCCTTTATCAACCATTTGTTCGATGGGGAAGCGGAAAATTTTAACCGGGTGGTTTCTCAATTAAACACCTTTTCGGATGCCGAAGAAACGATGAATTTTATAAACGAAGTGGTGAAGCCCGACTATAACCAATGGGAAGGAAAAGAATCCTTGGAAGATCGATTTATACAAATAATTAATGCGCGTTTTAACTAAGACTCTCTTGAAAACATATCAAATTGCCTTCTGGTTTTCTACCTTGTTGCTCACAGCTTTGATGCTGTATTCAGTAAGTATGTATTTTCTGAGCTACGAGGCCACGACTCACTATTTTGTTCAATTGGGTTATCCTGTATATCTGATTTATCCATTGGCCGCGGTTAAAATAATTGGACTCCTCGTTATTTGGTTTTTTTACAATTACAAAAGTCTGTTGGAATGGGTTTACGCAGGATTTTTCTTTAATTTTATGCTCGCATTTTTTGCGCATTTTCTCATCTCCGACGGCAGCCATTTCGGTGCCTTTACAGCGGTTCTTTTATTGCTCATCTCTTATTTTACCGGCAAAAAAGTGAGAGCGTCAAATGGCTAAACTTTATCTCGTCCCGACACCGATAGGCAATTTGGAAGATATGACGCTTCGCGCCATCCGCATCTTAAAAGAAGTCGATTTGATTCTGGCCGAAGATACGCGCACCTCTAAGGTTTTGCTCAATCACTTTGAGGTTCAAACGCCACTGCAGAGTTATCACATGCACAACGAACATCAATTGGTGGAAAGGTTGGTAGCGAAAATAATGACCGGATTGTCCGTAGCCTTGATTTCAGATGCTGGTACGCCGGGTATTTCAGATCCGGGTTTTTTGTTAATCCGGGCCTGCTTGCAAGCGGGTATAGAAACCGAATGCCTGCCCGGTGCTACTGCTTTTGTACCGGCTTTGGTACAATCCGGACTGCCTTGCGACCGATTTGTGTTTGAAGGTTTTTTACCCGTCAAAAAAGGACGGCAAACCCGTTTAGAAGCACTCAAAAACGAAAGCCGAACCATGGTTTTCTACGAATCGCCGCACAAACTGCTCAAAACATTGACCGATTTTATATCACATTTTGGTGCAGAAAGACCGGTTTCACTATCGAGAGAAATCAGTAAAAAATTTGAGGAAACCAAACGCGGTTCTTTGGCAGAAGTACATGACTATTTTCAGCAAAAACCACCCAAAGGAGAGTTTGTGATCGTATTGGCTGGTCTTCCCAAATAAGTATTATTTCTGACCATACATCTTCACTGCATCTACAAATGCCTTGGCATGATCAACAGGGACATTCGGCAAAATACCATGGCCAAGGTTGGCAATGTAGTTGTCTTTTCCAAAAGCATCAATCATTTCCTTAACCATTTTTTGTATGGTGGGAATGGGCGACAAAAGGCGTGAAGGATCAAAATTGCCTTGTAAAGTTTTTTGTCCGCCTGTAAGATATCTGGCAATTTCGGGTGAACACGTCCAATCTACACCAATGGCAGCTGCCTTACTTTGTGCCATCTCGCGCAAGGAAAACCAACAGCCTTTACCAAATACGATTACGCGTGTCTCGTCGGCCAAAGCTTCTACAATTTGGTTGATGTACTGCCAAGAAAATTCTTGGTAATCTGCCGGTGATAGCATTCCGCCCCAGCTGTCAAAAATCTGAACGGCATCTACCCCCGATTTTACTTTCTCTTTTAAATACAAGATGGTGGTATCTGTGATTTTTTGCAACAAAGCGTGTGCGGCTTGGGGTTGGGTAAAACAAAAACTTTTGGCTACATCATAACTTTTAGAGCCTTTGCCTTCCACGGCATAACAAAAGATGGTCCAGGGCGAACCGGCAAAACCGATAAGCGGCACTTCGTTGTTCAGCATTTCTTTGGTCAGTTTGATGGCATCCATCACATAGCCCAAAGTTTCTTGTATGTTGGGCACGATGACTTGTTCCACATCTTTGGCAGAACGAATCGGATTTGGCAACCACGGGCCAAAGTCTTCTTTCATCTGCACCTCTATGTTCATGGCTTGTGGTACTACCAAAATATCGGAAAACAAGATAGCCACATCGGGCTTGACAATACGGATGGGTTGCACGGTGATTTCCGCAGCCAACTCAGGCGTGCGGCAACGGGTAAAAAAATCGTATTTGTCACGCAAGGCACGGAACTCCGGCAAATATCGACCTGCTTGGCGCATCATCCAAACGGGTGGACGATCTACTTTTTCATTATTTAAGGCGCGGAGGAAAAGATCGTTTTTTATCATTTTTCTAGGGGTTTTTAAAATAATCTATACATGTTTTGGCGACGTTTTCTACAGCAGGCGAAGCGGCAACTTGTATCAAACGTGTCAAGGTTTTTAATTCGGTTGCAGTGGTTTGTCCTATACAAAAACAAACGGAATTACTCAGGGTGTTTTTTAAGAGGTAACTCTTTACGCCCGAGGGGCTAAAAAACAGAATACCATCGGGTTGGGGAGATATCTCTATCGGCTGGGGCAGGGTCTCGTACACAACAATTTCAGCATCTAAGATTCCTTTTTTTTGAAGATATTCCGGCAACACATCGCGGCGTAAATTTCCTGAGAAAAAAGTAAATTTCCTGTCCAAATACATCTCATCTATAATCTGCACGAGTGATTCCGCATCGGGTGCGTCGGCGACTACCTTAGCGCCGTGTTTTTCTAGTGTTTTTCGGGTTTGCGAACCTACACAAAAACAGGGCTTTTTTTCAAAGTAGTTTGCATCTATTCTGACGATGGCTTTCAGTGCGTTTTGGCTGCTTATCACGATACTCTGTGGCGCATCGGGCAGTTTGGTCTGTAAATAATTAAACCGGAGAAAGTCGGAATCTTGCAAACGGATTTGTGCCTCTGTAAAAAGATGGTGAATCGATTTGGGGAGTTTTTTGGTGCTTACGATAAATGGATTTGAACCGTGTTCTTTCATCAATAATTTTCGAGTAAATTAGATATGTCTTTATTCAATCCGAAAACGACCAAAACATCGCCCTCTTCGATTTTAGTCTCGCGTGTGGGCAAGCCAATCACTTCGTTGGACACCATTTTGCTGCCAATGAGGTTGGTTTTCTCTCTTCTACGGATAACGGTGATGATGTTGAGTCGGTGGGTTTCTCTGAATCGAACTTCTTCTATCGTTTTTCCCACAAATTCTTTTTGTGCTTTAATCTCCGAAATAGAATAGTTGGTATCTATTTCAAAATTTTCTACAACTTTCTTAAAGTTGATTTTATTGGTCAATCGCTCGGCTGCTTCTTGCTCGGGATGTACAATTTTTTCAATGCCCATGGCCTGAAGCACCGTGTCGTGAATCGGGGAAAGTGAACGGCTGATGACAACCGCTTTAGAGAGTTTTTTGATGATGGCAGTGGTGATGATGGCGGCACCTTCGTTTTCGCCTATGGCTACAACTACCATATCTGCCTCTTTTATGGGCAGTGCTCTGTAGGCGAGTTCGTTGGTAGAATCCATACATATGGCATGTGAAATCTTTTCTTTGACTAGGTTTACTTTGTCCATATTGAGATCGACCCCAATGACCTCATTGCCTGTTTCGGTGAGGTTAAGTGCCAAAGGCGTGCCGAAATTACCCAAACCAAAAATGATGATTTTCATAGTTTTTCAGTTTAATTGATAAAAATATTTTCCTGAGGATATTTGTAAAATTTTGTTTGAATGCGTCGCATCATCCCGAAGAGCAAGTTAAGCGTCCCGATTCGGCCCACAAACATTACCACGATAATCACATACCTGCTTTCTACACTCAAATTGGGTGTCAATCCGAGGCTTAAACCTACAGTGCTGTAGGCAGAAAAACACTCAAAGACCACATCTACCAATCGGGCACCCGGCTCAAAAAAGAGGAGGAGTAAAATGGCTGCGCCAATAGTTATTAGAGATACAACAACTATGGCAAAAGCGCGGTTGACGGTTCCGCTCGATACCTCTCTTGTGCCGAGTTCGATGTGATTTTTTCCTCTAGCTATCGAAAATACATTGAGTGTGGCAATGGCAAAGGTAGTTGTTTTGATACCGCCACCTGTAGAGCCCGGCGAAGCTCCAATCCACATCAATAAAATAACGAAAAGCAGCGAAGGCATAGCCATTTGAGAAAAATCAATGGTGTTGAAACCGGCTGTTCGGGGTGTGACCGCGTTAAACACGGAAGTTGTAAATTTTCCAAACAAGGTCAGGTGTTCAGACAGCGTGTGAGACCTTTCTGAAAAAAGCAAAAATACAGTAGAAAACAACAAGAGGATTGCTGTGGTGTAAATGACGATTTTGGTATTGAGCGTAATGATTCGGGTAGGTCGGAAGGCTTTGTGTTCAACAAATTGTTTTTTGAAAAATTCCTTAGCGTACGTGAAATAGTTGAAAACGATATTATATCCCAAACCGCCCAAAATAATCAGGATGATGATGCCCCACTGGAAAGCGTAGTCAAAGCGAAGCATACTGTCGCCAAGCCCGGAAGACATGGTTGAAAATCCGGCGTTGCAGAAGGCAGAAACCGCATGAAAAATGGAGAAGAAAAGCCGATCATCAACGGGAATGTTTTCTGCTGTAAAAAAGATATAAACCGCTCCCATAGCTTCCAAACTCAGTGTAAAGACGACAATTCTCATTCCCATTTTTAGGGCGTCTTGCAATTCGGAAGACGTAAAGTCCTTGACGTATAATTCTTCTCTAAACGAAGTGCTGCCCTTAAAAAAAAACGAAAAGAAAGAGGTGAATGTCAAAATCCCGATACCGCCCAATTGAAACAGGATAAGTATGATGGTTTGCCCCAAAAAAGTGAAGTCGTTGGCAGTGTCGAGCACAATGAGCCCCGTCACACATACAGCACTTGTTGCGGTAAACAACGCATCTACAAACGAAATCCCTGAGACCGTGGCTTTAGGCAGCATCAGCAAAAAAGCTCCGATGAGTGCAATAGAAGCAAAACTTCCGACAAAGAGGATGGTTGGATTGGTATATCGGCTGTAAATATGCCTCACAAAAACCATCATTCGAATAATAAAATAGGCAAACAAACCACCGTTGAGCAAGGGTTTTGCTTTTTGGAAAATCTCTTTAAAACTTAAATCTATATGGATGAAAAACAATACCACCACGCCCGCCAATACAGCCAATAGCAAGAGCATGTTTACCAAAATGGTTTTTCTATATACGGGTTTAGATTTGAAAAGGAAATATTTAGAAATATTGAAGCCTAAAAGCAAGGCAAACAGACCCAACAAGCCTATCATTTTATAGGGTTTGTAAACTTCATTCACGATAAACCCAAAGTCAAAAATGAGGAAAAACAATATAAAAAAATCAATAAAACCGTAAATGGCTCTAAAGCGTTTCAGATTTTTCATGTGGGTTTTTCAAGAATAAAGTATAAAACTACTCATTTTTTTTGAGTTGCGCTTCAATTTCTTTTAGCAAAGAAACACCGCCTTTATCTCTAATTTCATTAGCCGCTAAGATGCCTAAGTTGTGAAAGTCTTGCGAAGAAGCTTTTAGGGTGTGGGCGATTTTTTGCTTACCATCTAGTGAAAACAATGCGCCTTCAAAGTGTATGGCATCGCCATGCTGTTTTGCCAATGCGCCAATCGGAGCTGTACACCCGCCTTCTAGTGTTTGTAAAAAACTTCGTTCTATATGGGCAGCTACAGCCGCTTCTCGATTGTTTATCTGTGCGGTGAGTTCGATCAGTTCTTTGTCGTCTTTCCTGCCGGCAACCATCACAATGCCTTGTGCCGGCGCGGGCAACATCCAATGGAGTACTTGGTGATTATCGGCTAATAATTCGATACGTTGCAGTCCGGCTTTGGCAAAAATAGCACCCTGCCAAGGGTTTTCGGAAAGTTTACGAAGCCTGGTATTGACGTTTCCTCTCAAATTGACAATGTGATGGTTGGGATATTTGTGTAACCATTGCGCTTTTCTTCGCAGGCTTCCTGTAGCAATGGTCATGCTTACACTTGAGTCTTTGGGAAAAGGCTTATTTGGTGGGCTGATGAGGACGTCTTCATAGGCGGCCCTTTCTAACACAGCCATTTGCATCAAGCCGTTTGGCAATTTTGTAGGGACGTCTTTCATGGAATGTACGGCCAAATCGATTCGACCTTCGATCAGTGCAATATCTAAATTTTTGGTAAAAATACCTGTAATGCCCATTTCATAAAGCGGCTGGGTCAACTCTATGTCGCCGGATGAAGTTATGGGAACTATGCTGACTTTTTGCCCCAAACTTTCCAACAGCGAGGCTACTGTATTTGCCTGCCACAAGGCGAGCGGACTTTCCCGCGTTCCAATTTTAATAATTCTTTTCATGCTTTTTGACTTCATTTTCCAATGCAAAGATACTTTGGATAAATGAAACATGATCGTCAAACTCCTGTGGATGTGTTTTTAGATGATTGGCGAAGAGTGTTGTGATTTTTTGAACGAGTCTTCCGGCAATTGCCTCAGCCTGATCCTGATTGAATTGCTCTGTTTTTTTACTCTGATAATCCAGTTCTCCGTTTTTAATCTCTTCGAGCTTGCTTTTGAGTGCTTTGATGGTAGGCGCAAACTTTCTGGCCTCCACCCATTCTTCAAAATCTCCTTGAATGTCGGCTATTATAGCTCGGGCATCGGGCAAAAAAGACTTGCGCATTTCGAGGGTTTCGTCTGTCATTTTAGACAAGGCATCCATATGAATTAAGGTGACATTTTGCATGTCGCCTACAACCGGATTTACATTTCTGGGAATGGAAAGATCCAAAATCAAAATAGGCCGGTTCGGGTTGATATCATCTGGGTTGATGGTAGGTTGGTTGGCTCCGGTAGCTACAATCAGCACATTTGCATTGGCTGTTTCTTGGCGAAGATCTGAGACGTCTTTAACAATCAAGTTGAATTTTCCGGCTAATTTTTCGGCTTTTTCTTTGGTACGATTGATTAATGTAATGGCATTTCCGGCTGTGTGTTTTACCAGATTTTCACAGGTATTGCGCCCAATTTTACCTGTGCCGTAAAGCACTATTTTATTGTCCTGATCGGGAATATTATGCAAAATGTATTTTACCGCTGCAAAAGCTACGGAAGTAGCTCCCGAACTCAATCCGGTTTCCGATTTTATTTTTTTGCTGGCTTGGATGGCAGCATTGACCATGCGCTCCAAATAGGCGTCTGTGAGGCCGTGTAGCCGTGCTTCCAAAAAACTGTTTTTAATTTGACCTATAATCTCAAAATCGCCGAGTATTTGGCTTTCCAAACCTGTTGCAACGTTGAAGAAGTGCGATATGGCTTCGTGATTTTTATAAACAAATCCTACTTTTTGGAAATCCTCTACATCACCATTGGTATGGTCGCAAAGGAGTTTAATCAATTTAAAGGGGTGCTCGGCAAATCCGTAAATTTCTGTGCGGTTGCAGGTAGATATGGTTAGGAGACAATCTGTACCCTCTGCTAAGGCTTGGTTGTACAGTGCGATGCGTGCATCCTCAGTCAAGCTAAACTTCCCTCTAATTTGGGCGTCTGCTTTCTGATAACTAAGACCTATAACGTAAAAATATTTTCCTCTAGTTAGTTTGAAATTTTCCATCTGTACATTTGACTCGGGTTCTCCTACAAAATTACACCACATCAGCTTGAAAGAGTATCGCAAGCGGTTCGTCTAAAAATTAAGTTGTATTTTGGTTTTATTTAACAGGTGTAAATCAATATAATATAGTATTTTCGTATCAAAATAAGGGTTTTAATCCTTATTAATTTGTATGTAGAATAAATAAAGATAAACAAAAAATGCTTAATTCGAACCTAAAAAGTGTCGCTGAAAGTCCCTCCATGGTGTTTAATATAGAGGAAGGTTTCCAGCTTATTTTGATTTCTCACGATAAAGATCAAGCTGTTCATTGGCAAAAACAAGTGTTGCCGGAGTGTATTCAATTCCACTTTTGCATGACCGGAAATGCCAAATTCACTTTCAATGCGCGGGGCTATAATATGGCACTCGGTGCCGAAAAGGCACTTTTGTTATACAATCCGGACAAAGAGTTGCCCATCGATTTGCTGATTGAACCCAAAACTAAAATTCTAACGCTACTCATCTCTATTGAAAAATTTCATGCCCTTTTTACAAACGAGGCGCATTATATACCGTTTCTAAGTCCGGAAAATCTCAACAAAAAGTATTACAGCGAACACCCGATTGCTCCGGCTCTATATATCATCATCAACCAAATATTCAAGCTAGATCCGAACAACACGGCACAAAACCTCTTTTACAAAGCAAAAGCCTATGAGCTACTGAGCCTGTACTTTTCGAAAACAGAAGAAACAGACACGCAGCGATGTCCTTTTTTGGTTGATGAAGATAACGTTCAAAAAATCAGAAAAGCCAAAGATTTGGTTATATCTAATATGACCGATCCACCCGGTTTGGAAGAACTGGCAGACGCTGTTGGGTTGAGTTTAAAAAAACTCAAAACCGGCTTTAAGCAAGTCTATGGCGACAGCGTATTTAATTTCTTGTTAGACTACAAACTTCAATACGCACGAAAATTGTTGGATACCCAGGATTTTATGATTCACGAAGTGGGCCAACAGGTGGGTTATTCAAGCCCGAGTCATTTTATAGAGGCTTTTCGCAAGAAGTTTGGCATCACGCCGAAAAAATATGTACAAGGAAAGACGGAATTTTTTAAATAAAAAGTCAAACTTGTTCGTCTAAAGGTTCCTCCTCCCGGCTTGGATTGTAATTGTCTTTCCAAATATGATACGCTTCGGGCACTATTTTTTTTATAGGGTTGTACAATTGGCTTTGTGAAGTATCAAATGGTCCTTCATAGGCTATGATGCCCGAAAACCAACTCAGCACGTTTAGCAACACACTTAGAATCAGTACCGTAGTTGCCAAATTCAAAAAAGCACCCAATATGCGGTTTAGCAGACCCAGCATGATTAACTCGGCAAATTTTGTAATGAGCTTCCCTATCCAATTGACCAAAAAAACCACCAATACAAAAATTAATATGAAAGCAATCAGGTTTACTTGATTGGCCTCCCAATCTCTCCATGTCGTTATTTTTTCGGTCACCCAACCCGAACCATAATACGCAACAAAAATACCTGCCACTACGGCCAATAATGAAAATATTTCAACCAAAAAACCTCTTGTAAATCCCCTGACAAGTGCCAGAAAAAGAATAATAACAAGAATTACGTCAATTGCATTCATCGATAAATAGTTCTTACAAATATAGCATTTGCTTGGCAATCCTAATACCTTTGCACAAAAAAGTGAAATGGTTAAAGACGAAATCTTAAAAAGCAAGTGGAATGAGCTGGTGCAAAAACTTTCGGATCGTTTTTCACAAGGAGAAAATTTGGATCTAGACGCCATTATCTTTTTGGTGGGCGTGCAAGAATTGGGCAAACCAAAACTTTCTTTTAAAAAAGACGAAAAAATAAACCTCATGCACATCGCCATTTGCCGATTGCTTGAGCCCTATGGATACTATGCGTTTGACTATGTGGATGAAGAAGGCTGGCCACACTACCTTGTACTCGAACCCTTACCGCCGCTTAAAGCAGGCGAACAAGCGCTGCTAATGAAAGAAGCGCTTGTGATTTATTTTACCGAAAAAAACTTTATTTAAACCTCTGATTTTAAACTACTCTGAAGCTTCGTTGTCTTTTTTATCTTTCTTTTCAGAGGCTTTTTTCATCGCCTCTCCCACTTGGTTAGATGCAGAGAAGGACGCAACCATATTGTTCAGCATATCCGAGCCTGCCTGGGGTGAATTGGGCAACAAAATTAGGTTTGAATTGGTGTCCTGACCAATAGATTGCAAGGTGTCATAATGTTGGGTAACCACAATAAGCGCTGAAGCTTCCTGCGAATTGATGCCCACTTTGTTGAGCACATCTACACTTTCCACCAAACCGCGGGCAATCTCTCTTCTTTGATCGGCAATGCCCTGTCCTTGAAGTCTTTTGCTCTCGGCTTCAGCTTTGGCTTTGGCAACAATCCGAATGCGCGAAGCTTCTGCTTCAAATTCAGCCGCGGTTTTCTCCCGGTCGGCTGCGTTGATTCGGTTCATGGCATTTTTTACCTGTATGTCCGGATCAATATCCGTTACCAAAGTTTTGATAATATCGTAACCATAGCCCATCATGGCTTCGTTGAGCTCGCTTTTAACAGCGATGGCAATATCATCTTTGCGTTCAAACACATCGTCTAATTTGAGTTTTGGCACCTCTGCTCTAACTACGTCAAACACATAGGAAGTAATTTGGTCGTGCGGATATTCGAGTTTGTAAAACGCATCATAAGCTTTGTCTTTGATAACCACAAACTGAACAGACACTTTTAGCTTCACAAAAACATTGTCTTTGGTCTTGGTCTCAATGATAACATCCAATTGTTGGATTTTCAAATTCAACTTTCCGGCTATTCTGTCAAAAACCGGTATCTTCAACTGCAAACCGGATTGTCTGATGCTTTGAAAACGCCCAAAACGTTCCACGACAGCAGCCGTTTGTTGTTTTACGATAAAGAAAGTTCCTAGAAGAAGTACGACTGCTAAAAAAAATGCGATTGGCCAAAAAATAACGCCCATAGTGTTGTGTTTTTAAGTTCGACTAAAAGTACAAAAAAGAATGCTAATTTGTATGTATTATTCATTATTTGTTACAAACCATTTTATCGCGGTTTGAATGCGTTCTATAGTATTTTGCTTGCCTATCACTTCCATAATGTCGAACAAATGAGGCCCTTGCAACGACCCTACTAAGCTCAGTCTCAAAGGCTGCATCACTTTTCCAAAACCCGTTTGCGTAGCTTCTAACCAAGTTTTGATCTCTTTTTCAATGTTTTTTGAGTCAAACACATTTACGTTTTCTAAAATTTTGATGACTTCCTGCATGAGTGCATTTGTTTCCGGCTTCCAGTTTTTAGAAGCTTTAGTGTCATAAGTAGCCGGTGGCAAAAAAAAGTAAGACCCGAGATGTAACAAATCTTCAGTAAAATGTGCTCTTTCTTTTAAGAGCGAAACAATTTTTACCAAATTTAATCCGGCAGACGACAAGTTATTTTTTTCTAAAACAATTTGAAATTCATTGGCAATCACAGTATCTTCTTGTTTGATAAAATATTGATGCTGAAACCATTTTGTTTTTTCAGGATCAAATTTTGCGCCAGCTTTATGCACATTTTCAAGTGAAAAAACGTCCACCAACGCTGAGAGATTGAATATTTCTTGTTCCGTACCCGGATTCCATCCCAAAAAAGCCAACATATTGACAACTGCTTCGGGCAAATAGCCTTTCTCGCGATAACCGGAAGAGACCTCTCCCGTGTTCGGATCTTTCCAATTAAGCGGAAAAACGGGAAATCCCATTTTATCGCCATCGCGCTTAGAAAGTTTTCCGTTTCCGGTCGGTTTTAAAATGAGGGGCAGGTGTGCAAAAGCCGGTTTTGTCCAGCCAAATGCTTCGTATAGCAGCACGTGAAGCGCCAAGCTCGGCAGCCATTCTTCGCCGCGAATTACATGCGAGATTTCCATCAAATGATCATCCACCACGTTGGCCAAATGATAGGTGGGCATGCCGTCGCTTTTAAAGAGCACTTTGTCGTCGAGCAAACCGGTATCTACCGTAATTTCACCTCTGATTATATCTGTAAAAGTCAATTTTCGATGGGCAGGCGTTTTAAAACGAACCACATAATTTTCGCCTTGTTGGATTCTTTTTGCTACCAAATCGGTATCCAAAGCCAAGGCGTTGTCTAGTTGGTCGCGGTTTTCGTGGTTGTAAATAAAGGTTTTCCCCTCGGCTTCTGATGTTTTTCGAAGCGTTTCTAAAGATTCCGGGGAATCAAAAGCCACATAGGCCCAATCGTTTTGAAGCAGTGTTTCTACGTATTGTCTGTACAAATCTTTACGTTCGCTTTGTCTGTAAGGTCCGTAGCCTTTTTCCAAACCTATGCCTTCGTCAAAGGGAATACCGCACCACTGAAGCGATTCTACTATATAAGCTTCGGCGCCGGGCACAAAACGCGTTTGATCGGTATCTTCTATACGCAGTATAAAATCGCCACCGTGTTTCTTGGCAAAAAGGTAATTGAACAGTGCCGTGCGAACGCCACCTATGTGCAAAGGACCCGTGGGGCTTGGGGCAAAACGTACCCGAACTCGTGCATTCATATTTGAAATTTGCCACAAAGATACTTTGCTTTGGGCTTCAAAAAAAATCTTTAAAATGCGTAGATTCCTAACTATTCGGACGCATCTCGGCAGGAATTCGACGGTTCATAATGGCAAACCACAATGGGGGCACAAAGGCCAAAACCATAGAAGTTGGATACCCAAAAGGAAGTTGCGGACTGGTTTGGTGACAATGCAACAACTGGTATTTTTTATTTGATTTGTAGTGATGGTCGCTATGCCGGGTCAACTCGTACAAAACTATACGTCCGAGTGTGTGGTTGGAATTCCAAGAATGTATTTCTGCTACGCGCTCGTAGCGCCCCGATGGAAGCTGCTTTCTTCTGAGACCGTAGTGTTCTATATAGTTGATGGTTTCAAGCAGCAGCATGCCCACTATGGCAGCCACTATAGCGAACAGCAAGGCCGTCTCGCCAAATACCAAATACACGATCAATAAATACATCAGTTGAAAAATGGTAAACATCAACATGTCGTTTGTTGTTGAAAGAAAATTTTGATGGTGAGATTTGTTAAGTTTGAGTTGAATTTTCCAGGCTTTGAAGTAGGTGCCAAACACAGATTGGATCCAGAAGAAATACAAAGCTTGGTTAAATTTTGCTGTTGACGGGTCTTTGGGTGTGCCCACATCTAAGTGATGGCCGTGGTTGTGTTCCACGTAGAAATGCGAATACAAGCTCGGCCAGAGCAATATTTTGGCTAAAAACCTTTCACCAAAAGCATCTCTATGTCCCAATTCGTGCGCTACATTGATGGCGTTGGCGCCGAAAACAATACCTGTGCTAATCACAAGTCCTGTAAATTCAAATATACTGAGGTTGTGGTTTGAAACCGTTTGCAGGGCGTACAATAAAATACCGTAAACAATGGGAACATTCAAATACAGCATCCAATCGTAAAGTGTCTTTTTTGACAATTTTTCAGCCTTGTCATCCGAAATGTTTTCGGTCTGAAGCGGCAATAAAATTTCAGCCAAAGGTAGCAACACAAATGCGTAAAAAACGACTGCGTACATTGCCCAGCCTCCAAAATAGAATCCCGTGACGGCTACCACAGGGATAGAGTATGCCCATAAATATTTCATCTGTTTATATTTTTTAAGTATTTGATAATCGGTTTAATATAATCATCCGCCTGTGTGTTAATTTTGCCTTGCCATGGATGTTTCATCTGTTTATATTTATTGTTTTTCAAAGGTCAGACGGAACGCCCTAGGATAATCATGCTCCTGTGTGCAAAATTTTTACATGGGCGTTTCATCTGTTTATATTATTTGTTTTATCGGTCATGCTTCGACTGCGCTCAGCACAGGAATGGAACGCCCTGCGATAATCATACTCCTGTGTGTCAATATTTTTACATGGGCATTTCATCAAATGGTGTTTTCAACGCTTCGAATTTCGTAAAAAAAATTGACTCTTGTGAAACTGGAAGTATTTGGTTTATTTTAACGAGCCTTTTCATCTTAATATCTTACTTTTAACGCATTAAAAAAAAGTGAAGACTGCTGCTGCTGAAATATTGAACAAACTCGAAGGCTACATTCGGAAATATTATCTGAATGAATTGCTGCGCGGTGCTATATTTTTCATAGCGCTTGGCTTGTTGTATTTCCTGCTCATCACTTCACTAGAGTATTTTTTGTGGTTAAACACCAACTTCCGAACCCTGTTGTTTTGGGTTTTTATTTTAGTAGAACTCGGTCTGTTTTCCTGGTTTGTAATACGCCCTGTTTTGGGATTGTTTAACATCCGGCGCGGACTGACTCTTGAGGCAGCAGCCAAAAACATCGGAAAACATTTTCCGGAAGTAAAAGATAAACTGACAAACCTATTGCAACTGCAAACCCAAGATACGGCCAACGAATTGGTTTTGGCTGCCATCCGACAGAAGTCTGTGGAATTGAAACCGATCCCTTTTCAAATTGCCATTAACTTACAAAACAACGTTCCGTTTCTAAAATATGCCTTTATTCCGGTTTTAATCATCTTAGCCATTTTGTTTACAGGTAAATCCGACTTTTTTGAGGGCTATAGCCGCGTGGCGCGGTTCAACACTCCTTTTTCGCCGCCTCCGCCCTTTCAGTTTATGCTTCTCAACAATGCGCTAACGGCTATCGAAAACGAAGACTTTACAATTCAGGTAAAAACAGTTGGCGATGTGGTACCGGAAACCATGAGTATTGTAGTGAATGGCAAAGAGCGATTATTAAAAAAAATAGATGCACAAAGCTTTGCCTACACTTTCGAAAACATCAAAGAGGGAAAAGATTTTTTCTTTCGATCCGGGAAATACCGTTCAGAGGTCTATTCCGTAAACCTATTGATGGTGCCGGCCATGTTGCAAATGAAAATGAATCTGGATTATCCATCCTACACCGGGAAAAAAGACGAAAGCATGGAAAATACCGGAAATGTGACTGTGCCCGAGGGCACGAAAATACGCTGGGAAATCAGGGCCAAAAATACCTCGCAAATTGTCTTTGAAGACCGTGATAGTTTGCGAAGTTTCGATAGACAAAACGATTTGTTTGTGTTTGACAAAACAGCACAAAGCAATCAGACTTATGCTTTGAGTTCTTCCAACGAAGCTTTAAAAAACCACGAACGCCTTCAATATAATATTGAAGTGGTCAGAGACGAAATGCCCGTCATCAAAGTAAGGCAACTTATCGATTCTCTCAATCCGAATGTTCAGTATTTTGCCGGACAATTGTCTGACGATTACGGTTTAAAAACTTTAAAGCTGGTTTACCAAATGAAAGATCAGGCTAAAACATCTAAAAGTATTTTACTTTCCGTTAAAAAAGGATTGATTGATCAGTTTACGCTTTCGTTTCCGGACAGCTTAAATCTTTTGCCGGGTAATACTTATGAAATTTACTTTGAAGTAGGCGATAATGATGGCTTTAACGGCTCAAAAGTTTCAAGAAGTGAAACCTTTTTCTACAATAAAAAAACGAGTACGGAAACACAGGCGTATCTTTTAAACCAGCAACAAAATCTGATGCAGAATTTGGATAAAACCAATGATAATATTCAGAAATTTGACCAACAAATTGAAAAGCTCAACGAACTGCAAAAATCAAAATCCAATTTGTCATGGAACGAGCAGCAAGCCCTAAAAGATGTGATTGAACGTCAAAAGCAGCAAGAGAGCATGATGAAGAAATTCTCGGAAGATTTGATGAAAAGCTTTCAGCAAAACCCCGAAGAAACGCCCATGCAAGAATCGCTTAAAGCGCGTTTAGAGCAAAACCAAAATGAAGCAGAGGCCAACGAAAAACTGTTGGAAGAACTCCAAAAAATTGCCGATAAACTTTCGCAAACAGAACTCACAGAGCGTTTGGAAGAGCTGGCAAAGCAATCTAAAAGCCGAAAAAAAAGTTTACAACAATTGTTAGAACTCACCAAGCGCTACTACGTGGAACAAAAAATGCAATCCATCGCCAATCAGGTATCGCAGTTGGCAGAAAAACAAGAAGAACTTTCTGAAGAAAACCCGGAAAAAAATACTGCAGACAAGCAAGAAAAACTAAATGAGCGTTTTGACGCACTCAAAAAAGATTTTGATGATTTGGAAAAAGACAACGCGAAATTGCAAAAACCGGTTTCGCTAGACCGAGATCCAATTACAGAAAAAGAAATCAGCAGTGAACAAGAAAAAGCGCAGGAATCGCTAGAACAAAACCAACAAGATCAAGCAAAGCCCAAACAAAAACGCGCTGCAGAGAAGATGAAGCAAATGGCCCAACAGCTGCAACAATCTATGTCTATGAGCGGTCAAGACCAGCTTCAAGAAGACATAGACGTCTTGCGACAGATTATGGAAAACATGCTTACTTTTTCTATGGAGCAGGAAAAACTGATGGAAAAAACGGATGCTTCTGAACGCAACACCAAAGGATTTTCGAGTGTTTTGAAAGAACAATATTACCTCAGAGAACATTTCTCACACATAGATGACAGCATTTTTACCTTATCGCTTCGACACCCGGAATTCTCTGAAAAAATCAACCAAGAAATTGAAAAAATTTACAGTTTCACAGACCGGTCTTTAGAAGAACTATCTGAATATCAAATATATAAAGCAGCTTCTACACAACAGTACACCTTGGCTTCGGCCAATGTATTGGCAGATTTTTTAAGTGACATCTTGCAGAACATGCAAGAGCGTATGTCCGGTAAAGGCGGTGGTGGTGAACAGGGTTTTCAACTGCCCGACATTATCCAACAACAAAAAACGCTTACGGAGCAAATGGAAGAAAAAATGGGTGAGCAGAAAGGAAAAGAAGGGCAAAAAGGGAAAGATGGTGAGCAGGGAAAAGCGTCCGGACAAGAAAAAGGTAAGGGTTTGAACAATGGTGAGAATGGAGAAAATTCTGAAGAAAATTACGGTGAATTGCTCGAAATGCTCAAACAACAACAAGCCTTAAACCAGGCCTTAAAAGACCTCATTCAAAAAGAAGGCCTAACGCCGCCTAACACCAATTTGCTCAAGCAAGCAGACCAGCTTGAAAGAGAAATGCTGATGCAAGGCTACAACGCAAATGTTTTGGAAAAAATGAAAAATTTCCAACACCAATTGCTTCAGCTTCAAGATGCCGTCAACAAACAAAATAACGAAGAACAACGCGTTTCCAAATTCAATGATAAAATTTTTTCCCAACCGGATACAATGCCCTTAAACATCAAAGAATATTTCCGGGAAATTGAAATATTAAACAGACAACCCTTACCTTTGCAACCCTCTTTTAAACAAAAAGTTAAAAAGTATTTTACAAAGGATGATTCAATTTAACTACCGTTGTGATTTTAGTCTGGCTGATGAGATTCAGATTGAAAACTGGCTACAGCTTTGCGCAGCTGACGAAAACAAAGAAATAGGTGAATTGGCCTTTTTCTTCTGTACAGACGCTGAAATCTTGGCTTTAAATCAGGAGCATTTGGGTCACGATTTTTACACCGATATCCTCACGTTTGATTACGTTGTTGGCAACCTACTTTTTGGCGATATTTTTATTTCCGTAGAGCGTGTGTCAGAAAATGCAAAAACACTACAAATCTCTTTTGAGCTAGAATTGCAAAGGGTTATCATTCACGGCCTATTGCATCTCTGTGGTTATACCGATAAAACAGACACCGATTCTGCTTTGATGCGGGTTAAAGAAAACGAAAAACTAAAATTGTTTCACGTGAAACCATGAGCTTATTTCAAGACATATACGATGTAATTGTAGTAGGGGGAGGTCATGCCGGTTGTGAAGCCGCAGCTGCTGCAGCCAACATGGGATCTAAGACCCTGCTTGTAACCATGAACCTGCAAACCCTTGGACAGATGTCATGCAATCCTGCTATGGGCGGTATTGCTAAAGGGCAAATTGTGCGCGAAATTGATGCTTTGGGCGGATATTCGGGTATCGTGAGCGACTTGTCTGCCATTCAGTTTAGAATGCTGAATCGCTCTAAAGGTCCCGCCATGTGGAGTCCGCGTACCCAAAATGATAGAATGCGCTTTGCAGAAACTTGGCGTTTAAAACTGGAACAGACGCCCAACTTGGATTTTTATCAAGAAATGGTAAAAAGCCTCATTATAAAAAATGGTCGGGTTACAGGGGTTATAACTTCTCTAGGCATACACATAAAAGGTAAAACAGTAGTATTGACAAACGGCACTTTTTTAAACGGTTTGATTCACATTGGTGAGAAACAATTTGGCGGCGGTCGGGCGGGAGAATCAGCGGCCTACGGCATCACAGAACAGCTAGTCTCCCTAGGTTTTGAATCGGGAAGGATGAAAACGGGCACACCGCCTCGGGTAGATGGCAGGTCGCTTAATTACACCTCTATGGAAGAACAAGCGGGTGATGAAGCGCCACAAAAGTTCTCTTTTTCAGACGAAACAAAGCCTTTGAGCTCACAGCGTTCTTGTTTTATCACTTATACAAATCCGACAGTACACGATTTGCTCAGAGAAGGCTTTGACCGATCACCTATGTTTAACGGGCGCATTCAAAGTATTGGCCCTCGGTATTGCCCGTCGGTGGAGGATAAAATTAACCGTTTTGCAGAAAAAGAACGTCATCAAATATTTGTAGAGCCCGAAGGCTGGCATACAGTAGAAGTTTATGTTAACGGATTCTCCACTTCATTGCCCGAAGATGTGCAATACAAAGCTTTAAAAGCCGTCCCGGGTTTTGAAAAAGTGAAGTTTTTTAGAGCAGGTTATGCCATTGAATACGACTACTTTCCTCCAACACAACTTCAATACACACTCGAAACCAAAATGATAGGTGGCCTTTATTTTGCCGGGCAAATAAACGGCACTACCGGATATGAAGAAGCGGCGTCACAGGGATTAATGGCGGGAATCAATGCACATTTGTCGGTGAAAGGAGAAGTCCCCTTTATACTCAAAAGAAGTGAAGCATACATAGGGGTGTTAATTGACGATTTAATTACCAAAGGAACAGAAGAACCTTACAGGATGTTTACTTCGCGTGCCGAACACAGAACCCTATTGCGTCAAGATAACGCTGATGTGCGCTTAACAAATATCGGCCATCAAATTGGACTAGCTTCAACAGAACGGCTCAGAAAAATGGAAGCGAAGAAGAATAAAACAGATTCGTTTGTACAATTTTTAAAAAAAACAAGCGTGACCACAAAAGAAATCAATCCGATTTTGTCAGCTGTCGATTCGGCAAATGTGACACAGTCCGACAAGTTGTTTAAGTTTCTGAGTCGCCCAAATATCAATTTGAAAATGTTAGCGAGTTTAAACAATGTGGCTGATTTTATTTCCGATAATCATTTGGAAGAAGAAGAAATTGAACAAGCCGAAATTCGAGTTAAATATTCCGGATATATAGAGAAAGAAATGGCCCAAGTTGAAAAACTCGGCAGGTTAGAAGACATCCAAATACCCGTCGGTTTTAATTACGATAAAGTAAAGTCATTGTCAATAGAAAGTCGCCAAAAGCTTCAAAAAATATTACCTGCCACCCTAGCACAAGCCTCAAGAATTAGCGGTGTTTCACCAAGCGATATTTCTACGTTGCTCGTTTATATGGGCAGATAAAACTCAAATGCTTCACGTGGAACATTCCAAAAACCTATCGGAAAAAGAGACTTTTATATACTTAAAAGTATCCGACCATGCCTTGTCAAAAGAAGTGTTTTCACTCGTTGCCGAAGAAAACGGTAATGTGCTAAAAACACATCCGCAACCTGAAAAAAATGAAATCGGAAAATATTATCAAAGTGAAAATTACATTTCTCATACAGATGTAAAAAACTCTCTTTTTGATAAACTTTATCATATCGTACGTAAGATTGCTACAAAACAGAAACTGAGAAACATAGAAAAAATAACCCATCAAAAAGGAAAGATACTCGATATAGGTGCGGGAACAGGTGAATTTGTCAAAGCAGCAAAAAAAAGTGGGTGGATATCGGAAGGTGTAGAACCTGATGCTGGTGCCAGAAAAAAAGCTTTAGAAAAAGGCGTGACGTTGCACAGTGACACCAAACAGTATGCAGATAAAAGTTTTGATGTAGTAACCCTTTGGCATGTGTTAGAGCATGTTTATTATCCGGATGAACAAGTCAAAAAAATACACAGGCTGCTTAAAGAAGAAGGCATCGCGGTAATTGCTGTACCAAATTTTACGTGTTATAGCGCACTGTATTATAAAAACCACTGGGCTGCATTTGATGTTCCAAGGCATTTGTGGCACTTTTCGCCGAACTATCTGAAAAAATTATTTACATCAGAACAATTCGAATGTATCAAAACAGCAGCTTTATATCAGGATGCTTTTTACATCAACTTGCTTTCAGAAAAATATAAAACCGGAAAATCAAATCCTGTAAGGGCATTTTGGATTGCCCTCAAATGCAACCTTCTTGGGAGAAAAAAAGAAAAATGTGCCACTATGGTATATTATTTTAGAAAGAAATCAAAAGAAGCGATTTAACGCCGTTTACAACAACCTGCTATACAAATAGTGACACAAAAGAATTCTATGGATTAAAACTTAAATAAAACACCTTTTAAAAATAGAAAATATTTATACATAATGCATCAATAATAGTTTTGGGATATAGTAATAATATGACTTAAAAATTCACAAACAATTGTTAGAGTTTTATTCGTAAATTTGGCGCCAATTAAACGGAATCGTGAAATGCACAATAACGGATTTAACCATCCAAAAGGTATCATCCTAAAGCATTACATTCAAATTATTAAAAAACATATTAAAAACAAAAGATGAAAAATTATTTATTAATTACTTTAATTGGGTTCTTCGCTGTTTCGTGCAACCAGGAAAAAACAGCCTATGTAGAAACAGAAAAACTGATGCAAGATTACCTTGAAACCAAGGATGTAGAAAAATCGCTACAGCAAAAATCAGATTCTGTTCAAACGGGCTTGGCTCAAATGAGTCAGGAATTTCAAACACAAGTACAAGAATACCAATCCAAGGCCTCTTCTATGAGCGCTCAAAAAAGAGAAGAAACGGAACAAACTCTCCTAGGACAACAAAGGCAAATTCAGCAAATTCAGCAAAGAGAAAGTCAAATATTTCAGGACGAATACAAAGCGCGTATGGACAGCTTGGTAAACAAAGTAAAAAAATACGTAGGTGAGTATGCGAAAAAGAATGGATATACTTACATATTTGGTTCCAACAACACAGAAAACATCCTATATGGTGCGGAGAGTAAAAACGTAACTGAAGACGTTTTAAAAGCATTAAACGAGGCATATAAACCTGAATAAAAAGTTTTAAAATATATTAAAAACCGGCCTTAGTTGTCGGTTTTTTTTTGGTCGTATATTTCGTAAACTTTTTCCAAAATAGTTTCAGGTGCAATGCTGCGCATACAATCTTCATAGCCGGGCGGAACAGTCTTGCCAAAAACAGAAGTTGGGATACAGGGAAATAAATCGCGATTCACAGTAATTGCTCGAGAAAGTGATTGGCCGAATGGCGCAAAACCGGCATGTGGGTGTGTTACGCCCCAAATCGTAACTACAGGTATGCGATACAAGGCAGCCAAATGGGCATTTCCAGAGTCCATAGAAAGCATCAAATCTAAATTTGAAATCAACCTGAGCTCATCAGAAAAAGTGAGATGACCGGCTAAGTTTATAATGTTTGATTCGGGTTGGCATAGTGATGAAAGGGCATCGCGTTCGTTTGGCCCACCAAAAAGAATCAATTTGACACCTGATAAAGATGAAAGTGAAGCAAGTACTTTGCGCATCAAATCGGGTGGGTAGGTTTTAGAATCAAATTTGGCAAAAGGTGCCACACCGATGAGAAAATCTTGACGCGTAAGTTTTAAGCTGCTTCGAATGTCTTCAATGGGTTGTATAGCCATTGGAACGTGCTCTAAAACGATAGGAAAACCAACTTTCCTGAAGACATCTGCGTAGCGTTCGTGCGTAGTCTTGAGGGGCTTAAAAACCTTGTTTTTGCAGCGTGTCAGTCTTTTCTTTTCTAGTCGGCCTTTATCAATTACTAGCGTTTTAATGCCGGATAATCTTAAGAAAAAACCAACAACAAGACTTCTTAAAACCTGATGGCAATCTGCAAAAGCATCAATCTTTAAACTGCGTAAATCTAATGCCAAACGTATCAATCCAAAAAAACCTTTGTGTCTGTCTGTAAGGTCAATAGGAAAAAAACGCACTTGGGGTATGTCGTCAAAAAGTGGCTTAAAAAAAGGGCGTGAAACAACCGTAATGGTCAGTTTTGGATATTGGTGAGTAATTGCGCGCAATACAGGAACAAGCATAGCCACATCGCCGAGTGCAGAAAGCCTGAAAACCGCAATATGCTTGTGCATACGAGCCAACTAGTTTTTATTTTTTGCGTACAAAACCGGATTGAGGGATTCGTCGTTGTACATTTTCATTTGCTTGTAAAGTTTCATGTACTTGCGTCCTGCTGCAATATCTTCGAGCAATTGATCAATAGCAACGGATAAATCCTGTCGTTGCGTCAAAAGCACATCTAGCTTAGCTTGACAAGCAGCACGATGATCGGTCGATGCATTCTCCCTTGTGGCTTCTTCGCGCATGTGGTATATTTTAAGCGATAAAATAGACAACCTATCAATAGCCCAAGCGGGTGTTTCGGTGTTGATAGATGCATCGGCTTGAGGGGTAACATTTTTATACTTTTCAAGAAAAAAACTGTCTATGTATTCTACAAAATCTGTCCTGTCTTGATTTGATGCATCAATTTTTCGTTTCAAAACCAAAGCCGCATCAGGTTGAATTTGTGGATCTCTAATTAAATCTTCATAATGCCACTGAACGGTATCTATCCAACATTTTCGGTACAATAGGTGTTTGACATCACCATTTGGATAAGGATTTGAAAAAGCTTGTGAAACATCATCAATGACATGATACACACGTATAACTTCATCAAAAATTTGGTTGGCAAGTGTAGAAAACATAATTCTATATTTTAAGACAAAGATAAGCCAAATCCATAAATTAGATCGATTGAATCAACAATACGGCTGTAAAAGCTGTCAATAGCCACATCCACAACTCTTTGAGTATGGGTTTGTGAATGTACTCCGTAAATGATGCGGAGAAAATAGCAACAAAGGGAAACAGCAACAACATCAAATTATCTGCCTCTGACATGAATGATGCGATAAGCAGAAGAGAAATAAGCCATCCAAAAAAGATAAGCAAGCGAACCTTTCTGTAAATAGCAGATTTTCTGAGTAATTTCTTATAGAAAAAAAACGCGGTTAACAAGCTGGTAAAAAAAATAAAATAGAGTGTATTGGGCGCATTGGAATATTGGGCAAAATCCCAAAAAACAATGTTATCAAAAGCAAACAAGTCGAAAAAAAAAGGAAGGTGATCTGTAACGTAGCACCAAGTAAAAACCAGAAAAACAGACACAAAAACACCTACAAAAGGAATAAACCAAAACCGATTTGGCTTTCCCTCAAACAAGGCTAGTGAGCTATAAATGAGCAATAGAAAAAAAAGCGCTTGTGGCTGAAAAAAAGCGGAAATAGACATCCAAAAAGCGGCGTCAAACACTTTCTGTCTGATATCTACTGCGGTGCGAATAGACAAAATGCGGCGCAGTCCTAACAAAAAAAACGAAAAGGAAAACAACACATCTATATCAGAAGAAACGCCCAAAAACAACATCAAAAACAAGGAAAAAAAATAGAGCGCAAGGCTGTTGTTTTGCGTCAATCTATTTCGATGTACTATAAAATTAAACAAGGCCAAAATAAATAAAACGAGTAAACCATTCCATACAATATCCAAAAAAACAGGTTTGAACGAATCGGAACGCATCAAGGAAATAAAGACTATCCAACAAAGCATCAAGCAGTAAACAACTACAAAATGTATGGGTTTGGACTTGCTGAAAAATTGATGGAGCATGTTCTAAAATAAGATACCAAAAGTAAAAAAACACTTCAATTAATCAGATATTAATCGTGAAAGTTTGAACGGAAGTGTATGTTTGCAAAAATTTATATATATGTCAAGCAATCTTGAACGGTGCGAACTGTGCCAGTCCGAAACCGCTATCTCAGTTTATGAATTACCACCGCATGGGCACAATAGTTCATACCGAGGCGTTTGTGTTTGTGAAAACTGCCTTAGTCAAATAGAAAATCCGGATTTGATGGATATCAATCACTGGCGTTGTTTAAACGACAGCATGTGGAGCGAAAAGGAGGAAGTAAAAATTTTGGTTTGGAGAATTTTACACCGCCTTAAGGGTGAGGGCTGGCCTCAAGATCTTTTAGATATGATGTACCTAAACGAATCCTCATTGGCGTTTGCCCAAAGTGGGTTAGACGACGAAACAAAACCCAAGCACCAAGACACTAATGGCAACTTGCTTAGCAACGGAGATCAGGTAACCCTCATTAAGGATCTCGATGTAAAAGGAAGCAGCCTGACCGCCAAGCGAGGAACTGTGGTAAAAAAAATTACACTAGTGGAAGACAATCCGGAACAAATTGAAGGAAAAATTGATGGCCAACTCATCGTAATCCTGACAAAATTTGTTAAAAAATCTTGACAATCTCAAAGACAAATAAAATTTTACGACCATAAAGAAAATATTTATCTTTGTGGCTCAAATTTAAAATTTGATTACATGACACCGATGAAAAATTTTTTTGAAGGCATACAAAGTTTCTTTGAATTTGTAATGTTTAATAACCTTGATTGGGTTAGGCAAATGGAATTGGAAAATTGGTGGATGGCCAATCTGGTAAACTGGACTTTTTTGATAATTGGCTTTGTAGCTGCAGTCTATTGGATTAAACAATTACAACTTTTTAATGATCGTGGCGAAGAAGACAAATCCATCACTTCGCATTCCTACCTATAGATCAAAACCCAGATCTTTTCTAAAATACATCTTGTCAAAAGCTATTTTATCGATGCTTGTATAAGCCTTTTTTAGGGCTTCCTTGTGGTCGTTGCCCAATGCCGTCACAGCAAGCACACGCCCGCCCGTACTCACCACCGCACCGTCTTTAAAGGCAGTTCCGGCATGAAAAACCAAACTATCCGTTACATTTTCCAATCCCGAAATCGTTTTGTGTTTTTCATAGGCCTCAGGATAACCCCCGGACACCACGACTACCGTTGCAGCCGTTTGTGGATTGATGCGCAAATCCATCTTGTGCAGCTGACCGTCGGAAACAGCCAGTAAAAGTTTTAAAAAATCATTTTCAATGCGCGGAATGACCACTTCCGTCTCCGGATCGCCCATACGCACATTGTATTCTATCACATAAGGATCATCTCCTACCTTCATCAATCCGATAAATATAAACCCTTTGTAGGGTAAATTTTGCTCCTTTAATCCTTTTATTGTGGGGATAACAATACGTTTTTCAACCTTGTTGAGAAAATCTGCTGTAGCAAATGGAACCGGCGAAACAGCACCCATGCCACCTGTGTTGAGCCCGGTATCGCCTTCACCTATGCGCTTGTAATCTTTGGCAGAAGGCAAAATCATGTAGTGCTCACCGTCAGAAAGCACAAAAACACTGAGTTCGATGCCATTTAAAAATTCTTCTATGACCACTTTTTGACCCGCTTTGCCAAACTTGGCATCTAGCAATATGGCACGCAATTCCTGTTTGGCTTCATTTATATCATCTAAAATCAAAACCCCTTTTCCCGCCGCCAAGCCATCCGCTTTCAAAACATAGGGCGGTTGCAGGCTTTCCAAAAAGGCAAAAGCAGCAGGTAGTTGCGTCTTATCAAAACTTTGGTAAGCAGCCGTTGGAATATTTTGGCGGCTCATAAAATGCTTAGCAAACTCTTTGCTTCCTTCCAGTTGCGCCGCGGCGGCCGCCGGGCCAATAAAACGAACAAACTTTAATATCTTGTCATTTTCAAAAAAATCGCGAAGGCCTTCAACCAAAGGCACTTCGGGCCCCACAATGACCAATTCTATGGCGTTTTGTATAACTGCTTTTTTGATGCCTTCAAAATCCAACACATCCAAATTGAGATTGATGGCTATGGAAGCCGTTCCTGCATTGCCGGGAATTACAAAAATTTTTTCGGCATACGGACTTTGCTTCATCTTCCAAGCAAATGTGTGCTCTCTGCCACCGGAACCAATAATTAAAATATTCATTTTTATAAATTGTTTGACAAAATTAACTTCTTTTGTAGAGGTTACCGTAGGTTTTCCCTTAAAAATCATCCGGCTTTATGTCATTTTTTGAAAAAACACTAGAACTTAAAGGTTTTCCGATTGGGCAAGCGAAACAAAAATTAGCTGAAATTCAATCTATTGCGAGTACAGATTTAAAAAAGTTTCAAGAAAATGCCCGTTGGGAAATCGTTCGTTTTCACTTGGAAAACAATCCTTTGTATAGCGGATGGATCAATGGGAAACTTCCCAAAAAATGGACAGACCTCCCCGTGATGACAAAATCCGATCTTCAACAACCCATAAAAAACAGATTGAGCAAAGGTTTTCAGCTCAAAGATGTATATCTCAACAAAACATCCGGATCTTCCGGAAATCCCTTTTCATTTGCCAAAGATAAATTTAGCCACGCGCTCACCTGGGCCATCATCCTAGATCGGTTTCAAAAAATTGGCATCAAACAAAGTATTGATTTACAAGCGAGGTTTTACGGAATTCCACTCGATACTTTTCAGCACTTCAAAGAACGACTCAAAGATTTTGCAGCCCGGCGCTATCGGTTTCCGATATTCAACCTTGATGAGGAAGTGCTTTCTCGGTATGTAGCCTATTTTAAAAAGAGAAAATTTGTGTACCTGAACGGCTATACCAGTTCGATTGTGCTGTTTGCAAAGTATTTACAGTCTAAAGAAATTGTTTTAAAAAATATTTGTCCCAGTCTGAAATGCTGTGTGGTGACCAGTGAAATGTTGTTTGCCGAAGACAGGAAATTGTTGGAACATCAATTGGGCGTAAAAGTTGTAAACGAATACGGAGCGTCCGAACTCGATTTGATTGCTTTCGAGACGCAACCCGGTTTTTGGGAAATCAATACCGATTCGCTTTTTGTCGAAATACTCGATAACGACAACAAACCTGTACAAAACGGTGAATCCGGAAAAATCGTGATTACTTCGCTCTACAACAAGGCGCATCCGTTTATCAGGTATGAAATTGGCGATTTGGGAATCATGGACCCGAACAGTCTGCCAGAAAAACCACTGCTAAAAAAACTCATAGGACGCACCAATGATATGGCGATTTTGCCCGGTGGAAAAAAAGTGCCCGGCCTCACGTTTTATTACGTCACCAAAAGCATTATGGCGGATGACGGCTTGCTAAAAGAATTCACAGTGACCCAAACGGCCTTAGATATTTTTAGAATAGATTATGTAAGAAACCATCCACTCTTGCCTCAGGAAGAAAGAAAAGTGCAAGCCGCCATTCATCTATACGTTGGAGAAACTGTGCAAGTTATCTTTAAACATCGTGAAAAACTCGTGCGCACTCAAGCCGGAAAACTCAAGCAATTTGTTTCAGAAATTTAGGGTTACTCCAACCGGACAGTGGTCCGAATGTCGCGCATCGGGCAATATAAATGCGCGCGACAGGTTGCTTTCGAGGGGTTGACTCACCAAAACATAATCGATGCGCCAACCTTTGTTGTTGTTTCGCGCATTGGCACGATAACTCCACCACGAATATTGGTGTGGCGATTCGTTAAAATGACGAAAAGAATCTATAAAGCCGGCATTTATAAAACCGTCAATCCAAGCGCGTTCTTCAGGCAAAAATCCGGAAACGGTGGCGTTTCTCACGGGATCGTGAATGTCAATTGCCCGGTGACAAATGTTGTAATCGCCACAGATGATCAATTTTGGAAATTTTGCTTTTAAACCATTGACATAGCTCTGAAAATCGTCCATATATTGAAACTTATGTGCCAAGCGTTCTATATTTGTTCCGGATGGCAGATATAGACTCATTACAGAACAGTCGTCAAAATCGACGCGTATGTTGCGTCCCTCGGCGTCCATATAATCTATTCCGGTGCCGTATTCTACGTGATTAGGCTTTATTTTAGATAAGATAGCCACGCCGCTATAACCTTTCTTTTGTGCGCTAAACCAATACTGATAAGGATAACCGATGTTCGTCAAAATATCTGTTTCTATTTGGCTTTCCTCAGCTTTGATTTCTTGCAGACAAATCACATCCGGATCAGCACTTTTAAGCCATTCTGCAAATCCCTTTTTCATGGCGGCGCGAATGCCGTTGACGTTGTACGAAATGATTTTCATCTGTTTATATTTATTGTTTTTAAGTGGTCAGATGGAACACCCTAACTCATCATGTCCCTGTGTGCAAAATTTTTACATGGGCGTTTCATCTGTTTATATTATTTGTTTTTATCGGTCAGATGGAACGCCCTAACTCGTCATGTCCCTGTGTGCAAAATTTTTACATGGGCGTTTCACCTGTTTATACTTATTGTTTTTTAAAGTCTTTTGTTGACTGCGCCCAAAACAAAAGTATCCGTTTAATTTTTGGCAAGTTAAACATCTACTAATACAAGCGCATCGCAGTTTGTTTTTTTAGACTTTAAAAATAGACATTATTTTAAAAAAGCGCACAAAACATCTGTATCCATAATTTTTTTTTAAATTTAACGGTCTGAATAATTTTTGACAAAACAAACAAAACCCTCATGAGCAACTACCACATCAAACACCTCGAAGAATACTATCAAGTCTATCGCAAATCGGTGCGCAACCCCGAACTTTTTTGGGAAGAAGTGGCCGAAGAGCATTTTCTTTGGCATAAAAAATGGGACAATGTTTTGAGCTGGGACTTTAAAAAACCTGAAGTCAAATGGTTTGAAGGTGCCAAACTCAACATCACCGAAAACTGTATAGACAGGCATTTGCATACACGCGGAAACAGAACCGCTATTCTTTTTGAACCGAACAATCCGGAAGAACCGGCCCAACACATTTCGTATTCCCAACTCCACGCACGCGTTAACCAAATGGCCAATGTGCTCAAAAGCAAAGGCATCAAAAAAGGCGACCGCGTTTGCATCTATCTGCCCATGATACCCGAATTGGCTGTAGCTGTTTTGGCTTGTGCCAGAATTGGCGCCATCCATTCGGTGGTGTTTGCCGGCTTCTCCAGCACAGCACTTTCTACCCGCATTAACGACTGCGGTGCAAAAATGGTGATCACATCCGACGGCTCGTATAGAGGCGATAAAACCATCGACCTGAAAGGCATCGTCGATAAAGCATTGGATGACTGTCCCGGAGTAAATTGTGTGTTGGTGGTCAATCGCATCAACGGTGAAATTAATATGAAATCGGGGCGCGACTATTGGATTCAGCCTCTTTTAGACAAGTCCTCGAGCGATTTTCCGGCGGAAATTATGGATGCGGAAGATCCGTTGTTTATTCTTTATACTTCAGGCTCCACCGGCAAGCCCAAAGGCATGCTACATACCACAGCCGGCTATATGGTTTATACCGCCTACACTTTTAAAAATGTATTTCAATACAAGCAAGACGATGTATATTGGTGCACGGCAGATATCGGCTGGATTACAGGCCACAGCTATATTATCTATGGTCCTTTGCTCAATGGCGCTACTTCTGTAATGTTTGAAGGCGTGCCTCACTACCCCGATTTTGGTCGTTTTTGGGAAATTGTCGAAAAGCACAAAGTCAACCAATTTTACACAGCTCCAACGGCTATTCGGGCATTGGCGAAGCAACATTTGGACTTTGTAGAAAAAAGAGATTTATCCTCGTTGAAAGTGCTCGGAACTGTAGGCGAACCCATCAATGAAGAAGCTTGGCACTGGTATAACGACAATGTTGGGAAGAAAAAATGCCCCATCGTAGATACGTGGTGGCAAACCGAAACCGGCGGCATTATGATTACGCCCATTCCCTTTGCTACGCCTACCAAACCCACCTATGCTACACTTCCATTTATCGGCATACAACCGGTTTTGATGGATGAAAATGGTGCAGAAATACACGGCAACCAAGTAGATGGCAGGTTGTGTATAAAATTTCCGTGGCCGTCAATAGCCCGAAGCATTTGGGGTGATCATCAACGATTTAAAGACACCTATTTTTCAGCGTTTGAAAACATGTATTTTACCGGAGACGGTGCTTTGCGTGATGAAGTGGGCTACTACCGAATTACCGGTCGTGTGGACGATGTGATTATTGTTTCCGGACACAATTTAGGCACAGCACCAATTGAAGATGCCATCAACGAGCATCCGGCCGTGGCAGAAAGTGCCGTAGTGGGGTTCCCGCACGACGTGAAAGGCAATGCGCTATACGGTTTTGTTATTTTAAAAGAAACGGGCGAAGGCCGTGTGCAAGACAATGTACGCAAGGAAATCAACCAAATCATAACCGAACACATCGGGCCTATTGCCAAGTTGGACAAAATTCAGTTTACCTCCGGTTTGCCCAAAACCCGGAGCGGTAAAATCATGCGACGCATCCTGCGGAAAATTGCTGCCCGCGATGCCGAAAATTTAGGAGACATCAGCACTTTACTGAACCCGGAAGTGGTGGATGAGATTAAGGGCAGTGCGATGTAATTATAAATTCATCCTCATGCTCTCATTTTATAATCCAAATATTGCCTATTCTACTCATTACCTAAGCATGGAGCAATACTTTTTATTTTGAAAGCAGAATGCTTTATGGGCAATGATAAAATAACGCTCTTCTTTGGACTTCATTATATCATTTAAAATGTGCTTTTTATTATATGTTTTTAGTCAATACAAAACACCGTAAGTTTACTTAATGAGATTTTTGATAGTCTTTTGACCGTGTACTGCCGTGTCCGCCGGCGACAATAAGCATTCCTTTTAAGCTTAGCCAGAGGTATTTAAAAAATTGCCAGACTGGGTTCATCATCCAGAAGCGTTTGTTTTTTGATATGCGTTGTGTCATAATTTTAAGTTTTTTATTCTGGTAACAGCCACCAGAAAGGTTTCATTTTTGCTTTGTACATAAATACATAGTGAAGTGTCAGCTTAAGCCAGTGCCCTGCTAATCCTATTTCTCCAAAGGTCTTCCCGAGCTTACGCCCGTGAGTGTCCGGGTATTTTTTATAATCGGGTACGATGGGAAAGGTGGTAATACTTATACCGCTTCCTGAAAATGTACCGTATCCTGCTGAGGCTATACAAGCCGCACCCATATTGGCCATAGAGCCTTTGTGTTCTTGCAAGTTTTTACCTTTTTTGATGGTGTCTATAATAGTATCAGCTACTAGTTTTGCGGTAATCCCCGAAGGCATTCCCGTGCGTGGCGGTGAGGGAAAAATCTCAGTCCCACTTTTACTTTTTCGAGGTTTTGAAATGCTGTGTGGTGGTGCAAAAGCGATACCGGGAGCAAATATGTTTTTATAACTTGGATTTTGATAGGTTTCCGGCCAGTCTTGTGCCGTCCATTCTTCATAGGGTTTTGGTGTGTAATCGGCATCGACTAGCATAAAACCTTTAAAGAGTTTATCGGTAATCTCGTTGTTGTTCTTGTCGAAAGCTTTAAACCCGTGTCCTGAAAACGAGGGAATGAGCATTGCAAAATCGTAGGTCTCGGTTTTTTGTTCGCCTTCTAATGTTTCGTAATGTGTCTTGCCGTCTTCAATTTTGTTGACGCCTGCACCAAGTATCCATTTAATATCGCGGTCTTCAAAGACCATCTCAACCATTTCACTTGATTTCATAATATTGCTGCCATAGGAAAGGAGCATACCGTCCATTCCAAAATCACCCAGTTGATATTCATTTGAAATCCAAGTTATTTCTGCTCTGTCTCGCACTTTATGACGGCGGAGTTCTTGCTCTACATTTAGTATGTACTCAAAAGCGGCTCCTTGACAAGTGGCTTTTGCGTGTCCTGTGCCTATTAAAATTTTCGCTTTTTTTCCATTTTTCATTTCTTGAATTAGCGCATTTAAACCTTCCCAAGCGTGGTTAGCGTGTGTGTACGTGCAAACAGAATACGTTTTATTTTGACCGGGAATTAAACCTGCTGTAGCTTCAAAATTTAGTTTCGGCCCTGTGGCGTTTATTAAATAATCGTAAATGACTTTTTCTTGTTGTCCTTTGTTTTCGCCAGCTACATATTCAGCTAAAACATAGGGCTTTGTTTCATTTTTATCGCCTTCAGGAAAAAATGAAATCGCTTTGGCTTGTTTAAAATCTATTCCTTTTTTCTTGTACAAAGGAGCTAATGGGAATAAGATTTCCTTGGATTTCATTCTACCAATTCCTACCCAAATATTTGAAGGAATCCATTGGTAATTGCTGTTTGGTGACACGACCACCACCTGATGCTCTTTAGACAATTTTCTACGGAGGTGTGATGCAGCCACGTGTCCCGAGATGCCTGCGCCAAGAATTAGAATTGTAGCCATACATTTTGTTTTGAACAAAAATATAATTCCCTATCATAGTGTGCAGTAACATTTGTTACACTCAAAGTTTAACTGGTTTTCTTATAACTCCAAACTGCCAAACCGTTCATTACAATGGCATAAGCCAATGTTTTTATGGCCAAAGGAAAAATATCTGTAAAGCCGGAACCTTTGAGCATTACCATTCGTATAATCTCTACAAAATATTTAATGGGATTGAATTCAGTCAGTATCTGCGCCCATTTGGGCATACTTTCTATGGGTGTAAACAAGCCGCTCATCAAAATAAATATCACGATAAAAAACCAAGCAATAAACATTGCTTGCTGTTGGGTATCGGTAAAGTTTGAAATAAATAATCCCATTCCTAAAATCACCAAAATATACACCGATGTATAACCATAAAGTAACAGTAAATTTCCGAGCATAGGCACGTTGAAAATAACCTTCGCAAGAATTAACCCAATGGTTAAGAGCCCCATACCCAACACCCAAAACGGAAAGAGCTTACCGATTATAAATTGATGTTTTTTTATGGGTGTTACATTGATTTGCTCCAAGGTGCCTATTTCTTTTTCCCTAACGATGTTCATTCCTGATAAAAACAGCGTAATCATAGTAACGAGCAGCACCAAAATACCCGGCACCATAAAGGTTTTGTAGTTTAGGGTTTCGTTATACCAAAACAACGGAATACTATCTATACTACTGAGTTGCTGAACGGAATCTGAAACCTGAATCAAATCTGTTGCAATGTGTTTGTTATAATTTTGTATAATTTGGGTTGCATACACATTAATGACTCCTGCTGCCGAACCGTCAATGGCATCAATAAATACACCTATATCGTTGCGCTTGTTTTTTTGTAAATCACGTTCAAAATGCGTGGGAATGCTTAGATACACATCCACACGGCCTTCTTGCATCGCTGAAGAAGCCTCTTTTTGGGAAGAAAATTTTTCTGTTACATTAAAATAGGTTGAAGCTTCAAATCGTTCTATCAATCCTCTGGAGATGCTGCTGTTATCGGCATCAACATAGCCAAAGCTTATGTTTTTTATTTCATAAGTTGCCGCATTGGACAAAATGACCAATTGTAAAACAGGCAAAATAAAGATAATGGGCAGCATTCCTTTATTTCTAAAGATTTGCTTGAACTCTTTTCGTATGATATACAGGATAATCTTCATTTTATTCGAGTCTTATTTTATATTTTTTCACACTGATACCCATAAACACTAAGGTCATAGCAAATAAAATCAAGGTTTCTTTTAAAATAAACCCAATACCAACGCCTTTAAGCATAATGCCTTTTACAATAATGATAAACCACTTGGCAGGAATGATATTACTGATAACCTGAAGCGGCATAGGCATACTGCTGATAGGGAAAATAAATCCGGAAAGCAATATGGTGGGTAGCATTAAGCCCATTAATGAAATCATCATCGCGGTTTGTTGGGTTGCCGAAATGGTTGAAATTAAAATGCCCAAAGCCAGCGAGGTAATGATAAACAAGATGCTTTCAAATCCTAACAAAAACAAACTGCCCTTTACGGGAACATTGAAAATAAATATGCTCAACAGCACGATTACCACAGCATTGATAACCGACAGAAAAATATAAGGAAATACTTTGCCTACAATTACTTGAAAAGGTTTTAAAGGGGAAACCAATAAAATTTCCATTGTGCCTTGTTCCTTTTCGCGGGTGATGGAAATGGAGGTCATCATTGCCGATACCAGCATTAAAATAACCGTCATTACACCGGGAACAAACATATATACGCTTTTGAGTTCGGCGTTGTACACCATTCGGCTTTGTGGTACAATTTGGTAATCGACGGATACCGTGTTGTTTAATTCTTGTTGGTAATTTTTAAGGATGGACGTGATGTAATTATTGATGGTATTTGCCATATTAGGGTCGGTGGCATCGGTAAGTATTTGTACGGTTGCTTGTTTTTCTTTAATGAGATTACTTCCAAAATTGTTTTCAAATTGAAGTACGGCCTTTACCTTACCTTTTTTGAAAATAGATTCTATGGATGACTCTTGCTGAATGATATCTACAATACTAAAATGCTTTGAAGAGGCTATTTTATTGATAATTTCTTTGGAAGTAACATCGTTGGCCTGGTCTAAAATGGCGATATCCACATTGTTGATTTCATTGGTGATGGCGAAACCGAACAAAAGGATTTGGGCAATTGGCATTCCGAACAAAATAAACAGCGAACGCCTATCACGAAAAATGTGATAAAATTCTTTTCGTACAAAACCTACAAATCGTTTCATCCTCTGGCTAGTTTTAAAAACACATCGTTCATTGTATCGGTTTTATACTGCTCTTTTAACTTTTTGGGCGTGTCTAGGGCTTCAATTTTTCCGTTTACCATTATGGAAACACGGTCGCAATATTCGGCCTCGTCCATATAATGGGTGGTTACGAATATGGTGGTGCCATTGTGGGCCGCTTTGTAAATCAGTTCCCAAAATTGTCGTCTGGTAATGGGGTCAACGCCACCGGTGGGCTCATCTAAAAACACAATTTTAGGTTCGTGCAATAAGGACACCGAAAATGCCAACTTCTGTTTCCAGCCTAGTGGCAATGAAGCCACCAAACTATTGGTTACTTCTTGAAGTCCTAATTCTTCAACCAGTTCGCAACGTTTTTGATCTATTTTTTTTTTGGACAAGCCGTAAATACCTCCGAAAAATGTAATGTTTTCCTTTACGGTAAGGTCATCATACAGAGCAAACTTTTGACTCATATAGCCAATGTTTTTTTTAATGGATTCGGTTTGTTTATAGACATCAAATCCCGCAACTGTTGCTTTGCCCGAAGAAGGTGATGAAATGCCAATAAGCATTTTCATTGCCGTGGTTTTTCCGGCACCATTGGCACCAAGAAATCCAAAAATCTCTCCAGCTTTTACGTGGAAACATATTTGGTTTACTGCTGCAAAATCACCAAATAGTTTGGAAAGGTTTTCTACTTCTATAACGTTTTGTGCTTTCATCATTTGGCTAATTCCATAAAGGTATCTTCTATGGTGGGTTGGGTACGTTCAATGTGAATATTGGTAAGTCCTTGTTGTACTAAATAGGATTTTATTTCCTCAACATTCATTGCTTCTCTCTTATCGGTATAATGCACAAATTCCCCGAAAGGGAAAACGCTATAGGTATGCTCATAATGGCTTAAACTCGTAATTAAGCTGTACATATTAGAAGCACTGATATTATAAAGTGGTTTTGGAAAGTGTCCAACAATGGCTTTTGGCGTATCTATTTCAAGAATTTTACCGCCTTGAATTAATGCGATTCGGTCGCATAAAGCGGCTTCGTCCATATAGGGTGTAGATACCAAAATGGTGATGCCTTTTTGTTGCAGGCGTTTCAGCATTTCCCAAAATTCTTTTCTAGAAACCGGGTCAACGCCGGTGGTGGGTTCGTCTAAAAACAAGACTTTGGGTTTGTGAATCAAGGCACAACTCAAGGCGAGTTTTTGTTTCATTCCGCCCGAAAGTTTGCCCGCTCTTCTATTTTTAAAAGGTTCTATTTGTACATAGATGTCTTTGATTAAATCGTAGTTTTCCGCTATGGTAGTGCCAAAAATGGTGGCGAAAAAATTCAGGTTTTCCTCTACCGTTAAATCTTGATACAGCGAAAAACGTCCCGGCATATAGCCTACACTTTTTCTAATGGATTTGTAATCGTTTAACACATCAAAACCTGCCACGGTGGCTTGACCTTTATCGGCAATCATCAAGGTGGTCAATATGCGGAACAAGGTGGTTTTTCCGGCACCATCGGGACCGATTAAGCCATAAAGTTCGCCAGATTTTACATCCAATGAAATATTGGACAAAGCCGTTAGCTTACCGTAAGATTTTGATATGTTTTTTACAAGGATTCCCATTTATTTTATCAATAAAAAATGACTTTTTTTAAGCGCATCAACTTGGTGTTTTACATTGGCTTCAATAAAGACATAATCGCCTGCTTGTAAAGTTTCTTTAGTGCCTTTTTCATCAGAATATACGGCTTTACCGCTCACGCAAACAAAGAATGCCGGTACTTTAGAAATGTGCTCTTCAAGGCTTTTGTTTTTTTCAATTTGAAGCGAAATTACTTTCGCATCAGTAGGCTTAAACAAGAGTTGGGTTTGTACTGCTTTTTCTTCGGTGTGCAGGGTTTTTAAGTTCATTGTATTACTGTTTTTTACGGTGCCACAACTCCAAAGGGTGGCGAATGTTAATGTTACTAATGTTAGTTTTTTCATCTGTTACTATTTATTTGATTTTTAAGGTCAGATGGAACATCCAATTTTTCATTTTCGTTCTGTGATTAAGAATTATTATTGGATGTTTCATTTGTCTATATATTTAGTTTTTGTTCATTTTTCCTTTTCCCATTCCTTTTCCATTGCTGTGCTGTTCTTGCATATGTTCTTCCATCCAAATAGGTTCTTCTACATCGTTGTCATAAATGTAGGTGGCAATTTTTTCTAAATCTTCGGTAGGTACATCCATTTTGGGCATTACCTTAAATCGGTTTACCGCACCTTTCATAAGTGCTTTTTCTTCTTCGGGATTTTGCACCCAATGCACCATTGCGTTAACAAAATCGGTTTTGTTGTCATATACATTGGTGTAGCGCATTTTTACCGCTTTAAATGGTGGCGCTATAATGTCGTCGTGCGATGCCGCTTTTGGATTGTGGCACACGTAGCAGTTGTTTTTCATCAAGGTGTAAGCCTCGTTTGGCTGTGTTTTTAGGTCGGCTGTTTCTTGAGTATTCACCGCTAAATAAGCGGTTTCGGTGTTTTGTTTGCAGCTTGCAAATAGTGCAAGAAATGCCATTAAAAAAAATTGAGATTTCATAATAATTAAAAGTGTTTTAGGGTTATTCTTGATTTTGTAGCCACATTTCGGCCGGCATTCCTATTTTTAAGCTGCCATCGTTTTTTACTTGTACTTTTAAGGCATAGACAAGGGCAACGCGTTCTTCTTTGGTTTGAATGATTTTTGGCGTGAATTCCGCTTCCGAAGCTATCCAGCTAACAATACCATCATAGGATTTCATTCCCTCTTGGTCATCGATTTTTACGGTTACGGTTTGGCCAATAGCAACAGATGCCAATTGGGTTTCGCTCACATACACCCGCAAATCCATTGTAGATAAATCGGCAATTTTATAGAGCGGTTTGCCAAAACTTACAATTTCGTTGGGCTCGGCATATTTGGTCAACACCGTTCCGTTTACAGGGTTAACGATGTTGCTTTTTTGAATTTGGTCGTCTAGTTGCTGCAGTTGTACATCGATACTTTTTAACTCGTTCACCACTGGTGCATTTTGAATTTCAATACTGCGGATGCTGTTTTTTAAAACGGCAATTTCGCCATCCACATCATCCAATTGTTTTTGTGTTCCGGCATTGTCTTTAATGAGGTTTTCTATTCTTGTTTTGTTGGTGTTGGCTGTTTTTAATTTGGCTTGCAACACATTAATCTGCGACAAGACACCTTTAGATTTTGAGGCAATGACCTCTTTTTGTACCAATAATTGCGCTTTTTTTAAGTGAAGCGGAATGGTATCTATAGTACCTATTTGTTGGTGTTGTTTAATTACGGCACCTTCGTCGATGTTAAAGGCGATGAGTTTTCCGGTGTTTTCCGCAGAAATGGTTATTTCGGTCGCTTCAAAATTTCCGTAGCCGTCAGCTTTATCGCCATCGTTGTTACAGGCGGTAAATACAGAAATAACCGTGAGCGTCAAGAGTATTTTTTTTAGGTGTTTCATCTTTTTTCTAATTTAAATCCCCTTTTAAGGTGTTGTAATTGGCTTTTGCCAGCTCCAGTTGGGTTTTATGTTGGTTAAATAAATTTTCGGCTTCGAAAAGCTTGGTAAGTTCAATAATGTATTGCGATGTGGTAATGACACCGTTTTTTAATTGCGCATCAAAGGTGCGGACGACTTCTTGCTGAAGGGACATAAGCTGTTGGTCGATGGCAATGGTGCTTTGAAGGGTTTCCATTTCCTTTTGTTGTTCGTTTAAGGCGGTGTTGGTGTTCAGTCTAAAAACCTCTTCTTGATTGTTGATGAGTTCTTTTGAAAAATCGAGTGCTTGCCGTTGTTTTTTATTGCCGTTCCAGTCAAACACATTCCAGTTGAGCTTTAGCCCAACAATGTAATAGGCAGAAAAATCGTTTTCTAAAAAGTTGAGCCCCGGATTGCCCAAACCGCCGGTTGCAAAGGCGTTTACTGCAGGTGCTGTGGTTTTGGACAAAAGGTTTTGTTGTTGTTCAATTTCTTGTTTTTGTAAGTTGAACAAGGATAATTCAGGTCGGTTTAAATCGTTTGTATCCACCACAGAAAGCAAGGGTTTTTGAAATTGGGTTGCTACGGAAAGCGGAATGCCGATTAGGGTGGATAAGGAAGCTATTACTTTAGATTTAGTATTGGCTGCTTCTTGATATTGCTGTGCAATTTTTAATAATTCGGCTTCAATAACCTTATCTGAAGTGGGCAGGAGCACCCCATTTTTTACACCCGATTTTACCTCATTCAGCGTGCTGTTCAATTGTTCTTTTCTGGCGTTTAACAAGAGTAGTTGGTCTTCAATTAAAAGAATAGAGAAATAGAGTTGGTTGACCCGTTGTTTCAATTGGTACAAATTGACCTCGACTTCTTGTTGTTTTCTTTGGGTACTGCTATTTTGCAACTCTTGGCTCGCCTTAATTCTTCCGCCATTGTATAGCAACTGATTGGCAGTAAGCGTTGCGCGATATTGCTCGTTGTTCAAGGAATTGATGTCCACATTGGGGATAGGCACTTCGGTAACCTCACTTTGATAGGTCGCTTGCGCATCGAGGTTGAACTGAGGCAATGTTTTTGAGGTGATTGCCGAAAGTTCGGCAGTGTTTTGTTGTTCTAAAATTGCGCCTTGCTTTGCCAGCGGATAATTGGCTTTTAAACCCTCGTAACAGACATCTAAACTGATGCTGTTTTGGGTATGACCAACAATTGTTGAAAAGAGGAATACTATCAATAAAAATCTCATTTGCTTATTTTTTTATAGCATTGATAATAAAATCTGAAACTGCCGTTTTTCGGTCTTCCAACATCGCTTTGTAAGCTTTGTCATCTACATTGGTAAAAGCCTTGATTAATGGTGAAGCCACAAACGGAAAGACGTTTAAGGACAAAATATTGATAAACAACTGCTCTGCATTCACCGAAACAATAGTTCCTTTTTCAACTTCCTCTTCCACTTGTGTTTTAAATTTTGAAATGTTGGGAAATGCCACATTATTTTTAAGACTTTCAATAAACTTTGGGTTTCTGTTGAGCTCTTGAATGATGAAGTTGGGCAAATACGGATGCTTCATCATAAAGCTGATATAATTGTGGGTAAAGCTTCTTATTTTATCTTCTAAAGCAGAATCGTCATTCAATATAGCATTGAGTTGAGGTGCCAATAAGGCAAAGGCTTTTTTAAACACCGCTTCAAACAAAAGCTGCTTGCTTCTGTAGTAATAATGCAACATCGCTTTGTTGATGTTCGCTTTATCTGCAATTTCCTGCATTCGTGCGCCATCCATTCCTTTGGCTTGAAACACCTGTTGTGCCGCTTCTAGAATTTGCTCTTCGGTTTGATTGTCTTTGTGTTTTGTCATAAAATTTACTAACTATAAGGTTTAACCATTTGGTTAACAAAAGTACAAAAAAATATGTAACGTGCAATACTTTAATTCTATTTATGAAACTATTAACTCATTTTTCTAGTGATAAACTTCATCATAATTAGACCAACAACACCTCCTAGAATGGATAGGATACAATTTCCAATAAATAGTGCGCTATGAAATGTACCATTGTCTATAATAGACCAAGGATCAAAACCTAATCTTCCTAAGGTTTTGATAAATAAAATACTACCAAATACGCCAATTAAGGTGTTTCCTGTAAAGCCAAAAGAATATTTTTTCTTGAAATGACCAAAAATAGTTGCGGCAATAATTCCAACGAAAATACTAATTAAAGATAGTAGTGTGCCTGTCATTGTTTTGGGTTTGAGTTAATGTTCGCCATAACCCACATCGTCCATTTTTCCTTTAAAAACTCGATATTGCACAAACATATACACGCCTACTAAAACGGCTGCAATTGCAAACCAATAAACTCCAACGGTAAGTCCGTAATCCTCTGCAGCAACGTTATAAAGTGTCAAGGACGGATTTACAGCATTTGTTGACGGCAATACATTTGGAAATATCGATACTACTGTTGAGGCTAAGCCACCTATTAAAAACAAGGTAGAAAACAAAAAACCCATTCCGTGTTTTCTAAATGATTTCACCTTAAACAAGCCAAAAATACCGGCAAATGTGAGTAATGGAAATATCCAAAGCCAAGGTGTTTCAATAAAGTTATGAAAGGGTTTTGGCTCAATGATGTGCCAAATTAAAAGCGAAGCTATAACTAGCGCAAGCAATACAAAGTTAAGCCTGAAAACTACTTTTTTTAATTGCTCATTAAGATCAGAATTGGTTTTAAATATAATCCAGTTGGCTCCGTGAATAGCCAGTGCCACTACACCAATAATACCGAGCAACAAGGTAAACCAATCAATTATACCCAAATGCTCAGTTTGCGGACTAAAAGTGGGATTCCAAAGCGGTAAAAAGAAAAAGTGCGGTTCTTGGGTAGAAACACCATCTGTAACCATTCCTAGATTAACACCTCTTACGATGTTTCCTAAAGCAATTCCAAAAAATAAAGCCAACAATAAACTGGCAATCCCAAAAGCTTTATCCCAAATAGTTTCCCAAATTTTATTATGGATTTGCCCTCGTAATTCTAAACCAATGGCTCTAAAAATCAATAGCCATAAAATCATAATTAATGGCAGGTAAAACCCACTAAAGGAAGATGCATATAAGGTTGGAAATGCAAAAAACAAAACACCACCTACGGCAATGAGCCAAACCTCATTGGCATCCCAAAAGGGACCAATGGCATTGGTAATGGCTTTTTTGTCTTTCTCGGTTTTAGCAAAAAAGAGATGAATAATTCCTGCTCCAAAATCGTAGCCATCTAAAACGACATATATGGTTAACATTGCCACTATAACGATATACCAAAATAATTCCATAATTAATTGATTTTTGTAGTTTCAGGTCCTTTGTTGATTATTTTTCCGGCAAGCATCAGGAATAAAAGCCCTAATAGAAGATAAAGCCCAATAAAACCAAGTAAGGTAAATAAGGTGTTGCCCGATGATACCGTTGGCGAAATACCATCGGCAGTTTTTAATAAATTATAGACCAACCAAGGTTGTCTGCCCAATTCTGCGGTGTACCAACCCGTTGTGTTTGCTATATATGGGAATGGTAGCATAAACATTAACGTCCATAAAACCCATTTGGTTTTATACAGTTTTTTTCGGAATAATTGAACACTAGCAATAAGCATAAGTCCTATAAAAATAGTCCCTAAACCTACCATAATATGGTAAGCATAATACACGCCGGGAATATTTGTTGGGTAAACGCTTTCGTCAAACTCATTTAGGCCTTTTATTTCTGCATCCCATTTTTGGTACGTTAAAAAACTCAATATGTTTGGCACAGCTATTTTATTATCCAATTTTTTGTTTTCAACGTCTGGTTGTCCAAATAAAATAATTTCGGCACCACCTTCTTCGGTTTCAAAAATACCTTCCATTGCTGCAAAGGTTACTGGTTGGTGTTCTGCTACATTTTTTGCCATCCAATCTCCTGTTGGAAAAGCCAATAACACGCTTGAAATTAAACCAAAAATAACGCCTGTTTTTACAAATAGTTTTCCAAAATCGCTATGTTTATTATTCAAAAGATAAAAAGCACCAACAGCTGCAACTACAAATGACGAGGTTACTACAGAACCCATTTGGTTGTGCAAAAATGCCGGCAATAACCAAGGATTGGAAAACAAAGCTCCAAAATTATTGAGTACAAATTTTCCGTTTTCCAAAATTTCATATCCTACAGGATATTGCATCCACGAGTGCGTTGCAATAATGAGATAGCCACTGGCCCAAGAGCCTAAAAAGACAAGAAACCCTGTTAAAAAATGTAATTTTTGTCCCAATAGTTTTTCGCCGAACAAAAAGAGACCTAAAAATGAGGATTCTAAAAAGAAGGAGAACATCCCTTCCATTGCCAGAGTTTGACCAATGACACCACCTGTAAGTTCAGAAAATTTTGCCCAATTGGTGCCAAATTGAAATTCCATAGGAATGCCTGTTACGACGCCCATTGCAAAATTAAGCGCAAAAATTTTCATCCAAAATTTTGCAGCATCGTTGTATTTATCAATTTTTGTCCTGAGGAATTTCCATTTAAAAAAGACAATCATTAAAGACAATCCCATCGTTAATTGTGGAAATAAGTAGTGAAATGTGATCGTAAATGCAAACTGCATTCGATCGTAAAAAAGCATATCTTCCATCTGCTACTAAATTAGGTCAAGGGTTAAATTTTTAATGATTACTTCTTGTTTATTAGTTTCTCAAACTCAATGCTCCAAATACCTCTTACTTCATTTTCAGAATAACCCGTTGCCAAATCATTGGGATACAGTTGCAGTATTTTAGCCCTCACTTCGTGTTTTATGGTTTTAGTAGTGCCGTGGCATTGCAGACACATACTATTGGTGGTGATGGGATAATAAAATTGGACTTTACTTCCTTTATCTACAACAACAGGTGTTGGATCTACATTGGCAGCAATTTGTTCTTTGTAAAATGCGATTTGTTTTAATTCATCAGTATTTGCCTTGTTGTTTGGGTTTCTGTATTTGTCAGAAACTCTTTTGATATGGGCGTTGTGCACCGTTGCCATACTATCGGTTAAGGGCATTGCTTGTACGTTACAAAATTCAAGCGCATTAAGCGTTCCTTTATTTTGAATAGCACCCATTAAATTTTTGCCTAAAAGTTGTTTTGTGGCTAAGGCATAGTCTAAACCAATTTCTTCATAGGTTTTGGGCTGTTCTATGTCTGTTAGATTTTTTCCGGATTGATTAAATGCACCGAAACCTTGCTGTTCCCAATGAGCTTTGAACCATTCGGGTTCTTCAATTTGGTAGTCGTACATATATTCGGCAATTTGTTCTAAAACACCGTCGGGAAATTGCTGTTTGGGCATTAGGCCAAAGCGTTTTACGGCACCTTTCAGTTTTGCCGATTCGAGCATTGGGTTTTCTGTAAAAGCTACCAATTGCGATATAAATTCTTCTTTAGAGGTATTTTCTTGAAGATAATGTGCTTTAATGGCAACCATCGGCGGCGCAATTCTACCTGTATTTTCTTTGGCAGTAGGACTATGACAAAGATAACAATGGGTTTCCATTAATTTTTTATCGGGATGAACCAATGTTGAAACTACCGACGTATTATCGATAGTTTCCACATTTTTTTGTTCAACTTTTGTGTTGTTATTACAACTTAGCAGCGTGATAATGGCTAAGCTTACCAATGCTATGTATTTCATTTTCTTCTATAAATCTTAGTTATTATAAGCAGAAAGCATCCACACCAATTTTTCTTGTTGCGAAATATAATCGCTCATTAGTGCTACGGTGCCTTCGTCATTAGCAGTACTTGCTATATCAAGAATGCTTCTTTCTTTTTGTAACAAAATAGCTAGTCCATCGAGAATGTGTGCAATAGCCGTTGAGCCGTCATTAACATTTTCTACAGCTTTAACTTGCGAATGCGCAATATATTCTGAAAACGAATGCAAAGGTGTCTTGCCAAGTGTAAGCACTCTTTCTGCCACTTCATCTATTTTTAAAAGGGCATCATTATAGAGCTCTTCAAACTTTAGATGCAGTTCAAAAAAGTGTTTCCCTTTAATATTCCAGTGAAACCCTCTTAGGTTCATATAAACTATTTGGTAATTAGCCAGTAAATCGTTGAGCTCTGCGGCTATGTTTTGCGATGCCTCTACCGGCAATCCTATGTTTGATAGTGATTTCATTTTTATTGTTTTTTAACTGTTAAACTTCAATGAAGTTGATTTTAATAAAAAAAAGATGTTTAATTATTGATTGTTTTTGATAAAGATTTTTAAATCTAAAAGTTGCACTGCTCGTTATTGCCGGCAACGATTTCGTCATATTCTTGCTGACTTAAAAATTGAGGAACATATTCACTTCCTAAGTTGACTAATGCAGAAGTGAAACTTCTAAGATGGTTTCTGGAGCCACACTGCAAGTTTCTGAAAACAGCTATTATTGTTGGGTTATCTATCTCATTTATCCAATCCTCCAAATCAACAATATCTAAATCTTCTATAGTTGCACCCACTTGTAAGGCCTGAATTTGGCTTTGAGTACCTACAGTAATAAATTGATCATAAAAACCTTGTAAATCTGAGTTCGCAAACTCTCCGTAGGGCAAAACGTTGTAAGAAACAGCATTTTGCTCAAGCAAACTGATTACAGCATCCATATGAGATTGCTCACTTAATTTAATATTTGCAAATTGAGCCAAAGCCCATTGATTGTCTAGAAATTCGTAAGTATCTCTTGCTAATTTTTCCTCCTCAAGCATAAAAAGCAAGGCTTCGGTTTCTGTTTGGGTCAGGTTGTTAGTTGTCACTATGCTATCGTCCGAATCAGAGCAAGATGTTAAAAAAGAGACGATTATAAAGTAAGAGAACAAAAGAAGTGAATATGATTTAAGCGTTTTCATTGTTTTAGTATTTATGATTATCTCACGCTTTTAGGATGCGTGACAAAACTTCTTCCTTACTAATTTTTTTAGTACAGAAAAACCAATCCTTACAGTCTAAATCGTCTGTTGAAGTCATTCGATCTTCAGCAACGCCACACGATCCTGCTGGAGATACAATCACGTCGTCTCCAGGATTCCAATCGGCTGGAGTTGCCACATTAAAGGCGTCTGAGGTTTGCATTGCGATAAGCGCTCTGTATAATTCGTCAAAATTTCTACCCAAACTTAAAGGATAATAGATTATAGCTCTAACAATGCCTTCTCCATCTACAAAAAACACGGCTCTAACGGCTTGTGTTTTGCTTTCACCCGGTTGAATCATTCCGTATTTTTTGGCAACCTCCATAGAGATGTCTTCAATTAAAGGAAACTTAACTTCAATGTTTTTCATTCCGTTAAATTCAATTTTATCTTTAATGGTTCTTAACCAAGCAATGTGGCTGTAAATACCATCTATTGACAAACCAATAAGGCTACAGTTGGCTTTTTCAAATTTTTCTTCTAAATGTGCAAACGTCATAAACTCTGAGGTACAAACAGGTGTAAAATCTGCCGGATGGCTAAAGAGTATGCTCCACTTTCCTTTATAATCTGAAGGATAATTAATGTCTCCTTGTGTTGTTACTGCTTTAAATTCGGGGGCTTTATCTCCAATTCTTGGCATCGTGTGTAATTGTTGTTGTTCTGTTGTTGTTTCCATTTTGTGTTTTGTTACGGATTAATAATTTGTTTCAGCAAATGTATGGTATGCTTTCTACGCCAAGAGTAACTTTTGTTACCTATAAATTAAACTCTTAGGGTTAAGTAAAAGATTGTAAAACAGCTAAATGACCTGCCTAATAAAGCAAATAAAAGGCTTCCTTGGATTACCAGGTCAATAGGATGTAGAGATTTAAAAGAAAGTCATAAAGTTATCCCGCTTTCACCCCATTTTTATCAAATATATCATCTTTGTGGCATTTCATAAAGTGATCGCAATAGAGGCAAATGTTTTTCAGTTCTTCGTTTTTAGTTTTTGCTTCGGTTTCTGAAACGCCTAAATGCAAGCCCATTTTTAAAGGTTCACCTTCATTGAGCATTTTGAAAACAGTATTTTGAGAAGCGCGCTGCAATACCTCGGCGACCTTTTGTTTGCGTGCATCGCCCATCGGAAAATGCGTACCCGGACAACAAGGATTGATGCGCCACAGCTGTATACTTATTTCCTGCGGAATGTCGTCATAGCCACCTAAAAAGTTGCGTGCGCCACTTAAAATGGTGCAAAAATTATGGTTGGGGTCTTTGTGCCAAATATCGTTTTTCAGGGCTTTACCTCGCGCCCAATTGCCGCCAATCCACATTTCTTCGTTGGCGCCCCAATAGCCCCAACTCAAGTTTTTATTGGTTAGGTAATTACTGTCTACCAAAGGGTCTTTGTCGTCGCCGTTTACGCCGCAACTTTCAAACAAATCGGCCAATTGCATCAAGCGGTTGCCGGCGTGTTTGTGGTAGCGGTCTATACTGGCAATGTCAAATCGGGTAACGCCTTTTTCTATGAGTTTTTCAAGGCGTTCTTTGTTGAGCAAATCGCCATTGGTTTGCAACATGATTTGGGTGTTGCCTTGGTATTTTTCTTGAACTTTATCTAAAATGGCGTAGAGCAATTTTTTATCCGCCAATGGTTCGCCGCCGCTTAAAATGAGGCGATCTACTTTTTCGGGTAAATTATCGATAATCGCCATACAATCTTCTTTGGAGATGCGCGCACCAAACGGACTGCTATCGTTGTAACAGTGGTCGCAATCGTCGTTGCAAAGTTGGGTAAACACCCAATAAATGGACTGTATGTGGTTGAAATTTTGATTCATGTTTTCTTTTTCTTTTTTTTAGACCTTTAGACCCGAAAGGTTTTGAAAACCTTTCGGGTCTTTAATTAAAATCGTCTTTAAAATTATCTCCTTCAAACTTTCTGTTTCTATGACAATATAGAAAATTTTCTAAATCGTCAAATAGTTCAATTGCCTGTATTTTATTTAAGAAGGTTTCTCCATTGGTTTTATAAATCGGAAAAGATGAAAATTTATAGTCTTCAAAATTATCGACAAAACCGTGAATTTGTGGATTTAAATGAACGTAAATAATTGAATTCCTCAAATAATCTTCTTCATCAATTTTCTTGCGTTGAAATTGTTTTTGAAATAAACTTCCAGTTCTGTCAAAGGCTTTATTTATTGCTTTGGTATAAGCATTAAAAAAGTTGGACAACTTTTGAGATGCCGTCCCCGATTCACAATTTAACTGAAGAATTAAATGAAAATGATTAGGCAATAAGACATAAGCTAAAATATTAAAATAAGGAAAGAGGTGCTTCTGCATCAACTTCAGGAAATACATATAATTATCCACGTTCTTAAAAAGATTCTCCTTATTATTACCACGGTTATAGATGTGGTAGAAATGGCCTTCTTCCAGTTTTTCGTAATACATCTTTTTATTTTTTTTGACCCGAAAGTCCCGATTTACCGGGGTTCAAAACCTTTCAGGCCTGGCAGTTAATTTATTCCTTTCCAAAAGGCTATTTCGTTTTGAACGCCTGATGTTTCATCGTTGTAAAATGCTTGTTTGTTTTGGTATTGTTGCCAGTTTCCTTTTTCAATTTTACCGATAGTATTTCCCATAATAATGGCTTCTTTGATGTCGTGGGTTACAAAAAGTGCTGAAATATTTAGTTTAGCTACCAAATCTTTAAAAAGAACCTGCATTTTAGTTCGGGTATGGCTGTCGAGCGCACCAAACGGTTCGTCTAACAATAAAATTTTGGGTTCGACTACCATTGCCCTACCAAACGAAACACGTTGTTTTTGTCCGCCCGATAGTTGATGAGGCATTTTGTTTTGATGTTTTTCTAGCTCTAAAAAGTGTAGCATTTTTTCGACCTTGGTTTTGATGTCGTTGTTGGGTTGTTTTTTGAGTCGTAATCCAAAGGCTATGTTTTCAAAAACATTTAAATGTGGAAACAAAAGGGCTTCTTGGTAGAGATACACGATGTTTCTTTTTTGCGCGGGTTGTTCGCTTATTTCGGTTTGGTCTAAAAACAGCTCGCCTGAGGTTTGTTGTTCTAAGCCGGCAATAATTTTAAGTAAGGTGGTTTTTCCACTTCCTGAGGTGCCAATAACGCTCAATACTTCGTTGTGGTTTAATTGCAAATTCACATAGGTCAAAATGCTTTCGTTGCCAAAAGATTTTGAAAGGTTTTTTATGTGAAGTAGTGGTTGCATTTTTTTTATTCTAAATTACTGTTTTTAATTCCTATTCACCAAAAGTCATACAATTTGGTGAACGTATTCACCAAAAACACTGCTTTTTGGTGAATAGAAAAATAGTATCATCGGTTTATAAATATATACCGCTTGTTGATGTATAGCAAAATCATTGGCGGAACAACAAGTAAACAGCACGCCAAAGCTGCATAAAATATATTGGCTTCGTTTATAAAATTAAACACGCTTACGGTTAAGGTTTTAATTTTTCCGGTGCCTATTAAATTGGTCAATCCGTATTCAAACCACGAAATGAGAAACACTTGAAAAAAGCATAGTATCATCGCGTTTTTTGAAAGTGGTAATAAAACTTTTTTTAAAGTTTGCCATTTGTTTGCGCCTAAAGTGTAACTCAAAGCTTCCAACTCGTTGATTTGTTTGTTCCAAAAATTGGTGTAAATAAGCACTCCAAAAGGAAATGCAATGAGAAATTGTGCTAAGGCAACACCCAAAAAGGTGCCGGACAAATGGGTTAATATAAAGTAATACTGAAAAATCACAGCCATAATTACGGGCGACAGCAAATAAGGAATGTAGGTTAAAAACAAATAGGTTGATTTACGTTTGCTATAAGCAATTTCTTTAGAAATAAAAAAGGCTAAAACCGTTACCGTAACAGCTACCAAAAGCGAAATTCCCACCGAAAGAAAAAAGGTTTGAAAAAGTTGCGCATTGCTTTTTTGAAGAAATTCCCAATTGGCAAAGGATAATTGCTGCGGCCAGATTGCCGGAAATTGCCAACTGCGGCTCAAGGATAGCAACAGCAAAAACACCAACGGAAACCCTATGGAACTTATAAACACATATTGCAATATTTTTTTAAACATTACTGGTTTTGATGATTAAAAAGTCGATTGTTATTAAGGTACAACACCAACAAAATTATTAAAATGAACAGCACATAAAGCAAACTCATAGCATAGCCTTGCGGCATATCATACAGGTTAAAACGTTGTATTTTTTGAAGCACAGCCACCGAAATCATTTGCGGATTTTGGCGTCCTAAAAGCAGCGGCACTTCATAACTTCCCATCACAAAAATGATGAAGAGGTAAATGGTAGTCGCACTTCGTTTTAATAAAATAGGAATGATTACTTTTCTAAAAATCTGGCGGTTGGTGGCGCCAAAGGTTTTGGAAAGGTTTACAAACGCGTGAATTTTTTCACTTTGGTATAAATTGGCAAACAAAATAATAAAAAAAGGTGTTACCAAAAGAACCGATGTAAAAATGATGCCAATTCCATAACTATCTTTAATGAGTAGCGGAAAACTGTTAATGTCTTGGGTGAATCCTAAGTTAAAACTCATTCGCGAAAGCAAACCCGATTTCGACAACAAATGAAATCCAAAAAAAGCCATCACCGTGGCCGGAAAACAAAGCGGCAAATAAATAGCGTTGGAGAGAAATCCTTTTTGCAATTGTTTTTGCCAACCCAGCGCGATGGTTAAAGCAATGCTCAAACTCATACCCACACTTACTAAAGCAATGTATAAACTATACCCAATACTGGACCAAAAGGGTTTGTTAAACAAAACCACTTGCCAGGCATCTCCATTAAAACCCTGTTTTAAAACGCCAATAATTCCCAAACTAAACAGCAACGCATATACCAGACCTGATGCTACGGGCAAGACCACTAAGGCGAGGAAAAGTCCTTTAAAGAATTTGTTGTCTTTCATTTATTGATGCAAACCTCACAGGTTTTGAAAACCTGTGAGGTTTTGTTTTATTTATTTATTATTTCCTTCCTAAAATCTTCGGCTAAGCGAATCATATATTCCGGAGCGAGCTCCATCAATGCTTTGTGTTGAATGTCTTTACGGTTGGGTGCATATTTTCGTTGCGGAATGTTTTCGAAGACATTTTTTTGGGTTTCAGAAAGTTTATTCAAACTTAAAACCGTGCCGTCTCCCCAAACATCGGGATTCATTTTTTTTAATTGCGCTTCGGGCGAAACCATTGTGTTTGCAACCACCATTGCAGCGGCTTTATCACTTGAATTTTTGGTAATGCCAATATAATGCGAATTTTGAATGCTGCCAAAATCCGGCACATAGGCTCTTGCGGTTTCCGGAAACAAGCCTTCGTTTATTTTGTTATCAACTTCGGCATCGTTATTACTCATTGTAAACCACAATTCACCACCGGCAAACAGCTGATGCATTTGGGCCACATTTTCAGGAAAAACCTTGCCGTTGTTCCACAAATAAGGTTTTATTTTTTTTATATAGTTCCAAAGTTCGGTGCTGTATTGGTTGTATTTTTCTTCATTAAAGGCACCCGAAAGTGCATCGTTTCCGCCTGCGATATCAATTAAAAGTGCTTTTAAAAAAGTAAGCCCTGTAAAATGGTTGTCAAAGGTAAACGTGCCGGGATGTTTTTTTACAAAATCTTCCAATTCGGCTCGTGTTAATGGCGGATTTTCAATTTTATTTTGATCATAAATTAAGGTCATTTGCACATTGCCCCAAGGCAGTTCAAAACCTTCAATGGGTTGCTGAAAATCGATACCGATAAAAGGATTTTCAAAATCAATGTATGTCGAATTCGGAATCTTATCTGTCCACGGGCCAAAAAGCCCATCTATTTGTTTTATTTGGTAAAATGTTTCGCCATTGATCCAAACCAAATCGATGTCGCTTTGGGTTTTATTTGCCATTTTTTCAGTCATTAAAACTTGAACAATGGCAGCACCTTGACCGCTTGTTATTTCTAAATTGATGTTGTGTTCCTTTTTAACCTTTGGCACGATAAATTCCTGCATATAGGCATTGATTTTAGCATCGCCTGTCCACATCATCATCGTGACGGTTTTGCCGTTGGCTTGTTGCGCTATTTCCTCCCAGGACAGCTTCTCAAAATCTTTACCGGAAATTGTCGGATGCTCATTCTTACAAGCGAAGAGGAGTAATCCGAAAGTTAGGGTTAGAAAAACGGATTTTATTTTCATCTTTTAATATAATAATATGTTAAACCTAAACCCGAAAGGTATCTTTTTTAAACCTCACAGGTTTTTGAAACCTGTGAGGTTTAATTTTTAACTCCTAAAACAAATACCGTAAGCCAAACTGAAACTGTCTGGGGGGGCCGGCATTTTTTTGTACAATCCTTCCGGACGAACGCGGTTCGGTCTGAATCTGGTTGCTCTGCGTGGCGTTGTTACTGAACCCGCTCAGGTTTTGCGCATTGAACACATTAAAAACATTGGCGCTAAATTCCAATTTGTTGCTCAAAAAATTCAGGTTGTACAAAACCGACACATCAAAGGTATTGGACCACGGCAAACGGTCGTTGTTTCTATTTTCACCCGGATAGCGGTCGCTGTTGCCCACAAAAGCATCGCCAAAAGACGAACCGTCGCCATTCAAATCGGCCGTGCCAAACTCAGCAGCATCCGGTGTGCGGTTGATGGGCTGCCCGCTTTGGATAAGCCCCGCCAAGGTCAAGGTCAAATTGTCAACCGGATAATAATTGAAAATCGCGTTGATGATATGTGTGCGGTCGTTGATGGACGGACCCCATTCGTTGCCAAAATTATTCCCGTCGGATGCCCTGAAATTGATATCTTCTGTGTTGTTTTCCAAACTCGACAGCGTGTAGTTGATGCGGTAACCGTAATCATCCTCGCCGCGGTCTTTCTGAAGGTTCAGACTCATCGCATAATAGCGTGAAGAGCCTTCGGTTTCGGTCATCACCACGTTTCTTGCCACACCGGTAACCGTTTGCCCGTTGATGGTCGCGCTGTTGTTGACAATCGGTATCGGGCGGGTTTGGTCGGCTTCTGCCACGGTGCGGATTTGAACATTGTTTGGGTCAACCGGAAATGGTGCGGGCGCATTCAGGTTGCGCAACCGGAACATTTTGAACGATTGGTTGTGCACCAAGTCCACAAAAAACAACTTGTTTTTGTCCACTTGCAATTGATAGCCCAAAGCAAACTGATGGGTGTAAGGGTTTTTGTAGCCGTTCGGGTTTAAGATGCGCCTTTCGTTGCTGAAAACGGTCTCGCGTTGCGCCTGCAAACTCTCGGTGGAAGGTGCGTTCAGGAAGTCAACATTTTGGAGGCTCGCCGATAAGTTTCCGTTGAAGGTGATTTTGTCCAAATCGGTGCCGGCAGGCAAAATTCCTAAATCGATAAACTCCTGCAACTGCAATCTGTAATCTGCCGTGTTGGTGTTTTGCTGCAAGGCATCGCTGTAGATCGCGTAGTTGATTTTATCGTAAAAAATACCGTACCCGCCGCGAATCGTACTTCGGTTGTCGAGTTTATAATTAAAATTAAACCGGGGCGAAATGTTGTTGTAATCGCCGTCGTCGCTGCCACCTTTCGACAAATTGTCGTAGTCGTAACGAAGCCCGAAAGTCAGGTTGAGCCGTTCGTTGAAAGCGTATTCATCTTCCACATAAAACGAGACAATATTTTGGGTTTTGCCAAAAGAAGCTTCGCGCAATTCCACATCAAAATTGATGACTTCTACATCCGATGGCAAATCGTCAAAATTCAAATTGCTGCCCAAACCGCTTGCCGCCAACTGATCCATTTGTGTTGGGTTGAGCTTGACGCGCCAGTTTCCGTTCACGTTGCCGCCACCCAACAGGCTATGGTCGCCGCTGATAAAGCCAAAACCGGTTTTGAAGGTGTGCTTTTTGGTATAAAACTTGAATTTTTGTTGAAATTGATAGGTGTTTTCCGTGGCATCAAACACAAAACCCGGATGTCCCAACACGGCGATGGTTTCTTCACTCGGGTTCAAAACAGTGACTTGCGGGTCATTTGGATTTTCAGGCCTTCCGAAGTTCCACCGAAAACGGGAATATTGCAAGTTGGTTTGCGAACTGAACCAATCGCCTGTATAATCATTTTTTAGGGCAATATTGATCGAATTCCGGTCTTGAAAATTGCCGGCAGACGGAAATTGCGTACCGCCTTCGAGCCCGCCACCTTGCCGTTCGATGGTCACATCGCCCACATTGGCCCGCAAGGACGATCGCAACCGGCTTGACCATTGGTGGTCAATTTTTGCCGAATAATAGGTGAAAGTGTTTTCACCCCTCACGGATTCGTTCACACCCAAATCGGGCGAGGTCAGTAAATTGTCTTTTTTGTCGATGGTGTGTTCCACATTCAAAAAGAAGAATGTTTTGTCTTTGACAATAGGCCCGCCGATGGCAAAACCTTGTTGATAGCGTTGAAAGCCGTCTTTCACCTGATTACCCGAGAGGTCGCGTTGTGCGAACTTGCTTTTCCCGTCGATGTCCGGACCGGGGCGGGTGACAAAAAACACTTCGCCGGTCAGCTCGTTGCTCCCCGATTTGGTGGTGATGTTGATTACGCCGTTATTGGTGAGCCCGAATTCGGCGGAATAATTGTTGGTCAACACGGTGATGTTGCGCGTAAAACCGACCGGAATGGCAAAACGCTGTCCGCCCAAAAAGCGTTCGTTGTTGTCCATACCGTCAATGAGGTAACTGGTAAACAGAGAATTGGCCCCATTGATGCTCACATTCGGCGCTTCGGAGAAAAAGCCGGTGGCTTGCGACACGTTAGGCAAACGATACAAAACCCGGGTGATGTCCCTGCCTTCTATGGGCAGTTCCTGAATTTCTTTGTTGGTCAATTCGAAGGAAACCTCTGCGTCTTTCCGGTTGATTTGCGCCGAGGTATTTCCCGTCAAAACAATCTCATTCAAAGTAACTTCGGATGCAACCGCCGGGAGCAGGAAAATTTGAATGGTCCGGTCCTGGTTGGATCGCAAATCAAAAATTTCGGATACACTCTCAGCGTATTCACCAAAGGCATCGATATTGACTTGATAGTTGTTGTTTGTCGGCACACTGTAAAAAACCGCTTTTCCGTCAGCATTTGTTTGCTGAAGTGCTTCGAAACCCCGACTGGCGTTGTTGAGCTTGACCGATACATTTCCTACGGGTTGATTGGTTTTGTAGTCAATCACCAAAACGGTCACGTCTTCTTGAGCATAGGCAAAAAAGCCCGATAAAAGTAATATGAGTATAAATAAATTTTTCATTTTCATGCAAATTGGGTTTGTTTGAAAACCATCAAAAAGATGCTTTCCAATCAGTTAAAAATTCAAAGAGAAACTTGCTAAAAAATGAAAACGGGAGAACCTTTGTTAAACGAAATTTGAATATGACAAAGGGTAAGTGTGTGTTTTAAGAAAATAAAATCCGGAAAAACTTCATCAAAATTGATGGATAGTAAAATTTCGCGAAGACTTTTCAATTTTTGTAACCAAAGTATGCCGTGTTTTTTTAAATCTTCCTCCTCATCGAGGTCGGCCAATGGACAAAGTTTTTCAACGGATAAATGCGCGTCATGGGCAAAATCGATCAACTCGGTATAGAGCGATTTTTGTTGCCAGGAAAATTTAAGAAAATCTGTTTTCAAAAAAGATTCTCTGTCAATTCCCATCAAATAAAAACCACCGTCACAACTGGGCCCGAGCACAAATTTGCCATCCTTCAGGGCGTTGTTTGCTTTAAGGATTTGGTTGGCCGTGAGTTCGGGGCTGTCGTTCCCAATGGCGATGACGCGTCCGTAACCTTTTGAGAAAACATCTTGTATGGCATGGCTAAACCGTTCGCCAAAGTTGTTGCCAACTTGTTCTTTTTCAGTATAAATGAGATACGGAAGCCCGGTTTTTTGGACAGTCCGAACGGTGCGTTCGTTTAGCTTTTCGAAAAGAGATTGCTGTAAGCCCTTTTTGCAACCCGATCCCAAAACTTTTCTCGCCGACTCTGTTTCCGCCGAGTTGGCGAAGATGAGAATAGCGGTTTTTAATGGAGATGCAGTTGACATAAATGCTATTTAGCGTTTGGGCTGTCGTTATTTTATTTGAATCCTTACAGCAAAGTTTTAAACATCGTCATAATCGATAGACAAGGTGTCTGAAGTGGGCCTAGCTTGGCAGGTAAGTGTGAGCCCTTCGGCAATTTCGCCGTCGGTGAGGATGGTGTTTTTTACCATGACAGCATTTCCTTCTTTGATGCGGGCGATACAAGTGCTGCACACACCGCCCTGACAAGAAAAAGGCGCATCGATGCCGGCTTCCAAGACCGATTCGAGGACGCTTTTGTTTTGTGGTATTTCTATGTTGAATGTATCGTCATCCAGCAAAATCGTCAATTGGGTCATGCCTTTTGAAGGAGCAGAATCCGGGGTGGAGGCCGCCGAAGTAAAAAGTTCAAAATGGATTTTATCTTGTGTTATCTGTTGTGCTATCAGCGTGTTTCGCACTTCGTCAATCATGGCTTCCGGCCCGCAAAGGTAGTATCCGGCAAAGTCGGTCTCTTTGTATTTATTTTTAACAATCAGGTTGACAATAGACGCTTCAATCCGTCCAAACAAGCTGTCTTTGGTTTGTTTTTGACTAAAAATCCATTGAATAAAAAAGCGTTCCGGATAGTTGGCTTGTATTTTTTGTAGTGTTTCTAAAAACATAGTGTCGTCCGGTGTCTTATTGCCATAAACGAGCACAAAACGGGATGTTTGTGTAGAAGATAAAACCGCTTTTATCATCGATAAAATAGGTGTGATGCCACTGCCCGCAGCAAAAGCTAAGTAAGATTTGCCTTCTTCGGCTACAAGCTTAAAGCGGCCTTCGGGCTCAGCCACGTCAAGCCTTGCACCTACTTGTAACTGGTGGTTTGCATAGGCAGAAAAAGTACCATTCGGCACTTCTTTTACGGCTACTGTGAAAGGTTCATTATCAGGTGCTGAACAAATGGAATAGGCACGTCTGACTTCTTTTCCATCTATTTGCATTTTTAGGGTGATGTACTGACCGGGAACAAAGTTGTATTTATCTGAAAGCGAAGCGGGTATATCGAAGGAAATGGCAACAGCCTTTGACGCCACTTTTACAATGCTTTGAATGGTAAGTGCGTGAAAATCGGACATGGTTTTTCTTTTTTCGGCAAATTTAACCAAATAAAATATGGCTTCCTATTTTTGAAAAACATTCTGTTTGTCTGTGTTTTTATACTTTTGCTGTCTAACTCAAAACCATGGTCAAAACCGTTATTTTCGATATGGATGGTGTCATCATAGACAGTGAGCCACTCCACGAAATCGCTCAGAAGAAGTTTATGCAATCTCTCGGATTTTCCATCACTCCCGATGAAAAACAAGCTTTTATAGGCACTTCATCTAAAAATATGTGGCAAAAACTCAAAGCCCAATACGGCTTGCATCCGTCGGTGGAGGAGCTATCTGAGATGAACCTAGAGGTGTATTTTGAGGTGTTAGACCAAACGGATATTGAGCCTATAGCCGGCGTTGTTCCGCTGCTGCAATCGCTACATCAACAAGAAATCAAACTGATTCTTGCATCATCTTCCGAGCAAAAAAGCATCGACAAAGTATTGCGTTTGTTTGACATCGAACACTTTTTTTCGCACAAAATCAGTGGTGCCGCCTTCACACATTCGAAACCGCATCCGGAAATATTTTTAAATGCGGTAAAAATCAGTGAATCCAAAACCGCAACAACTGTCGTTATAGAAGATTCGACAAACGGATTGAAAGCCGCCAAAGCCGCCGATATTTTTTGTTTTGGGTATGACAATCCCAACTCACCCGGACAGGATATGAAATTGGCTGATCAGGTTTTGACGAGTTTTGAAGTGCCTAACATCACCGAAATCATTTTGAGAAAGTAGTATTTCTTCCTAAAAAAATAGATTAAAAAAGTTTTATATATAAACGAGAACAATCGCGTTATTTGCGGCTTATATTGACCTAAATAAAACATGATAAAAGTTAAAAGATGAAGATTTTTGTTACCGGAATCGGCACAGATGTAGGCAAAACTGTTGTTTCGGCTATTTTAGTGGAAGCCCTGCAAGCCGATTATTGGAAACCAATACAGTCAGGAGATTTGCACTTTGGCGATGCAGAAAAAGTGCAATCGCTGGTTTCTAATACCAAAAGTGTTTTCCACCCAAACGCATACCGGCTCAACCAACCCTTGAGTCCGCATGCGGCAGCCGCTTTGGACAAGGTGCGCATCGATTTAAAAAAAATTGTTTGTCCTAAAACTTCTAACCATTTGGTGATAGAAGGTGCCGGCGGTTTGTTGGTGCCATTGAACGACAAAAACACCATCATTGATTTGATTGCGCCCGATTACAAAATCATTTTGGTATCTAGAAATTATTTGGGCAGCATCAACCACACCCTGATGAGCCTGGAGGTTTTAAAAAACCGTGGCCTCGATGTAGCCGGATTGATTTTTAATGGCCCCGAAACGCCTTCAACCGAAAATATTATTCAGCAAATGGGCGGGGTGCGCATATTGGGGCGTGTAAATCAAGCGCCGGAGATTACCAAAAAAACCGTTCAAACATACGCACCTATTTTTAAAGAAGTGCTTAAAACACTAGTGTAGATATGGCTTTTAACCAAATTGACAAGAACCATTTATGGCATCCCTACACCCAACACAAAACTGCCGGACCGCATCCGTGCATTGTTCGCGGCAAAGGCGCCAAATTGTGGGATACTGAAGGTAAAGAATACATAGACGGAATTGCTTCTTGGTGGGTGAATCCGTACGGGCATGCCAACGAGTTTGTCGCAGCCCGTATCTACGAACAATTGTTGACTTTAGAACATGTGCTTTTTGGCGGATTTACACACAGTCCGGCAATAAAGTTGGCAAAAAAACTGCTGCCTTTGCTACCGTCCAATCAACAAAAAATATTTTTTTCGGACAATGGTTCTACGGCAGTGGAAGTCGCCATCAAAATGGCACTGCAATTCCACCTGAATCAAGGTCGGAAAAAAACCGTAGTGGTTGCGTTTGAAAATGCTTTCCACGGTGATACTTTTGGTGCTATGGCGGCATCCGGCATCGGAATTTTTACAGAAGCTTTCAAAGAAATGTTATTGGAAGTTCGACGCATTCCCATTCCAAAAAAAGGCTTGGAACAAGCTAGCTTGGATGCATTGCAAAAAGCTGTGGAAGACCAAAATGTAGCTGCTTTTATTTTTGAACCATTGGTGCAAGGTGCAGCAGGTATGCAGATGTATGAAGCTAGCGGGTTAGACGCACTGATGCGATTTTGCAAATCTCAAGACATTCTGACCATTGCCGATGAAGTGATGACCGGATTTGGAAAAACCGGGAAAAATTTTGCTTGTGCATACCTCACAGAGCAACCCGATATGATGTGTTTGTCTAAGGCGTTGACGGCGGGAACCATACCGATGTCGCTAACTACTACATCGCAAAAGATATTTGATGCTTTCTACGATGACGATATCAATAAAGCACTTTTTCACGGCCATTCATTTACTGCCAACCCGACCGGTTGCGCCGCCGCTTTGGCCAGTATTGAGTTGCTCACATCGGAAAGCATGCAAAAAAATATCAGCCGTATCAACACACTGCACAAGACTTTTCAGGTCGCCTATCAACCTCATCCGAAGATAAGAGAGATTCGGATATTGGGTGTCATCATGGCCATAGCGCTCAAAACGGATGATACCGAAGCCTACTACGGAACGCTTCGCAACAATCTTTATCAGTTTTTTATAGATAATGGTTTGATTTTAAGGCCTGTAGGAAATATCATCTACGTTTTACCGCCTTATGTAATCACTAACAACGAGCTGCAAAAAATTTATGATACCATCGTGTTGGCAATTGAGAAATTCGTTTAAATTTGATTCGAATTTCTATTGAATATGCAACGCTTTCACATCTAAAACCGAGGCGTCGGATATTTGAAAAAAATGGGTTGTTTCACTTCATCTTTTAACTAATGTCTTACGTTATTTATGATTCATCCCGATACGGAAGTCCGCTTTATCAATGAGATAATCGGATATGGTGTTGTCGCCAAAAAACCTATCCCAAAAGGAACCATTACCTGGATTCAGGATCCGTTGGATCGTGTTTTTGAACCAGACGAAATCGAAAAATTTGACTTACCGGTTCGTCAACTGATAGACACCTATTGTTTTCGCAACAACAAAGGTGCATTTGTGTTGTGTTGGGATATTGCCAAATATGTCAACCACAGTTTTCACGCCAATTGCCTGTCAACGCCTTATGATTTTGAAATTGCTATTCGCGATATTGAAGCGGGCGAGCAATTGACCGATGACTACGGATATTTGAACGTATCCGAACCTTTTGCTGCTTTTGATGAGGGTGCTGACAGAAAAGTCGTTTATCCGGATGATTTGTTGCGCTATCACCCGGTATGGGACCAAAAGATTTCGGCTGTATTTGGATTGATTCCTCATCAAAAACAACCTTTGCGCAATTTTTTTACCGCCGAAAAATGGGAACACGTAGAAGATATCCTTAAAGGGAATAAACGGTTAGATTCTATCTTGGCTTGTTACTATCCGAACGGCCAACAAAAATCTGAGTAAGACTACACGGCAGTGGGTGTATTCATCTTGAGGAGTTCTTCCAAGTAATCACGGTTGTTGGAAAGCCGAGGAATTTTGTGTTGCCCACCGAGTTTGCCCTCTTTTTTGAGCCAATCATAAAAAAGTTGCCGGCGCGCGCTATGCACTTCGGGTGCATTGAGCGTCATGTTTAGGTATCTTTTGGCTTCGTAATCGGAATTGAGTTTTTGCAAATTTTGGTCGAGCTGTTGCGTAAAGTCTTGCAAGCAGGGAGGTGGTGTTTTAAACTCGATTATCCACTGGTGTTTGCCTTTTTCTTTGCCTTCCATAAAAACCGGACCCGCGGTATAATCTGCAATTTCTGCACCGGTGGACAAACACACTTGCCTGAGTGCTTCGTCTGCATTTTCAATAATCAACTCTTCACCAAAAACGTTGATGTGGTGTTTGGTGCGTCCGCTTACCCTTATGCGATAGGGGTTTGTAGCCGTAAACCGAACGGTGTCGCCGATCATATAGCGCCACAATCCGGCGTTGGTGGTGATGACAATGGCATAGTTTTTCCCAACTTCAACTTCGGAAAGCGGAATTATTTTTTGTTGTGGCGTTCCATAGGTCTCCATCGGAATAAATTCGTAAAAAATGCCGTAGTTGAGCATCAACAACAAATCTTTGGAATCGTTCCGGTCTTGCACAGCAAAAAAGCCTTCGGAAGCGTTGTAAATTTCGTAAAATTTGAATCGATTCGAAGGTAAAAGTTTAGTATATTGATCTATATAGGGTTCAAAACTGACTCCTCCGTGAAAATATACTTCAAGGTTTGGCCAAATTTCAAACAAATGTGTTTTGTTGGTTTTCTCCAACACTTTGTTGAGAAGTACCAACATCCACGAAGGGACGCCGGCCATACTTGTGAGGTTTTCTTCGATACAATCTGCCACAATAGCCGGTAGTTTGGTTTCCCAATCATCCATCAAAGACACGCGGTTGTTGGGTGTGCTGCTCATGGTAGCCCAAATGGGCATGTTGTCTATCAAAATGGCCGACAAATCGCCAAATGCCGTACCGTTTTCTTTGTACAATTGTTTGCTGCCACCCAAGCGCAAACTTTTGCCTGTAAAAAGTTGTGAATCGGGGTTGTTGTTCAGATAGATGCAAAGCAAGTCTTTGGCTGCTGCGTAGTGGCAATCCTCCAAAGACTCCTCGCTGACGGGAATAAACTTGCTCTTGGCGTTGGTGGTGCCACTGGATTTGGCAAACCACCGAATCGGCGTTGGCCAAAAAATATTTTCAGCGCCACGGCGCATTTCTTCTATCTGGTGTTCCAAATCTTCGTATTTGGAGAGCGGCACGGCTTCTGTAAAATCTTTGTAGGAATTGATGTCTGAAAACCCGTGTTTTTTGCCAAAGTCGGTGTTGACAGCGTTGTCTAACAAGCCTACCAAAACTTCGAGTTGAACTTCGTTTGGATACTTTAAGAAAAGTTCCATTTGGTGCACTCTTTTTTTGAGAAACCACGAAGCAATAGAATTGACAATGGGTAATGACATTTGGTGGGATGTTTGATACGAATTTAAAAAAAATTCGGTAATTGCAGGTTTAAAATCTAATAGATATGCATTTTGAAGGTGTTTTAAAAAAAATGAAAACAGAGCCGGCCCGTCCGGTCAATTATTTTTTGGCTTTGGACGGCGATTTTCTACACATAAACCAATTGATGGGTCAAAAATTGGCCATTAAGCACGTGGGGTATGAATGTTTGGGTTGCGGGCTGAACAAAAAAATATTCAGACAAGGTTATTGTTATGATTGTTTTATGTCGTTGCCACAAGCAGGCGATTGGATTATGCGTCCGGAACTGAGCCGTGCACATTTGGAGGAAGAAGACCGAGATTTGACTTATGAAAAGCAAATGCAGCTGCAGCCGCATATTGTGTATTTGGCGCAATCGGGCGGGCTCAAAGTGGGTGTCACCCGCGCTACGCAAGTCCCGACCAGGTGGATAGACCAGGGCGCCACCGAGGCAATTGCCTTGGTAGAAGTGCCCAACAGGTATTTGGCCGGCGTGGCGGAGGTGGCCTTGAAAAATCATTATTCGGACAAGACACATTGGCAAAAAATGTTGAAAAACCTAGAAGAAAAATTGGATTTAAACGTGGTGCGCGAGCAAGCCAAAGACTATTTGCCCGAGGAGATTCTGCCGTATTACAGCAAAACAGATTCCGGGTTGTATCAAATTCATTATCCTGTGCGCGTGTATCCGAACAAAGTACGTTCGTTGACTTTAGACAAAAATCCGGGTTTTACCGATTCACTGTCGGGCGTGCGGGGGCAATACTTAATTTTTGAAAGCGGTGCTGTCTTTAATGTACGAAACCACGAAGGATTTAGGGTGGAGTTGGATTTGGGTTAATGGTTAATGGTTAATGCTCAAAGCTAAATGGTTAATTATTAATGGTTAATGAATACTTTGTTGACTTAATAATAGCGGTTTTTACCAGTTCGGTGCCGTCGATATGCAGGCTATTGAGTTCAGCTTGTTCCAAATAAGTCGTTTCCCGAAGTAACTCAAGCCAATAGCGTGTTTTGTTACATCCTTTTTGGGCAATAGCCATCTTGTAAATAAAGTCTGCCTTACGCTCGGCTTGCTCTGCTTCACGATACAAAGCCCCAACACTTGTACCCGAACGTAATCATTGTTTTGACAAAACAAATTCCTTCTTTTCTGAAATCAGGAATTTATACGCCTTTACAACCCGAACCGCAAATGCAAAACTCTTATCCTTTATCGGATTTTCTCGCTTCTTAATTTAGAATTTACAATTGATCATTGACCATTAACTCATCGGCTTGATCATACTTTCTATAAACGACACCTCCGCTGCACTCAATTGATACTTTTTGTACAACTGCTGGTCTATTTCAGAAATGGATTTTCTTCTATTAAAGAAAACTCCAAACGCTTACAAAGACTTTTCAGCTGTTTCTTTGGCTTTTCGAAGTTTGTAGTCGGACCATTTTTTGTCAGATATTTTGCTCAATAAGTCATCGACGGTTTTCATCACAAGAACGTTGTAGGCCGCCCGCGCTTTTTTGACGTAAGAGCTGTTGAGCGTGCGCAGTGCCATAGAAAATCCGCTGGTGGTATAGTAGATGTAATGCCAATAGGCAGAAGGCATAAACAGTGTATCGCCACGGGAAATATCGCCTTCAAAGCCGTGCAGTTTAGATATAGCGGGAAATTTTTCGTAATCCGGGTGGCGCATATCTACGTTGCTATGCGAACTAAAAGGCTGTTTGTAGAGCAGGTGCGATTGATCGGGTGAGAAAAGAACTACATGTTTTTTCCCTTCAAATTGGGTGAGAAACACATTGGAGAGGTCTATGTCAAAATGCAAACGCACATCCGAATCCTGGCCGCCAAAGAATAGAAATGGATGTGTTTTGACCCAGCCGGAGGCCACATCCGGAAAGTTGAAATGTCTGCGATACTCGGGTTTGTGTTTAAATAAATCGAACAGAAAGAGGCGGTACTCCGTTGGACCGGATTCTATCAACGACAGGTATTCTTTAAAAGGCATCACCTGTTGCGGTGTTCTGCTTATTTTGGTAGGGTGGTTTTTCGTCCAACTGCCAAAAACATCAACCTTTACGTCTCCGGCATCTTGTTTAAAAAAATCGTAAGTCCACAGGTCTCTCGCTTTCCAAGATTCGGAAAAAGATCTGAAAATAACAGGTTTCTGAGGAATGTAGTAGTTCTTTTGAAATTCTTCCCGTGTCAGTTTGTCAACCCTATCGATAGCTTCTAGTTTCATAAATTATGCAAATCGAATTACACCATATATTCATTTTTTTGCTGCGCCCTGACCTTGAGACAAAATTAGACGAAAATAATTACATCTCTTTATATAATTCTTGAATTTTTTTGGCTAACAAGTAGCCTATTTTTCGAAAAACATGGCTATATGCGGAATGTCATCTTCCAAATAGCTTTCTCCCTGAGGTTTGAAACCCAGATTTTTGTAAAAATCTATCAAATAGCATTGGGCAGAGATGTGGATACTTGTTGTTTTAAAATGAGTTTCTACTGCTTCTATAGATTTTTTCATCAAATCATAGCCCAGCTTCCTGCCGCGCAGGTGGGGCGACACAACAACCCTGCCAATAGAGGCTTCTTTAAAATAATCACCGGGTTTGAAAATACGCGTATAGGCAAGCAGTGTATCGTTTTCCTTAGCCAACACATGTAGGGCTTTGTCATCTTTACCATCTACATCTTGATAGACACAGTTTTGTTCTACCACGAAAACCTCGGCGCGAAGCGCCAACAAATCATACAACTCGACTAAGGTGAGTTCTTCGAATTTTTTGACCGTCCATTTTAATGATTGGTTCATAGGTTTTAATCTTGTACTATAAAGTCTTTTGAATTTTCATCTCGCTGAAATTCGGGTTGGATATTGACGTGGTTGATTTGATATTTTTCAAAAAGCAAATCTTCAATTTGATGTAAAATTATATTGAATTCTGACAATCGAATATCACGCTCAAAATCGAGGTGGGCTTCTAAATGTAATTCGGTATCGTTGAGATACCAAACGTGTATGTGATGCAGTTTTTTGACACCCTCAATTTTATGTACCCAAGCCACCAATTCTTTAATATTGATGTGTGCGGGTGTAAAGAGCATCAGCATTTTAAAAGATTTGACAGATAGGTCGTATCCCACATACACCAAATAGAGTGCAATGGCAAAAGTAAGTACACTGTCTAACCAAAAAATACTGTACCATTTCATCATCAAACCACCAATTAAAACCGCTACTGACGCCAACATATCGGTAAAAAGATGGACGTATGCTGAACGAATATTGATGTTGTTTTTGGAATCTTTTCTGATGATTAACACACTCAATCCATTGGCAATAATGGCCAACAATGAAAGCCAAATCACGAGGTCTGCCTTAATGGTTTGTGGATTAAAAAACCTATCAACAGCTTCAAAAATTAAAAAAATGGCAATTACAATGAGGGAAATGGCATTGATAAAAGCCGCAATGATTTCGGCACGTTTGTAGCCAAAAGTTTGGTTAATAGAAGCTTTTTGTGCTGCAAAATAGTTTGCTATATAAGTAATAATAAGCGATGCAACATCGGTAAAATTGTGAAGTGCATCTGATAGCAAAGCCAAACTGCCTGATAGCAACCCACCAATTATCTGCGCTGCAGTAATGAGTATGTTGAGAAAAATGGAATAAAGTAGGTTTTTTCCTTTTTGGTTGTGTGTATGTGAATGTTTGTGTGGCATAGCAATCAACAACTCATTTTATCGATTCTGTTTTGGTGCCTGCCACCTTCAAAATTTGTGTTAAGAAATATTTTAACCATAGACAGTGCTTCGTTGACAGATACAAATCGTGCCGGTATGCTAAGTATGTTTGCGTTGTTGTGTTGTCGGGCCAAAGCTGCCAATTCTGTATTCCAACAAAGTGCCGCTCTTACTTTTTGGTGTTTGTTGGCCGTCATGGCTGCACCATTTCCACTGCCACAGATAACTATACCTAAATCTGCACGCACTGCCTCTACATCATGAGCCACCGGATGGATAAAATCAGGATAATCGACGCTTTCACAGGTGTCTGTACCATAGTTTTTTACTTGATGACCCTGGGCTACCAGCCATTCTACAATCGTAACCTTATAGTCAGTACCCGCGTGGTCGTTCCCTATACTTATTTTCATCTGTTTATATTTATTGTTTTTCAAAGGTCAGATGGAACGCCCTAGGATAATCATACTCCTGTGTGCAAAATTTTTACATGGGCGTTTCATCTGTTTATATTATTTATTTTTATCGGTCAGATGGAACACCCTAACTCATCATGCCTCTGTGTGCAAATTTTTTATATGGGTGTTTCATGTGGTAATTTTTGTTCATTACAAATATACACAAGGTAAAGCATTTGTGACAACACTGTTTTAAAACAGACATTAGTCAACTTTTTATTGTTTTTAACAAGATATAAACTGCAATGTTTATAAAAGTTTACAATTAATTAACTTTTAGGTAATTGTGTTTTTACATCAATTGTGAATAAAAAAGGATTAAAATAACACAGTAAATAGGCTTTGGTATGTATTTTTTTATACCTCAAATTTTAATCGAATTATGCAACAACAATATTTAAGAAATTATAAACATTAAACAAACTAAATTAATAGGGTTATGAGCATTATTAAAAAGTATTTTATCAATAATAAGTGTTGAAATCATTCTATCAACAATGTTTATAAACTTCAGAAATAAAATTGATTTATAAGTACTTAATATCAGGAATGCTGTTCATAAAAAATCCATTTTTTTTCATAACTGAAAATCCAAATAAAAAGTTAAAATTTTATGAGCACTATAAACATACTATAATAAGCATCATTTTATTTTTTAAAATTTTTAAAAGAAAATAATGATATATCTATGTTTGTTGATAAAGAATTTTTGAAAAGGTTCGTTGCAAATAAAACATCAGGTGTTTTTGGTAAACGGACAAAGTTTGATCTAAGAAATACCCTGACAAATTTTTCTACTTTTTATAGATAAACGACACCTGATTAAGTTGCTCTTGTCTGACTTCGTCTGTCTTTTGAAAAGTTTTATTGACATATACATAGCCAAAAATAATACCTGTAACCAGTAATATGGTAAAAAAGATTAATATTTTGTACAGGCGTTTCAAGTTAAAATGCAATTTATATACCTAGATAGACGTATTTTAACATTTTATGTTACACCAAATGAGGCGTATTTTACTATTTTCCATTAATAAAATGTGAATTTTTAACAAATGACTCCTCAAATACTTTCTTAAAACGTATTTTCGCAAAGTCGGATGCTAGTCCGTTATTATGATTATTTATTTATGAAGAAAAACACCCATTTTAAAAACCTCACCCATAAAATTGAAAAAATATTAAAGCAAGATCCAAACCAAAGCTTTAATTATAAACAAGTTGCAGCCCGATTAGAAATGACGGACGCCAACAGCCGAAACCACATTACCAAAGCTTTGGTAGAGCTCGTTGCCTTGGGTATCATACAAGAGGAAAGTCGTGGCAAATACAAAACCATTCCCAGAAAAGACACTGTTATCGGTATTATGGACGTTTCTACCCGTGGCGGTGGTTATGTCGTCATTGAAGATTGGGAAGACGATGTCTTTGTGCCACCTTTCAATATGAACAAAGCTTTACACGGCGATCAAGTAGAAATTTATGTTTATAGAAGAAGAAAAAACAAAAAAATAGAAGGAGAAGTTATTAAAGTACTCAAACGTAAAAAAACAGAATTTGTAGGCGTTTTAAAACTGCAAAAAAATTTCGGTTTCGTCATTTGTTCAGACATTCGGATGTACACCGATATTTTTGTACCCATCAGTAAAATTAACGGCGCAGAAAATGGGGACAAAGTGGTGGTTTCTATGGAAGATTGGCCGGAAAAAGCAGATTCTCCATTTGGAAGTATCACCACTGTGTTGGGAAAACCCGGAGACCACAGTACAGAAATACATTCCATACTTGCCGATTATGGGTTGCCTTATGCTTTTGAACCCGAAATTGAGGAAGCCGCTGCACAACTCGACTTAGAAATTAGACCCGAAGAAATAGCCAAGCGCAGAGACATGCGTTCAACCCTCACTTTCACCATTGACCCAAAAGATGCCAAAGATTTTGACGATGCACTTTCTTTTGAAAAACTAGCCAACGGAAACTACGAAATAGGAATTCATATTGCCGACGTATCACATTACCTTAAAGAAAACACCAAACTCGACGAAGAGGCTTTCAGCCGCGCTACATCGGTTTATTTGGTTGACCGTGTGGTGCCCATGCTCCCCGAAATATTATCCAACAATGTGTGTTCACTTCGTCCGCATGAAGAAAAATATACCTTTTCGGCTGTGTTTGAAATAGATGACAAAGCGCAAGTGCACAAACAGTGGTTCGGACGCACAGTGACTGTTTCTGATCAACGATTTGCTTACGAAGAAGCTCAACATATTATAGAAACAGAAAACAACCTTATACCCGAAGATGTTTCGCTTACAGGAGCTGCCTACGAGGTTCAAAACGAAATAGTGAATGCTGTACTCACTTTAAATCATTTATCCAAAATCATGCGTCGCAAACGCATGAGCGCCGGTGCCATCTCCTTCGATAAAGTAGAAGTAAAATTTCATCTAGACGAAACCCACAATCCCACAGGAGTTTATTTTAAAATTTCAAAAGATGCCAACCACCTCATCGAAGAATTTATGTTGTTGGCCAACCGAAAAGTGGCCGAATTCATAGGGAAACAAACACCTAAAAAAACATTTGTCTATCGCGTACACGACGAACCCGATTTGGAAAAATTGGAAAATCTTCAATACATCATCGGCAGGTTCGGACATACGCTTAACCTTAAAAGTAAGCAAACCATCTCTAGCTCGCTCAATAAATTACTGACCGACGTCAATGGAAAAAAAGAGCAAAACCTAGTAGATACACTCGCCATTCGCAGCATGAGCAAAGCAATTTACACCACAGAAAACATCGGTCATTACGGCTTGGCTTTTGATTATTACACCCATTTTACATCACCCATCCGCAGATATCCGGATGTGATGGTTCACAGGTTATTACAACACTATCTTACCGGTGGCCAATCGGCTTCTGAAACAGATTTTGAAGAGAAATGCAAACATTCATCCGACATGGAAGGTTTGGCCTCGCAAGCCGAGCGCGACTCTATCAAATACATGCAGGTAAAATTTATGCAAGACCACAAAGACAACGAATTTGTGGGCGTGATATCCGGTGTTACGGAATGGGGAATTTATGTAGAAATTATAGAAAACAAATGTGAAGGCATGGTGCGCATACGCGACATTAAAGACGATTATTACCAGTTTGATGACAAAGAATACGCACTCATCGGTTCAGTCACCAAAAACAAATACCAATTGGGTGATGAAGTCGTTGTCACTGTTAAAAACGCAGATTTGGTTAAAAAACACTTAGATTTTAACCTGATTGGGAAATACGAAAAAACTCAATAAAAAAGGTGCTGAAATCTATACACAGGTTCCCGATTTAACACACAAGACATCACTTTTTTATAATCTCTATCCGCTATATTATTATCAAATTCCGGCTCTGGAATATGGCGTTGGGCGGCTTGTTTTTGATAATAGGTTGCTTTTTGAGGATGCTTTGGTGCCACACCATGAACAATACCGAAAATATGGTGTTCCACCACGTGATGAATCAATCCGATGCAATCTACCAAGTGGATAAAGTTGATGGGCGCATTGCCATTGGGCAAGTTTTTACGCCCGCTGAGGTAAACCACCGGATGCCGATCCGGTCCCACAAGACCACCAAACCGAATCACTGTTGTTTTGTACTTTTTACTTTCTAGCAAGTTTTGCTCACAAGCCAAAAGTTGTTTGCCCGATTCAGACTCAGGTTTTGCGATGCTCGCTTCATCCACAGTTCCTTGATAATCGCCAAAAACAGCGGTAGAACTGATAAAAATAACATGTGCCACTGCAGAGGTTTCTAAGGCAGTTTGCAGCTGTGCTATTTTTTTTACAAAGTTTTCCTTTGAATGGTTTCTGAGTCCAGGCGGAATATCGATAACCAGAAAAGAACTTTTTAAAAAATCAGTAACCTCACCCTCTATGCTGTTTTCGTAAAGTTTGATGACAAAAGGGGCTATTTGGTGTGCCTCAAGTAAGGCGGTTTTTTCAGGTGAAGTGGTAGAACCTTTTACCGAAAATTCTTTTTCGACAAATGATTTGGCCAATGGCAAACCCAACCATCCGCAGCCTAGTATAGAAATAGTTTTGCTCAAAACGACAGATTCTTTTTTACCACAATGGCATCATTAAGCACAAAACCTTTAGGAATCATATCTGCGGGCCGTTCAGGAATCGTAAAGAGCTCGTGTTGCAACAAATCAAAAGAAGCTTCAAAAACGGTCAAATCCAGTGTTGCATTTGCCGGCATAGTCCATTCTATTTCCAAAGGCGCATCGTCCACCACAAAATAGTTCAAAAACACTTTTCCCGACAAATCAATCACACCTTCCGAATCCGCCTGATCTTCAAATTTAAAAGTCTCGCCATTAATTTTTAAATCCAGCACTTTTGCTTCTTTTCCACCCATCAAATTGATGCGGTGCAACTTTCGTTTAGAGGTCAAACAAAAATGTAAAATCCGTTGGTTGTCCACAAGGGTGTCGTGTTCTACGATGGCGCTTCCTACCGGAATTTGCTTGGTGGGCGCCGGGGAAATCCATTTAAAAGCCGTGCCGTATTTGCTAGGTAAAATCACATCTGCGAGTTTGGCGTCTTCTTGTTTTTTTTGAATGTAAGCCGAAGTCCATTCGTCAGGTTTGTGGTCATAAGAGGCCCATACAGCTTTTTCGGCATCAGCATCCAACACATAAACCAAACTGTTGGGTCGAGGTTTTTCTGCGGAAAAGCCCGACTGTGTATGTGCTACAATCAAAAAAGCAAAGGTGGCCAAAAAAGACAACCACCTGAGTTTTGAAGACTGCGTAAAATGTATCCAATACGGCAGCATCAAAACAAAAATCAACCCTGTCAATACCACAGAGGCAACCAACATTTTTAAACCAAGTCCTACGGGCAACATTTGCAATAAGGGGGTAAAAATAAACAGTGCCGGAACGTTTAAAATGGAGAGGAAAATCAAATTGGGTGTATGGTTGTTCAGCACATGCCAAAAACCCAATAAACTAAACAAAAACGGAACGATAAAAAATGCCGCGCCGGGAAGTTTAAACACCATGGCAATACACAAGATGAGCCAAATAAAATAAGGTGCCACCCATTGCGAAGGTGATATGTGATTGCGGTAAAAGGAAAATGAAATACAGAGCGCCAAACTCACAAAAGCGGCAATATAGTAATGGCCGTTGTACGTAAAACCGTGTAAAATTTCTTTGTAGTCCGGATAGAGCCACAAAATGATTTTCCAGCCGTAAAACCCGACCAATGCCAAAACCGAAAGAAACAGCAAAGCCCTTCCAATGCCCTTCCCCATTTCTTTAATATCCAATTTCCCCGTTTTTAAACCCAGAAAAACAAGCAAAATAAACAGAATTGTTCCCAAAACGGCAAGCGGCCCGTTCCAAGTAAAAGGATAATGGAAAAACCCAACGGGTGTGTTAAAGTAAATGTCATCTTTCTCACTTTTCATTTGAGACAAATCGGCATTGATAAAGTAGGGCAACAGTGCCGTGAGATAACTACCCTGATGTGCCAAGGTTTCCGGATTGAGATTTTCGGCACTATCCAACACAGTATGATAGTCAAAATGATCGTCTATAAAGGCAAAATTAAAACCCTCAATATCGCCAACTTCTCTAAAAACGGTCAAATCGGTATCATTGGGCAGCATTTTATAGATGCTGTAGGCCAGCGAATTGGCCACCGGAAATTTTGGATCGGCCTCGTCAAAATGCTTTATCAATTGTTGGTTGCCACCATTGGTTTCTATTAACATATAGCCCGGACCGCCACTGCCGCGTGCTTCAAAATTCAAAACCAAACCCACTTCTTTAGCCCATGGATGTTTTTTTACAAATAGATGCGCCCCGTTCAATCCGAGTTCTTCAGCGTCAGAAATCAGCACGATGATATCATTTTTGAAAGTCTCATTTTCAGACAAAAAAGCCCGAAGACCTTCCAGTATGACGGCTACACCGCTTCCGGCATCCGATGCTCCTAATGACGAGTGTGGATTGCTGTCGTAGTGTGTGAGTAACATCAACGCTTTGCCTCCACTGCCAGAGCCTTTTCTGCGGGCCAGGATGTTTTTTGCCTTGGTCAGGCTAGACCATTCGCTTAGTACAAAACCTTGTTGCACTTCCGGATTAAATCCTATTTTTTCCAATTCAGCCACTATGTATTGCCTTACGTCGTCATGTGCGGGTGTCCCTACAAAATGCGGTTTTTCAGATATATTAACCACATGTTTCATGGCCTTATCCACTGAAAATTCGCTTTCCGGGATGTTTTCATTTGCGTGATAAACAGGCATCAAATCTTTAAATGCCCACAGTATGCTTAAAAAAATGATGAGAATAGAAAAGACGGCGTGATATTTTTTCATAGGTTTATTATTGTTTATACATCGCTCAATACAAGTGTTTTATAGGTCAGTTTTTGGCTACACTCTGCACAAAAATACATTGACCTTTTTATCGTATCGGACTAATTGATGCATCTGTTATTGGCATTTCATCAAAATGAGGCAAAAGGCTTAAACAGTTGACGAATTTACAAAAAGTTACATTTGAAAACGTTTAATTGATAATTTTTTGTAACTTTAAATGCCAATCTATCATCAATTTACAAACTTAAAACTAACGAACATGGGAATCAAGAGTTTTCAGGGCGCAACGGCAGCCCCACAAAAAAACGAACTTTCGCAGCTAAAAGTGACCGATTTTATGTCGAGAAACTTAATCACCTTCAAGCCCGAAGATTCCATACTACAGGTGATGGAATCGCTGATAAAACACAAAATATCCGGCGGTCCGGTAGTGGACGAAAACGGAGATTTGGTAGGCATGATTTCTGAAGGCGATTGCATGAAACAAATTTCAGAAAGTCGTTACTACAACATGCCTATGGGCGACCAAAAAGTGTCGCAATATATGGTGACAAAAGTAGATACTTTGCCGTCGGAGACTTCGATTTTTGATGCGGCAGCATTTTTTTTCAAAACCAAACGCAAGCGATTTCCGGTGATGGAAGACGGAAAAATGATTGGTCAAATCAGTCGGCGCGATGTTTTAAAAGCGGCTTTAAACATGAAAAGCAGCACTTGGAAGTAGTGCATTTACTTAAACTACCCGAATATCTTTGATCTTCAATTGCAAACTTTCCTGACCGTTCCACACGTTTTTGTCCAAGCTAAAAACCACGTCAAATGCCCGATGCTTTATTTGCTCCGCCAAGTGACCAAAGCCAAAACCGACGCTGGCTATAGGCGCAGAGCCGTTTTGTGTCAGCGTTAGCCTCAAGTGATCATTTTCTTTACCGATGGCTTTGGCGTAGCCGGTGTCGCGCACTTGCCTTGCAACAAATACCGGCGACATATTCCCCGGTCCAAAAGGTGCCATTTGTTGGAGTATGCGATAAAATTTTTCGCTAATATCTCCAAGTGTGATTTCTAAATCAATTTTAAGAGAAGGTTCCAGCAATTCGGGCAAAATGCTTTCAGTGACTACTTTTTCAAAAGTATCTTTAAAAGCTTGATATTTTTCCGGAAGTAGCGTCAACCCGGCGGCGTATTTGTGGCCACCAAATTGTTCGATGTGTTCCGCACAGCATTCCAAGGCTTCATAAAGGTCAAAACCGCTGACAGAACGTGCAGAGGCTGCCAGTTTCTCACCACTTTTGGTGAAGACAACCGTAGGACGATAATAATGTTCTGTGAGCCGAGACGCTACAATGCCAATGACGCCTTTGTGCCAATTTTCCTGATACACAACCGTGGTTTTGTGTTGGGTTTCACCGTTTTTTTCAATCTGTAGCAAGGCTTCTTCGGTGATGTTTGCATCTGTTTCTTTTCGGTCTTTGTTGTAGGTTTCAATTGCGGCACATTGTTGTTTTGCCTGTTCCGTATCATTTTCCATCAAGAGTTGAACAGCATAAGAACCGTGTTTCATACGTCCGGCCGCATTGATGCGCGGCGCAATCACAAAAACTACATCATAAACATCAAAGGTTTTCTTTTTGAGCTGCGCTAAAATTTGTTGAAAACCGGGCCGGGGCTTGGTGTTGAGGACAGACAATCCTAAGTGCATCAACACCCTATTCTCACCTGTCATGGGCACAATATCGGCGCCAATGGCTACCGCCACTAAATCCAAATAGGGTATTAAATCTTCAAACACATGCTTCTTGTGTAGGTGAAGAGCCTGAATTAGTTTGAACCCAACCCCACATCCACAAAGCTCTTTGTAGGGATAAGAACAATCTTTCTGTTTAGGGTTCAAAATGGCGTAAGCATCGGGAACCTGTTCGCCTGGTGTGTGGTGGTCACAAATGATAAAATCGATGCCCTTTTCGAGGGCATAAGCTACTTTGTCAACGGCTTTGATGCCACAATCCAAGGCAATGATCAAGCTAAAATCGTTGTTGTCGGCAAAGTCAATTCCCTCATAAGAAACGCCATAACCTTCTTGATACCGATCGGGAATGTAGGTGCTGAGGTTTGTGGTAAAATTACCCAGATAAGATGCCATTAAAGCTACGGAAGTGGTGCCATCTACATCATAGTCACCATAAACGAGGATGCGCTCTCCTTTTTCCAAAGCGGTTGAAATTCTTGCAACGGCTTTTTGCATATCCTTCATCAAATAAGGATCGTGCAGGTGGTGGCTGCTCGGGCGGAAAAACTTTTCGGCTTCAGCAAAATCAGTAATCCCGCGTTGCGCCAACAAGGTAGCTAAGATTGCGTCTATTTTTAAGGTTTCTTGAAGCGCCGTGACTATTTTTTGATCGGGCAACGGATTGATTTTCCAGCGCATGGGGTAAAAATTTAATGAAGTACAACGGCTACGGACACATCGGCAAATTTTCGAAACATCTCCATCACGCCACAATACTTATCTACAGACAGATCTACAATTTTTTGCAATTTGTCTCTGTCCAGGTCTTTGCCGTAAAAATGATAGCTCACCCATACTTTGTCGTAGTATTTTGGGTGCTCGTCTGTCAGGTTTGCTTTGGTTTTTATTTCAAAATTGTCCACATTCAGTCTCATTTTTTTAATGAGCATGGCAATATCCAGGCCTGAGCACCCGGCCAATGCAGAGAGCATCAGCGCTTTTGGGCGAAACCCATCGCCATTTCCGCCGTCGTCCGGAGCGGCGTCAATCAAAAATTTGCCACCCGGATTTTCAGATTCGAGTTGCATGTTTCCTTTCCATACGGTGTTGATTTCTATCGACATGGTTTGTTTTTTAAAATTTTAAAAATTCTTTTAAAGCAGCTGCGAGTTTTCGTACGTCTTCGGCATTGTGATGCGCAGACAAAACAATCCGGTTGAGTTTTTTACCCGGTGAAGGGTAGTCAAAGTTAACAATCATAATTTTTTTTTGGTATAAAAAATTGGCTAATTCTTCTTTGTCGGAATATATAACCGGATAATTTCCGGAAAAATTGTAAAAGGAAAGTGCTTCGCCCATCTCTGACACAAAGTAATCTAAGCGTTCTTGAAGTTTCTGACGCTGCAAAAAATAGAGGTTTTGGGCGTCAAGAAACGTCTGTAAATATGCCGGTAACATACCCGAGGCAGAGATAAACCCTTCTGAATTCTTAAGCTTTTCTATCAGTTTTTTACTGCCACAGATAATCCCGCCGGGTAAGCCCATTGCTTTTCCTAATGACGCCACCAGAGTCTTTTGATGGTTAGAAATAGCAGCGAGCGATTTGTAAATGCCACTGCCTTCCTTCCCTGTAAATCCCAAACCATGTGAGTCATCTACGATGAGTTTGGCATTTGCCATGTTGGATAGGCTTTCAAAGTTAGTGGGAACAGTTCGGTTAGATAAATAACTATCTGCAGTTACGATGGTTTTTTGCGAAGGCAAATCACACCATTCGGTTTCGGTAATTTCACGACTGTTTCTCTGTACAACCGCCGGATGCGTTCCTCGGATGTGACAAAAAGCATACTTTTTTTCGTATATTTTAAGTGCCAACCATCCGGCTAGTGTTCCTGAGCTTACCGTTACCGCGGCTTCACTTCCAATCCAGCGGGTCAAAGTTTGCTCGGCTGCTTCGTACACAGCCAGTTGTACATTCGCATTTCTCGAACTTCCATAGGATGTTCCCCAGCGTTGCAGATTTTGGGTGAGGATGCTAAGAAATTCCGGATGTTGAGAAAGCCCCAAATAGGAAGTACCACCAAAATAGAGAAAATCGCAGGCGCCTTCAGAAACGATACGACCGGGAAATTGATGAACCTGCATTTTTCTAAAAAAGGGTTACGCCGGTACCGGCAATATTTGAGTAAAAAACCTGACCATGTATAATGTCAACACCCTTGGCAATATCTTCTTTGAGCAGCAAGGCGCCGTCCATATCTACATAATCAAGCAAAGGCAACAGCTGTGCAATTGCCGAAATGCCAACGCTCGATTCCGTCATACAGCCTACCATGGTTTTCATACCCAATTTTCGGGCTTTCTCAAGCATGCGTTTGCCGGGTGTCAAACCGCCACACTTGGTCAACTTTACATTGACGCCGTGGAAAAATCCTAGACATTTGTCTATATCTGCTTCTACTATACAGCTCTCATCGGCTATGATAGGCAAAACACTGTGTTGATAAACTTCCTTAGCTCCTTCCCAATCGTCTGCTCGCAAAGGTTGTTCTATAAATTCGACACCTAATTTTTTCAGTTCTTTGGCGTTTTCGATGGTTTGTGCAGCTGTCCATCCGCAATTTGCATCAACGCGAAAAACGGCATCAGTTTCTTTACGAAGTGCGTGTATGATATCTAAATCGTTCTTGGTTCCCAGTTTGATTTTGTAGATTGGCCAAGGTTTTTCTCGAAGTTTAGCTATCATTTTCTCGATACTGTCAATGCCAATAGTATAGTTTGTAAGCGGATTGTTGGCTGTATTCAATTTCCAAAGTTCGAAGAGTTTTTGTTGCTTTTTCCTGGCATACCAATCGTTGTAGGCCATATCCAAAGCGCACAATGCAAAATAGTTATCCTTTAAATGAGGTTCGAAAGTTTGCCAAAACTGTTCCGGAGCACTTACGGGCATTTCAAGCAACTTTGGTTTAATCTTTTCCAGTTGTAGCCGCATGTTTTCAATGGTGATGTTATAATACGGATTGGAAGTGGCCTCACCGTAGCCCGAAATGCCATCGGCTTGTAGCTCTACAACCAATGAAGGTTGGGTGTTGTGTGATTCTCTTGAAATGGTAAAGGTGTGTTTGAGTTGCAACTCATACGGATGAAAAATAAGATTCATAAGCGATGGATAAGCGGTCATAAAAAGTCAAAATTACATATAAATTGTTACGATTTTGATACCCACGTGTAAGTAATTAGTATCTTGGCGGCTCAATCAAAAAACGAATCAGATGCCACTTGTTCAACCCCTTTCTCCCGGCGCCAATCCTGCCGTTCAAAAACTCGCTACTTTTTTCAATGAAACCCTTGGTTTTTGTCCGAATAGTGTTCTAACCATGCAAATCAGACCCGAAATCGCCGAAAGTTTTATCAACCTAAATAAAGCAGTGATGCACAACCACGGAAAGGTGACCTCTTCGCTCAAACGCCTTATAGGTTGGGTGGCCAGTAATGCCAGCGGTTGCAGATATTGTCAGGCACACACCATTTTGGCGGCCGAACGCTATGGCACAGACCAAGCGCAATTAGATAATATTTGGTCATATAAAACACATGCTGCTTTTTCTGAAGCCGAACGCGCAGCACTCGATTTTGCTTTGGCGGCAGCGACCATTCCCAATGCTGTGGACGAGAAGATTCAGGAAAATCTTCACAAGCATTGGGACGATGGCGAAATCATAGAGATGTTGGGTGTCATTTCTCTGTTTGGTTTTCTAAACAGATGGAACGATGCTATGGGAACGCAATTGGAAGATGCGGCGGCCGAAACAGCTCAGAAATATCTGGGAAAACACGGTTGGGAACGCGGAAAGCACGTTTAGAAATGCAGGCCTATTTCCCATTTGATGGTAAAAGGTCGTGCATCGGGCATGTCCAAATAATTTCCTCTAAAACTGAAGTCGATTCGCATCAGTTTTAGAATATTTCCGATACCAAAGCCGTATTCATAATAAATCTGCTCGTTTGGTGCTACAAGTGGAAAATCGGTGACATTAAACCGAATATTGTCTTCGTCCAGATCGCCGTAAACCCCCCGCACAAATAAAATCTCACGCAAATTGTATTTGCGCAACCAAGGCACTCGGGAAAACAACCGACCGTTGAAATTGTGTTCCATGTGGAGAGAAATATATTCATCTGTGGTAAACTCATAGTAATCGAGGTTGCCAAAAGTGTTGAAAATATTGAAGAAAGTTTGGTTTGCCGGTACGGGTGCCAACAGGCCTACGGGCAATGTTCCCCATATTTTTCCGGCTTCCAAGGTGGCTTGAAAACGCCCAAATCCGCCCAATAAGATAGGTTGTTTGTAGAGGAATTGTAATTTTTCGTAGTTAAAATCACTTTCGAGCATCCCCGGGAATCCTTTGGTAAAACTGACATAATAACGGGCAAAATCTTCATTGACCTCCCAACGCTCTACACCGTGGCCGGCTAATTTGCGTTTGGGTGTATAGTCAATACTAAAATCGACTTCTGTCTGTGTGATTTCAGAGGCTGTAGCGGTAAATGTATTGTCTGTGAAATAGTCCACCTGAAAATCTTTTACAGAGGCACTTTTGAGTGTTTTGTAAGTCAGGCTTGTTCGGAAAATAGCATCTTTTATAAATTCGCCTTCTACTGCTAAGTTGGTTCGGTTGATGTTGAACAATTTTGTGTTATCCCCGGTAGCAAAAACGGCCGAGGTGGCCAAGCTTCTTGCAAGCGCATCGTTGGATCGCGTAAAAGAAATACTGTTTTGTTCCAAATCGCGGCTGTGGCCCAAATCAACAATGATTCGATCTTTTTTGCCCACCATCCATTTAAAATCTGCACCGTACTTAAACTTTGAATCTTTGAAGCCATAGGCGGTATATCCTTGCAAACGCCACAAGTCGTTCTGTCCGCGATAGGTCCTGCCGCCCAATCTTAAGCGCAAGCCTTCTAGGTCGTTTTGTCCGATAAAACTTTGAATAGGTCCCAAATCGATGTTGTACTTATCTACATCAATATAACCTGTAGCCAAGATGGAGGAGATGTTGTAAATACGCTTAAACTTTGGCACATTTACCAGGGTATCCAACAAGGTGTAAATTCCTTTTTCATCTTTGTTGAGCGCCTCCAGTCTTTTTTCTTCCCAAAAAGCATCTTCTCGGGTGTAGATAGTTGTATCAAACGGATCTTGTTTTTGGTTGTAAAAAGAAGCCGGTTTGGGTTCGTCAAATTTGTAATTACCGTACAGCGTGGTCCGTTTGCCGTAGATTCCTCTGGATTCTTCCTTTTTTCTGAGGCTGAAATCGGCCATCAGGTGGTCTCTTTTAAGTAAGAAAACAGAGTCGTTTACCACTTCAAACTCTTGTTCGATGTAAATTTCCTTGACCCAGTTGACATTGATGCCTTTGGCGGCCGCCATCCTGATTTTTTGTATGGCAAAGGTGGTGTCGTTTACCCAAAAATCGCCCTTAAAGGTGAGTTCGTTGGGCCTTCGGGGATAAAAGATAATGTTGTAACTCCACTTGTTGTCTATAAAGGTAGAATCGTTCAGTACGTAGTTGTAATTCTGTATGCCCGTACGAGACAGCGGACTGTTAAAACTCTTGTCAAAAAACTTGAGATAATTGTCGTAAATATTAAATTCGGGATAGAGGTCTTTGACAAACTCGATGAGGTTTTGGTTTTGTTCAAAGCCCGAATTTTTATTGCCCAGCAAGTCTGTGCGTTCTCTTCCCATTTCATTATCGCCATACACTTTGTATGAAATTTCATTGATAAAAAATGGCAAGTATGTTTTTCCGGTGATTTGATTGGTATCCAGCGCCTCAAACATAAATTCCAAACCTTTGAAGAAATTACTGTTTATGACGTTGCTATCAATGGTATTCAAGTCAAATTCCACCTTTTCATATTTGTCATAACTGTACTGATCGACCATGCTCAAACCGTTGCGGCGCTTGCGTTCCCATATTTTTTTCAAAATATCGATGGCCGGATTGTTGCGCTTACTGGTTTTGCCGGTGTACACAGTTACTTCGTTGAGTTGTTCGCCTTGTTGCAAAACAACTTCCATATTGTACATCACTTTTTTGCCAACTTCAAATTCCTGATTGGCATAACCCAAAAGTGCAATAACCAAGGTGGCTTGAGTTACTTCGCTTTCCAAGTAAAAACGACCTTCTTCATTGGTGATGGTGCCTATAGTAGAACCTTTAAAATAGACATTGGCAAAAGGCACGGGATTTCCATCTTCATCTTTGACATAACCGCCAACTTTTGATTGAGAAAACCCGAACATACTCGATAAAACGAGTATCAAAAACAGATAACGATATGTTACTTTCATAAATAAAAAACTTCATCGCTTTAGATGAAGTTAAGTGTTAAAACTTACAAGATTTCAGCAAATCTTAAACGTAGCAGACCTTTTTAACGGCTTTTACAACGTCCTGACTGTTAGGAAGCCATTCTGCCAATAAAACAGGTGAGTAGGGTGCGGGTGTGTCTGCGGTGTTGATTTTAATAATCGGCGCATCTAAATAATCAAAAGCCTGGCTTTGAACTTGATAAGTGATTTCTGTAGCAATATTTCCGAAGGGCCATGCTTCCTCCAAAATAACCAAGCGATTGGTTTTTTTCACCGAATTTAAAATGGTGTTGTGGTCCATAGGACGGATGGTGCGCAAGTCAATAATTTCGCAACTGATTCCTTCTTTGGCCAACTCTTCTGCCGCAATGAAGGCTTCTTTGATGATTTTACCAAAAGAAACAATAGTCACATCTGTACCTGCTCTTTTAATATCGGCTACGCCAATCGGAATCAAATACTCTTCTTCTGGCACTTCGCCTTTGTCTCCGTACATTTGCTCAGACTCCATAAAAATAACCGGATCGTCATCTCTGATAGCTGCTTTTAAAAGTCCTTTGGCGTCGTATGGATTTGAAGGGACGATAACTTTCAAACCCGGACAGTTGGCAAACCAACTTTCAAAAGCCTGTGAATGTGTGGCAGCTAATTGCCCCGCAGAGGCTGTTGGACCGCGAAACACTATTGGGATGTTAAATTGTCCGCCGGACATTTGCCGCATTTTGGCAGCGTTGTTTATAATCTGGTCAATACCGACCAGTGAGAAGTTAAAAGTCATAAACTCAATAATAGGGCGGTTACCATTCATGGCCGAACCCACGCCAATGCCCGAAAAGCCCAACTCTGAAATAGGCGTATCAATGACGCGTTTCGCGCCAAATTCGTCCAGCATACCTTTGGATGCTTTGTAGGCGCCGTTGTACTCAGCTACTTCTTCACCCATCAAATAAATACTTTCATCTCTGCGCATTTCCTCACTCATGGCTTCGCAAATGGCTTCTCGGAATTGTATCGTTCTCATAAAATATCTTTTTCGTGTAGTTTTTATTTTTTCGAACGACAAAAATACTAATTAAACCAAAAAGAAACTCTAAACGTAAGCCTAAAAAATTTTATTATGCATGCATAGTATATTTAAAAATTAATTCTTACTTTCGTATAGTTAAAATTTAATATTATAAATCTGTAAATATGAAGATTTTAGTTTTTATCAGTCATGTGCCCGATACAACCTCCAAAATCAATTTCACCCCCGACGGCAAAGCATTTGACACCAACGGTGTGCAGTTCGTCATCAATCCGAACGATGAATTTGGACTTACACGTGCCATGTGGTTTAAAGAAAAGCAAGGCGCACACGTTACGGTGGTTAATGTAGGAGAGGCAACCGCAGAACCCACTTTGAGAAAGGCACTTGCCATAGGAGCAGATGAAGCCATCCGCGTCAATGCCAAGCCAACCGACGGATTTTTTGTCGCGAAGCAGTTGGCAAAAGTTGTGGCTGATGGTTCCTATGACCTCATTATTGCCGGGCGAGAATCTATAGATTACAACGGTGGCATGGTTCCCGGTATGGTTGCCGAAATGCTCGGCTACCATTTTGTAAACGGCTGTATCGGTCTTGAGGTTGAAGACAACAAGGCCACCGCCATCCGCGAAATAGACGGCGGTAAAGAAACCCTCTCGTTTGATTTGCCTCTTATTTTAGGCGGACAAAAAGGATTGGTAGAAGAAAAAGATTTAAAAATTCCGAATATGCGCGGCATCATGATGGCGCGATCCAAACAACTGACCGTTTTGGAGCCCACATCAGACCAAGCAAAAACAACCATAGATCATTTCGAAAAACCACCTGCCAAAGCGGCGTGTAAACTCGTGAGTCCCGACAATGTGGACGAATTGATTGATTTGCTTCACAATGAGGCAAAAGTTATATAATTTTATAAATCAGAAAAAAATGTCAATACTTATATACGCAGAAGCCACAGACGGCAAACTCAAAAAAACGGCCTTTGAATTGGCTTCCTACGCAAAAGCAACCGGAGAAAAAGTAGTTGCCCTTACCATCAATGCAGACAACACTGGCGAATTGGGAAAATACGGCGTGGACAAAGTGCTGCAAGTATCCAATGAAGCCTTAAAAAATTTCAATCCTAAAGCCGTGAGTGAAGCATTAACACAGGCGGCCCAGCAAGAAAACATCAAAACCATAGTCTTGAGTAACACCACAGACGCCAAATATCTGGCGCCTTTGCTGGCGGTAAAGTTAAACGCAGGTTTTGCCGCCAACGTAGTTGCCCTGCCCGAAAGCCTATCGCCACTTAAGGTGAAACAAGCCGTTTTTACCAACAAAGCCTTTGCCATTACCGAGCTTCACGCAGAGACCAATATCATTGCACTGTCAAAAAATGCCTTCGGTCTTAAAGAATCTACAGGCGCGGCAGAAACGGTAAGCTTTACACCCAATTTGTCTGAAGCACTGCTTCAAAACCACGTAACAGACGTGTCCAAAGCGACCAACAAAGTGACCATTGCCGATGCGGAAATTGTAGTTTCCGGCGGACGCGGACTCAAAGGACCTGAAAACTGGGGCATGATAGAAGAGTTGGCATCCGTACTCGGTGCCGCCACGGCCTGTTCAAAACCCGTCTCGGATATTGGATGGCGTCCGCACAGCGAGCATGTTGGGCAAACCGGCAAACCGGTGGCCAGCAATCTTTATATAGCTGTCGGTATTTCGGGAGCCATTCAGCATTTGGCAGGCGTAAATGCCTCAAAGGTCAAAGTGGTGATCAACAACGATCCGGAAGCGCCATTTTTCAAAGCCGCAGATTATGGGGTTGTGGGCGATGCTTTTGAAGTTGTACCCAAACTTATTGAGAAGTTGAAGGCATTTAAAGCAGCGAACAACTAGTTTGAAAAATTGGAAATAATTTTCTGATTAGGCGATTGTTAGTACATTTTTTTCCCCATTTTTAATTCAAGATTTAGAGGTAAAACAAAGTTTTCATCGGGACAAAAAAATTAGTAAATTGTGCCTCCCTAGACGGCTGTTTAAATCTCGGCTGCGCCGCATGATTTTGATAGCCTTTTTTATATAATATATGAGTTTGGTCAGATTAAACATCAAAGGAATTTCATACAGCCAAACGCAAAATGGTGCGTATGCGCTCATTCTAAGCGAAGCCGATGGAAAGAGAAAGTTGCCCATAGTCATTGGCGCTTTTGAGGCTCAATCTATTGCCATAGCCTTGGAAAAAGACATAAAACCACCGCGTCCGCTGACACATGATTTGTTTAAAAACTTTGCAGACAGGTACGAAATCGTCGTCAAACAAGTGATAATTCACAAGTTGGTTGACGGTGTTTTTTACTCAAGTTTGATTTGTGAACGCGACAGGATAGAAGAAATCATCGACGCGCGGACTTCAGATGCCATCGCCTTGGCACTACGCTTTGATGCGCCAATTTTTACTTACAAAAACATTCTGGACAAAGCGGGTATTTATTTAAAAATGAATCCGAAAGATCCTGATGATATTTCACAAAAAGATCCGATCAGCACAGCGGATTTAGAGGTTGAAATTTCCAAACCTAAACCTTCCGATTACACCAAACTCTCCATGAGCGAATTGCACGAAGCACTCGACAAAGCAGTTGCAGAAGAAGACTATGAAAAAGCGGCTCGCATTCGGGATGAAATTTCTAAACGTGAACCAAACACCTAATGCATGACTTTATTTACATTGATTCAGCCCGTTGATACTTTAATTCAGAATGAGGGCTTTTCACTTTCCAGTTTGCTTAGAGGTGCGTTGGGCATGTCGGTACTTATTCTTTTTGCTTATGTGTTTAGTGCTAACAAAAAAGCCATCAATTGGAAAACAGTCGGTGCGGGACTAAGTGCCCAGCTGATTTTGGCCATTGGAATACTGAAAGTGCCTTTTGTCAAATCGATTTTTGAGTTTGTAGGCGAAATTTTTGTTCTCATACTCGATTTTACGAGAGCAGGTAGTGAATTTTTGTTGGGCAACATGATGAATGTTGACAGTTTCGGATACATATTCTTGTTTCAGGTGCTGCCCACGATTATCTTTTTTTCTGCCTTGACGTCCGTGTTGTTTTACCTGGGTGTTATTCAAAAAGTAGTCAAAGCGATGGCTTGGATGCTCACCCGCTTGTTGGGCATTTCAGGTGCAGAAAGCTTGTCTGTGGCAGGTAACATTTTTCTGGGTCAAACAGAAGCGCCACTCATGATAAAGGCTTATTTGGAAAGGATGACCCGGTCCGAAATTTTATTGGTCATGATTGGCGGCATGGCTACTGTTGCCGGTGGTGTTCTAGCGGCTTACATCGGGTTTTTGGGTGGTGACGATCCCGTGTTGCGCCTGGAATATGCCAGACATTTGTTGGCGGCATCAGTGATGGCCGCGCCCGGTGCCATCGTCATTTCCAAAATTTTATATCCCCAGCAGGAATTGATTGACACCACCGTATCGGTTTCTTCCGATAAGATAGGATCTAATATTTTGGACGCTATCGCCAACGGCACTACAGAAGGACTCAAACTGGCTGCAAATGTAGGTGCGATGCTATTGGTCTTTATCGCTTTTATCGCCATGGTCAATTACGGTTTGGGTCGGTTTGGCGAAGTGACCTTGCTCAACGGAATCATCGCACAATACACGCCTTATAGTGCCTTTTCTTTAGAAACCATTTTAGGAATTGTGTTTTCACCCTTCATGTGGCTGATTGGTGTGGCTCAAGAAGACATGATGCTTATGGGGCAACTTTTGGGTGTAAAACTCGCCGCTTCAGAATTTGTAGGCTATATACAACTGGCAGAATTAAAAGACATGGCCAATCCCATGCATTTTACCTATCAAAAATCGGTGATCATGGCCACGTATATGCTATGCGGATTTGCCAATTTTGCTTCTATCGGTATCCAAATTGGCGGTATTGGTTCGCTCGCACCCGGTCAACGTAAAACACTTTCCGAGTTTGGTATGCGTGCGGTTTTGGGAGGCAGCTTGGCATCTTTGATGTCTGCCACCATCGCCGGCATGATCATTGGCTAATTTATCCTTCACCTTCATTTTACAGTAATTCAAGATTTAGTACACAACTGATAATTATCATAGTTACTTTGGTTGGATGTAGCTTATCTTTGAATAGTTTGGGTGAGTCCCGTAAAATCATCAAAGAGATCTATCTGATAAACAATACGATAATTTGACCATTTTGATTTACCCAATTGTTTTTAAAATGGAACACGTGAATCTTTGATTTGCCCATGACTGCTGATATACAGCTAACTTCAATGGAATAAAAATAAACTCGTGAATGCCACTTTTAAGATATCCTCAAAGGTTAATCTCTTTTTTACCGAAGTCGGTGATGTAACTTTTTTTGCAATCAGATTCTTTAAGCAGGTTTTTACACGTCCGTTCGAGACCAAAGAATTCTTGCGACAATGTTATCTGATGGGCAATCGCTCTTTGTTGCTCGTCGGTGTCACAGGATTTATTCTGGGTTTGGTGTTTACCTTGCAATCCCGACCCACACTTATGGAGTTTGGCGCACAATCTTGGATGCCTTCCATGATTAGTATTTCGATAGTGCGCGAGATAGGTCCGGTCATTACAGCCCTCATTTGTGCAGGCCGAATCGGTTCCGGAATTGGTGCCGAATTGGGCTCTATGCGCGTGACTGAGCAGATAGATGCCATGGAAGTTTCCGGAACCAATCCGTTTAAATACTTGGTTGTCACGCGTATTTTGGCAACCACGCTCATGCTTCCTTTGTTGATTATTTTTGGCGATGCCATTGCTTTGGTAGGCTCTGCTATTGTAGAAAATCTAAAAGGCGCAGTTTCCTTCCAACTCTATTTTAATCAGGTATTTGAAGCACTTGCCTTTAGCGATATTATCCCGGCAACGGTGAAATCGTTTTTTTTCGGATTTGCTATCGGATTGATTGGTTGCTACAAAGGTTATAACTGCAACAAAGGCACGGTGGGTGTAGGCGAAGCGTCAAACGCAGCCGTGGTTTATACCTCTATGTTGCTTTTTGTGATCGACTTTATTGCTGTTTTTGTGTCAGATATATTTTTTGAAATATGAAGACAATGATCAAAGAGGAACCGGTATTGGAATTAAAAAACTTGTACAAGCACTTTGGAAACAACAAAGTGCTTAACGGATTTAACCTGCAATTGTACAAAGGTGAAAACCTGGTTGTAATGGGCAAATCGGGTTCGGGAAAATCTGTGATGATTAAATGCCTGGTTGGGTTGATGCAGGCAGATGGTGGCAGCATCCGTATAAAAGGACAAGACATCACGAGCCTAGGACAACGCGAATTGGATTTGCTGCGTACCGAAATTGGTTTTCTTTTTCAGGGCAGCGCGCTGTACGACTCCATGACGGTTCGTGAAAACCTCTATTTCCCCTTGCGCAGACACGCCCATATAATGGGCAGAGAAGAAGAAGCAGAAAAATGGATACGGGAAGCTTTGGCCAATGTAGGTCTTGAACACGCAATAGACCTTATGCCCGACGAGCTTTCCGGAGGCATGAAGCGTAGAGTGGCATTGGCCAGGGCTTTAATCCTAAAACCCAAAATTATGCTTTATGACGAACCCACCACCGGACTCGACCCGATTACCGCCAAAGAAATCATACAACTGATGAGAGCCATTCAAAAAACATACGGAACGTCCTCTTTAATTATAACACACGATGTAGATTGTGCGCGGGTCATCAGCAATCGGATGATTTTGCTCGTAGATGGCGTCAACTATGCCGAGGGGACTTTTCAAGAACTCACACAGTCTAGTGACCCGAAGATAAAAGCATTTTTTAAGTAAAAACTATTAACCATGAGAAATTCAGCTCCGGAAAAATTCAAATTAGGTTTGTTTGTCGTTTTGGGAACGGCTCTCTTGGTAGCAGCATTGTATTTTATTGGAAACAGACAAAACTTGTTTACCAAGAACATCACCATTTACACCCATTTTAGAAATGTAAATGGCTTACAAACCGGCAATAATGTTCGATATTCGGGCATCAATATCGGAACAGTTGCTAAAACAGTACTTTTGAGCGACACGCTCATCCGGGTGGAAATGCGTGTAGGAGAAAAGTTGAAAAACGTCATTAAAAAAAATGCCGTGGCCACCATTGGCTCCGATGGTTTGGTAGGAAGCATGATTGTCAACATTATTCCGGCCCAGGGAACCGCCGGTTTTATAAGTTCGCATGACACCATCCAATCTTACAGTAAAATCGGGGTCAATGACATGCTCACCACCCTCAATGTTACCAATGAAAACGCAGCTTTGCTGACCTCCGACTTGCTCAAAATCACGTCCAATATCAATGAAGGAAAAGGCACTTTAGGCATGCTGATTACCGATACCGTATTGGCCAGTCAGTTTAAACAAACGCTTTTTGAATTGCGGAAAACCAGTGAAGGCGCTTCACAAGCCATGTCATCATTAAACGAAATGATTGCTTCCGTCAATTTTTCTGAAAGCCTAGCCGGCGTCTTGCTGAGCGATACCGCTTCGGGGGTTAAGATGAAAAGCATCGTTGCCAATTTGGAGAAATCGAGCGAAAAAATGATACAGGTTACCGACCATTTAAACCACTTGCTCAGCGAAATCGAAGAAGGAAAAGGCACTTTGCACTACCTTACTCAAGACACCACCTTGGTTCAAAACATAGATTCTACTATGCAAAACATCAAGTCCGGGACAGCGCGTTTTAACGAAAATATGGAAGCACTCAAACACAACTTTTTGCTGCGGGGCTATTTCAAAAAATTGGAAAAAGAACAAAGAAAAGCGCTAAAAAAGGCCGACCAGAATTAACGAGCTTAATTTTTAAACAAAATGTAATAAAATCAATGATGAGTTGATCTATTCTAGTAAGATTTTGGTTTTAAGCTCTCGAATCAAAATTATCCAAATCACATTCCTCATACTGCTGTCACCCTGAATTTATTTCAAGGTCTTGCCCCTCGACTGTGCTCGGGGTGAAATTCCCTTCAGTGAGATGCTGAAACGCGTTCAGTACCACAGATGAAGCAGTTTTAGCATGATTGGTTGTAGAATATACAGAACAGCGTAAATTTACAATCTGTGCTTTCTGAACAAAACCAAATAATCTTATTTTATACGTTCATCTTTTTCAATAATCCCATCGCGCAGTCGAATAATACGGTGTGCGTGTAGGGCGATTTCTTCTTCGTGCGTGACCAAAATAACCGTATTGCCTTTGGCGTGAATTTCATCAAAAAGATGCATGATTTCAATAGAGGTGGTGGAATCCAAATTACCCGTTGGCTCATCGGCCAAAATGATAGACGGATGGTTCACTAAAGCCCTGCCTACGGCTACCCGTTGTCGTTGACCACCGGAAAGCTGGTTGGGTTTGTGGTCCATCCTGTCGGCCAGTCCTACATCTTTCAGCACTTCGGTGGCTCTTTTTACGCGTTCACTTTTCGAAAAACCGGCATACACCATGGGCAATGCCACATTGTCCAATGCTGTGGTACGCGGCATCAGGTTGAAAGTTTGAAAGACAAAACCAATTTCTTTATTGCGAACTTCGGCCAATTCGTTGTCAGACATTTGGCTGACGTCTTTGCCGTTGAGAATGTAGGTTCCTGAGGTGGGCGTGTCCAGGCAACCCACAAGATTCATCAGTGTAGATTTGCCGGAGCCCGAAGGCCCCATTATGGCTACATAATCTCCTTTTTCTATTTCCAGATCTATACTTTTTAAGACGTGTACCACCTGTTCTCCCATTTGAAAGTCTCGGATGATGCGCTTCATATCGATTACTTTTGCCATAGCCTTAGTTTCCTTTTTGATAATCTGCTAAAAACTTAGCCAAACCAATATCTGTAAGCGGATGGTTCAACAGGCCAAGGATGGCTGAGAGCGGCCCGGTCATTACATCGGCACCGAGTTTGGCACATTCTACTATGTGCATTACATGGCGTACGGACGCAGCTAAAATCTCGGTTTCGTAGCCGTAGTTGTCATAAATCGTACGGATATCTTCTATGAGTTGCAGGCCATCGGTGGATACATCATCGAGGCGACCGATAAAGGGTGAAACATAAGTGGCACCGGCTTTGGCAGCCAACAAGGCTTGTCCGGCAGAGAAGACCAAGGTGCAATTTGTTTTGATGCCGTGATCTGTAAAGTACCGAATGGCCTTGATACCGTCTTTAATCATGGGCACTTTCACTACAATTTGCGGATGTAGAGATGCCAATTGCTCACCCTCACGCACCATTCCATCAAAATCTGTTGCAATCACCTCTGCACTTACATCACCATCTACCATATTGCAGATGTCCACATAGTGTTTTAGAATGTTGTTGCGCCCGGTGATGCCCTCTTTTGCCATAAGCGAAGGGTTGGTCGTCACACCGTCGAGCACACCTAAAGCCTGCGCCTCTTCTATTTGTTTGAGATTGGCTGTATCGATAAAAAACTTCATATAACAATAATTTAAAAAAATTTATTCGCAATGGCTTTGTGCCGACTTATCAATTCATTTGGATATGATCACGGTTTTAAAAATCGCGTTTGTAAAATTACAATTTAAAATGCTTCATCAACATCTTTTCATAAACATTATCAGGAAGCAATCGCTTTAGAACGATGCCCATTTTTTCGGTAAAAACTGCAGCTTTGTAGTTGATTTTAGGATTTTTATTTTCAATGATTTTGTGTACCATTTTGGCAACGTCAGACGGATCGCCTCCGGCGTCAACATGTGTATTCATCATTTCAAGGGAAGTTTGATAACCTTTGCGATAGGGCGAATAATCCTGTAAAGGAACGTGGTAGCGACCCGATGCGATGTTTGTGGCAAAATCACCGGGTGCTATATTCACGAAACGGATGCCGTGTTGGCGGCACTCCATATTGATAGATTCAGTGACAAGTGCCAAGGCACCTTTGGTAGCTGAATACACGCCGCGAAAAGGTAAACCCATATAGCCGGCGATGGAGGTAATGTTGATCACCAAACCCTTTTTTTGGCTTCGCATGGAAGGCAAAACGGCTTTTATCATTCGAATAGGACCAAAAAAATTGGTATCAAATACTGCTTTCATCTCCGCTTCCGGAATTTCTTCGAGCGGTCCGGCAATCCCTTTTCCGGCATTGTTTATCAACACATCAATGCGACCGGTTTGCTTTAAAAGCGTCTCTACCGCTTGTGAAATACTTTCAGTGTCGTTGACATCTAATGACAACAATGTAAAAGGAATGTCTTGCTTTATTTTTTCAGGATTTCGGCTTGTCCCAAAAACCTTGTAACCTTTTTGGTGGAGGTGATGGGCAATGGCCAATCCTATGCCTGAGGATGCGCCTGTGATGAAAACAACCTTTTGAGTCATGGAATTTGTTTAAGTTGTCAGCTCCCGATCGAGTTGGTCTTCTTCCTTTAATAGTCCAAAAGACTTAGCGACACTCATAGAAACCGTCGCATCTCCGGATACGTTGATGATGGTGCGACACATGTCTAAGGGCCTGTCCACTGCAAAAATCAGCGCCAAACCGGCTTCGGGAATACCGGCTTGCCCCAGCACGATTACCAACATGACCATCCCCGCTCCGGGAACCGCAGCGCTGCCAATGGACGCCAAAGTTGCCGTGGCAATTATCCCAAGTTGTGCGCCTAAACTCAAATCCATACCAAAGGCTTGTGCAATAAAAACTGCTGCAACAGCTTGGTATAAACTCGTGCCGTCCATGTTGATGGTGGCTCCGATGGGCAATACAAAACTTGCCACATCGTCTTCAACACCCAGGTGTTTTTCTACGCGTTCCATGGTAACGGGCAGGGTTGCCGCACTTGAACTGGTGGAAAAAGCCAACAGCTGTGCCGGTGCCATGCCTTTCATAAAGAAAGAAGGCTTGCGTTTGGTATAGACCCAAACAATCAGCAAATAGACGCCCAACATCAAAGCCAAACCAAGCACAACGGTAAAAGCATACCACAACAAGGCAATAAACAAATCTTTGCTGGGTGCTTCTGCTACCAAAGAAGCCAACAGGGCAAATACGCCATAGGGTGCGGCCATCATGATTAAATCTATCATTTTGAGGATGACTTCATTGAAACCGTTGAAAAATTCCATCACCGGTTTTGAGGTTTTTTCAGGAATCAGAATCAGCGAAACCCCAAAAAACAGTGCAAAAAAGATTACTTGTAGCATGTTTCCGTTATCCGAAGCGGCTGCAAAAAAATTGCTGGGCACTAAATCTTCCAAAGCTTGTAGCGGTCCGGCGTCTCTTTGTCGTTGCGCTTCTGAAATTTTCTGTCCGGCATCACCTTCATAGCTTTGCATGAGTTGTTCGCGCGTTTCTGGGGCAATGGATTTTCCGGGATTGATGAGGTTTACAATCACGAGACCAATAGACACTGCAATCAAAGTGGTAAGCAAATACATCACTATGGTGCGGCCGCCCATTTTTGAAAGCTTGGAGATGTCTTTCAATTCGGCAATACCGTTGACCAATGAGGCAAAAATCAAAGGGACGGCAATGAGTTTGAGCGCGTTGATAAAAATATTACCGAAGGGTTTTATCCAATCTGTGATGAATGCAGTTCCCCAAGAAAACCGGATAAAAATGAAAGCAAAGATAGCTCCCAAAGCCATTCCTAATAAGATTTGCCAGTGTAGGGCGATTTTTTTCATTTGTTTTGTTTTTTTATCACATCAATACTACATTCCTAAAATATGTCTCATCGGATTTATGTCAAACTTAGTTTAAGTTGAATCTATCCCATTTATCGAATTTTTGCAGATTGGTTTCTCAAATAAAAATCGGCTAGAACCAACGCGGCCATGGCTTCTACGATGGGAACTGCTCTGGGAACCACACACGGATCGTGACGACCTTTGCCCATAATGGTTGTTGGTTGGCCGTGCTTGTCTATCGTCTCCTGATTTTGGATGAGCGTAGCCACGGGCTTGAAGGCTACATTGAAATAGATATCCATTCCGTTGGAAATACCACCTTGTACACCACCACTGTGGTTGGTTTTGGTGGTGCCGTCTGTTTCGAAAAGGTCATTATGTTCGCTGCCTTTCATACCGGCACCGGCAAACCCGCTTCCGTATTCAAATCCTTTGACCGCATTGATGGAAAGCATCGCTTTGCCTAGTTCGGCGTGGAGTTTGTCAAAAACCGGTTCGCCCCATCCCACGGGTACATTTTGGATCACACAACTCACGATGCCACCTACGGTATCGCCCTGTTTGCGTATATCTTTGATGTAGGTTTCCATTTGTAAAGCGGTTTGGGTATCCGGACAGCGAACGGCGTTGGTTTCAGCATTTTTTAAATCGAGTTGATGGTAAGGAATATTCAGCTTCAAATTTCCTACGGCAGAAACATAAGCCTGAATTTGCACCTTGCCGAGCAGTTGTTTGGCAATGGCTCCGGCCACCACCCGAGCGGCGGTTTCTCTGGCCGAACTTCTGCCACCACCTCTGTAGTCGCGCGCACCGTATTTTTGATCGTAGGTGTAGTCGGCATGTGAGGGCCGATAGCTGTCTTTTATATGCGAATAGTCTTGCGACTTCTGATCTGTATTTGGAATGAGAAAGGCAATGGGCGTTCCGGTGGTTTTTCCTTCAAAAATACCGGAGAGAAACTGGACTTCGTCCGATTCTTTTCGCTGTGTGACAATGGCCGATTGTCCGGGTTTGCGCCTGTCTAAATCTTGTTGGATGGCCGTGAAATCGACTATTAAACCTGCAGGACAACCGTCTATGATGCCACCGATGCCTTTGCCGTGTGATTCGCCGAAAGTAGTAAGTCTGAAAACTGAACCGTAAACGTTTCCTGCCATGCTTAAGTTTTCAACAAAACTACACAAAAAGTTAGAAACTCTTAAAGTTGTACAGAAAAGCTTCAAAAATAAAAAGAGGCTTTCCCGCTAAACTTTAGGTCACATTTTTTGACAAGATGGTTCGAAAAATGCGAAAGAAAATAAGGGAAAGCCTCTTTGAGATGTCGGGTTTTACGGGCAAATTATTTGCCACCCAACATTTGGAGCTCGTTAACCACGATTTCTGTGAAGTAGCGTTTTGCGCCGTTTTTGTCTTCATAGTTGCGGTAGGTGATTTTACCGTTTACGGCAATTTCTTTTCCTTTGGTGAGAAACTTTTCAATCACATCGGCGGTTTTGCCCCAAGCCACCAGGTTGTGCCACTGTGTTTCTGTGACTTTTTCGCCGGCTTGGTTTTTGTAGGTCTCGTTGGTAGCCAAAGAGAATTTTGCCAATTTTTTTCCCGATTCAAGGGTTACAATTTCAGGATCGTTGCCTAGGTTTCCGATGAGCTGTACGCTGTTTCTTAAAGTACTCATGATAAAAAAATTTAAAGTTAATACATCTGTTTTGGGTTTGTTCAAAAACCACGATGCAAAGTAAAGAGCTGCAAATCAGCGTATTTGGTTTTTAAGCAATTACTTTCATTTGTAAACGTTTGTAGTTGTTTGTAAATGAATATTTAATTGAGAATCTGTGTTTTAGCAAGGTTAGGGCGGAAATTAAAAGGATTGAAAAAAAATGCCAAACCCTTTTTTATTGGGAAGTGAGCGCAGGCGATTTGATCTTTCTATACGTAAAAACGCTGATTCATCAATAAAAATGGGTTGAAAGTCAAAAGAAACACACTTGGTACTTTTAGATTAAAACCAAAACATCAATCTTGAAATCAATTAGAAATTCCCCCTTTTTTTGTAATATTATATGCTGAAAAAAGGTGGTAATAAGTGGATGTAGCACATTTTGATGAAAAAACTGCAAAAAATAGAAATTATCAATTTGATTGGAAGAGAACTTCAAAACCGAATGAAGTTTGTAGAAATTGATGGCTATTTTGAAAGTTACGGAATTCAAACTAATCACCAGCCAACATATAATAGCAAATATGTTTATGTTCAAGAAGTTCTACCAAAAGTAAAAGATGAGATTATACTAGAGATAGCATCAGAATTAGGTATTGAACATCCAGCGGTTTCACAAATTCCAATTATAAAAGAAAGTGAAGCTACATTTTGGAAACCCGGACATTTTAAGCTTTTTATTAGTCATTTAGCTAGTTTCAAAAAGACAATTGGAATTCTAAAAAAAGAACTGGAGAAATACGGAATTTCTTCTTTTGTTGCTCACGAAGACATCGAGCCGACAAAAGAGTGGCAAGATGAAATTGAAAAAGGATTATTCTCTATGGATGCACTTTGTGCAGTTCTTATGCCTGGATTTAAAGACAGTAATTGGACTGACCAAGAAGTTGGAGTTGCTATTGGAAGAAATGTTTTAATAATTCCAATTCGAAAAGAACTTGACCCTTAGGGATTCATTGGAAAATTTCAAGGATTTCAAGCTGTTGGTAAGAATGTTGGACAAGTTGCCGAAGGAATTTTTGAGATAATATCAACCAACATTAAGACAAAAACAAAATATTTAAATACTCTTGTTGAATTGATTTTACTTTCAAACACTGCAAATCAAGCGATTGAAAGACTTAATGCATTGGAAAAGATTAAAGATTTACCCAAAGAAAAAGTTGAATATTTACAAGATAAAATAGTGGAGAACGAGAACCTAAAAGAAACAAGGTTTTTGAATCCATTTAATAAAATAGCTCGGAAATACGAACTTGAAGGTTTGAGTTTAAAATCATTCGAAAAAGAGAAAGAAGAAGATTATGATGATTTACCATTTTAATAAAAAAAAACGTGCTACAACACCCCGTATCACCCTTTGCATGGATATGAATGATTCAAAAATTTGCGTTTTTTTGCTAACTTTACGACTCAACCGAAAGTACCCGACGTTTGATACACTACAAGGCATAAGCAAAAACAGTAAAAACAGCAACAGTCCTCCTACAAAATTGTAATCATGGAAAAAAACTGTCCGGAATGTGGAGAAAAAATCATCGGTCGCAGCGATAAGAAATTCTGTAGCGACTACTGTCGCAATGCCTACCACAACCGCGCCGGAAACGACCAAAAAAACCTGATTCGCAACACCAATTACCGCTTGCGAAAAAATTTTCACATCCTGCAAACCCTCAATCGCGAAGGCAAAACCAAAGTGTCGCGCACCAAACTGCTCGAAAAAGGTTTCGATTTTGAATACATCACCAACCGCTATACCACCAAGGCAGGCACTACCTATTACTTTTGCTACAACCAAGGCTATTTGCCCTTAGACAACGATTACTATATGCTCGTTCGCCGAGATTAATTCAACCGAAAACAAAAATCGTTTGCCCTAAGGCTTTCCAATAAAGTGTCCGTCGGGTTTACCTTGTATTTACGGCTTGGTAGTGTAATGTGGAGCTGCGCGTCTGCTTGCAACAAAGTAATTTCAAGCGGCACGTTCCCTTGGTTTGCTTCTGTCACTTCCCGAAGTTTCTCTACCGTATTTTTGTTTAAAGTGTCCGCTTGAATTTCAACAATGAGTTTTTTCGCCAATTTTTCTCTCACATCGTGCAACATTTCGAATTCGCGATATTGAATGGCCGGTTCGCTGCGTTGTCCGGTTTGTTTGTTAACATAGCCTTCGCGGATGTTTATTTTTAGGTGCAAAAAGTAATTTTCGACCAAAAAGTGGCGGTGTTTTAAATATTCATCACCAAAAATCCGGAACTCGTGCGAATCGCTGTAATCGTCTAAGGTAAATGTTGCCCAACCTCGTCCGGCTTTAGAAACCCGATGCATCACATTGGAAACAATGCCGCAGATATTTAGGTCTCGATTCAGCAATGCTGGCAAATCTTTTAACATACCAAGGCTTGCGTTGCAGAAGTATTTGATTTCTGTTTCAAAATCATCTAGCGGATGTCCGGATATAAAAATACCAACCACTTCTTTTTCCTTTCGCAGTTTTTCCATGGTGCTCCAGGTTTCGCAGGGCGGCAAAACAGGTTCGGGCATTTGCACATCGCTGGCATCACCAAATAAGCTTACCTGCGATGCATTTTCGTTTTCTTGAAACTTGGCGCCGTAGCGGATAATTTTCTCCAAAAAAATAACACCATCTCCTTCGTCTTGAAAATATTGTGCCCTGTGTGTGCCCGGAAATGAATCAAAAGCACCGGCCAAAGCCAAGTTTTCAAAGGCTTTTTTGTTCGCCGCTTGTAAATTTACCCTTTTGGCCACATCAAAAACAGATTTGTATTTGCTGCTTTTCCGGTTTTCTACAAAGGTTTCCACAGCACCCGCGCCCACGCCCTTTACTGCACCCATACCAAAACGAATGGCGTTGTCATCGTTTACGGTGAACTTAAAAAAAGATTCGTTTACATCCGGACCCAAAACAGGCAATCCCATGCGTTTGCATTCTTCCATAAAAAAGCTGACTTTCTTGATGTCGCTCATGTTGTTGCTCAACACAGCTGCCATGTATTCTGATGGATAGTTGGCTTTTAAATACGCCGTTTGGTAGGCCACCCAAGCATAGCAAGTGGCATGCGACTTGTTAAAAGCGTATTTGGCAAAAGCTTCCCAGTCTTTCCAAATTTTTTCGAGTTTGTCTTTTGGGTGTCCGTTGTTTTGCCCGTTTGTCAAAAACTTTGGCTTGAGTTGGTTGAGCAACTCAATAATCTTTTTACCCATCGCTTTCCGCAAAATGTCGGCTTCGCCTTTGGTAAAATTGGCCAGTTTCTGCGAAAGCAGCATCACTTGCTCCTGATACACCGTAATGCCGTAGGTTTCCTTTAAAATTCCTTCCATCTCCGCGATTTCGTATGCTATGGGTTCTTCGCCTTGTTTGCGTTTGATGAAACTCGGCAAATAGTCCATAGGGCCGGGTCTGTACAGGGCGTTCATCGCGATCAAATCAGTGAATTGGGTAGGCTTCAATTCTCGCAGATATTTTTGCATACCGGCAGATTCGTACTGAAAAATACCCACGGTTTCTCCGCGTTGAAAAAGTTCATAGGTTTTGGCATCGTCCAAAGGAAAAAGATCCGGATCCAACTCAATTTGGTGCCTGTATTTGATGAGTTTGAGTGTATCTTTTATGAGTGTCAAGGTTTTCAGTCCCAAAAAGTCCATTTTCAGTAAACCTGCAGATTCAACTACCGAGTTGTCAAACTGCGTGGCATACAAGTCAGATTCTTTACTCGTGGCAATAGGCACCAAATTGGTTAAATCTTCGGGCGTGATGATGACGCCACAAGCATGAATGCCTGTATTGCGAAGCGAGCCCTCCAACACAGCGGCTTGCCGAATGGTTTCGCCCATCAAATCGTCATTTTCTGAAAGTGCACGAAAATCGCTGAGCGATTGGAAATCTTCCGAACGCACTTTTTCTTTTAAATCTTCTAACGGTTTTTGCAACACATCTAAGAGCGATATTTTTTGCAAAGACAAATTGTCGGGAATCATTTTGGCCAACCGATCGGCTTCGGGCAAAGACAAATCTAACACCCGGGCCGTATCCCTAAGTGCCGACTTGGCAGCCATAGTGCCATAAGTGATGATTTGCGCTACTTGGTTGGCACCGTATTTTTTGATGACATAATCCATGACTTTGCTCCGGCCGTCATCGTCAAAATCGATATCGATATCCGGCAGCGAAACCCTTTCTGGATTCAGAAAACGCTCAAAAAGCAAGTCGTAAGCAATAGGGTCTATATTGGTAATACCAAGGCAATAGGCCACAGCCGAACCCGCCGCCGAACCCCTGCCCGGCCCCACAGAAACATCCATTTTTCGGGCCTCTGCGATGAAGTCTTGTACAATCAAAAAATAACCCGGATAGCCTGTTTTGGCGATAATTTCCAATTCAAAATCGATGCGTTCCCGTATCTCGTCCGTAAGTGTGGGATAGCGCTTTTCCGCGCCTTTGTAGGTAAGATGTTTTAAATAGGCATTTTCTGCGGCCTTGTCATCACCTTCCGGATGGTTCAATTCAAAATCTTTTGGAATGTCAAATTTTGGAAGCAACACTTCTCTGGCCAAGCTGTACACTTCTATTTTATCGACAACCTCCTGCACATTCAGTATGGCTTCGGGCATAGTCTTGAAAACAGCTTTCATTTCCTCCCCCGATTTAAAATAATATTCCTGATTGTCGAGTCCGTATCTGTATCCGCGGCCTCTTCCTTTAGGTGTTGCACGCTTTTCGCCGTCTTTGACGCAGAGTAAAATATCGTGGGCCTCGGCATCTTTTTTATACGTGTAAAAGGTGGCGTTGGTCGCAACAATTTTTACATGGTGTTTTTTAGAAAATTGAAGCAATACTTCGTTGGCCCTGTCTTCGTCCTGCTGTCCGTGCTTGTTGATTTCAATATAAAAATCGTCGGCAAAAGTTTCTTTCCACCACAGCAACGCCTCTTCGGCCTGATGCTCGCCTAGGTTTAGAATTTTAGCATAGAGTTCTCCATACACATTACCCGAGAGCACGATAAGGTCTTCTTTATAGGTTTCAACAAGTTTTTTGTCGATGCGCGGTACGTAGTAAAACCCTTGGGTGAAGGCCAATGACGAAAGTTTACACAGGTTTCTATAGCCGTTTTTGTTTTTCGCTAAAAAAACCATTTGGTAGCCATTGTCTTTGTGGCTTTTGTCTGAACAGTCTTCACATACGTGAAACACACAACCCACTATGGGTTTTAGCGGTTCAAACGGCGTGTCTTTACCCTCTTTTTTGTGTTGTTCTGCCGCAAGTTTATTTTGATTGGCTACTTCTTTTACGAATAAAAAAGCACCCATCATATTGCCGATGTCTGTGATGGCAAGTGCCGGCATATTTTGTTTTACAGATTCGGACACCAATTCCTTAAAAGTAGAAGTGGCTTGCAATACAGAAAAACGAGAATGGGTGTGCAGATGAGAAAATCGGGCATTTTGAAAAGCTTCTTTTTCATCTACGCTCAGCTTAGTGGTTTTACGGATATCTTCGGCGGGTCTGAGTTTGGCCGAGGCGGCTTTTAGGTCGCGATGCCGAATGCCTAAAGGTTTGATGGGAATCGGATTTTGAGCTAAAAATTGCGCAAATTCATCCGGTTGAACGGGCAGTTTTTCCAAGGGAAAAAATTGCCTTCTTTTTAACTCGAAAAAACACCTGGCAGTAGCTTCAACGTCTGCCGAAGCGTTGTGTGCCTCCGCAAAAGTTTCGTCAAAAAGATGTTCGTGCAATTCGAACAATTTAGGTGTTTTGAATTTGCCACCTCGTCCGCCGGGTAGTTTACAAAGAAATGCTGTTTCTTCGGTACACGTGTCCAATACAGGCATGTCTGTTAACGGGTTTTCTGTTTTTAGCCTATAAAATTCGGCACCCAAAATTTTAAGGTCAAAGTTCAAATTTTGACCGACCAAAACCTGCGCTTTACCAACAGCTTTCTTGAAATGTGAAAGTGCCGTTTGCAGGTCGATGCCCTCTGCTTCTGCCAAAGCGGTAGAAATACCGTGTATGCTTTCTGCTTCATAAGGGATGGTATAACCATCCGGACGAATGATATAATCTTGTTGTTCTATGATTTCCCCCACACTGTTGTGAAGCTGCCAAGCGAGTTGCACGCAACGCGGCCAATTGTCGGAGTCGCTTATGGGTGCATCATAACGGGCGGGAATTCCGGTGGTTTCGGTATCAAAAATCAGGTACATAGCGGGAAGATTACAGCAGTTAAAGATACATTTCTATCCCTAAAATGAAAACCTGTTTGCACTTTTTTAATACACAAGTTTTCAAAAAAGACAGCACAGAAACTGCGTGGACATTCAATTTTTTAAAAGTGCCCGAAATTCCTCAACGCAAGATTTGGAGATACCCGGCGACTTTCCAAAACCAGCCGACAAAGGATGGCTAAAAGCGTCGGACGAAGAAAAACACTTGCAACTCGCATGAACTTCCAGCAACATTTGGGTTTTGCGAAGGGGTTCAATCCATTTGGGTTTCATTCCTCCTCCCGGTAGGATGATGATGCGGTTTTTGGCCAGATTTAGATACCGCACTAAGTTGTCCAATCCTTTTTCTACATTAGGTTGCGCACCGGAAGTTAAAATGCGTTTAAATCCGAGTTCAATCAGGGTTTCAAGTGCTGCTTCGGGGTTTTTGCAAAAGTCGAAAGCGCGATGAAAAGTACAGGGCAATGTGTTGGCAGCTGCCAATAATTTTTTGCAATTTTCCGAATCTACCATACCTTCCGTGGTCAGTATGCCAAACACAAAGCCGTCTGCGCCGAATTTTTTGAATAGTTCTATGTCGTTTTGCATGACGCGTATTTCTGCTTCCGAATACGTAAAGTGACCGCCTCTTGGGCGAATCATCACAAAGACCGGGATGCCAACAGATTCCTTAATTTCTTGAAACAATCCTAAGGAAGGCGTTGTGCCACCCGAATCGAAATCGGCACAGAGTTCAATTCTATCTACGCCAAATGCTGCTGCTTGAAGTGCCGCTTCCAAGTTGAAAACGGGCGCTTCCAGTAAAATATCAGCCATGTTGCGGAAAATAGCTTTGTGAATCGACAAGAGCTTGCTTTGCCGGATGGTGTTGAGCAAAATTAAACCCCGGTTGTACGGCATAAGCGCCAAAAGCACCATCTTTGTTGATGGCCAAGAATCCGGCTTGTACGTCTTTTATGGTTGCTTTGCTTTTTGCCACCAATCTTCTGACGGTTTCTTCACAAGCTTCCTGAGGACTTCGCCCCTGACGCATAAGTTCTACAATCAGGAAACTGCCGCAAATTTTGATGATGGTTTCGCCAAGTCCGGTAGCGGTAGCGGCACCCACTTCGTCGTCAACGTACAGCCCGGCTCCAATAATGGGACTGTCACCCACACGTCCGTGCATTTTGTAAGCAAGACCGCTAGTAGTACAAGCACCGGCCAAACGGCCTTCGGCATCGATGCCTATCATGCCTATGGTATCGTGGTTTTCAACATTGACTACGGGTTTGTATTGTGCATTTTCCAGCCATTTTTGGTAGGCTGCTTCCGCTTTAGGGCTGAGTTGTTCTGTCTCTAACGCGAAGCCTTCTGCAATGGCAAATCGCCTAGCGCCTTCGCCACTGAGCATCACATGCGGGGTGTTTTCCATGACACGTCGTGCAAGCGTGATAGGGTGTTTTATTTGCCTGACAAAGGAAACCGAGCCGCAAGATCCGTCTCCTTTCATGATGGAAGCATCGAGCGTTACGATACCGTCTCTATCGGGAAGTCCTTGCAAACCGACACTGAGGTTATCCGGGTCAGATTCGGTTACGCGGACGCCTTGTTCTACGGCATCTACAATATTTCCGGTCTGTTGGAGGGTTTTCCAAGCTTCATTGTTGGCAGGCATGCCGTGATTCCAGGTGGATAAAATTTGCGGTTTATAGGTTTCTAAAACAGGTGTAGTTTTTTGCTGACAACTCAAAAAATTTGGTGCGATGAGTGCAGAACCCGCTAGGGTTGTGTTTCGTAAAAAAATTCTGCGGGAGGAATGGTTCATGGGGTTATAATTTGTATAAAAATAAAAAAACCTCTCTAATGAGAGGCTTTTTTTACTTTTAAGATTCTTTCGGGGGCGCCATCACAAAGTTTTCCATAAACTTGGTGGTGTAGTTACCCGAAATATAGTCAGGATGGTCCATTAGTTGACGGTGAAAAGGGATCGTGGTTTTGATGCCCTCTATTACAAACTCATCCAAGGCGCGTCGCATTTTGGCGATGGCTTCTTCACGTGTTTGCGCAGTGGTGATGAGTTTGGCAATCATTGAGTCGTAGTTTGGCGGTATGACATAGCCGGAATATACATGTGTGTCTATACGGACGCCGTGCCCGCCGGGGGCATGCAGTGTGGTAATTCTTCCCGGACTCGGTCTGAAATCGTTGTAGGGATCTTCTGCATTGATTCTACATTCGATAGCGTGTAGTTTTGGGGTATAATTTTTTCCCGAAATAGGGACGCCGGCAGCGACGAGAATTTGCTCGCGTATCAAATCGTAATCAATGACTTGTTCGGTGATGGGGTGTTCTACCTGAATACGCGTGTTCATTTCCATAAAGTAGAAGTTTCGGTGTTTGTCAACCAAAAACTCCACAGTTCCTGCACCTTCGTATTTAATGAATTCTGCGGCTTTTACGGCAGCATCTCCCATTTTTTTTCTGAGGGCATCTGTCATAAAAGGCGAGGGGGTTTCCTCTGTCAATTTTTGATGACGGCGCTGTACGGAGCAGTCTCTTTCAGAGAGGTGGCAAGCGCGTCCGGTGCTGTCACCCACTACTTGAATTTCGATATGGCGTGGTTCTTCGATCAGTTTTTCCATATACATGCCATCGTTTCCGAAGGCTGCGGCGGATTCTTGTCTTGCACTTTCCCAAGCTTTTTTCAAATCTTCTTTTTTCCAAACGGCACGCATGCCTTTTCCTCCGCCTCCGGCTGTTGCTTTGAGCATGACGGGGTAACCAATTTTCTCGGCAGTTTTCTCGGCTACTTCATAAGACTCCAACAAGCCTTCGGAACCGGGAATGGTGGGTACGCCGGCGGCTTTCATGGTGGCCTTAGCGGTAGCTTTGTCTCCCATTTTGTCGATCATATCGTGGGAAGCGCCAATAAATTTGATACCGTGTTCTTTACAAATTTTCGAAAACCGAGCATTTTCGGATAGAAAGCCATAACCTGGATGGATGGCATCTGCATTGGTGATTTCGGCTGCAGCAATGATGTTGGAAATCTTTAGATAGGAATCTTTACTAGGCGGTGGCCCTATGCAAACGGCTTCGTCTGCAAAGCGCACGTGAAGGCTTTCGGCATCGGCAGTGGAATACACAGCGACAGTTTTGATACCCATCTCTTTGCAAGTTCGAATAACCCTAAGGGCTATTTCTCCTCTGTTAGCTATAAGAATTTTTTTGAACATAATTCGTTGCTGTTGGTTGTTTTTTAAGGATTACTGGCTGTTAGGTCCGGAAACGCATCAGGCAGGATCCACCAAAAACAGAGGTTGGTCAAATTCTACGGGAGAACTGTCATCTACCAAAACTTTAACGATTTTGCCTGATATTTCAGATTCAATTTCGTTAAACAATTTCATCGCTTCAATTACGCAGAGCACGTCGCCTTTTTGTATGGTTGATCCAACTTCTACAAATACCGGTTTGTCCGGACTTGGTTTTCTGTAAAACGTACCGATAATTGGCGATTTGATGACCACGTACTTGGAGTCTTCTGAAGGTTCTGCGGGTTGTACCGGTTGAGAGCTGGCAGGTTGTTGTGCTTGTTGCACGGGCATCTGTGGGATAATGGCCGTAGCCACAGGAGCTCCGTGTTGGAAGTTTGTTTCGCTGCGAGAATCGTCTCCGACTGCGCCTGTACGAATGGTAATTTTAAAATCTCCTGTTTCTAACTTTACTTCCGATGCACCCGAGCGTGCAACGAATTTAATGAGGTTTTGAATTTCTTTTAAATCCATGATTGAGGTTTGTTAGTTATTTAGGAATTATAAGCCCACTTCAAATATAAGGAACCCCATGTAAATCCACCACCAAAAGCAGCAAAAATTAGGTTATCTCCTTTTTTGAATTGTCTTTCGTAATCGCTAAGCAATAGCGGCAAGGTTGCTGAGGTTGTATTGCCATAGCGTTCAATGTTCATCAAAACTTTGTGTTCTTCAATACCCATTCGGGAGGCAGTAGCGTCAACAATGCGTTTGTTTGCCTGGTGTGGCACCAACCAATGTACGTCTGCGGGGGTCAAATGGTTTCTGTCCATAATTTTGACAGATACATCTGCCATATTGGTCACGGCAAATTTAAAAACGGTTTTGCCGTCTTGATACACAAAATGCTCTTTGTTCTGAACGGTTTCCACTGTTGCCGGTTTGATAGAACCACCGGCTTCAATTTTCAGAAATTCTCTACCGATACCGTCACTGCGCAAAATTTCATCTTGGTGGCCGAGGCCTTCTTCATTGGGTTCGAAAAGAACCGCACCCCCGCCATCGCCGAAGATGATGCAGGTGGCTCTGTCTTTATAGTCTATGATAGACGACATTTTATCGGCACCGATAAGCAGCACTTTTTTGTAACGCCCCGATGAGATGTAAGCGGCGGCAGTTGACATGCCATATAGAAAACCGGAACAAGCGGCTTGAAGATCATAGGCAAATGCGTTGACAGCACCTATTTCTGACGCCACAAAAACTGCGGTGGCGGCTACCGGAAGATCCGGGGTTGCTGTGGCTACTATTACCAAGTCGATTTCTGCAGGGTCGAGTTGCTTTTTTTCAAGTAGATTTTGGGCGGCTTTAATGGCCAAGAAAGAAGTGCCTTTTCCGGGTTCCTTTAAGATACGACGTTCTTTGATGCCGGTTCGGGTAGTAATCCACTCATCGTTTGTATCGACTAAGGTTTCTAACTCTTGGTTAGTGAGCACATAGTCCGGAACATAGGAACCTACGGCTGTAATGGCGGCATGTATCTGACTCATAAAACGAAAAAATTTCGTTGAAAAATTAAATGAAAGTAACAATTTTACGCAAGGATGTTCTAAAAAACTACTACTTTAACATTTTAGGACACAAAAAAACTCTCACAGGGGGTGAGAGTTATGCGTACAATTTGTTTCTTTTAAGCTACAGCTTCAACGTTGTCGATCACAACTTTACCTTTGTAGTAAAGTTTGCCTTCATGCCAGTGTGCACGGTGATATAGGTGTGCCTCGCCGGTAGTAGGGCAAGTGGCCAATTGAGGTGTTGCGGCTTTGTAATGTGTTCTTCTTTTGTCTCTTCTGGTCTTAGAGGTTTTTCTCTTAGGATGTGCCATCGTTTTTCTTATTGTGCGTTAATAAAATTTTTAAATTATCCCATCGGGGATCATTTTCTTTTTCGTTTGTTTTGGGTTGAATGGTGTTGAGGGAATCTAATTTTTGTAATATTTCTTCGGGAAGACTTCGGTCTTCAATGCCGGGATGTGTCCTTTTCATAGGCACACTCAGCACGATGAGCTCGTAGATGTATTGGGCTACGTTGATTGTTGATTCGCCGTGAGGAATGATCAAAATTTCATCGTGAGCATCGTCAAAGGCTTCGCCAAAATTGACCACAAGCCTGAAACTGCCTTTAAAAGCTTGGTCGTAGGGCTCGTTTGTTAAATCGCAATTGACATTTGCGATGCCTTGTACGTTGAAATCCAATTCAAAATGATTACTGTTTTTATGAAAATTTAGCGAAACACGAGCGTGTACATCGTTAAAATCTTCATATTCGTAATTTTCAAAGAACTTCCCATCAATTTCGTACTCATACACATGATTTCCGATTTTGAGTCCGGAAAAATGTATGTCATACGCCTTCAACAAATTCATCTTCTCTCAACTTTTGAGTCTGCAAAGATATAATTTTTTTTAAAGTGAAAAACCTTATTTACAGCTTTTCAGCAGAATTGTAATATCTCTGTGATTTTTAAATTTTTTAAAGCAAATTATTGATAATGAGTTTGTTTTAAAAAAATGCTTCGGGCTACTTTACGTTCCACGATTTTTTAAACAGTTGCATAAAGGTGAGGGTGAGCACCAAGGTGGAGGTAATTCCTTCTATGAGCAACACAAAAATGAGGATGCCGGCACCGTTGTCATATTCAGATTTCCAGTCTGCCATAACCACATCTACAAAGGTAGGGTCAACGTGAAACATGTAAAGGCCCATAAATGCCACAAACACAAAAGTGGTAAGAAAACCCGTTTTAACGCCTATTTTGAAGCCTTCAAAATAGGTGAATCCATCTGTGTCGCGACGCTTATAGGAGCGAATGGCGAGAAAAATTCCATGGGCCATAATGACGCCATTAAATAGCCTGAGCCACGGATTTTCATGCGAGTTGAATAGTCTTACAATCAAGAAATATGCAATCAACGAAATTGCAATTTGAAAGCCGTACTTGAGCGGGACAACGGTTTCGTTTTTCATGGTGTCGGAAATTTGGTTAGTGTTTTTCGTCATTGCAAATTAAGTTTTTTTTATGTTAATATAAAAAGGTCTTAGGAAAATTATGGGCTATTTTAAATACATTTGTAACAAACTAACATTGTTACAGACAAATTGTTTAGTCGAATCTAATTATAAACATTAACAAAAGCTATGAAAAAAATATTCAGTTTAGGCTTGTTCCTAGTGAGCTTGTATGTGGGAGCGCAGCAAGTTTCTTTTGAAGAATACGATTTGCCCAACGGATTGCACGTCATTTTGCATCAAGACAATACGGCTCCGGTAGTCATTACCTCTGTGGCCTATCACGTTGGCGCCAAAGACGAAGATCCGCAACGAACCGGATTTGCCCATTTTTTCGAACACCTGCTCTTTGAAGGCACACAAAACATTGAAAGAGGCGAGTGGTTTAAAATTGTTTCTGCCAATGGCGGACAAAACAACGCAACCACCAATGACGATCGCACCTATTATTACGAAGTGTTTCCTTCCAACAATCTTGAGTTGGGTTTGTGGATGGAGTCTGAAAGGCTCTTACACCCCATTATCAACCAAATTGGGGTTGACACACAAAATGAAGTCGTAAAAGAAGAGAGAAGACTTCGTGTGGATAACCAACCCTACGGGAGAATCCTGGAGGCTGTGAAAGAAAACATATTTAAAAAACATCCGTATCGTTGGACTACAATTGGCTCGATGGAGCATTTGGACGCCGCTACACTAGATGAGTTTTTAGCATTCAACAAAAAATTCTATGTGCCCAACAACGCTACTTTGGTGGTTGCGGGAGATATAGACATCGCAAAAACCAAAAAAATGGTGGAAGACTATTTTGGTCCTATTCCCAGAGGTGCCGAAATCAGCAAAGATTTTCCGAAAGAAGATCCGATTACCTCGCCTATAAAAGCTGAGTTTTCAGATCCCAACATACAGTTGCCCGCTTCTGTAATTGCCTACAGAACCCCTTCTTTTAAGACGCGCGACGCTCGTGTTTTGGATATGATTTCTACCTACCTTAGCGATGGAAAAAGTTCGGTTCTATACAAAAAATTGGTTGACGAACAGAAAAAAGCTTTGGCAGTTCAGGCCATTAACTTAAGCCAGGAAGACTACAGCACTTATATTGTTTTTGGTATTCCCATGGGTGGAACTTCACTTTCGGATCTAGTTGCAGACATAGACTTAGAAATTGCCAAGCTTCAAACCGATCTCATTTCTGAAAGAGATTTTCAAAAACTTCAAAACAAAATCGAAAACCAGTTTGTCAATTCCAACACCAGCGTGTCCGGCATCGCATCAAACTTGGCTAATTATCATATGTTGTACGGCGACACCAACCTGATCAACACAGAAATTGATTTGTACCGATCTATCACCCGTGAAGAGATTAGAGAAGTGGCCAAAAAATATTTGAATCCCAATCAGCGATTGGTATTGGATTATGTACCTGAAAAAAACAACTAAAAAGAAAAGCACATGAAACGCATAGAAATGAAATTTATCACAATGGTTATGGCTGTTTTTTTCAGCCTTACGCTTTTTGCTCAAATAGACCGTAGCCAACAGCCCAAACCCGGACCGGCACCGAAAATACAACTTGGTGCCCCTCAGGAGTTTCAACTCAACAACGGGCTTAAAGTTTTGGTTGTCGAAAACCATAAATTGCCGCGTGTCAACATCAGTTTGACGTTGGATAATGCACCTCTTTTAGAAGGCGAAAAAGCCGGTGTAGTCGATCTTTTTGCCGCTATGATAGGCAATGGTACTGCCTCAATTCCCAAGGACAAATACAACGAAGAAGTTGATTTTCTGGGAGCTTCCATCAATTTTTCGGGTTCCGGTGCCTTCGCCAACAGCCTGTCAAAATACTTTCCCAGAATTTTGCAGCTCATGGCAGATGGTCTGCAAAATCCACTATTTACCGAAGAAGAATTTCAAAAGGAAAAAGATAAACTTATAGAAGGACTGAAAACGGATGCCAAAAGCGTAACTGCTGCCGCCAGACGTGTAGAAGCTGCTTTGGCTTACGGTACAAGCCATCCGTATGGCGAATTTGTAACCGAAGCCTCTGTAAACAATATCAGCTTGGCAGATGTGCAACGCTACCACCAAAATTTCTTTGTGCCGGAAAATGCGTACTTAATTGTGGTAGGCGATGTTACTTTTTCTGAGGTTAAAACCTTGGTTGAAAAAGAGTTTATTTCTTGGACTTCTGCCAAAGCGCCTAACATTACATACACAAGCCCCACAGATGCACAATATACGCAGATTAACTTTGTGGATATGCCCAACGCAGTGCAATCTGAAATAGCCGTACAAAATCTAATCAGTTTAAAATTATCAGATCCGGATTATTTTCCATTGTTGATAGCCAATAATATATTGGGAGGTGGCGCCAATGCCCGCCTGTTTTTAAACTTACGCGAAGACAAAGGTTTTACCTACGGTGCGTATTCCAGGGTGGGCAACGACAAGAGATATCCCGTGCGTTTTGTGGCCTCAGCTAGCGTTAGAAACGCAGTAACGGACAGTGCTGTCACTGAGTTTTTGAAAGAAATTAAAAAAATTCGCACAGAAACGGTAACCGAAGAAGAACTTTCCAGTGCCAAAGCAGAATACAACGGGTCTTTTGTGATGTCGCTCGAAAACCCACAAACGCAAGCCCGCTTTGCGCTCAACATTCTTACAGAAAACTTGCCCGCAGACTTCTATGAGACCTATTTGCAAAAAATCAACGCAGTAACCAAAGAAGACGTATTGCGCGTAGCCAAAAAGTACTACAAAGCAGATAACCTTAGAATCGTAGTTACCGGAAAAGCTTCTGAAGTTTTGGAAGGATTGCAAAAACTCAACTTACCTATCTTCTATTTTGATAAGTACGCCAACAAAGTTGAGAATCCTTTGCTCAAGAAAAATGACTTACCAACCACTACTCCGGATGTCGTGTTGGAAAACTATTTGAAAGCCGTAGGAGGCAGAGACAAAGCCGATGCGGTAAACAGTGTGTACAGCCTTGCTACTATGGAAGGTGCAGCACCTTTTGCACTTAAAGTAACGTCTAAAACCATGGTTCCCAACAAACAAGTAGCAGAAATATCAGCAGATGGTATGGGTACCTTGCAAAAACTAGTATTCAACGGCGAATCTGGTTACCAAGAAGCGCAAGGACAAAAAGTTTCCTTGGAAGGGGAACAATTGAGCGAACAAAAAAATGAACGCCCTATTTTCCCTGAATTGTACTACGTTCAAGAAGGTTATAAACTCACTGTGGAAGGTTTTGAGAATGTATCAGAGCAAGAAGCTTATAAGCTCAAAGTGGTTTCGCCGGCCGGCAAAGAATCTTTCAGATATTACGCCAAAGATTCCGGATTGTTGCTACAAACTGAGGCTTCAATAAGCGCACAAGGGATGACCCTTACCCAAACAGCTACCTATGCCGACTACAGAGACGTATCGGGTATTAAAGTTCCTTTTGAGGTAACCCAAAGTGTAGGACCACAAAAGTTTACTGTGAAATTTACAGACATCAAAATCAATGAAGGTGTCAGCGAAGCCGATTTTCAAAATTAAGCTTCGAGAAGTTTATTAAAAAAAAACCGCTCTTTTTTCAGGAGCGGTTTTTTTGTGCCGTATTAGATGATTAACATCGCATCACCGTATGAGTAAAAGCGATATTTTTCTTTAATGGCCTCTTCGTAGGCTTTTTTCATCAAATCGTGACCCGTAAATGCAGACACCATCATCAATAGGGTTGATTTGGGAGTGTGAAAATTGGTAATCATAGCATTGGGAATACTAAACTCGTGTGGCGGAAAGATAAATTTGTTAGTCCAGCCTTTGTATGGATTCAAGGTTTGGCTAGAGGAAACCGAAGTTTCCAACGCTCTGACCACTGTAGTACCCACGGCGCAAATCCTTCTTTTTTCTGAGAGTGCGGCATTTATCCTTTCCGCAGTTTCGATGGGAATATTAATTTCTTCAGAATCCATTTTGTGTTTAGACAAATCTTCCACTTCCACCGGATTAAAAGTGCCCAAACCCACATGCAAAGTGATTTCTGCAAAATCGATTCCTTTTATTTCGAGTTTTTTCAGCAGTTGTTTAGAAAAATGCAAACCGGCTGTTGGCGCAGCTACGGCACCTTCGTGTTTGGCATAAATGGTTTGGTAGTTTTCCTGATCTTCCGGTAAGACGGGTCTGTTTATATACTTAGGAAGCGGTGTTTCGCCGAGCGCCGTTAAAGCTTTTCTAAATGCATCGTAAGGACCATCGTACAAAAAACGCAGCGTTCTGCCTCTAGATGTGGTGTTGTCTATCACCTCGGCGACTACCTCGTCCGAATCGCCAAAATAGAGCTTGTTCCCGATGCGAATTTTTCGTGCCGGATCTACCAAAACATCCCACAAACGCTGTTCTTGGTTAAGCTCACGCAACAGGAAAACCTCTATGCGTGCGCCGGTTTTTTCTTTGTTTCCAAATAATCGTGCCGGAAATACTTTAGTGTTGTTGAGCACCATCACGTCGCCTTCGTCAAAATAATCGATGACGTCTTTAAAAATTTTGTGTTCGATGGTTTTTTTTGCCCGGTCAATGACCATTAAGCGGCACTCATCACGATTCTCAGTCGGATATTCTGCGAGTAATTCTGGAGGCAGATTAAAATTAAAGTGGGATAATTTCATGTGTTTATATTATTTGTTTGTATCTGTCACACGGAACGCCCTAGGATAATCATGCGCCTGTGTGTGAATATTTTTACAAGGGCGTTTCATATTGTTTTTTAAATAAATAACCTTGGGTGGGATGAATTTTTACAAGGCGCAAATATACGCCCTCAAAACAGGGGTTGTCAAGTAAATAGGGTTTTATTTTTAAAACAATTGGTTTGGCGGGTGCTGGCAGCTGATTGCGTGTTTTTAGGCAATGGTGGCGCCATTCTCGCATCCGTCTTCATCCGGGTTGATAAAGACAAATTTTTCATCTTTATTTTCTGTGAGTAATATCATGCCTTGGCTCTCTACACCGCGTAGTTTCCTTGGTGCCAAATTGGCCAGAACGGTTACCCTTTTGCCGATGACTTCTTCGGGTGCAAAACTTTGGGCAATACCGCTGACAATGGTACGTATTTCTAAACCAAGGTCAACTTCCATAACCAAAAGCTTGTCAGTTTTCGGCATTTTTTCAGCTTTTATAATCGTGCCAACACGTAAATCCATTTTGGAAAAGTCTTCAAAAGTAATATTTGGCTTGATGGGTGTGACCGTTTTGTTTTCCATGGCGTTTACTTTTTTGGTAGCTAAGAGCTTGTCTATTTGTTTTTGTATATCGGCATCTTCAATCTGAGGGAAAAGAATTTCGTGGTTTGCTGTGATTAGCTGTCCTGAATCTATAAGAAAACGGCTGTAGTCTTTGGCAATTTCAACGGCGTCCCAAGCTATTTGGTGCAAACCTAAGGCCTTTTTTAGCTTGGTACTTGTATGCGGTAAAAAAGGTTCAGACAAATAGGCCAAGGCGGCGGCAAACTGAAGCGCGGCAAACATTATATCGGCTACTTCTTCCGGATGCGTTTTAATTTTTTTCCAGGGTTCTTGTTGTTGTAAAAATTGATTTCCCTTTCGGGCGAGATCTATAAGTTTTTGAGAGCCTTCGCGAAAGCGAAAAGTTTCTATGGCTTGTCCTATCTCGTCTTTATATGTTTTGATGGTTGCGAGTTCGTCAAAATATTTAATAGGTGTTGGGACTTTGCCATCATAGTATTTTTGGGTGAGTACAATGACGCGGTTTATGAAATTGCCAAAAATTCCCGCCAGCTCACTGTTGTTTCTATCTTGAAAATTTTTCCAGGTAAAATCGTTGTCTTTGGTTTCTGGCGCGTTGGCTGTGAGCACATAGCGAAGTACATCTTGCTTATCCGGAAAATCTTCGAGGTATTCATGAAGCCAAACAGCCCAGTTTTTGGAAGTGGAAAGTTTGTTGCCTTCCAAATTTAGAAACTCATTGGCCGGTACATTTTCGGGTAAAATGTAGCTTCCTTCTGCCTTGAGCATCGCAGGAAATATGATACAGTGAAACACGATGTTGTCTTTACCTATAAAGTGAATCAGTTGGGTATTTGCATCTTTCCAATAGGGTTCCCAATCTTTTCCGTGTTGCGCGGCCCATTCTTTGGTGGCAGAAATGTATCCGATAGGCGCATCAAACCATACGTAGAGTACCTTTCCCTCTGCACCGGGCAAAGGAACGGGAATGCCCCAATCCAAATCGCGGGTGACCGCTCGGGGTTTGAGCGCATCGTCTAACCAACTTTTCACCTGTCCGTAAACATTGGGTTTCCATTCGGTATGGTCTTTCAAAATCCATTTTTTGAGCCAATCTTCATATTCGTTTAAAGGCAAAAACCAATGGTTGGTTTCACGTAGCGTGGGTTTGCTTCCGGTGATGGCAGAACGCGGGTTGATGAGGTCTGTTGCATTGTGAGAGGTGCCACAGCGTTCGCATTGGTCACCATAACTGTCTTCGTTGCCACATTTGGGACAGGTGCCTACCACAAATCTATCTGCCAAAAATTGGTTGGCTTTTTCGTCGTATAACTGAGCCGTTACCTGCTCTATAAATTTGCCTTTATCGTAGAGTGTTTTAAAAAAATTTGCCGCAGTTTCGTGGTGAATTTTTGCAGAAGTGCGAGAATAGTTGTCAAAAGTAATTCCGAAAGATTCAAAAGAAGCTTTGATAATTTTGTGGTATTTGTCCACCAATTCTTGCGGTGTGATGCCTTCTTTCTTTGCTTTGATGGTGATAGGCACACCGTGTTCATCGCTGCCGCAAACAAAAAGCACATCCTTCCCCATTAGCCTAAGGTATCGCGCGTAAATATCTGCCGGCACATAGACGCCTGCCAGATGGCCAATATGAATGGGACCGTTTGTATAAGGAAGCGCTGCCGTAATGGTATAGCGTTGCGGTTTTTGAGACATATCTTCTTTTTTGTCAGCTGCAAAAATACGGATTCGAAAACGAAAATGATTATTCGGGCATACTTTTACGACATTGTGGGTAAATTTTATAATTTTAGTCTGATAAATTTTAATGTATGGCAACACATAACGAGACCGGGCATAAAGGAGAAGCCATGGCTGCCCGTTTTTTGATGGAAAAAGGGTACAAGATTTTGGCGCGTAACTACACTTTTCAAAAAGCGGAGGTAGATATTATTGCACAAAAAGATGACGTATTGGCTGTGGTAGAGGTAAAAACACGCAGCACAGCAGATTTTGGCACACCGGAATCTTTTGTGAATAAGAAAAAAATAGGACTTTTAGTGCGCGCCATCGATCAATTTGTGATTGAAAACGATTTAGATGTATCGGTTCGATTCGACATCGTCGGCATCGTGATTAAACCCGGAGAAAAACCGACGCTACACCACTTGGAAGACGCGTTTTATTTCTTTGAATAAACATATTTTTATCACACATTGTTATTTTTAACAAAATATATCAAAACTTTGTTTATTTTTGCCCTGTTATTTATACAATAAGTAGCACTTCGAACGAATGTTTAATAGTTTCTCAAAAAAACAATCAGAAACATGAAAACTATTTCTTCTGTTGTAGAACAGTACATCAAGAACAAACCCTTTTTATTGAGCGCCCTATCGCAGGGTATTATTAATCTGACATCGCTTTCGCGCAATATATTGCCTGAACTTGAAGAGGAATTGGGCAAAGAAGTGAAACAAGGTGCTGTGGTGATGGCTTTGAAACGCTTGTCCGGTGAATTGGATTTTCGTACCAATTACAAAATTTTGAAAGTATTGAAAAACATCGGCGAGATCACAGTGCGCTCTTCACTGACAGATTACACCTTTCTTTTGTCTGAAACCATATTGAACAAACAGGCAGAATTGATTAAAGAACTCAATAAAAACAAGGAGGCTTTTTACACCTCATCGCGTGGTGTCAACGAGACCAATATCGTGGTCAGCAATTCTATGAATCGCTTGGTTGAATCTATTTTTGCAGGAGAGAAACTGACCCAAAAAACAGAAGGATTGTCATCTATTACGGTGAAACTCCCCGAGGAAAACATCGTGATTCCGGGTATTTATTATTTTATTTTTCAACGCCTGGCTTGGGAAGGTATTATTTTGAATGAGGTTATTTCGACCACCAATGAGTTTACCATACTGGTCAACGATGAGCAGATAGACACCGCATTCAGAATCATCAAGGACCTCAAGACTTTGAAATAGGTTTGGTGAATACTTTTTTAAGCGTATGTATTGACTTTTTTCAAACAAAGAAGGTAATTTTTATTCCTTTTCTGCAAACACAGGTCTGTTTACCCAGCTAAACTTATTTGGTTTTTTGAATAAAATCCACCAAAAAAAGAAAAGCGTTGTTGTATAGGCTAGAACGGTAAAAATCCAGCTTGGCAAAACACCGGAAAGATCTACGAGCACGCCGTCTAGCGGATACAAACCAAATCCAAACAAAGCGGGCAGCCTGTACCAATAGTAGCAAGAGACCGCTGAGGCAGAAAAGATAGCTACCAATTCTTTTTTCTTGAAAAAGTAATTCAAAACCAGGTACAACACTATAGATGCAAGCATCCCGAGAAAAGGCATTTTGTAGATGCCTAACAATTGTCCGAAACTAGAGATACCGTCAACGTCGGGCACTTGAAACCAACCCCAGACAAATCCGGGAAAAGTAGCTACCATCAAAAAGCCCGACACTTTGTGGACCTTGGTCTTTTTTGACGAGAAGGGCGTAATGCCCGGAGTCGAATCGGGACAAGGTGTCACACATCTATGACACCTATCGCAATGCGCATTGGGCAATGACAATTGATGGTTCAGTCCGTACAATTTTTCAACCGGGTGCACCGGACAAAGCCCCGAACACCAAGCGCTTTTCCATTCGAAGAAAAACCCCGTGACCACCGCAATCAATCCCAGCGAAAGGATAAGCATGGCGGTGTAAAACCCGTTCAAGTCAAAAAAAGCATGCCTAAGCGGAACGATGAGAAACAAGGCGATTACGGCAATCAAGTTCAACTTACCCGACTGCGAAATGGACAATTTTTTTCTTTTCGAAATTCCCATATGTCGGGCAAAAAGCGCATTGGAAGCCATCGGGCAAACATTCCGCCAAATGCCAACGCCAACCACCAACAAGGCCGGAGCAACAGGAATCAGTATATTCCAAAACAGATGAATCCCGAGTTTTGGAAAGAAAATGAGGTTAAAAAGGATACTTGCCCCTACTATCCAAACGGCAATTTGAATGGCTCTCCAAATAAAAAGAGAACGGGCTGATAGCTGATGCGCTGTTTTTTTACTGGCTTTGTTCATGTTTTTGGTGTTTTTGAGATGTCCAAATTAAGTAGTCCGCTACAAACCCGTTTGTTCATTTAACTTATATTAACCTTTTTAAATCCTTATTAATCAGCAGAAAACTTTTTTTCATTAAGTTTTTTAACTTTTTAAACTAGTTTTGCCCAGCAATTCACAGATAAAGCAGCAAAGGAGAAACATCTCAAAAATCATTTCATAAGGTAACAACGGTTACATACAAAACCTCTTTTTTTGCAGACCTTTGTATGCGTAAGTTCACACACAACCGATCGACCGAATGTTTAAACGACAATTAAATATGAATACAGAAACCCAAACCCAACTCTCGCGTTTGATTCAAGAATCCCTTGCCAATGCTATGACCTATGAAGCCTACCGGAAATTGGTTGACGATTTGCTCACCGAAGAAAAATCAACTGGAGACACACAATCTGAAAGCTTGTTAAATTATTCGCAACTCAATGTGCGCCGTATGTCGCGTTGGGATAAAACCCTGCGTGTGCCCGAGGAAGTTGAAAATCGGATTAAAAAATTTCAAGGAAAACAAACCTGGTTGGTCATCAACGAAGGCTGGTGTGGCGATTCTGCGCATTCCGTGCCGGTGATGCACAAACTCGCTTCTCTCAATGAAAATATCAGGTTTCGCGTTGTACTCCGTGATGAAAACGATGCTTTGATGGATCAGTTCTTGACCAATGGCGGTAAATCTATCCCCAAATTGATAGTGTTAGATACTGAAACACTTGAAGTCATCAACGAATGGGGACCCCGGCCTACCGAAGCCACCCGTCTGGTGGAAGCATACAAAGCTGAGCACGGTAGCTTGGACGCTGCTTTTAAAGAAGATTTGCAGCTCTGGTACAACAAAGACAAAGGTCTAAGCACTATGGAAGATTTGGTTAAGTTACTGGACAGCTGATATAAAATCGTCAACGCTGATGGCGTCTGCTATAGAATAATCGCCAATTTGGGTTCGTCGTAAGGTTTTTAGATAAGCACCCGATTGCAGTGCTTTTCCGAAGTCGTGGGCCAAAGACCTGATGTAAGTACCTTTGCTACATACCACTTTAAAATCCACTTCGGGCATGTCGATGCGCGTGATGCTACATTCATAAATCGCTACTTTTCTCGCTTCAATGTGAACTTCTTTGCCGGCTCTGGCCAAATCGTAGAGGCGTTGTCCGTCTTTTTTGATTGCAGAGAAAACGGGTGGCTTTTGTGCAATGACACCTTCAAAAGTTTTTGCGGCATTTTTCAGAGTCGTTTCGGTGATGTGATCTATAGCAAAGGTTTGATCTACTGCAGTTTCCAAGTCGTAACTCGGGGTGGTAGCACCCAAAAAAATGGTACCTGTGTAGGTTTTTTGTTGGGCTTGCAGGCTGTCTATTTGCTTGGTAAACTTTCCTGTGCAGAGGATTAACAATCCCGTCGCCAACGGATCTAACGTGCCGGCATGTCCGACTTTGATTTTTTTTAAACCAAACACTTTTTTTAGGTGCCAACGGATTTTATTAACTACATCAAAGGAAGTCCAACCCAAAGGTTTGTCGATTAACAATATCTGCCCATCAAGGAAATCTGCGGCGGTCATCTAATTGAGGGTTAACGGGTAAATAAAATAGTGAATCAACAAAATAGCCACGCCCAACACAATCCGATAATAGCCAAAAAATTTAAACCCGTGCTTGTTCAGGTATCCGATAAATGCTTTTATTGCCAAAACGCCTACAATAAACGCGACCACGTTGCCCAACGCTAAAAATTGCCACTGCGCAGGGGTGATGGAAAAGCCATCGGAAAAGTAGTCGTAGAGTTTTTTGGCTGTCGCACCAAACATGGTTGGAACCGCTAAAAAGAAAGAAAATTCTGCGGCAGCTTTGCGGGTTAAATGCTGCGACATACCACCTATGATGCTCGCCGCACTTCGTGAAACTCCCGGTATCATGGCTAAACATTGAAACAAGCCAATCTTGAAGGCGCTCGAGGTGTTTGGAAACAATTCTGTCCCCTGCTGAAACCAGTCGTCTATTTTCACCAAGACCAAGCCGCCCAAGACCAGCGATACGGCAACGACCAAAGGACTTTCCAAGAGTGTATCTATCACTCTGTTAAAAAGCAAACCAAAGACAACAGCCGGAATAAAAGCAATGAAAATCTTTTTGTAAAACTGCAAAGATTGTAAAAACCGACGACCGTAAAGAACCAAAACAGAAAGGATAGCGCCCAGTTGGATGACAATGGTGAAAAGTTTGGTAAAATCATCTTGGGCAATGCCCAAAAAAGAAGAGACCAATATCATGTGACCTGTGGAAGAAACCGGCAAGTATTCCGTCAATCCTTCAACTATAGCCAACAAGAATGCTTCAAATACATTCATGCTTTCTTGTTCGGATTCAGTAAAATAGCATACACTTCAATCGCAAAACCAATCAACACCAAAGTAGGCGCCAAACGAATTCTGCGAAAGCTAAAAATATCTTCGCTAAACACATTTGGGTCTTCGCTTCCGCCCCCCGCCATCAATACAAATCCTAGCGCAATGAGAATAATGCCCAAGAACATAAATTGGTAGTTTTTTTTACCAAATACGAAATCAGATTCACCGCTTGTCTTTTCTTTTTCGTTTCCTTTTGCCATATCAATAATATAAATCGTCAGTTTTTAAATTTAGAAAACGCTGGGTTGCAAAAAAAGTGCTCAGCCAGGTTATGAGTACTCCACCCGTCATTACACCCAGTGCCAAAACAACCAAAACAAGTGTTTCATCCAGCAGTTGAAGCTCCGGAAAACTCTTGTCTATGTAAAATAGCATACCTGCCAAAATACAAATGGCCACCAGCGCACCCAGTATCCCCAATTTGACACCTTGCCAAATGAAGGGTCTTCGGATAAACGATTTGGTGGCACCTACCATTTGCATGGTTTTGATAACAAATCTTTTTGAATATATAGCCAGCCTTAGGGAACTGTTGATAAGCAACACCACAATCAGAAAAAATACTGCACTCAAACCCAAGAGCCAAAACCCTATTTTTCTGACGTTTTCTGTGAGTAAACTTACCAAAGGCTCGTCGTAATTTACCTCGCCTACACCTTTGTACGAAAGCAAAGTGGTCGATATTTCTGCAAGTTTTTCTTTGGATACAAACTCATATTTTATAAACAAATCTATAGAATTTTGAAGTGGATTATACCCCAAAAATTGCATAAAATCTTCGCCTATTTCTGCTTTGTATTTTTCGGCAGCTTCTGCCTTACTTACAAATTGGGTTTCTTTGGTGAACGATGCCGTATCCAAATATTTTTGCACCTCTTCCATTTCTTTTTCGGTGGCAACATTTTTGAAGTAAACCGTAAGGGGAATTTGTTCTTTAAAGTGATTGGCCAAACGGTTGGCATTGAACAGTAGCACACCTAGCAAACCTAGCAAAAAGAGCACCAAAGAAATACTCAACACTACCGAAAAGTAGGAAGATATCAGGCGTCTTTTGTTGTAGCGTTCTATAGAGGCAGCCATAGTTTGTAAAAAATTGATGTAAAAGTACAAAAGTGTTTAGAATTGCCCTGACTTGGTTGGCGAATTATAGCACAAATATAAATTCATATACAATTTTTTTGGGCTGAACGGTCGGGTTTTTAGCCGTTTTGTTGTTCTACAATAAAAAAACAGCACAACAATTTTAATAATTAAAAAAAATAGTTAGATTTGTTATGCCCAAATTTTTACCAAGATGAATCAGAGAACTTTACATCCCTGCATCTTATTGGTCTATTGAATGTTTCTGCGCAATAGTGGCGTGCACTTTGCGCAGCTATACCTGTTTACCGGCTTTCGGCGGTTTTTCACCATCGCTGAAGCAATTTAAGAAGCGTATTTTTTTTGTTTTATCCCCCAAATTCTCCATAGTATGAAAAAGAATTACTTTCACTTAGGTTGTAAATTGTCAATAGCCCTTTTTCTTTCATTGACCATTCAAGTATATTCACAAACAACTCAAATTCATCAAGTTGATTTTGAATCTGGCGTTGATAGCTGGGCTTTGGCCGGTACCAACACATTCCGCTCAACAGGCGGTGCATACAAAAACAGCTTTAAATTGAGTATGGCCGTTAATGGAAGTACGGCAACATCTCCCAATATCAACACTAGCGGTTTTGACAAGGTTGATATTGAGATGTTTATCCGTAGCAACGATGCTTCAACCAACCACACGGTCACCATCCAATACAGACCCAATAACACTTCAGCATGGCAAGATATTCGAGTGGTTACCAAAGGCGATGGCACAAATAACCGCGACATAAATTTTAATGGGGGTTATCACTACATTACCGCTACGCTTTTGGCCACCTCAACAACTTTTGGCAATAATGCCCAATTTAGGCTCATCACAAGTGTAAACAGTAATTTCAGAGAGTTTTTCATAGACTATATCACCATTTTCGGAACCAACTACAAAACCGTCTCAACGGCTCCGGGCGGGATTGCTTCAAACCTCGATTTGTGGTTGCGCGCCGATATGGTAGATGGTGTTTCTGTACAAACGGACAATTCAGACGTAAACACTTGGATCGATTTTGGTCTTGGAAACAACGCCAAGGTAACCGACGCCACAAATCCTAATGTAGCAAGACCACAATACAGAAACAACGCCGTGCAAAACGTCAATTTTAACCCCGTTGTTTCTTTTGCCAACAACACGGCCACGGCACCTAAAGAAACCACCTATCTGAACTCAAACAGACAATTTCTTTACGGCACTTCGGGCTTTCATACCAATGATTTTTTTGCGGTGGTGATTCCCGATACGCCTATCAGTAGCGGAACAAACCCTCCTATGGATGTCTTTACTTCGCAGCGCGTTTCCAGTAACCCTTATGATGAAGATATCACGGGATTTGGCTTTGGAAACTATTCCGCACGGTTTTCCGGTGAAGTGATTGCGTATGCGCTCGGTACCAATCCCTCGCCCTCGCCCTCCAACCCAAATCTAAGAGGCTATGGAATCGCCGAAGTGAGTGGCAATACCTATAGCACTATCGGTATTGTAAATGCCAGAAACAACACCTCGGGCACCCAAGAACTATTTCTAAACGGACTTAACATAGGCAATACCGAAGTGGGTGTGCCCCAGTTTTCCAACGAAAACAACCGCAGGTTTTGGTTGGGAAGAAGCCAGGTTTTTGACGGCAGTTATAACGGACGTATCGCAGAGGTTGTCACCTATTCCTCCAGAAAAGACGATGTAGCCGAGCGTATTCGCATAGAAAGCTATTTGGCTGTAAAATATGGAATTACGTTGGGTGTAAATGGTATCAGCCAAAATTATCAGGACAGTAGCGGCAATATAATTTGGGATGCTTCATTTCCCGGATTCAACTTTGATATAGCCGGAATCGGTCGGGATGATGCTTCTCTACTAAACCAAAAACAGTCTAAAAGCCAAAACAACGGGGTCAACCCACCTATCTTGACTATGGGTCTAGGCGATATTTTACCCACCAATACCGCAAACACAAATACTTTTGACACAGACCGCGCCTTCTTGGTTTGGGGTTCAAATGGTTTGGATATGAACAATTCGGGAACGCCCATATCTTTGAGTTTTGGACCCGATGTTGTGACTACATCAACCGAAGTCCCCAACCGCAAATGGCGATTGGTTGAAACCGGAGGCAACGTACCCACCGTAAAAGTGTCTGTACCAACGACGGCAGTCTCAACAATTATTCCACCCGTTGGGAATGATGCTTTTGTGATGGTTGTAGCAGATGACCCCAATTTTACCACCAATATAGAAACAGTTTTTATGACGCAAAATGGGGCTAACCAAGAGGTTTTGTTTGATTTTGACGGTGTAAAATACATCACTTTTGGCGTGGCACACGAAACCGTCACACCCCGACACCTGACTTTTGATGGTTTCGATGATTTTGTCAGAACGGACAATGCCCCGGTTCTGAACACCAATTTTACCATGATGGGTTGGATACGCACACTCGGCCCCAATGCCACATCATCAGACCAAACCATTGTTTCAAACACCGATGGTGGCAATGGATTTCTTTGGGTGATACGAAATAATGGCAGATTCCAATCATCTTGGGCGGGGGGTGGCAGTAATACAATTGAATCGTCTGTAAACATTCCTGTCAACGAGTGGCACCACTTGGCCGTTACCTTTGACGGCACTTTGGCACGGCTTTATATTGACGGCGTTTTGGACAAGTCTGAGCCCAAAAATGTACCGGCAGTTTTCTCAAATGTTTTCAGCATTGGTGCCGAGTTTAGAACCCAAGCAGACATTCGGAACTTTTTTAATGGTAATTTAGAGGAAATCAGAATTTGGGATAGGACTTTGAGCCCTGAAGAGATTCGCTTCATCATGAATCAAGAAATTGAACAAGCAGGAAGCGGCACCTTAGGAAAAATCATTCCCGGAAGTGTTACCAAAAATGACTTGGCAAGCCTAGATTGGAACAGGCTTACGGCTTATTATTCCATGAATTCATTCATTGGAACACATATCAATGACGATTCTCAAAACAACCAACGCGGGCGACTTATAGTTCCAAACAAGGTACAGGTTTTCAACCAAACCGCTCCGCTTCCATACATATCGGCAAATAATGGTGCCTGGAGCAATACTGCCACTTGGCGCGATGGAAACATCATGCCGATTCCCAACAGTACCTCTATTGTTGACGGGTTGACGACGGTTGATTGGAACATTGTAAGAAGCGCACATAATATATTTTCCAACGGAAATAAAACCCTATTGGGGTTGTTTGTAGATGCCAATGTGTTAGCCGCTCAAAACGACTCTAAAATAGAAGTGAGCCATTATTTAAAACTAGATGGCGTCATCGACCTTGAAGGTCGGTCGCAACTGATACAAAACCAAGATTCGGATTTAGACCCCACAAGTGCCGGCATCTTGCAAAGAGACCAACAAGGCACTACGGATATTTTTAAATACAACTATTGGTCATCACCCGTAGGACTTCCAAACAACAGTACAAACAACAACGACTACAGCTTAGACGGCGTACTCAGAGATGGTACCAATCCGGCAAATCCACTCAGCATCAACTGGATTTCGGGCTTGGACGGTGCTCCAACGACACCTATCAGTATCAGTACATTTTGGACTTTCAAATTTGACAATTCACCTGGCTTTATCAATAACTGGATAAAAATCACCCCTACCGACCTTCTCAAACCCGGTATTGGTTACATTCACAAAGGCTCGGGTGCATCAGGAAGTTTTCAGAACTACGTTTTTCAAGGCAAACCCAACAACGGTCAAATTCAACACACCATTTCGGGAACTATGCTCACGCTTTTCGGCAATCCGTATCCTTCAGCTTTCGACTATCGAACATTTATTTCGGATAACTTAACTGCCGTTGACGGAACCGTATATATGTGGGAACACTGGGGTGGCGGGACTCACAATTTGCTGGATTACCAAGGCGGATACAGCGTCTGCAATTTGATTGGTTGCGTACCAGCGCTTTCGCATCCGTCTGTGAATCAAACTGGCTCCGGTACCATCACTCCGGGTAGGTTTTTACCCGTGGGGCAGGCTTTTTTCCTTTTTGGCGATGCAGATGGCGGCACCATTACTTTTGACAACAGTTACAGGGCTTTCATCAAAGAAGACAACCCGCAGTCGAGCATTCATTTCGAAGCGAACAAACCGGACCTCTTATCGGTTTTCGAAGACCCGCATTTCAACGACAACCAAGAAGATTCGTTCAGTTCTTCACAGGCTCCTCCATCTATCCGCTATGAATACACCACCCCCGATGGCTTCAAAAGACAATTGCTTTTAGGCTTTCTTGATGGATTGGCCACAGACGATTATGACAAAGGATTTGATGCCAGAAACCTCGACCAGCAACTCAATGACATGTATTTTGTGCAAAACGAAAACAAACTCTCCATACAAGGCGTAGGAGCACTCAACTTGCAAAAAACATATCCCTTGGGAATTACAGCAAATACAACTGGCACGGCTAGCTTAAAAATTCTTCAAACCAATAACATACCTACAGATGTACCCATCTACTTTTTTGACAAACAAACCCAAGAGCGCGTCAACCTTCGCGAACAACCCCTGAATATTGAGATTTCTACTGTAGGGGAAATTCGCGATCGGTTTGAAATTCAATTTACGGATAGCACGCTTTCGGCAGAAGATTTTGAAGAAGTGTCTGAAAGCATCAAGTTGTTTTTCGAGCCGGAATCTCTAAAGCTCAAAATAGCTAATAACACTAGTGATTTCGAAATTACAGATGTCCAAATTTTTGACCTGTTGGGCAGAAGAATTCACGAATCAAATTCATTTTCGCCAAGCCAAAACAACATAGAACTCTTTTTGCCAAATGTATCTAGTGGCATTTATTTGGTAAAAATGCAGTCGGTCACAGGACAGAAACTGACCAAGAAAACAACTTTTCAACTTCTAGACTAAATAATTATTTGTGTATTAGCGACAAAGCCGCCTCACAACACTAGGCGGCTTTTTGTTTTTGACTCAGCGGAATGTGTTTTAAAAAATCTCGCGAGCCACTGCTGCAATATTGTCAGACTTGCCCATAGAGTAGAAGTGTAATACCGGTGCGGCTTTCTGAACGAGCTCTTTGCTCTGCGCCACACACCATTCTATGCCCACTTGCCGCACGGCTTTGTCGTCTTTGCACTTCACCACTTCCATCACCAAATCATCCGGCAAATCTACCTTAAAACGATGCGGTATCAAATTGAGTTGCTTCTTGGTAGCCAATGGTTTTAGACCCGGAATGATGGGCACCTCAATACCGGCTGCCCGGCACTTTGCTTCAAATTCAAAAAATTTTTTATTGTCAAAAAACATCTGCGTCACAATGTAGTGTGCCCCGTTTTTAATCTTCTTTTTCAAAAAGTGCAAATCGCTTTCAAAACTTGGTGCTTCCATGTGTTTCTCCGGATATCCGGCCACGCCGATGCAAAAATCGGTTTGTGCAGAGTTTTTCAAATTATCGTCTAAATACTTACCTTGGTTCATGGCCACAATTTGCTTTACCAATTCCTCGGCATACACATGCCCGTTTTTTTCCGGCCTAAAATAGGTTTCGCTTTTCACTGCATCGCCTCTTAGCGCCACCACATTGTCTATGCCCAAAAAACCGAGATCAATCAAAAAATTTTCCGTATCCTCTTTGGTAAACCCACCACACAAAATATGCGGCACCGCATCTACGCCATATCGGTTTTGCACCGCAGCACAAATCCCAACCGTTCCCGGCCTTTTTCGCGTCACCCGTTTCTCCAGAAAGCCGTTTGGCAACTCGTGGTAGTCGTATTCCTCTCGGTGATAAGTCACATCTATAAACGGTGGTTTAAAGTCCATCAACGGGTCTATGTTTTCAAAAATAGACTGTATGTTTTGCCCTTTGAGCGGCGGTAAAATCTCGAATGAGAAAAGCGTTTTCCCTTCAGATTTCTGAATGTGATCGGTTATTTTCATGCGTTTATGTTTTTAAATCAGTAGAATTCTCCATGGTTTTGCCTTGGATTTCCTATTTATTTGAACAAATTTTGGGCGTTTTTCAGCAAAATGCCTTGTAGCATTTGGCTGAAACCGGGCTATCCGCTTTAGTCCCCGCCATCGGGCGGGGCGCTACCGCTTCTATCCCTAACGCGTTTGCTAACTGCAAAAATGCTATGCCTTCCAATCTGTGTGTGTTTTTGTAAAACTTTATAAATTTGGTTGCAACCATTTGGTCGCTTCCCCTACATCCATGTTTTTTCGTTGTGCAAAATGTGTCACCTGATCAGGCAAAATTTTACCCAAACCAAAATATTTCGCTCTAGGATGTGCCAAATACATCCCCGAAACAGATGATGCCGGCCACATAGCTAAATTTTCCGTCAGTTTGACACCGATGTTTTTTTCGACATCCAAAACTTTCCAAATGGTTCTTTTCTCTGTATGATCGGGACAAGCAGGATAACCCGGTGCCGGACGAATTCCGATATATTTTTCTTTGATGAGGTCTTCGCTACTGAGTTTTTCCCCACTTGCATATCCCCAATATTCTGTACGCACCCGGTGATGTAGATATTCTGCAAAAGCTTCCGCCAACCGGTCAGACAGCGTTTTGGCCATGATGGCGTGGTAATCATCCAAATCTTTTGCATAGGCATCGGCTATGGCGTCTGTCTCAAATCCGGCCGTTACACAGAATAGCCCTACGTAGTCTTGCTTGCCGGTTTCTTTCGGTGCCACAAAATCGGCCAAAGCCAAGTTGGCCACACCTGCCGTTTTTACACTTTGTTGACGCAGTGTAATCAGCTTATCTAGCGGTTTGCCGCTTGCGTCACATAAAGCAATATCGTCTGTATCTACTTGGTTGGCAGGGAAAAGTCCGAAAACGCCTTTAGGCTGTAGCGATTTGTTTTCTATCCAGCCGTGCAACATGTTTTGGGCGTCTTCATATACAGCCTTCGCTTGCTCCCCAACCACTTTGTCTTCTAAGATATTCGGAAACCTGCCGTGAAGTTCCCAAGCCTGAAAATATGGAGTCCAATCTAAAAAAGGCACCAATGCTTCCAAGTCCGGCTCAAGCGTTTTTACACCCAAAAAGTTTGGTTTTATAGGGCTAAATTCGGACCAATCCAATCGCAATCTATTGGCTCTTGCTTGCTCCAGCGAGTGGTATTTCTTTTCACTTTTTCGAGATGCATAGCCTTCAGAAAGCGCAGCGTATTCTTGCTTGATTTGATCGCGAAATTGGGTGTAGTTTTTCTTATTCACCAAATTTCCTGCAACGGATACCGCTCTTGAAGCGTCTAAAACATGCACAGCAGCTTGGCTGTACTCGGGGGCAATTTTAACGGCAGTGTGTAAGCGAGATGTTGTAGCACCACCTATCATCAACGGAATTTCCAAACCTTGTTTCTCCAATGCTTGCGCCACGTACACCATTTCGTCTAGCGAAGGGGTAATCAATCCGCTGAGCCCGATGGCATCAACTTGTTCGCGCACGGCGGTTTCTATGATTTTTTCTAAAGGCACCATCACGCCGAGGTCAATAATTTCAAAATTGTTACAACCCAGTACCACGCCCACGATGTTTTTGCCAATGTCGTGTACATCACCTTTCACGGTAGCCATCAAGATGCGCCCGGCATTTTTTCGCGCGCCGGCCTCTGCGGGAAATTTCTTTTTTTCTGCTTCTATGTAGGGCAACAAATAGGCAACGGCCTTCTTCATCACCCGAGCCGATTTGACGACTTGCGGCAAAAACATTTTTCCGGCGCCAAACAAATCGCCCACGATATTCATGCCGTTCATCAAAAAAATTTCAATGACATCCAAAGGCTTTTCCGACAACTGTCGCGCTTCTTCCACATCGATTTCAATAAATTCGTCCAGGCCCTTTATCAAGGCGTGCGAAATGCGCTCTTGCAAGGGAAACTGTCGCCATTCTTGCTGGGTCTTTTCACTTTTTTTGCCGGTGTCTTTTACCCGATCTGCATAGTCAAGCAACCTTTCTGTGGCGTCTTCTCGTCGGTCCAACAGTACATCTTCTACGCGTTCGAGTAATTCTTTGGGAATTTCATCATAGACCTCCAACATTTCCGGGTTGACGATGCCCATGGTCATACCGTGTTTTATAGCGTGATACAAAAAGGCGGCGTGCATGGCTTCGCGAACCACGTTGTTTCCCCGAAAAGAAAACGACACATTGCTCACCCCGCCACTGACATTGGCGTAGGGCAAATTTTCTCGAATCCATTGTGTTGCCATAAAGAAATCGAGGGCATTTCGTCTGTGTTCTTCCATGCCGGTAGCCACCGGGAAGATATTGGGATCGAAGATGATGTCTTCGGGCGGAAAATGTGCATTGTTTACCAAAAGATCATAAGAACGGCGGCATATTTCGATGCGTCTTTCTAGGGTGTCGGCTTGTCCTTTTTCGTCAAAGGCCATCACGACGACGGCCGCACCGTATTGCCGAATTTTTTTGGCCCGTGCTACGAAGATGCTCTCGCCTTCTTTTAGGCTGATGGAATTCACGATGCCTTTACCTTGAATCACTTTGAGCCCCGCTTCAATGATTTCCCATTTAGAGCTGTCTATCATAATAGGCACTCGGGCAATATCGGGCTCGGCTGCGATGAGGTGGAGAAAAGTGGTCATGGTTTGCACGCCGTCGAGCAAGGCCTCGTCCATGTTGATGTCTATGATTTGTGCGCCTCCTTCTACCTGCGCGCGCGCCACTTCCAGCGCCTGCTGATATTTTCCGTCTTGGATGAGCCTTAGAAACTTTCGAGAGCCGGTTACATTGGTTCTTTCGCCGACATTGACAAAATTGGTTTCGGGGGTCAACTCAAAAGGCTCCAGCCCGGAAAGCTTTAGGGTTCGCTTTGTGCGACAGGCTTCTTCTTCTGCATCTTTTCCAAAGTCATCGGCTGGTTTTATAAAATCCGGGTTTGTCATAGAGATTTCTTTATACGAGTGTTTTTAAGCTTCTGGGTTGGTATTTTTTGACTTCTTCTGCAATCAATCGGATGTGCTCGGGTGTAGTACCGCAACAGCCCCCCACAATGTTGACCAAATGGTCTTTTAGATATTCGCGCAACAAGGCCTGCATTTCCTCAGGTGATTGGTCGTAATGGCCAAAATGATTCGGCAATCCGGCATTGGGATATACAGAAACATAGTGTTCTGCAATTCGAGAAAGCCTTTCTACATAAGGCTTGAGTTGGGCAGCACCTAAAGCACAGTTAAAACCCACGCTCAGCAAAGGCACATGCGATATGGATATCAGAAAAGCCTCTACGGTTTGTCCGGAAAGGGTTCGGCCTGATGCATCTGTGATGGTGCCACTAACCATCAAAGGGATGTCTAAGTTTCTTTCGTTCTTTACCGCTGTAACAGCAAAAATGGCTGCTTTGGCATTGAGCGTATCAAAAATGGTTTCTATGAGCAATACATCTACACCTCCATCTAACAAGCCTTCAACCTGAGTTTTATAGGCTGTGACCAATTCGTCAAAAGTAACGGCCCGGTAGGCTGGGTCATTTACATCCGGCGACATGCTGGCAGTTTTGTTGGTAGGGCCGATGGCTCCGGCTACGAAACGAGGCTTTTCGGGCGTGCGCGCTGTGAATTTTTGTGCCGCTTTCTTGGCCAATTTGGCAGAGGCTACATTGAGTTCGTAGGCCAAATTTTCCATTTGATAGTCAGCCATGGCTATGGTCGTTGCAGAAAAGGTGTTGGTTTCTATCAGGTCGGCGCCTGCTTCCAGGTATTTGCAATGGATGTCGAAAATGGCCTCGGGCTGCGTGAGCGAAAGCAAGTCGTTGTTTCCTTTTACAGAAACCGGAAAATCTCGAAATCTTTGGCCGCGAAAATCTTCTTCAGAAAATTTGTATTGCTGTATCATCGTGCCCATGGCACCATCCAGCACCAAAATACGATCCGCCAAAAGCGTGTGTAGTGTCATTTTAAATATAAGTAAAGCATCAAGGAAAGCTGAGGAAGTTAACTTCTCTCGGGTTATCTGCCCGAAATGAATCGGTAGAACGTAGCACCTTCTACGGGTGTAGGGTTGCTAAGGCTTCAATGGGTCTAATCCCTCAGCCTTTCTTGATAACGGTCATTAATAAATTATTGAACTTGGGTGCAAAGATAATACAATTGTGCAGAGATAAACAAGCGGCGCGTTTGGAAAACTTATATTTGGAAGTTATTGACAACCAAGAAGTTTGAATATTGACAAAAAAACACAAAGATGTTAAAAAAAATATTGTTATCTTTGTGCCGTTGTGTTTGAGCATTGTGCTCAGGTTGTAAAACCAATGAGAAGCTTTCCTGTAAAGGAAGCTTTTTTTGTTTGCACCCTTCAGTTTTTGAGATAGAGCCATCTGTTTTTGTAATCGATAACGGCCTTGCTTCTCTTTAAAATATCTGCGCCGATAATGCCGTCAACCGTTTGTGCACCTTCTCGCGACAAAGCGGTATTCACATGAACCATATCAAACAGTATCCACTTCGATTTTTTATGCGTCCACGATCCTATTTCGAGTCGGTTTTTTCTGCTGATTTTGGTGGGCATTTCCAATGCGCCGGCACCCGCGGCTTTGTTTTCCGTTTCTTCAGAAATCAGGTGAAATTTTTTGATGGCGCTAAAATCTAAACAGGAATTAGACGCACCGGTGTCAACTAAAAAACGTGCAGAAAGGCGATTGAGTTTGGCCACAATTTCCAAATGGTTGGTCTTGGTTATTACCAATCGTACGCGGGTGTAGCCCTTTTCGAGCAAGCTTTGTAACATATAAGTTTTTAGCAAGCAAAGATAAGACTAATGTTTTTTCTATTTTTGACCCGAAAAATATTAACACAAACCCAGTTTTTGATGAAAAAATTTACAATCGTTTTCACCGTGCTGTTTTTAACCTCTTGTGCAGAAATGCAACAAGTTATAAACCAGTTACCCGGCACTACCGTTACAGATGCAGACATTGCGGCCGGTCTGCGTCAGGCACTCGATTTGGGTATCCAGCGGCAAGTGTCTAAATTGACTGCTGAGGACGGTTTTTACAAGAATGAATTGGTCAAAATTCTTTTGCCCGAAGAACTACAAAAAGTAGATAAAGGGCTTCGAGCCGTGGGGTTGGGAAGTTTGGCAGACCAAGGCTTACTGCTGATGAATCGGGCAGCAGAATCTGCCGTTAAAGAAGCTACACCTATTTTTATCAATGCCATAAAAGAGATGCGTTTTGCCGATGCCAGAAATATACTACTAGGCCCGGATAATGCGGCAACCAACTACCTTATAGACAAAACCCAAACAGCTTTGTACCAAAAGTTTCAGCCCATCATACAAAGTTCTTTTGCAAGAGTAGGTGCAGATCAGGTTTGGAGCAACATCATCAGCAGGTACAACGACATCCCCTTGACCACCGACGTAAACCCCAATCTTACAGATTATGTAACCACTCAGGCTTTGGAGGGTGTATATACCATGATTGCGCTTGAAGAAAAAGCGATCAGAAACAACGCAGCAGCTAGAACTACAGCCGTTTTGCAACGCGTATTTTCATTACAAGACCAACCATAAATCGTTTTGAATTTAACAGACACACATACACACCTGTACAGCGAAGCTTTTGACCACGATCGGGACGAGGCCATCCGCCGCGCGTTTGAAGCCGGGGTGCAAAGATTTTTTTTACCGGCTATAGATGCTTCCCATATTTCGGCCATGCAAGACTTGCATCAAAAATATCCTGAAAATACTTTTTTAATGGCAGGCTTGCATCCCACACATGTAAAAGCAAATTATTTGGACGAATTGAAACGCGTATCCGAAATGTTGGAAACAGACAAATGCGTGGGCGTGGGCGAAACCGGTATCGACTTGTACTGGGACAAAACCTTTTTGAAAGAACAGCAAGCGGCTTTTCGGTATCAAATACAATTGGCCAAAAAACATCGTCTGCCCATTGTAATTCATTGTCGGGATGCTTTTGATGAGGTTTTTGAGGTGATGGCATCCGAAAAGTCGGACGATTTGTGGGGAATTTTTCACTGTTTTACTGGCAGCTATGCACAGGCGCAAACGGCTATTTCACTGGGATTGAAATTGGGAATTGGCGGTGTGGTTACTTTTAAAAACGGCAAATTAGATCAGTTTTTACATCAAATCCCAATAGAGCACATTGTTCTTGAGACAGATTCGCCCTATTTGGCACCTGCGCCCCACAGAGGACAGCGCAATGAAAGTGCCTATTTAAAAATAATTTGCGAACGCGTTGCCGCTTGCTATGGGCTGATGCCAAAGGAAGTGGCGGAGATTACCACCCAAAACGCCAAGGCGGTATTTAGATTTTAACATAATATTAGTCTCAAATTTCTTTTAAATTTGTTCATTTGTTACAGAATACCAACCCATTGAATCCAATAGACTACATTAGGCCGTATCATGACCACGAAGTGCATGATGCCTTACAAGAACACTGCAAACATCCTATGATCAAGGCATTGCTCGGTTTTGCATTGCCCGAGAAATCTTCAGATGAGATTTTGCAGATTTTAGATAGCTGTCATTCCATTCGCGATTTTCAGACCAAGATTATCTATCCTGCCGTCATGAGGATTTTGGATAAAAGTTCGGAAGGACTCACTTCTTCAGGCTTTGAAAAATTGACTCCCGGACAACCCTATTTATTTATTTCGAACCACCGAGATATAGTCTTGGACACCTCCTTGTTGAATGCCATACTCTACGAGAAAAATTTGTTGATGACAGCTTCGGCTATTGGAGACAATTTGGTACACAAACCCTTTTTGATGGCACTGTCCAGGCTGAATCGTAATTTTTTAGTCCAGCGAAAACTCACGCCCAAAGAGATGTTGGAGAGTTCTAAAATGCTCTCTGAATACATCAAGCAGTTGCTTACCCAGGACAAACGTTCTGTTTGGATTGCCCAACGAGAGGGCAGGACTAAAGACGGAAACGACCAATCGCAACAAGGGGTTTTAAAAATGTTGGCCCTTGCCAAAGGAGAAAAGTCACCCGTTGATTATTTCAAAGGTTTTAAATTGGTACCCGTAGCCATTTCTTATGAATACGACCCCACAGACAGGCTCAAAATGCCGGAGCTTTTGGCCAAGCATTTTGACGAACCATATATAAAGACAAACAACGAAGATTTCAATTCCATACTTCAAGGGGCGTTGGGTAACAAAAAGCGAATTCACATAGCAGCCGGAGAAGTTTTTGACCAAGAATGGGATGCGATAGCCGCTCAAGAAAGTTTGCCTAACAAACAGTTGGCACTCACGGCCGATTTTATAGACCAAAGCATTCACAGGTATTATCACCTGTGGCCATCCAACTATATTGCCTACGATATCTATCACCGTACAAATCGGTTTTCGGCACACTACGACGAGAAAGAAAAAAGGCAATTTGAGCGCCGATTGGAAAAGCGTATAGACATGCAAAATGAAGTAATGCTCAATAGTTTTTTGTTAATGTACGCCAATCCGGTGATTAATAAACTGGCTTTGGAAAAAGCAAATGCGCAATAGAACCCACATCCTTCTCATATATACCGGTGGTACTATCGGGATGACGCGGCATGTCAAAACGAAAACGCTCAGGCCTTTTGACTTTGGAAGCTTGTTAGAGAACATACCCGAGCTTAAATTACTAGATTGTAGTATAGAAACCTTTTCTTTTGATCCGCCGATAGATTCTTCAAACATGGATCCGGATCATTGGTACAAAATGGGCTTGCTTATTGCATCCAACTATGACAAATTTGATGGTTTTGTAATCTTGCACGGTTCAGACACCATGTCATACACCGCCTCGGCGCTCAGTTTTATGTTGGAAAACTTGACAAAACCGGTTATTTTGACCGGTTCACAACTCCCTATAGGTGATTTGCGGACAGATGCCAAAGAAAACATGATAACGGCCATACAGTTGGCAGCGTTGCGTGAGGAAGACCGCGCCCTGATACAAGAAGTAGGATTGTATTTTGAATACAAATTGTATAGAGGCAACCGAACCACCAAGATAAACGCAGAACACTTTCAAGCTTTTGCCTCGCTCAACTATCCGCCTCTAGCAGAATCGGGGGTTCACTTAAAAGTATTTGAAGAAAATTTGTGGAAAAGAAATGCCCGTTTTCGTTTCAAAGCGCACAACAGCTTGTCGGACAAAGTGGGTTTGTTAAAAATATTTCCCGGCATGCGGCCGGACTATGTGCGTCATTTTTTAAACAATCCGGCCTTGGAAGGATTGGTGATAGAAACCTTTGGTGCCGGAAACGCCCCTACGGCAGACTGGCTGCTGGAGATTTTGGAAGCTAAAATTAAAGAGGGCTTAAAGATTGTAAACGCCACGCAATGTTCGGGCGGTTCGGTGAGTATGGGACAATATGAAACCAGCCAACGGCTGAAAGATGTCGGTTTGTTGTCGGCAAAAGACATGACAACGGAGTCGGCTATCACAAAGATGATGTATTTGTTGACAAAAAATTTGGGGGATAAAGAATTCAAAATCACTTATGAAACTTCTTTGTGTGGAGAAATCTCATAAAATTAACTGAAATAATTTCTTCAAGAGAGATTTTTTTTGTTATTTGGCACACTATTCACAAGCCTGCAGAGAGGTGGCCGAGTGGTCGAAGGCGCACGCCTGGAAAGTGTGTATACACCACAAGTGTATCGAGGGTTCGAATCCCTTCCTCTCTGCAAGTTTTTTGTTTAAAATATTTTTTTATATTTGGAAACTATTAAAACCTTAAACTAAATTTAAACTTTTAAGACTTAGAGCAATGAAAAGATTATTTTCTATTTTGACCCTTGCAGGTGTAATGGCCTTCAGCACTGTTAATGCCACTGCGATTTCAACTCCTGCCGACAACCTCGTCACTATTGTAGCTGTGGATGATGCAGTTGCATTTCAAGATGCCACTCCGGCTGCCAGTGAAGGATTCCACCAAGAATTAAAAAAGCGCTTTATTGAAGGTGGTCCCGGATTTATGGGGATTGTATTGATTTGTTTGATTCTCGGATTGGCTATTGCTATTGAAAGAATCATCTTTCTTAATTTGGCTACTACAAATAGCAAAAAATTGGCACAGTCTGTAGAAGATGCCTTGGCTTCCGGTGGTGCGGAAGCTGCCAAAGAAGTTTGCAGAAACACCAAAGGCCCTGTTGCTTCTATCTACTATCAAGGTATCGACCGATTGGATGAAGGTATCGATGCTGCCGAAAAAGCTGTTGTTGCTTATGGCGGTGTTCAAATGGGACAACTTGAGAAAAATGTCTCTTGGATTTCACTCTTTATCGCCTTGGCGCCTATGCTTGGTTTCATGGGTACGGTAATCGGTATGATTCAGGCATTCGATAAAATTGAAGCAGCCGGCGACATGCAACCCTCTCTAGTAGCAGGTGGTATTAAAGTAGCACTTTTGACAACGGTATTTGGTTTGATTGTTGCTATTATTCTTCAGATTTTCTACAATTACATCGTGGCTAAAATAGACAGCATTGTGAACGATATGGAAGATGCTTCTATTACCTTGATTGATATCTTGGTAGCACACAAAAAGTAATTGAGAACTCATAAAATTTACACTCATGAAAAGTAATAAATTATCAACCCTGTTTATCGTAGTCGTAGCAGTATTGAGTTTTATCTTCCTCGGGCGGATAATCAGTACGGGTGATGAGGCGATTAGCGCGGGTAGCTCAGATTTACAAGGCGGTTTGGTATCTCCTTTTATATACCTTGCTTATTTTGTAATGGCAATTATCATTTTTTTAGTTGTTGTATTTGTGTTGAGACAACTCTTTACCCACAAGGAAGCACTTAAGTCTGCCTTGTTGTCAAGCGGATTGTTTTTAGCAGTTGTGCTGATCGGTTTTTTCGCATCTTCGGGAAATGAGGTTGTGAAAAATGGCGAGCAAATTGTCTCTGCTTATGGCGATCGCTGGGTAGGTGCAGGTCTTATCATTTTCTACATTCTCGCAGCTGTTGCCATCGGTTCCATGTTTTTATTCGGAATCAAGAAAACACTTAAAAACTAGAAATTATGGCAAAAAGAGATGCACCGGAAGTGAATGCGGGCTCGATGGCAGATATTGCCTTCCTGCTTTTGATATTCTTTCTGGTAACTACAACCATAGAAGTGGACTCCGGTATTAGCCGACTTTTACCACCCATGCAACCCCCTGAAGAAGAACCTGAAATTATCAAGCAAAAAAATATTTTTCAGGTGATTGTGAACAGAACAGACCAGTTGTTGGTTGAAGATCAATTGATGGGGCTGTCTGACATAAAAGAGGCAACAAAGAAGTTTATCGATAACGGTGGTGGTGTTGGTGAAGATGCTTGCAGCTACTGCCAAGGCATGCGCGACCCATCTTCTTCTGACAATCCAAGTAAAGCAGTTGTTTCACTTCAAAATGACAGAGAAACATCATACAAGATGTATATATCTGTTCAAAATGAACTCGTGGCGGCTTACACAGAACTCAGAAATGAATACGCCGAACGTACCTATGGAAAATCTTATGAAGAGATTCTGACAGAGTTTGACAAAGTTTACTTAGGCAAAAACGACAAGCTGAAAGAACAAATCGAGGATATCAAGAAAAAATATCCGCAGATTATATCAGAAGCCACTACAAAAAACAATTAATTTTAATTAAAACACGGATTCATGTCACGATTTAAAAAAGGCAAAGGCAAAGGAACACCTGGCATTTCTACAGCCTCATTACCGGACATCGTATTTATGTTGTTGTTCTTCTTCATGGTGGCCACGGTGATGCGCCAAAACACCCTGATGATTGAAAACAAGCTTCCTATGGCCAACCAAGTAGAAAAATTAGATAAAAAAGATCTCATTATCTATATCTACGCGGGTAAACCCAGTAGCCAGTATAAATCTACTTACGGCTCGGAAGCCAGAATTCAACTCAATGATAAATTTGCAGATGTGAGTGATGTCAAAGCGTTTATCCTTGCCGAACGCGCCAGTAAACGAGAAGAGCTCATCCCTTTCCTCACAACAGCACTTAAAGTGGATAGCGAAACCAATATGGGACTGGTCGGAGATATCAAACAGCAGCTTCGCGAAGTAGATGCGCTAAAGATTAACTACACCACCCGTAAAGGTGACGTTCAAGGTAATTTTAACAATTAAGTCTTAAAATTCTTGTATATTAACATCCGCTTCCTTGATTGGGAGCGGATTTTTTTTTGAGACCAAACATTCTTCCAATGAAAAGCGCACATTGTATTTATTTTATCTTGTCATTATTATTGTTACAAGCCTGTGGAATCAATAAACTTAAGACTTTTGAATTTCCCCAACCCGAAGATACGCGAGATAAACCCATTCAAACCCAAACCAAAAAAACCTACGCGCTAAACAATGTCTTTGCAGACAACGAGTTTGACGGTGCAAGACTCAACAATTTTGAGCGTGTGAATGACTCCACCTACGCCGTTACCATACTTCCCGAGAACGAACCCATCAACAGCAGCCCACATTATGCATTCCGCATTTGGAGCCAAAAGCCGGACACGATTTTTATTCAACTCCGCTATCCGACCAGCAAGCACCGATATTGGCCCAAACTGAGCCCAGACGGTCAACATTGGCAACCGATAGACAGTACCGATTTTACCCTCTTGAAAAATGGGGAAATCGCCCAATTGCGGGTGGGTATTCATCAAAAACCGTTGTGGATTGCCGCCCAAGAATTGCACAATAGCACCGCCGCCAAAGAGTGGGCTTCCGCGCTTGCAACAGACACACGCGTTCATATAGATTTGGCCGGAAAGAGTAAGCTGGGACGCTCTTTGATGGTGCTAGACATCTATGAAGAATCACCAAATGACAAAGATTTAATTGTCATACTGAGTAGGCAACACCCGCCCGAGGTGACCGGCTATTTGGCTATGCAAGCCTTTGTTGAAGAGCTCTTGCAAAACAACAAACTCGCTTCCGATTTTATCAAAAAATATCGCATCTTAATTTTTCCAATGGTAAATCCTGATGGGGTCGATTTGGGCCATTGGCGTCACAATGCAGGTGGAGTTGATCTCAACAGAGACTGGGCTTTTTACAGGCAACCCGAAGTGAACCAAGTAGTCAACTTCATTGTAAACACGGCTAATAGAGACAAAAATAAGGTCATTCTCGGACTCGATTTTCACTCCACCCAAGAAGATTTGTATTATACTATTGCTGACGAGCACCACTCTATCTTGTATCCTTTCAAAGATTATTGGTTGCAGAGCATAGACCTCGCACTACCCGGTTATACACCCGATGACCATCCCGATCCGTTCGGGCAACCCGTTACCAAAGCTTGGTTTTTTAAACAATTTCGAGCAGATGCAGTCATTTATGAGATAGGCGATGAAACACCCCGCAGTTTTATCAAAACCAAAGCGGAAACAGCTGCCCGTGAGATGATAAAATTACTCATCCTGAGATGAAAATATAAGAACTCTAAAAGATAATATATAGATGAAACGCCCATGTAAGAATATTATCACACAGGTGGATGATTATATTCAATTAAACATCAATTACTTGAAAAATATAAACAGATAAAAATGCCAATCCACCGATGCTGTTACAGTTTGGGAGAGGGTATTTGTTTTAGCAATTAAGGATAAAACCTCACAGGTTTTTAAAACCTGTGAGGTTTAAAAGACATTACAGGGCCACGATGAGTTAGGGCGTTTCATGTCTATACAGATTGCAATCGAAGTATGACCGATAAAAACACTTGTATTGAGCGAAGTCGAAATAAATAAAATAAACAGATGAAACGCCCATGTAAAAATTTTGCACACAGGAGTATGATTATCCTAGGGCGTTCCATCTGACCAATAAGAATAAATAAAATAAACAGATGAAACGCCCATGTAAAAATTTTGCACACAGGGGCATGATTATCCTAGGGCGTTCCATCTGACCGATAAAACAATAAATATAAACAGATGAAACGCTTTTTAAAAAGATTGAGCTTGGTGTTGCTTATAGGCTTGCTCATAGCCATCGTGTATCAATATCCCAAGCTAAATATACTGACCGGCTATTCCGCTAAAAACATGAATTCGGCTGTTTTTCTGGCCCATAGAAATTTTGCTTTTGCAGACAGTACAGACAATAACTTTTTCCCGGTGAGTTTGGCTCACGATCAAATGAATTTTGAAACAAAACACACCAAGGCAAGTGTTTGGGGACTTATGAAAAGAGAAGCTTTCTACAGAGACGGCGTGGGCAGCGTTTTACTGATAGACAAAGAGGATGAAAACAGGTCTTTTCTAAGGCCTGACCGAAAACCTGTTGAAGTTGCCCTGCCATATCCTTACGGAGAATTGCCCCAAAAAGACACCCTTTTCCCCGAAATCGATTATTCAAAATTAGAAAATGCCGTAGCAGATGCTTTTCAACCCCAAAATAAGACCCGTGTGGTTTTGATCATCTACAAAGATCAAATAATTGCCGAGGCATACGCGCCGGGCTTCGATAAAAATTCAAAAATATTGGGTTGGTCTATGACCAAAAGTCTTACCGCCACCATCTATGGTATTTTGCAAAGCCAAGGCAAACTGTCTGTACACAACAAGGTTGAAATAGAAGTTTGGCAAAACGACAACCGGTCAAACATTACACTGGACAACCTGCTCCGCATGAGCAGCGGTTTGGCTTGGGACGAAAACTATTTTACCATGTCCGATGTGACGCGTATGCTGTATTTAGAGAAACACATGTCGCAGGCACAAATCCGCAAGGCACAAAACCATTTGCCTGCTACTTTTTGGAACTATTCCTCCGGAACTTCAAATTTACTGTCGGGTTATCTCAAAAAATATTTTGCAACCGAACAACAATATATGGATTTTTGGTACACCGATTTTATCGATAAAATTGGGATGCATTCCACCGTTATAGAAACCGATCTTTCCAACAATTATGTAGGTTCGTCCTATGCGTGGGCAACACCACGCGATTGGGCAAAATTTGGTCTGCTGTATTTGCATCGTGGCCGTTGGAATGGTGAACAAATTTTTGACCCGGAATGGGTCGATTACGTGACGAAACCAACGGAACATTCAGACGGTCAATACGGTGCTCACTTTTGGTTGAACGCGGGTAAAACTTACCCCGATGCGCCACCAGATTTGTATTCCGCCAACGGTTTTCAAGGCCAGCATGTTTTTGTGATTCCTTCCAAAGACATGGTAATTGTCCGCATGGGATTGGCTGAATATCCGAATTTTGACACCAACGCCTTTCTAGGCAAAATCACCGCTATCATTCAATAAAAAAAAGCCGTTTCCGAGCTTGCCCGAAAACGACTGTAAAGATTTTCCATCGAATTGTTAGCAAAATTCTTCGTAGGCGTTTACTAAATTGTCTGCAATGATTTCTGCCGGACGGCCTTCAATATGATGACGCTCCAACATATGCACCAATTCGCCGTCTTTAAACAAGGCAATGCTAGGTGATGAGGGCGGAAACGGCACCATGTGTTGGCGTGCGGCATCTACGGCTTCGCGATCCACACCGGCAAAAACGGTGACCAAATGATCTGGTTTTTTGCTGTTTTGCACAGACATTTTGGCGGCAGGGCGTGCGTTAGCAGCAGCACAACCACAAACAGAGTTGACCACAACCAGGGTGGTGCCTTTGCTTTCAATGGCTTTATCTACGTCTGCGGCAGTGAATAATTCTTTGAAACCTACTTGCGACAAATCATCGCGCATCGGTTTAACTAATTCTGGAGGATACATAAGACAAATTTTTTTAGGACACAAAGATACAAAATCGTTAAAACACTTTTACGTTTGGAAAAAATTCATACTTCAGAAGCCTCAAGAAAACATGAGAATTAACAACTGCGCGCCTATGATTCGCAATATCATCGTAAGCGGATATACGGTTGCATATGTGGCAGAAGGGATGTCATTGCCTGCCAATTTTATGGCAAAATTGAGCGCCGGCGGATCGGTAGATGCGCCCGCTAAAAGGCCACATACCTCAAAAAAGGTTTTTTTGAAATACTTTTTTGCAATATAACCGACAAGCAAAAGTGGTACTATGGTGATGATAACGCCAAAGAAAATCCAATACCAACCCGAATTTTCTGTAAAGGCACGAAGCAAGTTGTGTCCACTGCCTAATCCAACACTTGCCAAAAAGAGCGCGATGCCCAATTCTCGCATCATCATGTTGACGCTAAAAGTGGTATAATTGTTCAGATACAGCTTGTTGCCATATCTACTCAACAATAGGGAGGCAATTAGCGGTCCGCCGGCCATACCGATTTTGACGGGCACGGGGATATTGGGAACTGCAATGGGAATACTGCCTAAGATAATTCCTAACACTATACCAAAAAAGATAGGAGCCAAATCTGGGGTTTCCAATTTTTTAAGGGAATTTCCTAAAATGCTTGTGATTTTTGCAACACCGGTTTCTGTACCTACAACCCGGACAACATCTCCCAGTTGTAAGTGAAGATTGCCATGCGGAATCATTTCAATGCCGGCACGTTTGACACGCACCAGGGTAAAATTGTGTTGGTATAACTCGGGAGTGCTGCCAATTTTATTGTGGGTGACTTCCTTGCGCGTAACCACCACTTGGTTGCCAACCAAATTGCTTTCGGGCTCGGCTTTTAGGTTTAGATGACTTTCATCACCAATCAACAATTTGAGTTTTGGCACCAAATGCTTTTGAGTTACTACCAGTAAAGTGTCTCCTTCCGAGACTTCTTGGGTTGGTCTGGGCGTAAGAATTTCACCTTTGTGCATCATTCGGGATACCACTATGGGTTCTTCTATCATGTCAAATATTTGACTCAGTTTTTGACCTTCCAATTGTTTGTTTTCTACCGTCAAATGGATAGAAACCACTTTGTTCTTTTTAAAAAAAGCCAGCTTTCTGTGTAATTCGTTTTCCCTTTCAATATCTATTTTAAATATTTTTTTTAAGATCAAAAAAGAAGCAATGATTCCGAAAACGCCGAAAGGATAGGCCACGGCATAAGCGAGTGTAATGAGTGAAGCATCTACATCATGCCTGTTCAAGCTACTCAGGCTGGCTTGTGCGGCACCCAAACCCGGGGTATTGGTCACAGCGCCACTCATGATGCCGGTCATTACAAAAATATCGGTGTTGCTCAAATAGAAAAGAAACAAAGTGATACAGATGCCAAGACCCACAATGGCGGTTGCCATTAGATTGGCCGGTAACCCCGATTTTTTTAGAGAAACAAAAAAGCCCGGACCCACCAACAAGCCAATAGCATAAACAAAGAGCACAAGGCCGAATTCCTTTAAAAAGTGCTCGGTTTCCATGTGAACTGTCAGACCCAAGGCAGAAACGATAATCCCTACAAACAATACCCAGGTTACCCCCAGAGAAACACCAAAAATTTTGAGTTTGCCCAGCCATATGCCTGTAGAAATCACAAGTCCGTAAATCACCACAGTTTGGGCAATACTTTGCGATTGAAATAAATCCAGAAACCAATTCATGATATTAGTATATGCGTTGATAACAAAAAAACGTGAAAAACGGCCTAAAACCCGAAACAAGTTTTGACCGTTTCTCTATTCACTGTTCATTTCTCTTTCGGCTATTCCGGTTGCAAACCCCAATGCTCCGGTGAGCGCCATAGGGCAGACAACAGCAACTCGCGCATAAACAAAAATTCTTTTGGCAATTTATCATACATCCTGGAAAAGAGTTCTTCGTGCGACATAACTTCTGTTTTCCAGAGTTCTCTGTCAACTTCCATGATTTTTGCAAAATCTTCTTTGCTAAAGTTGTCCAAGCCTTTCCATTCCAAATCTTTGTGGCATGGCATCCAACCTATGGGACTTTCTTTTGCGGCTGCTTCACCTTTTATTCTTTGCACTATCCATTTCAACACCCGCATGTTTTCACCAAAGCCCGGCCAAAGAAATTTTCCGTTTTGATCTTTTCTAAACCAGTTGACGCCAAAAATGCGGGGTGGGTTGGGCAGGTCACGGCCAAAATCGAGCCAGTTGTTTACATAATCTCCCACATGATAGCCCATAAAAGGAAGCATGGCATACGGATCTCGTCTTACTTTTCCGATTTCGCCAAACGCTGCTGCGGTTGTCTCACTACCCATAGTGGTGGCCAAATACACACCAAAATTCCAGTTGAAAGATTGATAGACCAAAGGAACGGTGGTGGTTCTCCTTCCGCCAAAGACGAAGCCTTCTAGATGAACGCCATCGGGGTTTTCCCAATTTTTGTCTATAGCCGGATTTTGGTAAGCCGGTGCAGTGAAGCGCGCATTGGGATGCGCAGCCGGTTTGTCGCTATTCGGATTCCACGGTTTGCCGTGCCAATCTATCAAACCTTCAGGAATTTCCTTTGTCATACCTTCCCACCAAACATCTCCGTCCGGTGTGAGGGCTACATTGGTGAAAATGGTGTTGGCTCTGATAGATTCCATTGCGTTGGGGTTGGTATCAAAATTTGTACCCGGTGCAACACCAAAGTATCCTGCCTCAGGATTGATGGCTACCAAGTGTCCGGATTTGTCCTTGTGAATCCAGGCGATGTCGTCACCTACGGTGGTTACTTTCCAGCCTGACATCTCTTTTGGAGGAATCAGCATCGCAAAATTTGTTTTGCCACAGGCACTGGGAAACGCCGCACCCAAGTAGGTTTTTTCCCCTTTGGGTGATTCTACACCCATAATGAGCATGTGTTCTGCCAACCAACCTTCTTCTCTACCCATTACAGAGGCGATGCGCAAGGCAAAACATTTTTTACCCATCAGTGCATTGCCGCCATAACCGCTTCCGTAAGAAATGATTAATCTTTCTTCAGGGAAATGTGAAATGTATTTGGTGTTTGGATTACAAGGCCATAAGACATCCTCTTGACCGGGTTTTAAGGGTGCGCCTACCGTGTGAACACATTTTACGTAGTTATTTTTTTCCAGATAGGGCAAAACTTCATTTCCCATACGTGTCATAATGCGTGTGTTCACCACTACGTATTCGGAATCTGTCACTTGCACACCATATCTGGCATAGGGTGAACCGAGCGGTCCCATACAAAAGGGAATTACATATAGGGTTCGGCCTTCCATGGCATCTGTAAGCAAGTTGTTGAGGATGTGTTTCATTTCATCCGGAGACATCCAGTTGTTGGTAGGGCCGGCGTCTTCTTTTCTGCGGCTGCAAATAAAGGTTTTATCCTCTACACGTGCCACATCGCTCGGATCGCTGAAACAGGCAAAGCTATTGGGTCTCTTTTCTTTATTGAGTCTGATAAAGGTGCCTTTTCGAACCAATTGCTCGCACAGTCCGTCGTATTCTTCTTTGGAGCCATCACACCAATGTATGGTTTTTGCCCCCATTTGTTTTGCCAAACCATTAACCCAATTGTCAATGGCACTTTTGCTTTTCATAAGCCCGAGTGGAGAAATTTTTACGTCGTACATAACTTTAAATTTAGAAGGGTAAATTACTGTTTTACTACACAAATTTCTATCTCCTTAACACAGTTTTGTATGACAAATATCATTGTTGGCGGTTGCATATATCCCGCAATCGTTGTAATCACTCATTTTTTTTAAAAGAGATGTGTTAAAGTTTTTTGGCTGTAAATATAGATTAGTCAAGATTTAACATGTTTTTGTGCTAAATTATCTTTAACTTCATACTTCATTTGCATAAAAACAAAAGCATTCTAACCTTAAAATCCGATGTCATGAAAATTTTAAACCTTTGGGCAGTGCGCCCCGCATTCTCCATACTGCTCCTAATACTTTTGCAGATGGCTTGCAACCAAAAACAAGAAACTACAGATCTGGTTGTAAGTAATTCCGAGTTTGAAACACCGTCCTTTCAACTGGGCATTGTGGTTAAAGATTTAGATGAATCGGTTGCATTTTACAAAAACGTGATCGGGATGGTGGACAGCCGGCAGTTTGACATCAATGCGGAATTCGGTAAAAATTCGGGCCTTTCAGACAGCATACCTTTTAAGGTGACTGCACTCAAACTGGAAGACAGCCCGACTGCGCCCGAATGGAAACTGGTTGTTTTTGACAGCATTCACCTCAAAGGTTTTCCCAAGCGAATACAAGATGATGTGGGCGTGCAATACACTACCCTGCTTGTCAAATCGGTTGCGCCTTTCTTAAAAAGATTTGAACAACACGGCGTGAAAACACTTGGCAAAACCCCATTTAAACTGCCCAACGGCAAAAATTTTGTACTCATTCAAGACCCGAACGGCATTTTTATCGAGCTTATCGGGGGAGATTGATGGCTTATAAAATATACCTTTAACCCCGACTTAAACCTAAACGCGACCATACCCGAAAGGTTTCCAAAACCTTTCGGGTATGGCATGCCAAACTTTTAACAAAAATTTAAAGCATCCCTTGTTGTTCATTATATTTATACTCTTACATTTGTATCTACAAATATTGTTTATACAATCATGTTGCAAACAAAACAAATGTCACTGCCTAAACGAACGGTAATCAACTTGCTGATTACTGCCAATAACGCATCGGACAAAGTCAATGAATTGCTAAAGCCTTTCGACATTTCCAGCGAACAGTTCAACGTGCTCCGAATCCTGCGGGGGCAAAGAGGTGTAGCGGCCAATATGTGTACCATACAAGAACGCATGATTGCCAAAATGAGCAACACCACCCGTTTGGTTGAAAAACTGCTCAAAAAAGGATTGGTCAATCGCAATATTTGCCCGCAAAACCGACGAAAGGTTGAAATTACCATCACCCCAAAAGGATTGGATTTATTAAAAGAAATTGACCCACTGATTTTATCCTTTGAAGAGGATTTTGTGAGTGGCCTGGGCAAAGATGAATTGGAAACCTTAAACCAATACTTAGAAAAACTTCAAAGAAATTAAATCAAAATTCATGGACACACAAACTGTTTCTCAGTCACTTATTGAATGTCTCGAATGGCGCTATGCCACCAAAAAATTTGACGCATCCAAAAAAATACCGAAAGAAACGCTGGAAACCCTAAAAACGGCACTTCAGCTCACAGCATCTTCATACGGCCTGCAGGCGTATAAGATTTTTATTATAGAAAATCCTGAAATCAGACAGAAATTACTACCATTTTCTTGGAATCAAAATCAAATAGTGGACGCTTCACAAGTGCTCGTATTTGCCAACCAATTGGAAGTAGGCGACGCAGATGTAGATGCATACATTAAAAATGCCAGCCAAACACGCAACGTTCCGGTTGAAAAAATGAAACCCTATGCCGATTTTATGAAAGCCAACATCAAGTCTGTTCCCGCAGAAGCCAAAGCGTTTTGGAATGCCAAACAGACCTACATTGTGCTTGGCAATTTGCTGACTGCAGCCGCTGCGCTTAAAATTGATGTATGCCCGATGGAGGGATTTGATCCTGCGGCCTATGACGAGATACTAGGCCTTAAAGCGCAAGGGCTCACAGCCGCTGTTGTAGCGCCGATTGGATACCGCTCTGGCGAAGACCCAACCGCCCATTTGGCTAAAGTCCGCAAGCCTAAAGAAGAATTATTTGTTACACTATAAAACCTCGTTTAATTTAAATTCTCATTGTTATGAAGAAAAATTTGTTTAAAGGTGCGTTAATCGCACTCGTCACAGTTGCAGCAGTCGCTTTCAACGACGTAGAAAAAAAAGAAGTCATTTTAGAAAAAAGTAAAGTAACCTGGAAAGGATATAAAGTAACCGGTTCGCACTATGGTACCGTGGCTTTAAAATCCGGTAACTTTATTTTTGATGGTGACAAACTCACCGGAGGCACTTTTGTGGTTGACCTCACCACCTTGGAAAGTCAAGACCTAAGCGGTGAATACAAAGCCAAATTAGAAGGACATTTGAAATCACCTGACTTTTTCGGTGTAGAAAGCCATCCGGAAGCTACTTTGGAAATTACCAAAGCTACACCAAACGGAAAAAATGCCTACAACGTAGAAGCAAATCTGACCATCAAAGGACAGGCAAAACCCATCTCTTTCCCGCTTTCTGTCTATGGTAGCAAAGCGACGGCTACACTTAAAATTGATAGAACAGAATACGGTTTGCGCTACGGTTCTGCCAGTTTTATAGACAACATAGGCGACAAAGCCATCTACGATGAATTTGACTTGGTTGTAGATGTAGAATTCTGATTAATTTTCAAATACAACTCCAAAAAATTGCTAAACAAACCCCTGAAAATCAATACGATTTTCAAGGGTTTATTTTTTTTGTATATTTATGGGGAAAAATTTTGTTGTCTAATATTCAAAACCATGAAAACATCCATCATCGCCGTCTGTTTTTTAACATTTGTTGTGGGCTTTGCACAAACTCAAATACCCGATGCAGCTACCCAAATCAAAATAGCCTTACAAGCTGCTCCGGAAGATAAAAGAGACGCTGCTACCGTATTGGGTTTTGAAGAGAGTGGTGCCGTAGTTACCCTAAAAGCCGGCACTAATGAGTTCATCTGCTTAACAGACGATCCTTTTAACGAAGGTTTCAACGCCGCTTGTTATCACAAATCTTTAAGTGATTTTATGGCAAGGGGTCGCGAACTCAAAACAGCCGGAAAAACGTCAAATGAAATTTTTGAAATCAGAGAAAATGAGGCTAAGTCAGGCACGCTAAAAATGCCAGAACAACCGGCCACGCTCTATGTGCTTTACGGTAGAGACGCCCGTTTTGATCCGCAAACAGACAAAGTCGTCGATGCTTTTTACCGTTGGGTAGTCTATATTCCTTGGGCGACACCTGAAAGTTCCGGATTGCCCACAAGCCCGATGGTAGATGGCGGCCCTTGGATTATGTTTCCCGGAACCCACAGCGCACACATTATGATTACGCCACCAAGAATAGATCAGAATTAATCACAGCAGTTTTTACACTTCTCCAACATATTTGTTAAAAGGTAAATTTCTTAACCGGACATCCATTTTTATTTGGAAAATCCAAAACATTCTTTATACATTTGCCATTCATTATGAAAACAACACAAAACATCTGGTGGTGGAAAAACTTACGTCAACCGTCGTGAGCTAAGCTACCTTTGTTTCAAAACATATAAAAGGCTTGTCATCACGACAGGCTTTTTTTGTTTTATAAAAAATTTTAAACCTATGGCCGATTTTAATTTTAACACACACACCAAGAAAATTCTTGCCGACACCATCACGCCGGTGAGTGTTTATTTGAAAATACGAGATGTTTTCCCCAACAGCTTGTTGCTCGAAAGCTCTGATTATCACGCCAACGACAACAGTTTTTCATACATCTGTTGCAATCCCGTTGCATCGATTTCTGTTAAAAACAAACAGTTGCACCGCCAATATCCCGATGGCTCGTCCGATGTAGTTGAGCTCGATTCAACATCCAATCTGCCAACGCTGATCGATGCTTTTGCCAAGCGGTTTTCCGCCCAAAAAAACGGCTACAAATTCATCACCCACGGGCTTTTCGGCTATATTAGTTACGATGCCGTTCAGTATTTTGAGCAAGTTGAGATCACAGAAAAATCAGGAAAATTGGATGTTCCGGATTTGTATTATGCGGTGTATCAAAATGTGATCGCCATCAACCATTTCAAAAACGAAGCCTATATCTTTTGTCACGCGCTCGGCGATGAAAACAACATTTCCCAGATTGAACAACTCCTGCAATCCAAGAACATCCCGAGCTATCATTTTTTAAAACAATCGGAGGCCGTTTCCAATCTGACCGACGCCGAATTCAAAGAAAATGTCGCCGTTGCCAAAAAACATTGCCACCGCGGCGACGTGTTCCAATTGGTGCTTTCCCGTCGTTTTCAACAAGCCTTTAAGGGTGACGAATTCAACGTGTACCGCGCTTTGCGGAGCATCAATCCGTCGCCCTACTTGTTCTTTTTCGATTACGGCGATTTCAAGATTTTCGGTTCGTCGCCCGAAGCGCAATTGGTCGTCAAAGACCGCAAGGCAGAGATCCACCCGATAGCCGGCACCTTTAAAAGAACGGGCGATGATGAGCAAGATGCCGCCTTGGCCAAGCAACTTTCCGAAGACCAAAAGGAAAACAGCGAGCACGTGATGCTGGTCGATTTGGCGCGAAACGATTTGAGCCGGAACGGGCATGACGTTACCGTTGAGAAATACAGAGAGGTACAATATTTTTCGCACGTCATCCACTTGGTATCCAAGGTAACCGGGCATTTGCACCCCGACAGCATCACCATGCAGGTCGTGGCCGATACCTTTCCCGCGGGCACTTTGAGCGGTGCGCCCAAACACATGGCGATGCAACTGATAGACAAATACGAAAAAACCAACCGAGGGTTTTACGGAGGCGCGCTCGGGTTTATGGATTTTGAAGGCAATTTTAACCACGCTATCATGATCCGCACTTTTATGAGTAAAAACCACCAACTGTATTATCAGGCGGGAGCCGGAATCGTCGCCGATTCTAATGAAGAAAGTGAAATGCAGGAAGTTTACAACAAATTGGGCGCGCTGAACCACGCCTTGGAAATGGCAGAAAATATTTAAGATTTTTTTTTATGAAAAACATATTAGTCATCGACAATTACGACAGTTTCGTTTACAATTTGGTACATCACTTAGAGCGATTGGGTTGCCAAGTGACTGTTTGGAGAAATGACCAATTCGAGTTGGCGGATGTCGCCGAATTTGATAAAATTTTGCTGTCGCCCGGTCCCGGCATTCCCGATGAGGCCGGTTTGTTGAAAGCGGTTATCGAAAAATATGCGCCTACAAAAAGCATCCTCGGCGTGTGTTTGGGCCAGCAAGCCATAGGCGAAGTTTTTGGCGGAACTTTACAGAATTTAGACAAAGTGTATCACGGTGTTGCTACACCTATTCAAATCGAAGCTACCGATGAGCCATTGTTTGCAGGTATTCCCATAGAAATAGAAGTCGGGAGATACCACTCCTGGGTGGTTGCCAATCCGTTGCCCGAAGTGTTGGAAGCCACTTCATTTGATGCCAACGGACAGGTCATGTCGCTCAGGCACCGAAAGTATGATGTGAGGGGCGTGCAATTCCATCCCGAATCGATTTTAACGCCGATGGGCGGAAAGATGTTGGAGAATTGGGTGAATAAATATTAAGTATTGCGTACAAAGTATTAAGATATTATGCCAAACCAAGTTAGCTGATTATAATTCTATGTGAAACTCCGCGCCTCCTTCGTGTTCCTTTGTGGTAAAGCAATTCTACAAAGCTTCAAAAAGAAACAGCAAATTGAAAGAAAAAAATTATGAAATGCCCACTGCAAATATTTCAATGCAAACCGAAAATGATAAATTGGGCATTACATTCCTGTGCTGAGCGCAGTCGAAGCATGACCGATAAAAACAAATAATATAAACAGATGAAACGCCCATGTAAAAATTTTGCACCCAGGAGTATGATTATCCTAGTGCGTTCCATCTGACAGATAAAAATAAATAACATAAACAGATGAAACAGATATTAAACCGATTGATCAACCAGGAAGTGCTTTCCAAAGCGGAAGCCAAAACGGTCTTGATCAACATTTCAAACGGGCAGTACAACAGCAGCCAAATCGCCTCTTTTCTGACGGTTTACATGATGCGCAGCATTACCGTGGAAGAATTGGAAGGTTTCCGCGATGCGCTCCTCGAACTCTGTATTGCCATCGATTTGAAAGATTTCAATGCCATCGATTTGTGTGGCACGGGCGGTGACGGAAAAGACACTTTCAACATCTCCACCACAGCCGCTTTTGTCACGGCGGGAGCGGGCATCAAAGTGGCCAAGCACGGCAATTATGGGGTTTCGTCCATCTCCGGTTCGAGCAATGTCATGGAAACTTTGGGCATTAAATTCACCAACAATGCCGATTTTTTGAAAAAAAGCATCGATGAGGCCGGGATTTGCATCCTGCATGCACCCTTGTTTCATCCGGCCATGAAAAACGTGGCACCCATCCGAAAAGAACTGGGCGTAAAAACCTTTTTCAACATGCTCGGCCCGATGGTCAATCCGGCTTTTCCGCAAAATCAGGTGGTGGGCGTTTTTAACCTCGAACTGGCAAGAATGTATGGCTATTTGTATCAAAATACCGATAAGAATTTCACGATTCTCCACGCTTTGGACGGTTATGATGAAATTTCATTGACCGGAAATGCCAAAGCCATTTCAAAGACCAGCGAGAGCATGATCAGTCCCGCAGACTTCGGGTTGGAACCGCTTCAACAATCAGATATAAAAGGTGGTGAAACGGTCGAAGCTTCGGCGCAAATTTTTTTGGATGTCTTGTCCGGCAAAGGGACAAAATCGCAAAACGATGTGGTTTGTGCCAATGCTGCCATGGCGATTGCAACGGTTACAAAATGTACGCCAATGGAAGGTTTTGAATTGGCGAAAGAAAGTTTATTGTCTGGAAAAGGTTTTGAAGCTTTGAATAAATTACAAGATTTAAGCAAGTAACAATTTGAATGATTGAATGATTGAAAAATTAAAAGATTATGACAAAATCATTTGAAGAATTTGAAGTTTATCCCAAAGGAATTCTATCGACTAAAATAGTCTTTAAATTTTTAGAAAATAAAGCTTTTGAAAGAGAATATAATTTTAAAGGTCAAATAAAAAGAGCCGTTATTTCAATAACTAATAACATCGCCGAAGGTTCAGAATATAATAACAACAGGCAACTCATTAGTTAGGTGTAATATAAACAGATATGAATAATAACATTAAAAACAGAATTTTGGGACCTGTAATGATTCCTGGCAAAAAAATGCTAAGGTATCATGATGAAATTGGTTTTTATGAATTGGTTATTCCTGCCGAAGCGATAGAATTTTATCGGAATAAATTCCATTCAGAGAAAAAAGAGAATAGGATCAATATTCAACATGAAGAAACAGTAAAGGAAGGTGTTAGACTTTCCGATTCTTTTTTAATTGATAGCAATAATCGACAATCATTACCATTAGAATTTCAAGACTTACCGAATGGAACTTGGATGATTGAATACACATTTGAAAATCCGGAACTACTAATTCAATATGAAAATAATGGAATGAGAGGATTTAGTGTTGAAGGTAAATTTACCATTGAAGGCGAAGACGGCAAGAAATACACCATTCAAGAAAATTTTAAGAGAATGAATAAATTATCAGATTTATTGTCTTTTGAAATTTGGGTGCATGGCGGAGGTGCAGAAGATTGTGGAAGAAAAGAACATGGAGAAGCTCATTTTGAACTTAAAGAAAAAAATACACGAAGACCTTTAGGGAAAATAACAATGCCATCTTTAGAATTATGGCTAAAATCTGATTTCAAGCAAAGAATTGAATTAATGACAGTTCAAAACAAAGCCGACATTTCAAAAAAAGATAAAAAAGGAATGGTAAGATGGCTTGAATTAAATGATAATGAAAACTTACTTATTTGCCACAAAGAATGGAATGAAAGTAATAAGGATAACAAAAGAACTACTATGATATGAATACTACACCTAACAGCACCTACCCAAAAGGCGGGGTTTCGTGTTCCAAAGACAGTTTTGAGGTTAATCAAACAGTAGTTTTTCAAATCAAGTTTTGTAATAAAAGTCCCGCCCTTCGGGTAGCTGCAAAACGATATTTGAAAATCTCAACAGGAAGTTGCGCAGAAGTTAGAAGTATGCTAATATTATCTCGGGAACTTGGCTTTTGTTCCCAAACAGAAATCGAAGAAGGCTATAAAACAAGTATAGAAATATCTCAAAACTTGTCCAATTTTATAAAATATTTAAGTTCTAAAATCAAAGACAAATTTTTATTTAGGTTGGATTTTTTCAATCTTTAAATTATAATAAATGAACATCCTCGAAAAGATAATAGCCGACAAAAAAAGAGAAATCATGCTCAAAAAATCCGTCATTCCGGTAGCGCAACTGGAAGCTTCGGTTTTGTTTGAAAGAACGGCGCTTTCGCTGTGCGAAAATTTAAAAGAAAAGCCCTTTGGCATCATTGCCGAGCACAAACGCCGGTCGCCGTCCAAAGCGGTTATCAACCAAAGTTTTTCGGTGGAAGAAGTGGTAAAAGGCTATGAAGATGCAGCTGCGGCCGCAATCTCCGTACTCACCGATGGTAAGTATTTTGGCGGCTCCTTAGACGATTTGATCCTGGCAAGGGCTTCCGTCAACATTCCGCTATTGCGCAAAGAATTTATCGTAGATGAATACCAAATCCTCGAAGCCAAAGCACACGGTGCTGACCTGATTTTGCTGATTGCCGCGGTTTTAACACGTACCGAAATCAAGCAGTTGTCCGAATTTGCCAAAGGTCTCGGTTTGGAGGTATTGCTCGAAGTGCACAACCGCGAAGAACTCCAAAAGGCCGTCATGCCGGGTTTGGATTTGATAGGCGTCAACAACCGAAACCTAAAAACTTTTGAAGTAAGCATCGATACAAGTAAGCAATTGGCAGCAGACATCCCTGATGATTTCACCAAAGTTTCCGAAAGCGGCATCAGCAATGTCTCTTCGATCAAAGAATTGATGCCGTTTGGGTTTAAGGGTTTCCTCATCGGCGAGAATTTTATGAAAACGGACGACCCGGGCGGAGCGGCGAAAGAATTTATAAACCGTATTCGTTAAAAAAACCTAAACCCGTAAGGTTTCTAAAACCTTTCGGGTTTAAAAAGTTAAATTCCTATGAAACGCCCATGTAAAAATTTTGCTCACAGGAGTATGATTATCCTAGGGCGTTACATCTGACCGATAAAAATAAATAATAAAAACAGATGAAACTAAAAATATGTGGCCTTAAATTTTCCGAAAACATCCAGGCGGTTGCCGGTTTGGCACCCGATTATATGGGTTTTATTTTTTGGGAACAATCGCCGCGCTTTTTTACCGGAAACATACCCGAACTTCCCAAAAACATCAGGAAAACCGGTGTTTTTGTCGATGCGCCGATAGATGATGTGCGGGAAAAGATCGAAAAACACCAATTGCAAGCCGTTCAGCTACATGGCAAAGAAACACCCGAATATTGCCGGCAATTGGCAACTTTAAAAGTCGAGATTATCAAAGTCTTTTCGATAGGTGCAACCTTCGATTTTTACCAATTAGAAGCCTACGAAGAAGTCTGCGATTTCTATCTGTTCGACACCAAAGGCAAATTGCCGGGCGGAAACGGTTATGTTTTCGATTGGGAAGTTTTAAAAAAGTACAACAGCCCCAAACCTTTTTTCCTGAGTGGCGGCATCGGATTGGATGAAGTGGAACAAGTGAAAAAAATACGCGAAGCCGATTTGCCGGTTTATGCCATCGATGTAAACAGTAAATTTGAAACCGAACCGGGCTTAAAAAGCATTGAAAAACTACATATTTTTAAAAAAGAACTAATAAAATAAAACCAACGAGACCCGAAAGGTATCAAAACGAGACCTCACAGGTTTTCAAAACGAGACCTCACAGGTTTTCAAAACCTGTGAGGTCTGTAAAGAATTCAAACAAAGAAAAGAAAAAAATTCAAAACCTGTGAGGTCTGTAAAGAATCAAACAAAGAAAAGAAAAAAATTCAAAACCTGTGAGTCTACTAAACCCTAGATTATGAAATATCAGCCTTTAGAATCCGGACATCTCTATCATATTTTTAATAAAGGTAATAACAGAGAAACGATATTTAAAGAACCTAAAAACTATATTTATTTTCTTTCTTTGATAAAAAAATATTTGCTTGATGATATGGAATTATTCGCATATTGTTTAATGCCCAATCACTTTCATTTTGTTCTAAAAATAAATGAATCTTCTAAAAATCCCTCGCGACTGCTATCGAATCTATTTAACGCCTATTCAAAGTCTATTAATAAGATGTATAATCGAGAAGGGAGTCTTTTTAAAGACAGGTTTTCCCGTAAGAAAGTTGAAGATGAAATATATTTAAAAAAACTCATAATTTATGTGCATACCAACCCTTTACACCATGGATTTGATGAACCATTTAACCAGTATAAGTATTCATCTTATAAAAGTTATATTGAAAATGATGCATATTTAGTGAAATTTGAAAACATAAAAGATTTGTTTTTCGACTTGGATAATTTTGAATATTGCCATCAGGAAAAAGAAATGCAACAATCGTATCAATTTGAAGAATAATTTATTTTAGAACTATTAGCATCCCTCACTAAAAGACCTCACAGGTTTTGAAAACCTGTGAGGTCTGTAAAGAATTTAAACAAGAAAGGTTTCAAAACCTGTGAGATCCATATTAAAGACTTAAAAAAATTACACCTATGAGTTACCACGTCAACGAAAAAGGCTACTACGGCGAATTTGGCGGTGCCTACATCCCCGAAATGCTCTACCCGAATGTAGCCGAATTGCGCGAACAATACCTGTCTGTCATGCTGCAACCCGACTTCCAATCGGAGTTTCGCGCCTTGCTCCGCGATTATGTCGGCAGGCCCACGCCGCTTTATTTTGCCAAAAGATTGTCTGAAAAATACAACACCAAAATCTACCTCAAACGCGAAGATTTGTGCCATACCGGCGCGCACAAAGTCAACAACACCATCGGGCAGATACTCATGGCGCAACGCCTCGGCAAAACCCGCATCATCGCCGAGACCGGGGCTGGGCAACACGGTGTGGCCACCGCCACGGTCTGTGCGTTGATGGGTTTGCAATGCATCGTCTATATGGGCGAAATCGACATCGAAAGACAAGCACCCAACGTAGCCCGGATGAAAATGCTCGGTGCCGAAGTCAGGCCCGCCAAATCGGGTTCGCGTACCCTCAAAGATGCCACCAACGAAGCCATCCGCGATTGGATCAACAACCCTGTGGACACGCATTATATCATCGGTTCGGTCGTTGGGCCGCATCCCTACCCGGATATGGTGGCGCGGTTTCAGTCGGTCATTTCCGAAGAAATCAAATACCAACTGCTCGAAACCGAAGGTAGGGACATCCCCGATTATGTCATCGCCTGTGTGGGCGGCGGTAGCAATGCCGCAGGGGCGTTCTATCACTTTTTGGATGATGAACGCGTACACCTCATAGCCGTGGAAGCCGCAGGTAAAGGTATCGATACAGGAGAGAGCGCGGCCACTTCGGTTTTGGGAAAAACCGGCATTATACACGGCAGCAAAACCCTCTTGATGCAAACCCCGGACGGACAGATCACCGAACCCTATTCCATTTCTGCCGGGTTGGACTATCCTGGTGTCGGGCCCATGCACGCACATTTATTTCGTAGCCGCCGGGCCGAATTTATATCCATCACCGACGACCAAGCCATGCAGTGGGGGCTTGAATTGTCCAAAACAGAAGGCATCATCCCGGCCATCGAATCGGCACATGCCTTTGCCGTGTTAGATGAGAAAAAATTTAAGCCCACCGACGTGGTCGTCATCAACCTGTCGGGGCGGGGCGACAAAGATTTGAATACGTATATCAAATATTTTAATTTTTAGGGCGTTCCCCCGCCAACGGCGGGGGTCGGGCTATCCGCGGCACACGGTGCCTTGCTGCTATCCCTAACGCGAAGAGTGAATTTTCAAATGAGACCTCACAGGTTTCAAAAAACAAAAAACAGACCTCACAGGTTTCAACCCCGATGCTTCGGGGCTGTGAGGTCTAAAAAAAAGATAAAAAGAAATGAACCGGATCAAACTCAAATTACAAGAAAACAAGAAACTGCTGTCTATCTATTTCACGGCAGGCTTTCCGAACCTAAACGACACAGTTCCCATACTGCAGGCCTTGCAGGAAAACGGGGTGGACATGGTCGAAATCGGGTTGCCGTTCAGCGACCCTTTGGCAGACGGACCGACGATACAAGCGAGCTCTACCCGGGCTTTGCACAACGGCATGACTTCCGATAAACTCTTCGGTCAACTCAAAGACATTCGAAAAACCGTGCATATCCCGCTCATCATCATGGGTTATTTCAACCCGGTGATGCAGTACGGGGTGGAACGGTTTTGCCAAAAATGCCGGGAAATCGGCATCGACGGGCTCATCATTCCCGATCTGCCGGTGGACGTCTATGAAGAAAATTACAAACCGCTTTTTGAACAATACGGCCTGGCCAATATTTTTCTGATCACCCCGCAGACTTCCGAAGCACGCATCCGGTTTATCGACTCGGTTTCGGACGGATTTATCTACATGGTGAGCAGCGCGAGCGTCACGGGTGCCAAAGGCACATTCGGAGCGGAACAAAAACAGTATTTTGAGCGCATCGCAAAGTTGGACCTCAAAAATCCGCAAATCGTAGGCTTTGGCATAAGCAACCGCGAGACCTTTGCACAAGCCACAAAGCAAGCAAAAGGGGCCATCATCGGCTCGGCATTTATCAAATTTTTGGAGGAAAACGGCCTTGAAAAAATTGGGGCGTTTGTGAGTGACATTCGATAGTAACCGAAAAAGGCTTTAGATTTCTAACGGTTTTTTTTATACCTTGTGAGACTTAAACCTTTAAAATTTACGAATCATGGGAAAAGGAGATAAAAAAACTCGAAGAGGTAAAATTGTGACGGGTTCATATGGCAAACTTCGCCCGCGCAAAAACGAAAAAATAGTCGTTGTTGAAGCCAAGGTGAAAGTTGAAAAGCCAAAGATTGAAAAGCCGGCTGCAAAAGCCAAAAAGGCAAAAGCTAAAGAATAGGTGCAGATTCGTTTGCTAGATAACCTCAAAAACCTTGCCCGGAAGCGGACGAATGACACCTTGCAGCTCCATATTGAGTAGCAAAGTCGCTACCTTGTTCGTGGGCATTTCACAACCCAGTGCAATGAGGTCTATGGGTTGTTGGCCTTGGTTGTTTAAAAAATCGAACAATTTTTGCTCTTCATGGGTGAGTTGTACAAACAGTTGTTTTTGAATGGGTTTGCTTTTTTCCAATTCGGGCAAATCCCAATTGAGCCAATACACCAAATCTGCAGCACTACTGATTAGATGTGCTTTTTCTGAACGTATCAATTGGTTGCAGCCACTGCTGTATTTGTCAGTCACCCTACCCGGAACTGCGAACACATCCCTGTTGTAGGAATGGGCAATATCTGCCGTGACCAAGCTGCCCCCTTTTTCGGCAGATTCTACAACAATGGTAGCCTCAGACATGCCGGCTATGATCCGATTTCGCTGCAAAAAATTTTCCCGTTCGGGTTGCGAAGTACTCCAAAAATCGGTGACCAATCCGCCGTTTTTAAGAATTTCAGTTACATATTTTTGATGTATTTTGGGGTAAATCTGGTTCAGCCCGTGTGCCAGGCAAGCGATGGTTTGCAAGTTGTTTTTAACGGCCTGTTTGTGTGCCTGTATGTCCACACCATAGGCCAAACCACTCACGATAACCGGCTCAAAAGGTACCAACTCTGCAAGTAAGGTTTCGCAAAACGCCATTCCATAGGTCGTAATATTTCTTGTGCCAACTATGCTGATAATTCTTTTTTTATCAAAATTGATGTTTCCCTTGGTAAACAGCAATACAGGGCCGTCTATACAATGTTTGAGCTTTTCCGGATAGCCAGATTCGTCAAATGTTTGAACACAGATAGATTCATCATCAATAAATTTCATTTCTGATTCGGCTTCTTTCAAAAAACGACTGCCCGACGACAATTCTTTGTAAATTGATACGCCAATGCCATCTATTTTGAGCAAACGGTCTTTTTTTTCTTTAAATACTTGCTCAGCACTGCCGCAGTGTGCAATGAGTTTCTTGGCCGTGATGTCGCCAATTTTAGAGATGCGCTGCAACGCCAATCTATATAAAAGTTCGTTTGCTGTCATGTTTCAAAAATAAAAGAAAACTTTTCAATAAATGTTAATAAAAACAACGACATATGTTTTCAAAAAATAGATTTTGTCCTAAATTTGTGCTTATGCACTTAGAAAATTACATCAGCGATTTACTCTACACCCACGATTGTGTGGTCGTCCCCGGTTTTGGGGCCTTTCTCACCCGTTATCAGACCGCAGAATTAGATAAAAATACCCACACTTTTTACCCGCCCAAAAAGACTGTGGGCTTCAATATCCGTCTGCAAGAAAATGACGGCGTTTTGGCGCATCGCATTGATAAGGAAACCAAAAATGGCCTCAAAAAATCTGTAGCTTTTATAGAAAAAGAAGTCGCAGTTTGGCAGCAGCATTTAGCGCAAAACAAGTTTCTATCGCTCGAAAAATTAGGCGATTTTTCAGTTGACAACCTTGGCAAATGGCAATTTGTGCCGTCTGCAAATGTCAATTTCCTTCCCGAATCTTTCGGTTTGAGTGCTGTGGTTTCTAAACCTTTGGTCAACAAACCTGTCAAGCGAATTGTACCTATTCAAGAAACAAAAACACCATCTACTTGGTACAAATATGCTGCCGTGGCGGCTGTGGCTGTGAGTGTTGGCGGTTTTTTAGGATTCAATTATTACAACCAACAGGTGTCGCAATACAATTTGGCAGAAAAGCAAAAAGCTGATAAAATGCTACAACAACGCATACAAGCCGCTACATTTCAGCTCAATGCCTCAGAAACGCCAGTTACCATTCAAATTGTTTCTAAAAGTTATCCGTACCACGTGATTGCCGGTGCTTTTCGCGAAGAAGAAAACGCCCACAAAAGAATGGAGGAACTCATCCAAAATGGCTATCAAGCGCGTTTGCTTGGTACCAATACATACGGTTTACACCAAGTGGCATTTCAAAGTTTTTCCGATAAATCAACAGCGCTCGAATTTCTTGAAGAAATCCGCACACAGGTCTTTTCCGATGCTTGGATGTTGATTGAAAACCGCTAACATTCGCGTCCTTTTACCTACCCCGAAGGTTCTTTAAATACGCATCTGACTTTGGATTGTTTTTGCGTTGGGATGTTTTTGCCCCCAATACACAGCGAGTCCTTATTAAAAAATTACTTTTGTTCCCGATGAAAACACTTGTATTGAGCGCAGTCGAAATAAATAAAATAAACACATGAAAAGAATTCCCAAATCGCTGCTCAAAAAACTTGAAAATCGAAAAGAGATTGGGACTTTCAGAACACTGAAAACAAAAACGGCTTTAGTAGATTTTTCTTCAAACGATTATTTGGGATTGGCGCGCTTGGATGCCATTTCGGTTCGCGCCAAACAAATTTTGACAGATTTGGGCCATTCTGCCAACGGGTCAACCGGATCGCGCTTGCTTACAGGACACCATCCGCTTTTTAAAAAAGTTGAGCAGCAGATAGCTACATATCATGAAGCCGAAACCGCGCTGGTTTTCAATTCCGGTTACGATGCTAACATCGGACTTTTTTCTGCACTTCCGCAGCGCAACGACCTCGTTTTTTACGATGCATTTGTGCACGCTTCCATCCGTGACGGTTTGCGACTTTCGAGGGCAAAATCATATAGTTTTAGGCACAATGATTTTGAAGATTTAGCACGTAAGATAGAAAAATTAACTTCCGCATCCTCAGTTTGGGTGGTCACCGAAGCCGTGTTTTCAATGGATGGCGATTCGCCCGATTGGAAAAGCTTAGCAGCCATCTGCAACCGCTTTGAGGTGCATCTCATCATAGATGAAGCGCACGCCACAGGGGTTTTAACGCAATTAACAGAAATATACAAGCAAACAACTATAGAAAACCATCTTACAGCCCGCGTGGTCACTTTCGGAAAAGCCTTGGGTTGCCACGGCGCAGCAGTTTTGGGCAATGCATCGCTCAGAGATTACCTCATCAATTTTGCCGGGAGTTTTATATACACCACAGCACTTCCGCCAGCGGCATTGGCCACCATTGCGGCAGCTTATGAAAAATTACAAGACAAGATTGGGCTTGAAAGTTTGCATCAAAACATTGATATTTTTAACCGAAGTGTGGTGAATTTGGACTTAAAACAACATTTTATACTGAGCCAATCAGCCGTACATTGCTGCATTGCCCCGGGCAACGAACACGTAAAAATGCTGAGTATGCAATTCGAAAAATCGGGCTTCGATGTCCGCCCCATCCTTTCACCCACAGTGGCCGCCAGAAAAGAAAGACTTCGCTTCTGCCTACACGCATTCAATACTGAAAATGAAATAGAAAGCGCACTCAAGCTGCTCGCAACGCTGTTGTGAAAAAAATATTGTTTTGCGTTTGATAAGTTTATATATTTGATACATAAAAAAAAAGCAAATGAAGCAATTCTACGTTTTCACTTTACTTTCCGTTTTATTTTATGTTCCGGTTGCCAAAGGACAGGCAATCCCGCTTACGGAGGTGTTTAACTATGCCGTGGGTAGTAACCTTGGTGGACAGGGAGGTTGGGCAAACCAAAACTCCGGGGATGAAGTAACCGTTCAGTCCGGGAGCCTTTCTTATGAGGGCCTGCTCATTTCAACTGACAATTCAGTCACTTTCTCCGGGGGCGGTATCGATCCGCAACTGCCGTTCGATGTGCAATCAGGCAATACGGTCTATGCTTCTTTTATCTTCCGTGTAACCGATTTGTCAACGCTTACCGACACCAACGGGGGTTATTTTGCCGGTTTTGGGCAAAGTACGACCACTTTTGGAGCAACGGTTTGGCTCAGGACTGCCGGAGCACAATTTAACATTGGCATCAACAAAGCAACTGCGGTAAATGAAAATACTTGGCTGCCTACAAATTTTGACACCAACACCGACATTTTTGTAGTCATCGCGTATGATTTGGCCATAGGAGAAGCTAGAATTTGGGTCAATCCTGTTCCAGACGATTTAGAAGTGGAGACTCCACCTACACCCAACGGAACTGCCAACCTGAACACAACCCGGACCAGCTTGAGTCGGTTTTTTCTTCGGCAAGACTCTGCCACCGAAACACCCACCATTGTTTTTGACGAATTGAGGGTCGGGACAACTTGGGCGGCAGTCACCCCAAAAGACCCTACAATGTCCTTAGTGGATAATTTTAAAAACAGTTTTGCGGTATTCCCAAACCCCGCCACCAATGGTTTTGTAAACATCAGTTCGGCTTCACTTTCACCCAAAGATATACATGTATATGACGTGTTGGGCAAACTTCTTGTCAAGCAGACCATTTCCGGAACAAGGCTCAACATTGAAAACCTAAAAGCCGGCGTGTATATTTTAAAAGTGGCACAAGACGGCCGCACCGAAACCAAAAAACTCGTCATTAGATAATTGAAATTTAATCTTTTGATAATCTTTTTGCAAAGCAAAATGCCCCATACTTCTTTAAGTTTGTATGCTGTTTTAAACCTTTTAAACCTATATGATTATGAAAAAAATTTACTTATTGTTCTTTCTGCTTTCTGGTACATTACTCTTTGGGCAAACCGCGGGGGTAAATGTGTTTATCAACGAGATACACTATGACAATGCAGGTACCGACGTTGGAGAGGGCGTGGAAATTGCCGGGCCTGCCGGAACCGATTTGACAGGCTGGTCTCTTGTCGCTTACAACGGTAATGGAGGCGCGTCTTACATAACAGTCGATCTTATCGGAAGTACCATCCCTAATGAAGGTGGATCCGGTTTTGGGACTTTATTTTTTGCAATGACTGGTTTACAAAATGGCGCACCCGATGGAATTGCCCTAACAGACGGGACTAACGTCCAATTTCTCAGCTATGAAGGGTCTTTTACAGCCGCTGACGGTCCCGCTTCAGGGCTAACATCCACAGATATAGGCGTTGTTGAGCCTGGGTCGCCAATTGGCGAATCCCTCCAACTCATTGGAACAGGTTCTTTGGCTTCCGATTTTACTTGGACAGGTCCGGTTGCAGAATCTCCCGGATCGATAAATACCAATCAAACATTTAGTGCTTCACTCGACCCATCTGTCACGATACTCACACCTTCCGATGGCACAACTTTCCCTCCCGGCACGCCGAATGTCAACGTCACCCTTTCCGTTCAAAATTTTACCGTGGCAACCCCTTCCGCAGGCGATGGGTTCATCAAATATACCGTTGATGGCGGTGCTCCGGTTGACAAGTTCGACACGGCGCCCATCTCGCTGAGCCTTCCTTCAGGTCCGCACACCGTTGTTGTGGAATTGGTTGACAATGCCGGCGCAAGTTTGTCGCCGCAAACCTCAAGCACCACAAGCTTTACCATCGCCACCTTGACGCCCATCGCAGATATTGCTACCCTGCGCGCACAGCCTACCGGAGCAGGTAATTTTTATCAACTCAATGGAGAGGCCGTTGTCAGTTTTGCAGTAGCCAACAGAAACCAGATTTTTATGCAAGACGCTACTGCCGGTATCTTGATAGACGATGCGGCCAATACTATAGCAACTGCTTACGCACCAGGAGACGGGATGACCGGTTTGAAAGGGACTTTAAGTGTGTTTGGTGGCATTGTTCAGTTTGTGCCGATTGAAGACCCGGGCACGCCTTCTTCTAACGGAAAAACTGTGAGTCCGCAAGTAGTGACCTTGGCCGACTTGAATGTGAATTTTGACAATTATGAATCGCAAATAGTTAAAATTATCGGCGTAACCATAGACGCAACCAACGTAACTTTTACAACGGCTTCTGCGACGAATTATCCCATCAATGTAGGCGCAGATGCTTCCATACTGAGGACACAACACCCCGAATCTGGTTTGGAAGGCGTTGCTATTCCTGTAACACCTATCGATCTTTTCGGTATCGTATCCGAATTTGGCGGTGCATCTCAATTGTTCCCTTTTTATGATTTTGTAAACTCGCCTCCACCGGCCCTGCTTTCAACCGATGATTTTTCGTTCGATACGGCTTCTTTCAAGATTTATCCAAACCCGGTAAGCACTGGTATCGTCAACATTGTTTCGGCCCAAAACGGCAGTAAGACCGTTGCTGTTTATGACATACTCGGCAAAGAAATGTTGCGTACCCAACTCAACGGCACTACGCTCGATGTGAGCCAACTCAACAATGGGATTTACATCTTGAAAATTGAAGAAGACGGCAAAACAACCAGCAAAAAACTGATTGTTCAGCAATAAATTTTTGCTAATCACATTTAAAAACCCGCCATTTGGCGGGTTTTGTTGTTTTATAGATATAGGTTGCCCTTCCAACCTGTCATGCTGAACGCGTTTCAACATCTCACTGAAGGGAATGTCACCCCGAGCGCAGTCGAGGGGCAAGACCCTGAAATAAATTCAGGGTGACAGTTCGGAGAGATGTTGGGTGACAGTTTAGAGTGATGTTGAGTGACTGTTGAATAGGTCGTTTTCTACTTCAAAGAAACCTTCTTGATTTTCAATATTTTTACCGTAACGCATAAGCATCACACAAGCTTTTACAATGGGTTCTAGCATCTGGATATCAATACATACAAAAAAATAAGGTCTCTATACATATAGCTACAATGGCAAGAAAATCATAAAAACCTGACAAATATCATTTTGTATATATATTTTTGCCGTAACTTTGTAGCCATGTTTAAGACAACCACAAAATTGGCCTCTGTTTTTATGGCACTCGTCGTGTTGGTGTCCACTACATCTTTTACAGTCTATCAGCATTTTTGCGGTGATGAAATCACGGATGTAGCGGTTTTCAAACACGCTGAAGGCTGCGGTATGGAGGTCGCTGTTGTTGAAATCCCGGAAAACACTTGCCATACACCTAAAAAATCTTGTTGCAATGACCGTGTGGTTTCAATTCAAGGTCAAGATCAGGTGAATCCGGCTACGCAAGCTTTATCAATTGACCACCAAGTCTTTTTGGCGGCAGTTATTTACAGTTTCGACTATTTATTTTTAGACACTTCCAAAAATGTTTCGGAGACATTTCACTACTACCCGCCTCCGATTGTTCAAGACATTACTGTACTTCATCAGGTTTTCCGCATTTGATTTTAGAATGAAACAGCCTTATTTAGGCTTCGTTTAACTGAGTATTTTTCAATTTCTCAGCGATTTTTTCATTCTTAAAATCAAAAAAATGCTTTCAAAAGTCATACGTTATTTTCTAGAAAACAGATTGGTCACTTCCCTGCTGCTGTTGTCGTTTATTTCATGGGGGTTGATGACGGCTCCGTTCAATTGGAACACCGGATTTCTTCCCAAAGACCCTGTGCCTGTTGATGCCATTCCCGACATCGGCGAAAACCAGCAAATCGTTTTCACCAATTGGCCCGGACGTTCTCCACAAGACATTGAAGATCAAATCACCTATCCGCTCACTACTTCTCTGCTAGGCATACCGGGTGTAAAATCCATTCGGAGTTCATCGGTGTTCGGGTTTTCGATGATCAACATCATTTTTAGTGAAGATGTCGAGTTTTACTGGTCGCGTACACGGGTACTCGAAAAACTGAATTCACTGCCGGCAAACCTGCTTCCCAACGATGTCCAACCCATTTTAGGTCCGGACGCAACGGCATTGGGACAGGTCTATTGGTACACGCTGGAAGGGCGTGATTCGCTGGGCAATGTCACTGGCGGATGGGATTTGCACGAACTGCGCACCATCCAAGATTTTTATGTTAAATATGGATTGAATGCGGTGGAAGGTGTGTCGGAAGTGGCTTCGGTGGGCGGCTATGTGCAGGAATATCAAATCGATGTAAATCCGGAAGCTTTGAAAGCCTACCGAATCGGTTTAGACAAAGTGGCTTCCGCAGTTAAAAACAGCAACCGTGACATTGGTGCACAAACGGTGGAAATCAACAAAGCAGAATATTTGGTTCGCGGTTTGGGTTACGTAAAATCGATTGCAGACATAGAAAACGCGGTTGTGGCGGTCAACAACAACATTCCAATTTTAATCAAAGATATAGCCGTGGTTCACTTGGGCCCGGCACCACGCCGTGGTGTGTTGGACAAAGGTGGCGCGGAGGTTGTGGGTGGTGTGGTTGTAGCTCGATACGGTGCCAATCCGCTGGCAGTCATCAATCAGGTGAAAGAAAAAATCAAAGTACTCGCCCCCGGTTTGCCTACCAAAGTATTGAAAGACGGAACCGTCAGTCGAGTAACCATCGTTCCCTTTTACGACCGCACCCAACTGATCCACGAAACCATCGGTACGCTGGAAACGGCACTTTCACATGAGATTCTCATCAGTATTTTGGTGGTCATCGTGTTGGTGCTTAACCTGCGAGCTTCCATCTTGATATCGAGCTTGTTGCCCGTTGCCGTTCTGATGACTTTTGTGGTGATGCGCTATACCGGTGTGGATGCCAACGTGGTCGCGCTTTCGGGAATCGCCATCGCCATCGGCGTGATGGTGGACGTGGGCATCGTGTTTGTCGAAAACATCATTCGGCATCTCGAATTACCCGAAAATAAAGGGAAAAAAGGCAAAGCCATGCTCGAGCTTATTCACAGTTCAACCACGGAGGTGGCTTCTGCCATCACCACGGCTTTGGCGACAACCGTCGTCAGTTTCTTGCCGGTGTTTTTTATGGAAAACGCGGAAGGTAAATTGTTCAGGCCGCTTGCTTTCACCAAAACCTTTGCGCTGTCTGCATCCTTTATATTGGGAATCGTCGTTTTGCCTACGCTGGCTTATTGGTTTTTCGCCACCGGTTCCAAAAAACAAAAAACAAAAAAAATAGGGAACATCAGTCTGGCTGTCGCCGGCGTTGTATTCGCCATCTACTTCGGCATGTGGCTTCCATTGGCGTTGACTATCATCGGTTTAAAAAATATTTTTCATGACCAACTTCCGCAAAAATTTGGGAAATACACCACCGAAATAACCCTCGGTATCGTGTTGGTAGTGACAGTCTTTTTCCTGACGGAAGAGTGGATGCCACTTGGACATGGCAATAACCTGATTGTCAATTTTCTTTTTGTAGTAATTTTGCTTTCCCTGATCTTGGGTGTTTTGATGACCATCGTACACTTTTACGAACCCATCCTGAAATGGTGTTTGGAGAATAAGAAAAAATTCTTGCTTATTCCCGGATTTTTTGTGACACTCGGAATTATTATTTGGCTCGGTTTTGCCACAACGTTCGGGTGGATTTCCTATGGTTTTGACAAGTTGGGGGTCAACATTCGCACTACTTCGGTATGGTCGGGCATCTCCAATACTTTTCCCGGCGTAGGCAAAGAATTTATGCCTCCACTCAATGAAGGTAGTTTCTTGCTGATGCCCACCTCGATGCCGCACGCAGGGGTCGAACAAAGCAAAGATGTTTTGCAAACTTTAGATCGTGCTTTGGCCAACATTCCCGAAGTGGACATGTCGGTCGGAAAATTGGGACGAACCGACAGTGCGCTCGATCCGGCACCGATTTCGATGTATGAAACCATTGTCAATTACAAATCGGAATATATTGCAGACGAGGATGGGCATCGACTTACCTTCAAAACTGATCGAAACGGAAAATTTGTGCTGCAATCCGGTGAAACGGTCACACAAGCAGAAGCCTTGACAAAAGGGGTTTCTCAAAAGAATTTGATTAGAGATAAAAATGGGGAATATTTTCGAAACTGGCGACCACAAATCAAAAACCCCGACGATATCTGGGAAGAAATCGTACGTGTTACCAAGCTCCCCGGCGTGACTTCCGCACCCAAATTGCAGCCCATCCAAACGCGACTGATCATGTTGCAAACCGGCATGCGCGCACCCATGGGCATCAAAGTTTACGGCCCCGATTTGAAAACCATTGAGGCCTTTGGCATGCAAATCGAATCGATTTTAAAAGAAGTTCCTTCGGTCAAAACGGAATCGGTTTTTGCCGACCGTATCGTCGGAAAACCTTATCTCGAACTCAACATAGACCGAAGCAAAATTGCGCGATACGGATTGAGCGTGGAGCAGCTACAACAAGCCATTGAAGTGGCCATCGGCGGCATGCCCGTCACGACTACCGTGGAAGGAAGAGAACGTTTCCCTGTTCGGGTCCGCTATCCGAGAGAGTTGCGCGACAATCCGGAACAAATCAAAAATATCCTGATTCCAACCCCAACCGGTGTACAAATTCCGTTGGGAGATTTGGTCAAGGTAGAATACGTTCGCGGTCCGCAAATGATTAAAAGTGAAGATACCTTTTTGGTAGGCTACGTGCTGTTTGACAAAAAAGGAGACCGCGCAGAAGTGGATGTGGTGGAAGAAGCTCAACGATTTATCGATCAAAAAATTCAATCAGGCGAATTGAAAGTTCCCGCGGGTATCAGCTATAAGTTTTCCGGCAGTTATGAGAACCAAATCCGAGCCACGAAACGCCTTGCGATTGTTATTCCAATCAGTCTATTGCTCATCTTTTTGTTGTTGTATTTCCAATTCAAAACCGTCACGGCTTCCGCCATTCACTTTTCCGGCGTTTTTGTTGCTTTTGCAGGCGGATTCTTGATGATTTGGCTGTACGGTCAAGGTTGGTTTATGAATTTTGACATAGCCGGCATCAACATGCGCGATCTGTTTCAGATGCACACCATCAACCTGAGTGTGGCGGTTTGGGTCGGGTTTATCGCCTTATTTGGAATCGCCACGGATGACGGTGTGATCATGGGAACCTACATTCACCAGGTTTTTGAAGAACGCAATCCGCAAACAGTGCCCGAAGTTCGTGCCGCCGTGTTGGAAGCCGGTAAAAAACGGGTGCGTCCGGCCATGATGACTGCGGCTGTTGCCATCATCGCTTTGTTGCCGGTATTGACTTCCTCCGGAAAAGGATCGGACATCATGATACCGATGGCGATTCCGACTTTTGGCGGGATGTTGTTGCAAGTGATGACGATGTTCGTAGTTCCTGTTTTTCAATCGATTTGGCGGGAAAATGCAGTTACATCGCCCTCTTTTATACCGGAAAACAAAGGCGTTTCAAAAAGTTGATATTCAAGTTTAAAAACTTTTCAAATGATACAAAAGATAAAAAAATATGGATTGTTGAATCTCTTTCTGCTTTTGACGACAGTGTCTAACCAAGCACAATCATTGGACGATTATTTAAAAATCGCGGCGGAGAACAATCCGGGTGTGAAAGCGGCTTATTTGGAGTTTGAAGCATCCATGCAGCGCCTGCCACAAGTGAACAGTTTACCCGATCCGACCCTGAGTATGAGTGCGCTCGGACAGATGATTGAAACCCGTGTGGGTACGCAAGAAGCTCGATTTTCACTCATGCAATCTTTCCCTTGGTTTGGTACGCTCAAAGCCAAAAAAGAAGTGGCCGCCTTGGAGGCGGATGCCAAATTTCAAGCCTATTTGGATCGCAGGAATGAACTGTTTTTTAAAGTAAAAACGGCCTACTACGAACTCTATGAAGTGAAGTACCACATCTTTCACACCATGGAAAACGGGCAAATTCTGAAAACACTTCGGACACTGGCTTTAAGCAAATTTGAAAACGGTACGGCACCGATGACCGATGTTATCCGGGTTGATATCATGGAAAACGACAACCGCACGGACGTCGAAATTTTTCGGGATTCAAGAAAACCACTCGAAGTACAATTCAATCGCTTGCTCAACCGACCCGACACCTTAACCGTGTCGATCCCAGATTCGATTCCGATGTTGTTTGACAAGGAAATCTTATTGTCTCAACAAAACTTTGAAAACAACCCGAATCTGCAACAGTGGGACAAGAAAATGCTGGCAGCACAGGCACAGGAAAAAGTCGCTGTCAAAAATGGTCTTCCAAACATAGGTTTGGGTATCGATTACAGCATCATCAGCGAGCGTTCGGATGTCAATTTTTCGGATAACGGGCAAGATGCCATCATGCCGGTAGTGAGTATTTCGCTTCCCATTTTCAGGAAAAAATACAAAGCCGCACAGCAAGAGGCCAACTTGTTGCAAAAAGCCTATTCGGAAATGAAAACGGAGACGGAAAACCAATTGACAAGCGCCTGGGAAACCAATTTGTTTGAATTGGAGAAAGCGCAAATACAGATTGAATTGTATCAGCAACAAATCATCAAAACCCAACAAACCATCGATTTGTTGCTGTCGGCGTACAGCAATGGAACTACTGATTTTGAAGAAATTTTGCGGATGCAACAGCAATTGTTAAAATATCAAATGGAAATCTCGACTGCCTTTAAAAACTATCAAGAGGCCCGAGCCAAAGCAGATTATTTAATAGGAAAAGAATGATTATATGATTAAAAAATTTAAAACGACAAAAATCATGGAAGCGACTTTCAAAAATAGCACGCGCTACTGTCACCCTGAATTTATTTCAGGGTCTCAGCTATGTTTGATTAAGATGCTGAAACGAGTTCAGCATGACAGATTAAGCGGCTTTAGCATAGTCGGTTGTAGGAGATTCACAAACCCCCTAATTTGAAAATATAAAAGTAGTGGGTGAAAAGAACATCTAAATATGTTTGGTACATTACTGATAAATAGTATCAAAAAAATAACCAATAAAGTATAACATGCAACATATAACGTATAATCAATAACACAATACCTAATGGCTAATGGCTTTTATAAAATTATTGCTTCTACTCTAAAAAATAACAAATCATGAAACGCCCATATAAAAATTTTCCACAAAGGAGCATGATGAGTTGGGGTGTTCCATGCCTGTGCTGAGCGCAGTCGAAGCATGAACGCTTAAAATCAATAAAAATAAACACATGAAAACGCTTTTTAAAAACAAATACGTGCTTCTCGGAGCCACCCTGTTTATCGGATTTTTATTGGGTTGGCTTATCAAACCATCCAATCATCATCCCGATAGCTATCGGGACGAATCATCCGAACATCAACACAATGGGGCGACATACAGTTCAACCATCGGACAAACTGAAAATCAAATTTGGACATGTTCTATGCACCCGCAAATCCGTATGAATGAACCCGGGCAATGCCCGATTTGTGGAATGGATTTGATTCCTGCGGCAGGTGGAGGTGATTCAGACGCAAATCCGATGGCACTGGAAATGACCGAAAATGCCATGAAGCTGGCCAACATTCAGACGACAGTCGTCGGGAGCGAGAGTCTATCGGCTACGCGTGAAATTCGCCTCAACGGAAAAGTACAGGCTGATGAACGAAAAGTCTATGTGCAATCGTCACACATTCCCGGACGTATCGAGCAGTTGAATGTCAATTTTACAGGTGAACCGGTCTTCCGCGGAAAAGTGCTCGCGATGGTCTATTCACCCGAATTGGTCACGGCGCAACAAGAACTTTTGCAGGCAAACAAAATCAAATCTACACAACCCGAATTGTTCAATGCCGCGAAAAACAAGCTCATAAACTGGAAACTTTCAGAAACGCAGATCAACCGCATATTAGAAAACGGCAAACCCATCGATCGTTTCCCGATTTTGTCGGATGTCAACGGTATTGCGGTGGAGAAAAAAGTGAATTTGGGCGATTATGTACAACGCGGTACACCGGTTTATGAAATAGCCGATTTGTCGAGTGTGTGGTTGCAGTTTGAAGTCTATGAAAGCGATTTGCCTTGGGTGAAAGTAGGTGATAAAGTCAGCTATACGTTGTCATCGATTCCCGGAGAAAAATTTGAAGGTGTTGTGGCATTTATCGATCCGGTGATCGATCCGCAAACGCGCGTAACCATGGCACGGGTGGAAGTGAAAAATCCGAAAGGAACTTTTAAACCCGAAATGTTCGCCACAGGAAAAGTCAAAAATGAGCTGAAAACTTCTTCAACAGCTTCGCTTTCCGTTCCAAAATCGGCGGTGATGTGGACGGGTGAACGCTCGGTGGTATATGTAAAAACCGCAACGGACACAAAAGTGTATTTCAGCTTGCGCGAAGTCACTTTGGGAGCCTCTTTGGGCGATGCTTACGAGGTGAAATCCGGTTTGGAAGCCGGTGAGGAAATCGTCACTTACGGAACGTTTACGGTGGATGCGGCGGCTCAATTGGCGGGCAAACCCAGCATGATGCGCCCCGAAGGCGGTGCAGCCATGACCGGGCACAACCACGGTGGGATGAATATGGACACAAACCCCACAAGCGAAAAAACAACTACCAAAACAACCGGCGAAACAAAGGTCTTATCCAAAGAAGCCAAAGCCGCCGTAGAAAAATTGGTCAACCAATATATTTTGGTAAAAAACGCCTTGGTAAAAGATAATTTAACCGAAGCAGACAAGCAAGTCAAATCCTTGCAAAAAGCTGTTTCGGGAACCAGCATGGCTTTATTTAAAGGAGACAACCACAACAAATGGATGGATTATCAAAAACGGATGAATGCGCAGACAACTCAATTTTTACAAACCAAAAAAATCGATGAAGCCCGAACTGTTTTTATTGAACTGTCTAACATCCTGATAGAAATGACGCACGATTTCGGACCGTTTGAGCAAACGTTTTACATACAATATTGCCCGATGGTCAACCAGAATAAGGGTGCCGAATGGCTGAGTATTTCCAAAACCGTTGAAAATCCGTATTACGGAGCCAAAATGAATGACTGCGGAGAGGTCACAAAAACAATTCAATAATTATAATAAACATGCGTAACTGTAATCTTTTAAATTTTATAAAAATGAAAAATTCAATCCACTTGATGAGCACCTTACTGATAGGCGTTGCCTTCATATCCTGCAACAATGCTCCAAAAAATCAAGAAAAAGTTGACAAATCAACCACTCAAATTGAAGCGCAACCACAAGTTGAAAAAACAAACACAGAAGAAATTTCTAATCCGACCAAGGTGTATCAGGTTGGCGAACAAGTGCCCAACGACTTGGTGTGTATGGTGAATAATGCCTTTATGGGAAGACCCCAGATAGCCGTACCCGTCAATGGCAAAACGTATTATGGCTGTTGCGAAATGTGTGTTGGTACATTAACTAACGATAAAACTGCCAGAACAGGCATTGATCCTTTTAGTAAAACGCCTGTAGATAAAACCGAAGCTTATATTGTGTTAATGAAAGCAGAAGGAGAAGTTGCTTACTTTGAATCAAAAGAAAATTTTTTAAATTATAAAAAAAAGTGATTTTTTTAATAAACACCCATTGTGCCTTTTGATTTCAAATTCATCAGTTCGGGTGTTTCGATGGGAAGAAGAAACACCTGGACTGGCGCTTTTTCTTATACTTTTGATCAAAATGTACAACGGGTTAGCAAACATGATTTCATAAATTTCCATAAATGAAAAATATAAATTTTTTTAAAATATATATTTACCTGTTTGCCTTATTTAGTGCAAGTATAGGTATTCAAGCACAGGCAAAAAAATCAGTTCAAGGTAATGTAAACAACCTTCCAGTAAAAGAATATACAATTACCATTAAAGAAGCAGTAGTAAACAAAGCAGGAAAAGAGGTAAAGGGCATGACCATCAATGGAACCATTCCCGGGCCCACTTTAGAGTTTACTGAAGGAGAATATGCTATCATCCACGTTAAAAACAACATGGACGAAGAGACCTCTATACATTGGCACGGACTTTTATTGCCTAATTTTTATGACGGTGTGCCTTATTTGACCACACCTCCAATTGAGCCGGACCATACGCAAAAATACGAGTTTCCTATTAAACAATCGGGGACGTATTGGTACCATTCCCATACCATGTTGCAAGAACAAAGCGGCGTTTATGGTTCAATAGTTATACAACCTAAAGAAAAAACTTTGGACTACGATAAAGAACTGGTTTTAATGTTGTCTGACTGGACCAATGAAAAACCGATGAATGTACTCCGAAACCTAAAGCGTGGTAACGAATGGTATGGGATAAGAAAGGGAACATCAACACCACTTAATCAAGTCATAGCACGAGGAGCATTAGGGGCACAACTCAATTTTTGGAAACAGCGTATGGAAGGGGCAGATATTGCCGATGTGTACTATCCTGCGTTTTTGATTAATGGAAAAGAGTCGGTAAATTATCCGGATTTTAAACCTGGAGAAAAAATAAGGCTTCGCATTATTGATGGGGCAGCCTCTACTTCTTTTTGGATGACCTTTGGTGGTAAAACACCAACATTAATATCTGCCGATGGGCTAGATGTTGTTCCTGTTGCCCATAACAAGACCTTTATTGGTGTTGCAGAAACCTACGATTTTATTGTAACCATTCCTGAAGACGGGAAAATAGAGTTTAAAATTACGGCCCAAGATGGTTCCGGAACCGCATCCGCTTTCCTTGGAAACGGCAAAGTATTACCTGCCATGGATATTCCAAAACCGGATAAAATTGGAATGATGCAAAAAATGGCTAAAATGGACATGAAAATGGGAGCACATGCTTTAAAATATCGTCCAAGTAAAGATGAAAGCGTCGAAATGAAAAATGAGTATGGTATGCAAATGAAAGATGATATGGATGGTATGAATATGAACGAATCAAAAGATTCAAAAATGAAGGAGATGGAACATGGTGATATGAAAATGATGGAGAAATCAAAGGATTCTTCAAAAATGGACAAGAAAATGAATCATTCAAATATGGGAGGAATGAACATGAATGACGATATGAAAGACATGAAAATGGATCATGCTGAGATGGCAGGAATGAAAGATGCCAAGAAAGATAAAATGGACGGAATGGATTTGTTTTCTGAATATAACTATGACTATTTAAAATCCAAAAAAAAGACTGCGTATGATGCTTCAATTCCAGTCAATGATATTTTACTGAATTTAACAGGAAATATGAACCGGTATATATGGAGTATGAACGGGGTTCCACTATCCGAAGCAGATAAAATTAAGATAAAAGGCAATGAGGTAACACGAATTACTTTTAATAATTTAACCATGATGCATCACCCAATGCACTTGCACGGTCATTTTTTTAGGGTCATCAATAAAAATGGGGAATATTCACCATTAAAACATACGGTCAATGTACCACCCATGGAGGAGGTTACCATTGAGTTTTATGGTAATGAATATGGCGATTGGTTCTTCCATTGCCATATCCTTTACCACATGATGGGCGGTATGGCACGTGTTTTTAGTTATGATACCCCAAGGGACGTACGAATGAAAGGGTATCCTGTTTCCAAACTGGTCGCTGAAACCGATCTTTTTTATTCTTGGGGAATGCTTGACGTATCGTCACAAAACACGACCCTTAATCTAGTAGCTTCAAACATGAGAAACCAATTCAATGCTTCGGTTGAATATGGCTACAATGAAAATCTGGAGGCAGAATTTACTTACGAAAGGTACCTACATGATTATTTAAGGGTATTTGGCGGTGTAAATATTGAAAATGAAATTGACGACAGTTTTAATAAATTTAAAACGGTTGCTGTTGCCGGTATCAGGTTTTTAACCCCTTATTTGTTTAGCCTCGATGCCAGAATTGATAGCGACTTAAGACCAAGAATTGGTGTTGGTCGAAGTATCATGTTGTTTCCAAGATTTGCTGTATTTGGCTATTACGAATACCAATTGGATCTGGGATGGGTAAATGACCTCCCCACCAATAAGGATTATGTTTCGGAAACTGTATGGAGTGCAGGAGCAGAATACTTCCTCTCTAGGAACTTTTCGTTAGCGGGAAGTTACGACAACCGTTTTGGTGCTGGTGGAGGACTATCCGTGAGATTTTAATAATTAAAAAAATAAGTTATGATGTACACGTGGATTATAGTATTTGGAGTAATTGCCCTAGGAATTATTCTATATGCAGGTAAAAACGGAAGTAAAATCCTTAAGAGGGAAAGTCCCTTAGAAATTTTGGACAGACGGTATGCAAGTGGTGAAATATCCAAAGAAGAATATGAAGAAAGAAAACAAGCTATTAACTTAAAAAAATAAAAAGATGAGCTATTATTTTAATAAAACAATCAACGGCACTTTTGAAGAGGTTATAGATAAAGTGACCAAAAGATTAAAAGATGAAGGTTTTGGGATTCTTACAGAAATAGATATTACCCAAACTTTGAAGAAAAAATTGGATGTCGATTTTAAGAAGTACCGCATACTGGGTGCTTGTAATCCGCCTTATGCGCATAAAGCATTGCAAGCAGAGGATAAAATAGGGACCATGTTGCCCTGCAATGTGATTGTACAGGAAATCGGTGAAGGTGTAATTGAAGTAGCTGCCGTGAATCCAATGGCATCGATGCAGGCTGTGGAGAATGAAAAATTGAATGATGTTGCCAAAGACATAACTGCGATGCTTGAAAATGTAATAGCAAAATTATAATGTCCCAATGGAATTGAGGAAACAAAAATCATATAAATCAAAAATTGATTGTCCGCAAAGAAGCATAAATTTATAAAGAGCGTCATTCTGTCCCGAAAGCTTTCGGGATTGTTTAGAATCTCATAATATTGTAAAGCAACACAATAAGGTGAGTCCCTGAAACAAGTTCAGGGTGACGTGAAAAAGATATAACCAAAAATGAATATAATTAATTAAAATTAAAAAAAATGAGAAAATTAAAATTATCAATGGGAGTTTTAGCAATAGCATTTGCAGCCCTAACAGTAATGTCTTGTAAAGACAACAAAAAAGAGCACGATGATTCAGATGGGCATCATACTGAAATGGATTCTGAAGTAAACCACATGGAAATGAAAAATGAAAGTGAAGAACATCATCATGAGGATGCTGATGATGAACATGATGGAGGGTCTGCAGCCGAATCAAGAGATATAAAAGTATCCACTCAAAAAAATGCGGCGACTTCAGCAATTATTGATGGCTACTTGCAAATTAAGAATGGATTAGTTGCCGATAATAAGGACAATGCCGCAAAAGGTGGAACAGCGTTACTTGCAGCCTTTTCAAACTTTGATATGTCACAACTTAATGAAGAACAACACAAATCTTACATGGACATAGTTGAAGATGCAAAAGAACAAGCAGAACATATTGTAAAAAGCCCTATTGACCATCAACGAGAGCATTTTGAAACTTTGAGTACGGATATTTCTGATTTAATAGCATTATTGGGTACCGACAAAACCCTGTATCAAGATTACTGCCCAATGAAAAAGGTAAGTTGGTTGAGTGAAACAAAAGATATTAAAAATCCATTTTTCGGGAGTGAAATGTTGACTTGTGGCTCTGTTAAAAAGCAAATTAATTAAATGAAAATTGTTAAAATCATAGTATTGGTTTTACTGGTAGTGTTCGTGGGAATTCAGTTTGTTCCCACGGTACACAACCAAAGTGAGCGTACACCCAAGGCAGATTTTATGTTGGTTAATGATGTTCCAAAAGATGTTAAGAACAAGTTGCAAATTTCCTGTTATGATTGCCACAGTAACAATACACAGTATCCTTGGTACAGCAAAATTCAACCTGGAGCGTGGTTTATGGAAAACCATATTAAAAATGGAAAAGAAGAATTGAATTTCAATGAATGGGATACTTATTCCAACAGAAGAAAAAAAAGTAAATTAAAATCCATTATCAATCAAATTAAAGACGATGAAATGCCACTTTCATCCTATACATTGATTCACAGAGATGCTAAATTATCTGAAAATGAAAAAAAGGAAATGATACAATTCATGAAACAATTGAGAGACAGTTTATAAACAATAATTTAATATTTTAAAAAAATGAAAAATCTAAAAATGAGTATGGCAGCAATGCTATTGTTAACAGTTTCTTTTACCAATGCACAGGAAAAAGAAAAAATGTCCCACGAGCACGGTGATATGAAAATGGATCATAGCACTATGAAAATGAATAAGGTGAACAATCCAAAAGCAGAAGCAGTTCTTGCTGATTATTTTATGCTGAAAGATGCATTGGTTGGCGATGATTCCAAAAAAGCGGCACAGGCGGGAACTAAACTAATGGCCTCTCTTAAAGCATTTGAGATTACCAGCTATAACAAAGAAGACCAAAAAGAACTGGCCGATATCATAGAAGATGCCACAGAACAAGCCGAGCACATTTCAGAAAGTCCTATTGCACATCAACGCGAGCATTTTAAACAATTGAGTATTGATATAACCGATATGGTCGCCATTACCGGAACAAAAAATACCCTTTATGAACAGTTCTGTTCTATGGCCGACAACGGCGAAGGAGCTTATTGGTTAAGCCTTTCAAAAGAAATTCAAAATCCATATTTAGGAAAAGCAATGCCGACCTGTGGAGAAGTCAAATCAATTATAAATATTCCATAGAAAAATACATACTTAAATTCAAGTCATAAATGTAACTTTTAAATTTTAAACACATGAAACACACGTATAAAATAACAGGAATGACTTGCATGGGTTGTAAAACCAATGTTGAAAGTGCTTTAGGAAATTTAAAAGGAATCACTAAAGTAAATGCCGATTTAAAAAAGTCTGAAGTGACTATCGAAATGACATCAGATGTTGCTTTAGAAAAATTGCAAAACACCTTATTAAAAGCCGGTTTACATTATACCATTGAAATACCAGGAAATGATCATCATCATTCAACTCATGAACATCACAAAAAGGTGCAAGTAAAAGATGGCAATGGGGTGTTTTATTGTCCGATGCATTGTGAAGGCGAAAAAATGTATGACAAAGCCGGCGATTGTCCGGTTTGCGGTATGGACTTGATTGAACAACCAAAAGCAATTCAGGCAACACAATATACTTGCCCGATGCATCCAGAAATAATTAGAGATGAACCAGGTTCATGCCCAATTTGCGGAATGGATTTGGTGCCCATGGAACCAACGGAAAGCGAAGAGGATAAAACCTATCTGAAATTGCTGAAAAAAATGAAGATATCAATCATTTTTGCTGTTCCTGTTTTCATTATTTCAATGTCAATGCATCTTCCATCAAATCCGTTGCTAAAACTCATGCCTCAAAATATTTGGGATTGGTTGCAATTTATATTAACGCTGCCCATTGTTTTTTATACCTGCTGGATGTTTTATGTTCGGGCCTGGAAATCGATCATTACATGGAATTTAAACATGTTTACCCTGGTGGGAATTGGAACGGGAGCCGCATTTTTGTTTAGCATTGTCGCTCTTTTATTCCCCGATATTTTTCCGCAGGAATTTAAAAGTGAAATGGGCGGTGTTGACTTGTATTTTGAAGCAACAGCCGTTATTTTAGCTTTGGTGTTGTTGGGACAGTTATTAGAAGCCCGTGCACACAGCAAAACCAGCGGCGCCATCAAAGAATTACTAAAACTGGCACCTTCGGAAGCAACTTTGGTTGTGGATGGCAAAGATAAAATTGTATCAATTCATTCGATCAAAAAAGGAGATTTATTGCGGGTAAAACCGGGAGAAAAAATTCCTGTTGATGGCATCATTGAAGAAGGAAGCAGCAGTATTGATGAATCTATGATTTCCGGAGAGCCTATTCCTGTTGATAAAACTGTGGCCGATAAAGTAAGTTCAGGAACCATAAACGGCACAAAATCATTTGTGATGAAAGCGGAACGCGTGGGATCGGAAACGTTATTGTCTCAAATTATTAAAATGGTAAGTGACGCCAGTCGGTCAAGAGCACCCATTCAAAAATTGGCAGATACCATTTCAAAATATTTTGTTCCTATTGTTGTAGGTGTTTCCATAATAACTTTTATCGTTTGGGTGTATTTCGGACCAGAACCTGCTATGGTTTATGGTTTTGTGAATGCAGTAGCGGTACTCATTATCGCTTGTCCGTGTGCTTTGGGATTGGCGACGCCTATGTCGGTTATGGTGGGAGTTGGCAAGGGAGCCCAGAGCGGCATATTAATCAAAAATGCCGAAGCGCTTGAAACCATGAACAAAGTAAATGTTTTAATTACCGATAAAACGGGAACACTGACCGAAGGAAAACCCTCGGTTGAAAAAGTGGTTGCTTTAGAGGGAGATTCAAAAGATTTATTGCAACAAATTGCTTCCTTAAACCAATATAGTGAACATCCATTGGCACAAGCCGTTGTGAATTATGCCAAAGCATCTAAAACAAAACTGACCAAAGTTAATGATTTTGATGCAGTGACCGGAATGGGTGTTACAGGCACTGTTGGTAAAAATAAAGTGGCTTTGGGTAACAAAAAACTCATGGAAAAAATAAAAGCGGCAATACCGAAAGATTTAGAAGCTAAAATTATAGCAGAACAAAAATTAGGTAAGACCGTTTCTTATATTTCGGTCGATCAAAAAGCTTTGGGTTATGTATGTATTACCGATGCCATTAAATTAACCAGTAAAGCTGCTGTTAAAGCTTTGATGGATCAAGGTGTTGAGGTTATTATGTTAACCGGAGACAATGAAAATACAGCGAAAGCTGTTGCAGACGAGATTCATTTAACCAGTTTTAAAGCAGGATGTTTACCCGAAGATAAATTAGAAGTCATTAAAAAATTACAAGCCGAAGGAAAAATTGTAGCCATGGCTGGCGATGGTATTAATGATGCACCTGCCTTGGCACAAGCCAATGTGGGTATAGCTATGGGAACGGGAACTGACGTGGCTATTGAAAGTGCTGCAATGACCTTAGTTAAAGGCGATTTACAAGGTATTGTAAAAGCAACAAATTTAAGCCACTCCGTGATGAAAAACATCAAGCAAAATTTATTTTTCTCGTTTGCTTATAATGTTTTAGGCGTACCAATTGCTGCAGGCGTCTTATTCCCAATATTTGGTATTTTATTATCCCCTATCATTGCAGCTTTAGCCATGAGTTTTAGCTCAGTATCGGTGATTGTAAACTCTTTAAGATTAAGAAAAGTATCGTTACAATAAATTAAATCACTAAAACAAAAAACATGAACACGTATTTAAAATCAATCGGATTAGTAGTCATAAGCTTTTTGTCTTTTACAAGTTGTAAAGAACAAGAGCAGAAGGTGGAAAACATTGTAGAAGTTGAAGAAGTAGCGACTGTAGATATTTCAGCAGAAAAGGAAGCCGTAGCTACTGTTATGAAAAATTATCAAAATGCCATTGAAAATTTAACAACCGAGGGTACTAAATCCCTTTTTGCAAAAGAGTCATCAGTCTTTGAATCTGGAGGAGTTGAAGGGACTTATGAAAATTATGAAGCACACCACCTTGGTCCTGAACTAAAAGCTTTTGATAGTTTTAAATTTTCAGATTATAAAATAGATATCGAAGTCGATTTACCTTATGCTTTTGTGACCGAAACATATATTTATACAATAGGTTTAAAAGCCAATAAAGACAAAGGTAGAGAGGCAAGAACAGTAGAACAAAAAGGTGTCGCAACTTCATATCTTAAAAAAATAGATGGTGAATGGAAAATTATAAAAACGCATACATCTGCAAGAAAATTGAGTAAAGCATCACATTAGTGTGAATTTCCTCCATCCATAACAAAACTTAAGGGAATTAGTTATTGTTTAGGGTCTTTATATTAATAAACATTCGTAATTGTAATCTTTTAAATTTTATAAAAATGAAAAATTCAATCCACTTGATGAGCACCTTACTGATAGGCGTTGCCTTCATATCCTGCAACAATGCTCCCAAAAATCAAGAAAAAGTTGACAAATCAACTACTCAAGTTGAAGCGCAATCGCAAGTTGAAAAAACAAACACAGAAAAAACTTTTATTCCGGCGAAGGTGTATCAGGTTGGCGACCAAGTGCCCAACGACTTGGTGTGTATGGTGAATAATGCCTTTATGGGAAAAGCTCAGATAGCCGTACCCGTCAATGGCAAAACGTATTATGGCTGTTGCGAAATGTGTGTGTACCGATTGAATAAAGAGGAAAATTCAAGGATGGCAACAGACCCGTTTAGCGGGAAGACTGTTGACAAATCTGAGGCTTACATCGTGCTGAAAAAAGCAAATGGCGAGGTGGCTTATTTTGAGTCTGAAGCCAACTATCATGCTTTTGCTAAATGACATAACCATCGTCAAAACAACAACAGCCCTGACTTTACAACAGGGCTGTTGCTATTACTACTAAGGCGATAAAACCCACCACCGGTAAGCAACCCCATCTCTTTTTTAACATCATTGCGGCTTACATTTTAATAAATTTCTCGGAACGCGTGCCTTTGTCCGTTTGTAGCTTGAGGATGTAAAGGCCGCTTGCCAGATTGGAGACATCGATACCCTCTTGGGGCAGGTTGGTGCCCTTGCCTACAGCTTGCCCGTTGATGTTGTAAATTTCGTAAGCTTCTATCAGCAAACCATTGTTGATGCTTATGTTGAGCAGGTTTTGCACGGGGTTGGGGAAGAGCCTAAATCCGTTTTCTGTGCTAAAATCTTCGAGGCTGAGGGTGGCAGTATTCTCAAACGCCCCCATATCGATGGTGCCATTTACAACTCTAGGGTTTCCATCCAAATCGGTGGCTAAGGTATTGGCAGAATTTAAACCGGCATCAATGGCCAGAGAGCCGGCTTGCAAACGGTAATCGCCCAATGTACTTAAACCTGGAGCTTGGGGATCAAAAAAGAACGGATCGGCATCAATATTGTTTCCTCCATCTGACCCTATGGCAATCACCCAACTTCCACTACCTCCGGAGTTTGCCACAAGGCTATAACTGATTGTGGAGGTAGAAGAGGTGGTATTGAAAACAGAAGCAGCGGAAGAAGTAGTACTTCCGTTGGCTGCATTGTTCCAAATGATGCTATTAGTAATGGTAAGTGTGGAAAAACCCTCATTGTAAATTCCACCGCCAGTAGTACTAGCGATATTTCCCGAAATGGTACTGTTGGTTATGGTGGGTGAGGAGTCAATATTGGACATTCCCCCACCAAATATAGCTGTATTCCCCGAAAAGCTGGAGTTTATAATGGTTGAAGATGCGTTATTTATATTGACCATTCCACCCCCAAAACTACTTACTGAATTTCCTAAAAACGTAGTATTTGAAATAGTAGGAGAGCCCCCGTTGCTGTTTAACATTCCGCCTCCTCGATTTGCAGAATTCCCTAAAAAGGTGTTGTTTGATACAGTAGGGGAGCCAGCGTTGTTGTACATCCCGCCTCCGGAGCGGTTGGGGTTTGTAACAGACCCATTAATATCATCGGCATTTCCAGCAGTTATGGCAAAGCCGTCAATGATTGCAGTGTTGTTGACATCGGAACCGGTTACTACGGTGTAGGAATTTCCTGTTAAATCGCCGCTTTGGTTGATGTCTCCACTTAGGATGGTTACGTTGGCTACCCAATCGCGTTCGGCGAGGTTGGTTTCTGTCCCGGCAAAACCACCATAAAGGGCTACATCGTTTTTAAGCTGAAAGGTAGCGTTGCGGTCATTGTCGGTTTGCGCTGTTCCTTCGTCAGGATAGTAGGTGCCTGAGGCTACCCATATTTCAGCAACTACAACGCAGGGGCTATTCAAAGCATCTTGTAAGTTGTCAAAAGCATCTGCCCAAGAAGTGCCATCGTTTGTGCCTGAGGCAGAAGAGGCCACATAAAGCACAATGCCGGTGGGGCAAACCAGTTGATTTTCATACGCACCCATATCTATAGTTCCATTATCGATTCTTGGGTTTCCATCCAAATCTGAGGTCGAGGTATTGGCAGAATTTAAACCGGCATCAATAGCTGGAGAGCCGACTTGCAAACGGTAATCACCCAGTGTACTTAAACCGGGAGCTTGTGGGTCAATAAAGAGTGGGTCTATATCTATATTATTAGTTCCATCTGTACCTATTGCACTCACCCAACTCCCACTACCCCCGGAGTTTGCTACCAGGCTATAACTGATTGTAACAGAAGAAGATCTATTGTTTGAAATAGAAGCAGCAGATATTGATGTCATACTACTTCTAGCTGCATTATTCCAGATGATGTTGTTGGTGATGGTGGGTGATGAAAAATCAGTATTAAACATCCCACCACCATCACCGATGGCCATATTTCCCGAAAAAGTGCAGTTGGTGACGGTGGGAGAGGAAGAGCTATTACTTATCCCGCCACCAAAACCTGCTCTATTCCCTGAAAAGGTGCTGTTGGTGATGGTGGGGGAAGAAAAAGCATTATACATCCCGCCACCAAGAGCAACATCCCCGTCGCTAATAGCCCTAGCCGTATTCCCAGAAAAGCTACAGTTAATGATATTGAGAGGTGCGCCACCTGAATTTCCCATCCCGCCGCCTAATTGTGCTGTATTCCCCGAAAAGCGGCAGTTTATGATGTCGGCAGATACGTTATTTAAATTGGCCATTCCGCCGCCAAATTCATTTGCTGAATTTCCTGTAAAGGTGTTGTTTAATATGGAAGGAGAGCCACCGCTGTTTAACATTCCACCGCCAAAATCATTTGCAAAATTTCCTAAAAAGGTAATATTCGTGACAGTTGGAGATCCAGCATTGTTGTACATCCCGCCTCCGGAGCGGTTGGGGCTTGTGAAAGAACCAGTAGTAGCATCAGCATTTCCTGCAGTAATGGTAAAGCCATCAATGATTGCCGTGTTGTCAGTACCCGAGCCGGTTACAACAGAGTAGGCGTTACCAGTTAAAGCACCACTTTGGTTGATGTCTCCGCTTAGGATGGTTACGTTGGCTACCCAATCACGTTCGGCGAGGTTGGTTTCTGTCCCGGCAAAACCGCCGTAAATACCAACGTTGTTTTTAAGCTGAAAGGTTGCGTTACGGTCATTGTCGGTTTGCGCTGTTCCTTCGTCAGGATAGTAGGTGCCGGCAGCGACCCAGATTTCATCGCCTGAAGCAGATATAGCAATCGCATCTTGTAGATTGGCAAATGCATTTGCCCAAGATGTTCCATCATTGGTTCCGGTGGCGTTATGATTTACAAATATTGTTGTTTGGGCTTGTATATTTTTGATTGCAAAAAAACAAACCATAAGCAGTGTGATTTTGTATAACTGATTCATTTTGAATGATATTCTTAAAAGATTTGTACTCGTATTTAAGTTTATAAAAAAGTATATATTTCAAGTTTAAATAGTATTACTGATGTCAAATTGATTTTAATGCTAAAGTTGATGTTTGGTTTAATTTATGTTTCAAGCCAAAGCTCTCAACAAAGTTTCTTTAATAAAACACGTACACTTACGTATTGAATAGTTGATGATTTTGCATTGCCCATAAAACAAGTGCATTTTGACTAGAGTTAATCCCTAATTTTTTAATCATATTGCTGCGGTGCTTTTCTACCGTACGCGCCGAGCAACCTCTTTGGGCGGCTATTTGCCCAGAGGTAAGGCCTTCTTTAATTTTTTGAAGGATCTCTTTTTCGGTTTTATTGAGTTTGCCGGTTGCAGGCTCGGTTGACATCTTTGTACTGAAAATGGTTTAGGCCAAAAGTACCTTTGCCGAACTTTAAAAAAAATACGTACACCTACGTAGCTGTTAAGAAAAGTTTAGTGGAAGATATCGGGGTTTTTTTGTACCCAAAGCAAAAGGGCGTTTTGAGAAGATTTGATGCCCAGTTTTTTGATGATGTTGCTGCGGTGCTTTTCCACCGTGCGTTTGGAGATAAACAAAGCTTCGGCAATGGCGGTAGAAGACCAATCTTTTCCGAGGTATTGTAAAATTTTGAGTTCGGTGGCGGTTAAGATTTCTTTGGTTTCGTTTACATCGGGCAAAAAAACATGCTCACTAATTTTTTTACTAACGTAAGTTTCCCCTTTATAAACCTTTTTTATGCAACGGATTAGCTCGTCTAAGGCATCTTCTTTTAAGATATATCCGTGTATGCATTGCCCCACTTCCTTGATGATGGCTTCTTGTTTGTAGAGGGTAAGGATGATGATTTTTACATCAAGGCCATTTTGTTTACATAATTTGGCTATCTCAATCCCATTCAGTTTGGGCATATCAAAATCCAAAATGGCGATTTGAGGTTGGTGTTTTAAAATTTTGTTGTACGCCTGGTTGCCATCAGAGGCAGTACCCACCACCGCGAAGCCGTTTTGCACCAAAAACATTCGGGTGCCTTGCAAAAGCAAAGGATGGTCGTCCGCTAAAACAAGGGTTGCTTTCATGGAAGTGGTAAGCTGATAGTAAGGGTTGTCCCTTTGTTAGTGATAGATTTGATTTCTGCTACAGCTCCTATATATAGTGCGCGTTCTTGCAGGTTCTTCATCCCTAAATTACCGGTAGTGGCATCTTTTTGATACACAAAGCCTTTGCCATTGTCTTTCAGTTGAAAAACAATCCGGTCGTTTTTTTTAAATACCTTTAGATTGCAGGCTGTTGCTTGAGCGTGTTTTTCAACATTGGTGATACCTTCCTGTAACATCCTAAACAGAAAAAGCTTTTTTGGTCCGGAAATTTTTTCAGCCACGGGGTCTATTTCATAAGAGTAAAAAACAGGCGAATTTTTTTGAAAGCTATCAATTAAATTTTCTATGGATTTAATGAGGCCCAACTGTTCAAACTGAAAAGGGTGCAGGTTGTGCGACATGTTTCGAACATCATTGAGGGTGTCTTCAAAGAGCTTTACCGTTTCGCTGTCGAGGGCATTGTTACTTTGAGCACGCATTTTGAGCAATAAGATTTTTTGCCCAATGTTGTCGTGCAATTCTTTGGAAATACGGACGCGTTCAGCTTCTTCAGATTGCACGATTTCGGATGCGTATTGTGCCTTGAGCAAATGTTTTTTCCTTTTTTCAAAATAAATGAGCGTCCCGATGCCCAAAACCAAGAGCGATACGATCAAATAAAACCAAGCGGTTTGATAGAAAAACTGTTGCGCTGAAATGAAGATCTCCATCGGGCGGCCTATGGTTTCGCCAAGCGGATTTAGGGCTTCAATCTGCAAAGTGTAGTCGCCCGAGGGCAGGTTGAACAAGTTAATATCGGTTTTGTTTTGCAGGTTAATCCAGTTTTGATCGTTTAAGCGATAGCGAAAAGACACCTTATCGAGGTCTAAAATGCCAAACAACCCAAAAGACAGTTGTACCGTTTTGTTGTTGGGCGGGATAAGCAGTTTTTCAACCTTCGCCAAATCGTTTGTTGATCTGATGTTGGTGATGCTGTTGTCTTGGTTTGAATGGGTAATGGAAACCCATCGGAGTTGGGCCTCTATATGCTTTTTTTCAATTTTGTCGGGATGAAAATAGTTGAGCCCTTTGAGGGTGCCCACCAAGAAATGGCCATCGTGGGTTTTTAAAGCACTGTAGCGGTTGGCCTCATAAAAACTCAGGCCGTCTGTTTCTGAAAATCTGACGGTGGTTTGCAAATCGGGGTCAAATGCGATGATGCCTTTAAAAGTATTGAGCCAAATTCGACCGCGGTCGTCAAACAGCATAGTCGCAATGCTCGCGGCCAAGGGGTCTTCAAACAATACAGAAAAAGCTTTGGTATCGGGGTCAAAACGATAGAGTTTGCCCGACTGGCTACCCAACAGCAGCCCCAATTTTTCGTGGTAAGCCACCGACATCAAGAAGTTGTCCTTTGGGTTTTCGCCGGGCATAAACGATAGCAAGGTGTCATTGGCAAACACCAACAAACCTTCCGTAGCAGCGATATAGAGATTTTTCCCAACTTTGGTGATGGCTTGCATGTCTGCCTTTGGGGTTCTAACGAGTATCTTATTTTCTTTAAGTTCTTTATCAAACCGCATGAGCCCATGGAACAAAGTGCCATAATAAATATATTGCTCGTTCTCTACCATAGTGGCAACCGGATAATAAAGAAAGGATGTGATAGCTTTGGATTTTTCATCCACGTAAATAACGCCCTTGTCGTAGTTACTCCAAAATCCGCCTGAGGTTTTAAAAATCCCTCGGTTTTGACTAATTAAATAACTTTGTCCGTTTAGGCTGAGTTCTATTTTTTTTGTTTCTTGTGTCTTTAGATTAATTTGGTACCACCCCGAGAAATCGGTGCCTACTAAAACTTCCTCCTCATTCAACTGTAGCATCGATCGGATACTCCGGTCTTCCAGAAAAGTTTTGACGGGCCGTTTTTCAAAATGATAATGATGCAGTTTTCCGTTATCGCCAATGAGCAATTCTTTGGTAAGGTCACGCGATATGGTTTCTGCCAACCGATATATGCCTAAGTCTATCCGGATAAGATCTGTTTCAATCGCCGAGCCTGTTTCTTCAATAACTTGGAGTAACACATTGCCCGTGGGATCGATATAAACCTTCTCTTCCTTAAAAAAATCGTCTTGGTGGTTTTCGTTAACGCCCTTCAAATTTTGAAGATTCCGCCATTTTTTTGATATTGTATCAAATGCATAATATTCCGGTATTTCATCAAAATGTACGTAGGTGTTTCCGCCTTGCTTAAACCAAGTGTTAATGCTCAGGTTATAATCCAAATCGCGCTCATCAATTCCCAATTCTGACAAAGTTATATGTCTTATCAGTTGTCCATCACTACTGTAAAGGTGAACGCCACTGCGGTCGTCCAACAGAAACATATCGTCAAAAGGAATCAGGTGTTCAAAATTTGGATCTACAGCAGTGCCTAAATCGGCTAAAAAAATACTATTTAAATCCGCTTCCAAACGGTACAGCTTCGTTTGCACGGGGGTTTCAACAAATAACAAATAAGAATCCTTGTAGGGAAAAAGCGCAACGCTTAGTATATCCTCGCCTTCAGAAAATTCCACTTTTGAAAAAACCAAAGTGTTGGGATTGAGTAAAAAAACCTCAGTGGTTTCCTCCGATTTAAACAACACGAAGAATTGTCCGTCTGCCCGTTTGACCATCTCCACCCGGGTAATGGTTGCTTTTTTTAACTTGGGCAATGCAACCGTGTAAAAAGCAGTTCCGCTGTAGCATTGTATGATGGGCTCCCGAACGTTGATCTCTGTGCCAACTATCTTCAGGCTTTGCCCGGAGATCCATAGCCAACCGCTATTGTCGTACAGCATGGATTGGGCTTGGTGCACTTCATAGCCTTCTTTAAAACCAAATACCCTTTGGCTGACCCAAACGTCGGGGTCTTTTAGCTGAGCATGTGCAAGGTTTTGCCCTAAGCAAAGGAACAAAATCAGCCCGAGGTGTAAAGAAAGATGATTTGGTTGCAATTGACAATTAGGTTTTATATAACCAAATATACCGATAAAATAGATAAAGTTGCAAGCCCGGCTTAAAATAGCAGAACTGAACCCATCAAAAGATGTGGGTCAAATAGGCTGTCCACCTCAGGTTTTGGCATACCAAAAATACTTGTGCCTAGAAAAAAAATGACAGACAACAGTTGCATCGCAACCAATAAAATGTTTACTTTTCAACATGAAAGTTGAATTATGACTCATAAAATTATCGGTCGGTCGGAAACAGCAGATTTTCCCGAATTGGGACTAAGTAATATCCCTGTCAAAATAGACACCGGTGCTTATACCTCGTCTATTCATTATATTAACCTTCAAGAGAAAGAGGGGGAACTACTTGTTTGGTTTGACAAACTCGCATCTCCGATTCATTTTAAAAACTTTAAAATAGCTAAAGTGAGAAGCAGCAACGGAAAGTTGCAAAATCGTTATAAAATTAAGACACAAATGCGTTTCTTTGGCAAAAAATACCGCATACAGATGACCCTTGCCAAACGTACGCGTATGCGTTTTCCGGTTTTAATTGGAAGAAAATTTCTTTCCAAAAAGTTTTTAGTAGATCCAAGCAAGCAAAATCTCAGCGGTACCAAAAATCCAAAAACAATTTTATGAACATAGCCATTTTATCGAGAAATGCAGGGCTCTATTCTACCAACAGGTTGGTGGAAGCAGCACAAAAACGAGGCCACCACGTTGAAGTCATAGACCCACTGAGGTGTGACATTGTCATTGAAAAAAAGAACCCTGAGATTTATTACAAAGGACGGCATTTAGATAACTTTCAGGCGGTGATTCCGCGTATAGGCGCTTCGGTCACTTTTTACGGAACGGCGGTGGTCAGGCAGTTTGAAATGATGCATGTTTTTACCACGGTAGAGTCGCAAGCTTTAGTACGGTCACGCGATAAACTCAGAAGCTTGCAAATCCTCAGCCGTGCAGGTTTGGGTTTGCCCAAAACGGTCTTTACCAACTATTCTAAAAACGTTAGAGAAATCATAGAACATGTGGGCGGCGCACCGGTCGTCATCAAATTGCTTGAAGGCACACAAGGCTTAGGCGTGGTGTTGGCGGAAACGCAAAATGCAGCTGAATCTGTCATAGAAGCCTTTAACGGTCTCCAAGCGCGCGTCATTGTGCAGGAATTTATCAAAGAAGCCGGCGGTGCCGATATACGTGCATTTGTGGTAGATGGGCATGTAGTGGGCTCTATGAAGCGGCAAGGCAAAGAAGGTGAATTCCGATCCAACCTTCACCGAGGCGGCTCAGCAGAAATCATAGAACTCACAGATGAAGAAGAAGTAACGGCCATCAAAGCGGCGCGAGCCATGAGTTTGGGCGTGGCCGGTGTGGACATGTTGCGGTCAGACCGAGGCCCTCTGATTTTGGAAGTCAACTCTTCACCAGGGCTCGAAGGTATTGAAGCCGCTACGGGCGTAGATATAGCCAAAAAAATCATACGTTATATCGAAAGAAACGTCTAACTATGGCTAAGCTCAACGGATTTAAACTTTTTGGTGAAAACATTGCGCCCGGCGAAAGCAAAACCATTTACCTCGAAATCGCCAAACTTCATACGACGACCAAACTGAGTATCCCCATTATTGTAGAGCGTGCCGAGGAGCCGGGACCTGTCATTCTGATTACGGCCGGCATACACGGTGATGAAATCAATGGCATAGACATCGTAAGACAGCTGGTTGCCCAAAAAATCAATTGTCCGTTGCGAGGCACTATTGTTTGCATACCTATCGTCAATGTTTTTGGTTTTGTAAATCGTTCTCGGGCATTTCCCGACGGCCGCGACCTAAATCGGGTGTTTCCGGGTTCAAAAAACGGATCGTTGGCTTCCAGATTTGCCTATGAGATTATGACCGAAATTCTTCCGAAAGTAGATTATTGTTTAGATTTTCATACCGGTGGCGCACAGCGCTTCAACGCCCCGCAAATTCGTATCGAATTTGACAACCCCACACTTTACGAATTGGCAAAGCTTTTCAACGCACCTTTTACCGTGCACAGCAAAAACCTGGCAAAGACCTTTAGAAACAGTTGCGACAAATTGGGCAAACCCATGCTGCTGTTTGAAGGCGGCAAGTCTGATGACATCAACAAAGAGATCAGTCGCCAAGCTATTGAAGGAATCAAACGCGTTCTCAATCATCTGGGGGTTTTATGTGCCCGTGTAAAGGCCAATCCGCCATCGCAACATACTGTTTTTGTCAGCGAAACCCAATGGATTCGTGCCAAAGTTTCGGGTTTGTTTCACAACGAAATCGAGATTGGTCAAAGAGTAAAAAAAGGAACAGTTTTGGCCAACATTACCGATCCGTATGGCAGTATTTCCAAAAAAATCAAAGCACCGGTTGAGGGTTATGTCATCAACATCAACCATTCGCCCATCGTTTATCAAGGCGATGCCATTTATCACCTCGCAACACATTGGCAAGCATAAAGAGATGGACAAAAAAACACTGAGAAAGCTGTACACAGAAAAAAGAATGTCGCTGTCTGCCGTTGACAGACAAATTCTAAACGGGGCTATCTTTGAACAACTAAAAACCATACCTATTTGGGGATACCACTTTTATCACGTCTATTTGCCCATTCCGACAAAAAACGAACCTGAGACCAATCAAATTATTTCAACACTTTTTACAAGAGGCAAAAAAGTGATAGTTTCTAAAGCTGATTTCACAAACTTTGAAATGCGCCATTTCTATTTGGAACCAAACACACAGATAGCACCGGGACCCTATCAAATTCCGGAACCCGTGGATGCAACCCCTGCAGATATGCAACATACAGAAGTGATTTTTGTGCCCCTATTGGCTTTTGATTTGCAAGGTTACCGGGTGGGATACGGCAAAGGTTTTTACGATAGATTTATGGCAATTTGCAAAAAAAACACGCTTAAAATAGGCATTTCTTTTTTTGATCCTGTGGATGCCATTAAGGACAAGCAACTGACAGATATCCCGTTGGATTATTGCGTGACACCCGAAAGGGTTTACAGGTTTTTTGCCGGTTAATCGGTTTCTTTGGTGCGTTTCTTGGCCCGGAAAAATATTTTGATTTTGAAGTGATGCCATCACCGCATTTCTGCGCGCTCCTTAGAGGTTAAATACAGATTTTATCCAGACCTACGTGTCGCCAAGTTTTTACAAATTAAAAACTATCTTTGAACCATGTTTTACGATGAAATAATCGGTCATGAAAGCCTGAAAAAACACCTGCAGTTCAGCGTGGAAAACGGACGTATTCCGCACGCTCAAATTTTTTCGGGAGATCCGGGTTCAGGAACACTTTTAATGGCACTGGCCTATGCCCAACACCTTTTAGTGAGTCACTTAGAATCGGACACGGCAACCTATCGTCAAAACCTGCAAAAAAGTGAACACCTCACACATCCGGACTTACACTTTGTGTTTCCGGTGGCAAGCAACCAAGATGTAAAAAGCAAACCCATGTCTGACTTGTTTTTGCCGGCGTGGCGAAAATTTGTAGCCGAAACGCCCTACGGAAATGCGTATGATTGGTTTATGCAAATTGGCATCGAAAACAAACAAGGATTTATTGGTGTGGACGAGGCTCAGGACATCGTCAGAAAATTGAATTTAAAATCATTTGAAGGCGGGTATAAAGTGATGCTGATTTGGATGGCTGAAAAAATGAATACAGAAACAGCCAACAAACTCCTGAAACTCATAGAAGAACCCACCGAAAAGACGGTTTTGATACTGGTTTCCCAAGATGCCGCACAGCTTTTGCAAACCATCCAATCCAGGTGTCAACTCGTGGAGATACCCAGAATGTCTGAAGCAGTTATAGAAAAAGCCTTGGTTGACAAATACGGGCTCAAAAATTTTGAGGCCTCACAAATAGCCAAAAAAGCGGAGGGCGATTTTCAAAAAGCCCTACAGTTGCTCACACCTTCAAGCGAAGACGTTTATTTTGAAGCGCTTTTTGTGCGTTGGGTGCGGCTTGCTTTTAGTGCCAAAGGCAATAAAAAGGCCATTTTAGATCTGCTCAAATGGGCTGAAGAAGTAGCTTCAAAAGGCAGGGAAACGCAGAAGAGTTTTTTGAAATACTGTCTTGAAGTTTTCAGACAAGCAATTTTATTGAATCAGAATTGTAAGGAATTGGTTTTTTTTGAGTCTAAAGACGCCAAGTTTGATATCAACAAGTTTTCGCCTTTTGTTCATCCGGAAAATGTTTTTAGCATCTTTGAATTGATCAAAGAAGCTTCTTTGCACATAGAGCGGAATGGAAATGCTAAAATCGTGTTGACGGACTTGTCCATTAAACTCACGCGTTTGTTGCATCAAAAAAACCGGTCGGCATGATAGATAATATTACTTCGAATATCACAGAAATTCTTATTCTGCTGTTTTTGCTCATCACTTTTTTGCAATCCGGATTTGATAAACTGCGAAACTGGACCGGCAACTACAACTTTATCAAAACACATTTTGCAAAGACACCTTTGCGAAAATCGGTTCGCTTGTTGTTATTGATTATTTTAATTGTAGAATTTTTGGCGGGAATACTCAGTGGTTTAGGCGTATTTGAAATTATTGCTTTCGGAAACCGTGGCTATGGACTTCTGGGCGCTGTCACCTCTTGTTTGGCACTTTTGATGTTGCTCTTTGGGCAACGTATAGCCAAGGATTATCAAGGCGCTTTAACCATTACTTGCTATTTTATTGTTGCAATTTTTGGAGTGTTTTTGCTGAATTTTTAAAGTAGCTTATACTTCCCGTTTGCCCGTTAGGAGGGACGGTTTCACATTAACGATTAACCATCAAAAGTTTTCTTCGCAAAAAACTTTGAATATCAAATAAAACACTTACTTTTGCGCCCACATTAATAACCGAGGTCGTGTACCTCAAAATTTAAACATTATGCCAGTTAAAATCAGATTACAAAGACACGGTAAAAAAAACAAACCTTTTTACTGGATTGTAGCCGCAGATGCACGTTCTAAGAGAGACGGACGCTACCTTGAAAAATTAGGAACTTACAACCCCAACACCAATCCTGCAACCATTGACCTCAATATCGACGGTTCGGTAAAATGGCTTCACAACGGTGCCGTCCCTACCGAAACAGCCAGAGCTATACTTTCATACAAGGGTGTTTTACTTAAACATCACCTTGAAGTAGGTAAAAATAAAGGCGCGTTGACAGATGAGCAAGTTCAGGCAAAATTTGAAGCTTGGTTGCAAGAAAAAGACAACAAGATTACTTCTAAAAAAGAAAATCTCAGCAAATCTAAAGCAGAAGCTCGAGCAGAAAAATTAGCAGCTGAAAAAGCAACAAGCGAAAAGCGAAAAGCTGCAGCGGAAGCTGTCGAAGAAACTCCCGCAGACGAAGTAGCGGTTGAAGAAGCTGCTGAAGCACAAACGCCCGAAGCAACAGACGAAACCTCTAAAGAGGCAGAAGCTTAATCAATAAAAGCACATGCAAAAGAAAGACTGTTTCTATCTCGGAAAAGTCGTTTCGAAGTATAGCTTTAAAGGGGAAATTCTTGTCAAACTAGACACAGACGAACCCGAATTATATCAAAACTTGGAATCAGTTTTTGTGGATTACCGCAACAAACTGATTCCTTTTTTTATTACACAGTCTTCACTCCACAAATCCGATTTGCTCAGATTGGCTTTTGAAGACATACAAGATGAAGCCGAAGCAGACAAACTCATAGGTTCCGAATTGTATCTGCCTTTGGCGTTTTTGCCAAAACTTAGCGGAAACAAGTTTTACTACCACGAAATCATTGGTTTCCGTGTTGTTGACGAAGTTCACGGCGATGTGGGCATCGTTCATTCGGTAAACGACCAATCGCCTCAGGCACTACTCGAAGTGATGAAAGGCGAAAAAGAAATCCTTATTCCCATAACGGATACCTTTATTCGCGAAGTGGACAGAGCGGGAAAAGCCCTTCATGTCACTACGCCGGACGGACTCATTTCACTGTATTTGGGGGATGCATGAGTGCCGATTCCCACACCTTTTATTTTAAAAAATTCCACCTCAAACACGATCGTTGTGCCATGAAAGTGGGCACCGATGGTGTTTTGCTAGGAGCTTGGGCTAAAGCCCATCTGCCAAAGCGCGTACTTGACCTTGGAACCGGCTCCGGATTGATTGCCCTTATGTTGGCACAGCGTTTCCCTACGGCAACTATTGATGCATTGGAAATAGACTGCCAAGCAGCTACACAAGCAGCCGAAAATTTTAAGGAATCGGCTTGGAATGAAAGAATTTGTTTGATAAATGCAGACTTTAAAGATTTTGAAGCGCAACACAATTACGATCTCATTGTGTGCAACCCGCCATTTTTTCCGGCTCAAAATCCATCGCCCAATGCAGTAAGGGCATTGGCGAGATCTGTAACACATTTTTCACTTGCAGTTTTTTTCCAAAAGTGTTTTGAATGGCTGCAACCTCATGGCAGTCTGCAACTTATTTTTCCGTTTGAAGATGAAGAATTGTGGCGTCATCAAGCGATGGAAGCAGGTTTTTATGTAACATATTGCACAAAGGTTCGTGGTCATGAAAATGCACCTTTTAAGCGGATGTTGACGGTTTTCGAAAAAGTTGAAAAACCAGTAACAACCGATTCTTTAACCATTGAAACGAACCGACACCAATACACGGACGAATACAAAAGTTTGACACAAGCGTTCTATCTCAATTTTTAGCCCAGGTTTCGTTTGTCGCATCCTGATGAAATCCGTATATTCGTGAAAATATAACAAATCAACAAACATAAGTTACATATGAGCACTTCTCACTCGACATTGGTACAAAAAGCATTGGAAAATTTACAACTCAAAGCAGTTAATTCGGGTACTTCTACCGGATCGCATTGGATGGATTCGGGCAGTTACCTTACGTCTGTATCGCCGGTCGATGGAAAATCGATAGCGCAAGTTTCGCAAACCACAGCCGATCAATACGAAGAAGTGATGACTGCCGCGACCCGGGCTTTTAAGGAATGGCAGATGAAACCGGCACCTTTTCGCGGAGAGATTGTGCGCCAATTTGCAGAAAAATTGCGAGTTCACAAGCACGATTTGGGCGTGTTGGTTTCTTATGAAATGGGCAAATCGCTACAAGAAGGCTTGGGTGAGGTTCAAGAAATGATAGACATTTGTGATTTTGCCGTTGGACTTTCCAGGCAACTTCACGGCTTGACGATGCACTCTGAACGCCCCGGACACAGAATGTATGAACAATACCATCCGTTGGGTGTGGTCGGAATTATTTCGGCGTTCAATTTTCCTGTAGCTGTTTGGAGTTGGAACACCGCGTTGGCTTGGATTTGCGGAGATGTCTGTGTTTGGAAGCCATCAGAAAAAACGCCGCTTTGCGGTGTGGCATGCCAAAATCTGATTGCTGAAGTGCTCGAAGCCAATCATTTGCCCGAAGGCATTTCTTGCTTGGTAACCGGAGATTACCGCATCGGCGAAAAAATGACACATGACGGCAGAATACCACTGATTTCAGCAACCGGATCTACCCGTATGGGCAAAAAAGTAGCCCAAAATGTCGCAGCGCGTTTGGGCAAATCGCTTTTGGAGCTTGGCGGGAACAACGCCATTATCATCACACCCGATGCCGACATCAAAATGACGGTCATTGGCAGCGTCTTTGGAGCGGTTGGTACTTGTGGCCAGCGCTGCACTTCTACACGCAGATTGATTATCCACGAGTCAGTTTACGACACAGTGGCTGAGGCCTTGAAAAAGGCATATGGCCAGTTGCGCATTGGAAATCCTTTGGATGCGGCCAACCACGTAGGGCCTCTGATTGATAAACAATCCGTTGAAAACTATCTGTCTGCACTAGAAAAAGTAGTGGCGGAAGGCGGAAGTGTTATTGTGGAAGGTGGTGTGCTTTCCGGCGAAGGTTATGAAAGTGGATGTTATGTGAAGCCGGCAATTGTAGAAGCTAAACCCGATTTTGAAATGGTTCAATGTGAAACATTCGGCCCTATTCTTTATCTCATCAAATACAGTGGTAGTGTAGAAAACGCTATCGAAATTCAGAATGGTGTGGTACAAGGGCTATCATCGGCCATCATGACGAACAATTTGAGAGAAGCCGAAACTTTTCTGTCGCATTCGGGTTCGGACTGTGGTATTGCCAATGTAAATATTGGTACAAGTGGCGCAGAAATTGGCGGTGCTTTTGGTGGCGAGAAAGAAACCGGAGGTGGTAGAGAAAGTGGTTCGGACGCTTGGAAAATTTACATGCGCCGCCAAACAAATACCATCAATTACACCACAGAATTGCCATTGGCACAAGGTATCAAATTTGAATTGTAGCGCTTAAAATTCTGCATTTTTTGGGGTTCTGGGGTATGGAATCACGTCACGGATATTGCCCATGCCTGTGACGAATTGTACCAATCGCTCAAAACCGAGCCCGAAACCGCTGTGTACACAAGTTCCGTAGCGGCGTAAATCTAAGTACCACCAAAGTTCTTTTTCATTGATACCGAGATCTGCAATTTTTTGTTGCAAGACTTCAAGCCTTTCTTCGCGTTGCGAACCACCGACGATTTCGCCGATTCCGGGAAATAAAATATCCATAGCGCGTACCGTTTTTTGATCCTCGTTTAGCCGCATATAGAAAGCTTTAATCTTGGCGGGATAATCAAACAATATAACAGGACACTGAAAGTGTTTCTCTACCAAAAAACGTTCGTGTTCGCTCTGTAAATCGGCACCCCAAGCTTCGATGATGTATTTGAATTTTTTCTTTTTGTTAGGTTTGGAATTTTTCAAGATATCAATGGCTTCAGTGTAGCTTACCCGTTTAAATTGATTTTCAATAACGAAATTGAGTTTTTCTTTCAATTTCAAATCACTGCGTTCTTCTTGTGGCTTGGTTTTTTCTTCATCCAACAGCCTACTTTCGAGAAAATCGATGTCTTCGGCGCAATTTTCAACAGCGTATTGCACCACATATTTGATAAAGTCCTCAGCCAAATCCATATTGTCAGCCAATTCAAAGAATGCCATTTCCGGTTCTATCATCCAAAATTCGGCCAGATGGCGTGAAGTGTTTGAGTTTTCTGCACGAAACGTAGGCCCGAAAGTATAGACTTTGCTCAAACCCATGGCATAGGTTTCGGCTTCCAGCTGACCTGAAACCGTGAGGTTGGTTTCTTTACCGAAAAAATCTTCGTCGTAGTTTACGTTTCCTGTATCATCTAATGGTGGATTTTTGGGATCCAAGACGGAGACGCGAAACATTTCTCCGGCGCCTTCCGCATCGGAGCCGGTGATAATAGGCGTATTGACGTAGAAAAATCCGTTTTTTCTAAAGTATTCGTGTACGGCAAATGCCAAGGCAGCCCGCACGCGCATCACAGCACTAAAAGTTTGGGTGCGCACGCGCAAGTGGGCGTTTTCTCTTAGAAATTCTAAAGAATGTTTTTTGGGTTGAATGGGATATTTTTCCGGATCGGAATCACCCAAAACATCCATTTGTACCACCTCTATTTCAACAGCTTGCCCCTTGCCTTGACTTTCTACCAAAACGCCTTTTACGGCTAGACAAGCACCGGTTGTTATTCTTTTTAACAGCGTTTCCGGAAATTTCTCAAAATCGACCACACACTGAATATTTTGTGCGGTAGAACCGTCGTTCAATGCAATAAAACGATTGCTTCTGAAGGTCCTAACCCAGCCTTTGGCCGTAACTTCGGTTAACAGAGGGGTTTTATGTATCAAATCTTTAATAGAGGTATGCATGGCAAAGAAATTTTGCGCAAAGATACTTTAATGATAATGTGCTGCAATATCTAAATCCAAAAAATTGAACATCGTGCAATGAAACAGATTTTAGTGAAAATACCCAAATATAGGTACTTACTTATGGATTTATGTTTATACGTTTGTCGTGTAATGTTTTCAATTTCACTACTCAGTGATTGGAGTTAATTATTTGGGGGAAGACCCTATCTCTAATAGGATAGGGTTTTTTTATGGTCATTAAATTGCTTGCCGGGCATCCATTTTCTATTTATCAGATTTCGATGAATTTTTTATCAATAAAGAGCGCCAATGAACTCAGGATTCTTTGTCCGCGCAGTCGAGCGCTATTTTAAAGACCTCAAAGCCAATAAACCGTGCAACAAGTTGGAACCTTTCTGTATAAATTACATATAATGAACAGCATACCGCTGTGTTATAATCAGACCTTGCCTGTCAGTAAGCGCAAAAGCGAAAAGTGAATGTATTTTTAAAAAATGCTATTTCGCAAACGTTTTCAGGTTAAAATACTATCGAAAAATGTGATAAATTATTAAAAATACCTACTTGAAACGCCATTTTATGTTTACTATATTAATTGAAAACATCAATTTTAAACGAATTTAAGAGATAATATAATACATATATTGGGAAATTATACAAATAAAACTGTGACCTATTGGTTATATGTTTGCACAGTATAATTGAAGCAATTCAATAAAAATTATAATCATGGGATTGAAAAAGCAATTTTTGAAAAGCAAACCTGTTTGTAAAGTTACTTTTAACTTACCTGCAGAATTAGCCGGAGAGGCTAAAAAAGTATCGGTTGTTGGAGACTTCAACGACTGGAAAGAAAAGAAAGGATTGGTATTGAAAAAATTGAAAGACGGATCTTTCAAAGGTGCTGTTGACCTCCCGGTTGACGGTGAGTATCAATTTCGTTACCTTGTTGACGGCGAGCGTTGGATAAACGACAACGAAGCTGACAAATACGTCAACAGTGGTGTATCTTATGAAGACAACTCTGTAGTTGTTCTCTAATTTCGGAAGATTTTTTTGTTCATAAGTTTGTTTGTTTGTTTTCACGGCCGTCTATAAGACGGCCGTGATTTTTTTGATTAGGGTTAATTCTACACATCCCTAATAATCTTAAAATCGATTACTTTCGCCAAGAAATAAATGGCAATTATGAGAAAATTACAAAATAGCGAACTGAACAGATTGGATGTAGAAGCCTTTAAAAAAGAAAACAAATTGCCCATTGTCATTGTTTTGGACAATGTACGCAGTTTGCACAATGTAGGTGCCATTTTCAGAACGTCTGATGCTTTTCTTATTCAAAAGATATACCTCTGTGGCATCACGGGCACGCCACCCAACAAAGAAATACGTAAAACGGCCTTGGGCGCTACAGAAACTGTATGTTGGGAATATGCAAGCAACACTTTAGAACTGGTAAAAAAGCTTCAAGGGCAAGGCATTTACGTGGCCAGTTTGGAACAGGCAGTGGGTAGTGTGATGTTGCAAGATTTTGAACCGATTCCGGCTCGTACCATGGCTTTTGTCTTCGGGCACGAGGTGCACGGTGTGAGCCAAGAAGTGGTGGATGCTTCTGACAAGGTCATCGAAATCCCTCAATTTGGCAGTAAACATTCGCTCAACGTTTCAGTAAGCGCGGGAATGGTTATTTGGGAACTCTTCAAAAAACTCAAGACTTAGGCGCGGCTGATTTTTTCTAAAATATACAGGTACGCACTTCTGTTTTCTACAAAATCCATATCGGATACATCGATGATTAAACTTTTATCGGTTGGCAATGTTTTGATAAATTCCAAATATCCCGAATTGATTTTATCCAAATAATCCGGTGCAATCCGCTGTTCGTAGCTGCGTCCGCGCTTGCGAATGTTGTCGAGCAACCGAGCGGTATTTTGATATAAAAACACGTACAAATCGGGTTTTACAGCATCTTTATAAATGATTTCAAAAAACTTTTTATAGAGCAAAAACTCATCCTCAGCTAAGGTTATTTTTGAAAAAATAAGCGATTTATAGATGTCGTAATCCGAAATGAGAAAATCGCTGAACAAATCGAACTGGGAAACGTCGTCGGAAAATTGTTGGTAGCGATCGGCCAAAAAAGACAGCTCCAAGGGGAAAGCATAACGCGCGGGTTTTTCGTAAAACTTGGGTAAAAACGGATTGTCTGCAAAGCGTTCCAATATCAATTTGGCATTAAAGTCTTCCGCAATTTGGCTGGCTAAGGTTGTTTTTCCGGAACCGATATTGCCTTCTATGGCTATGTAGTTTCGCTTGTTAAAATCGAACCTGCTTTTTGGGTTTGTGAGGCTGATGCCTGTTTTTTGAATAACACCGGGAAAATCACCATTTTCGAGTAAATCGATCATCCTTTTTTGAAAGACAGGATGCAAGATGTCTGCAGCAATTTCGGCGAGCGGCTTTAGTACAAAATTGCGCCGGTGTAGCGCAGGGTGTGGAATTTCCAAGCTGGCGGTTTCTATTTTAAACTGATCGTAGAGCAAAATGTCAACGTCTATGATTCTTGCTTCATAGCCTTTTTCTAAGCTGCGTTTTCTGCCCATATCGGACTCAATCTCCAAACAATTTTGCAGCAGTTTTTCGGGAGTCAAAGTTGTGTGAATTTCCACACAGGCGTTCAAAAAATCGTGACTTTCAAAACCCTGTGCGCCGGTTTTATAGACAGATGAAATACTGCGAAGGTCTCCTACGCGTTTGTAAAGTGCTTCTAAGGCATGTTGCAAATTTTCACTTTTGTTGCCCAAATTGCTGCCCAAAGACAAAAATATCCGGTGTTGTTGGCTCATTAAAATGCTTCGTTCTGTAAACTGATTTCTAAAAATGTGAATATTTTGACAAAATAAACAAATCACAAGCACTTAAAGGCAAAGGTTTTTAAAAACATTTAGTAGATTAGCCGTAAAACAAATTGCCCATCCGCATATGAATCTTACAGATCGCAAGTTGGCCTATCGCATTTTTTTGGTGATGGCTTCTATCTTTATAACCTCTTTGGTCGTTTCCAACCTGATTTTTCAAAAATTCACTTCTTTTGACTTTTTCGGACTTTATACCTTTGAAATTTCCGTCGGGATTTTGCCCTATCCGCTCACCTTTCTCATCACGGATTTAATATCTGAGATATACGGAAAAAAAATGGCCCAAAGCGTGGTTACCGCCGGCATCTTTGCTTCTTTTTTCTCACTGTTGTTTGTATATGTGGCCGATTGGGTGCCTGCTACAGATTGGTCGCCCATTGGAGATGCTCTTTTTACCAAAGTATTTGGAGGTACGGCGATTGCTGTTTTCGCATCTATGATGGCCTATCTGACTGCCCAATACATCGACATTCAAATTTTCCACTTCTGGAAACGGATTACCAAAGGAAAAATGCTGTGGTTGCGAAACAATTTCTCTACGATTTCTTCTCAATTTATAGACACCTTCACGGTGGTGTTGCTGCTTTGTACCTTTGGGAAAATTGAATGGAGCAAGTTTACCGCTTTGGTTTTGAGCGGCTTTGCCTTCAAAGCGCTGGTGGCACTTACCGATACGCCGCTGTTTTATCTTGGGGTTTACCTATTCAAAAAAAGATTTAAACTCAAAGAAAATCAAGAGATTACGCTCGATACAATTTAGTTTGCAACTAGCTGAAAACCGAACAACACCAATAACATTAATGATATCATTTATAGCAAATAAGGGAAGAAGTTCATTTACTGCCTGTGAAGACAGCTTAACCTCAAGCGTTTTTGATTACTTGAAATATTTACCAATAAATCTATTTTGGGAAATTTTAAAAAAGTCAATGTATCAAAATAAATTACCTAAATTATCAGGTGAATTATTAAGTATCGAATACTGGCCTAAATGGCAACCAAATCATACCGATAACAGCAGATTTGTTGAACCTGATGTATTTCTTCGTTTTGAAGATTTTGATGTTTTAATAGAAGCGAAAAGGAGAAATTATGGTGGTCAGAGTAAAACTCAATATACCAACCAAATACAAGCTTATTCCAATGAATACGGAGATGATAATAAAATATTATATTACATAAAATTGGGAGGACTTATAACATTTTCTAATGAGGATTCATCTCAGTCAAAGATAATTATTTGCAAAACCGATTGGTCTAAATTATTACAAGAAGTTGTTGAATTAAAAAAAGAATTAGAACAAAGTAATCGTTATTTAACGGAACACTATATTAGGCTTTTAGATGATTGCATTAAGGGATTTACACTTCATCATTTCTATTATATGGAATGGCTAATAGATTTATCTAAAATTAAAATAAATACTCAAACGATTCCTTTAAATATAAAATAAATGCACGAATTAAAAAACAGTTTGATAGAAGTCAGAAAAGCCTATCGACTTTTATATGACTATCAAAAGAAAGTATTAGACCTTGTTCAATTCATAGGTTCCGAATATGGACGCAGTTACAATGGAGGCTACTCAAAATACTGTAATGTTGCACCACGAAATGGTAAAGGTTCTTTAGACCAATGGGCTTGGGATTGGTTAAATATGTATTATTATGAATTCAATTTTCACGATGTAGAAAATAAAAGTTACTTTTCTGTTTTATTAATTTCTGATACAGGATTTTACGAAGCCAAAAATGAAGATTCAAAGTTTAATGATAAATTAGAATTAGAAAAATATACAAACGCAGAAAGGAGCAGTACTAAATTGGCATTTGTTTATGGTGATGGAATCTGGGAATGTGATGGCTTTTTAAAAAATGATTGTTGGGAAGACCCAGAGTTTCTTCTAAAAAACCAAGGAATTTTCATTAAAGAAGACAATCTAGGTAAAATGGTATTTAAAAGTTATAATCTTGAAGAATTTTCAACTAAAAAAAATGCTATTAATAATTTGAGGGATTTTTCAGATTATTGTAATTCAAATGGTATAAATTTTAGATTAAAGAGAGATATAGAAGACATATAGTAAGCTAGTGGCCAACACCTTGTACAGACCACCTCGGGGCAAGTGATGGAACCTAAAGCCTGCGTTTTTTTGCTAACTTTACGACCTGCTCGAAAGTTCTCGCGGTTTTATCCGCAACGAGCCATACACGCAAAACGTTAGCACCAAGCTATGAAAACGCGTTAATCCAAAATAAATAAAGACTGAATTGATAATTTTGTATCTTTGATCAAAAGACAAAAAGATATGGATTTAGAAGCAAGAAAAATATCATTTGTTCAAGAATTTTTAAGACTTCAAAACGAAGAAATCGTTAGCGGACTTGAAAAATTATTGCGTAAAAGAAAAGCTGAATTGATTGAAAAAAATTTCAAACCAATGACGATGGAGCAATATAATGCAGAAATTGACCAGGCAATGGAAGATTCAAAAAATGGACGAATGATAAAAGCAACGGATTTAAAGGCTAAAATCCAAAAATGGAATTAGAAGTTTATTGGTTAGAACTTGCGGAAAACAAACTTGAAGATATTTACAGCTATTATTCAATCAAAGCAAGTAAAAGAGTAGCTGAAAAATTAATTAATGGAATCGTTGACTCCACTATTGGAATTGAAAAGCAACCAGAAATAGGACAAGTTGAAACCAGTTTGAAACATAGAGAACAAGAATTTCGATATTTAGTGTTTAAGAATTACAAAATAGTTTATTGGATAAATGATGACTTTAAGCGTATCGAAATTGCGAATGTTTTTGACACGAGACAAGACCCTGATAAAATAAACGAAACGAAATAAAGCCAGTTGCCAACACCTTGTCATAACGCATCGCGGGACAAGTGATTGACCCGAAAGCCTGCGATTTATGGTTAACTTTTATACTTAACCGGAAAGTACGCGTTTCTTTTATCGCAACAAACCATGCATGTTAAACAAAATCTTAACATGAGCGTTGGTTAATTTTTTGTAATTTTCATCAAAAATTAAGGTATGAATTTCAAGAAGATTTTAAAAATCACCGGTTTTACCTTTTTGGGTATATTGCTTATTTTAATTGCCATTCCATTTCTCTTTGAAGGCAAGATCAAAGATGCCCTCAAAGAGGCACTCAACGAGAATGTACATGCACAGGTAGATTTTACAGACGTCAATTTGAGTTTTATACGCAGCTTCCCCGACGCCAGCTTGACGATTACAAACCTGAAAGTCATAAACTTCGAACCCTTTGCTGGCGACACCTTGCTCGCTGCACAAAACATTTATCTCAACCTTTCTTTGATGGATATCATCAAAGGCGGTAAAGTATCTGTACACAATTTTGAACTCGAAAAGGCTTTTATCAACATCAAAATAGATTCGCTCGACAGGGCCAATTATGACATTGCCAAAAAAAGTGATACACAAACACAGTCAGGCAAAGAGACAGCTGAAAAACCTTCCGATTTTTCAATGTCGCTCGATGCCTATAAAATCACAGACAGCCGAATTTACTACCTCGATGACAAAGCAAAGATTTTTTTGAAACTCGACCAATTTAACCACGAAGGCACCGGAGATTTGACAGCAGATAACACCGTACTCTCTACCCACACCCAAACCAATATCTCTTATGAAATGGGCGGAACGCGCTACTTCAACAACACCAAAACCACCCTACAAGCCGACTTGGATTTGGATATGAAAAACCAAAAATACACCTTCAAACAAAATGAATTGCGCATCAACCAGTTGCCACTCAATTTTGACGGGTATGTTCAGTTGCTCGACCAAGGCCAACAAATAGATATTACTTTTAAAACACCCAGTTCTTCATTTAAAAACTTTTTGGCAATCATTCCGGAAGCATACGCCAAAGACATCGAAAATGTAGATACACAAGGCGATTTTGTGGTAAACGGCTCCATTAAAGGTTTGTCAACCGATGAAAGAATACCAAACCTAGACATCTATGTTTCCTCCGAAAAAGCATCTTTTAAATATCCCGATTTGCCCAAAAGCGTGGAAGATATTTACATCAAAATGGCTATAAAAAACGAAACAGGCATCACCAACGATACCTATATCCAAATGGACACGCTTTGCTTTCGTATAGATCAAGACCTGTTTCGCGCCAACGGACGTTTTAGCAATTTGATTGAAAACCCGATGATTAAATCACATATTGATGGCCAAATAGATTTGTCTAAAATTGCGCAGGCCTATCCACTTACACTCGATACGCCCCTGCAAGGTATCGTAAAGGCAAATTTGAAGAGTGAATTTGATATGGGCTCCTTGGAAAAAGAACAATACCAACAAGTAAAAGCCAGCGGCAATTTTTCAATAGATAATTTTATTTACAAATCTGAAGATTTTAAATCGCCCTTCGAAATAAAAACAGCTTCTTTAGTTTTTAATACCAGCAAAGTACAGCTTAACAAACTCGAAGCCAAAACCGGACAAACAGATATGTCCGCAACAGGAACTTTAGACAATTTATTTGGGTATTTGTTCTCAGACCAAGTACTCAAAGGCAGCTTCGAGCTGTCTTCCAATCAATTTGCAACGGCTGACTTTATGGACGACGAAAACAACACAACAGACACCCCGTCAGATTCCGAAGCAGACCAAAAAGGCACAAAGGGCGAAGGCGCATCCAAAGTGGAAGAAAGCCCGTTTATGATTCCTAAAAAAATTGATGCCGTTTTCAATGTAAAAGCGCAAACTGTTTTGTATGACAACCTTACTTTGCGCAATGTAACCGGAAAAGCCTACATAAAAGACCAAACCGTGCGCTTCGAGCAGGTGACATCAAACCTTTTTGGCGGAAAACTAGCCTTCAACGGGAATGTATCTACACAAACGAACGTACCGAAATTTGAAATGAATTTGGGTGTGAATGAATTTGATATCGAGCAGTCTTTTCAAGGGCTCAGCTTGTTTCAAAATTTGACGCCCCTTGCTGCAGCACTTCAAGGCAAATTCAACACCACCATTGACCTGAAAGGGGCTTTAAATTCGGATATGTCTGTCAATCTGCAGTCTCTTACCGGCGATTTATTAGCCAATTTGTTGGGCGCCAAATTTAAACCCGACAGCAACAGCAATCCTTTAGTGGCAGGCCTGACTTCTAACTTAAACTTTTTAGATCTCACAAAACTCAATCTGAACGATTTGAAAGCACAACTCGAATTTAAAGACGGCGTCGTAGAAGTAAAGCCTCTCACGCTTATGTATCAGGACATTGCAATCAACGTATCGGGAACACACGGCTTCGATCAAAACATGAGTTACAACGCCACCTTCAACGTCCCCGCCAAATATTTGGGTAGCGGCGCGAGCAGCCTGTTGGCCAATTTGAGCGGACAAGATGCCCAAAATGTGACCGTTCCCATTACAGCCAACATAGGCGGTAGCTTTAGCAATCCCATCATCAAAACCGATATGCAAAGTGCCATCCAAAACCTGTCCCAGCAGCTTGTGAATAATCAAAAACAAAAACTGATTAACCAAGGGACGGGTGCACTTGGTGGAATATTGGGAGGTAACCAAAAGCAAGCCGACACCCTGAAAAAAGACTCTACAGCCACTAAGAAACCCGTGGAAGAGGCCGCCAAAAGCCTATTGAACAATATTTTCGGAAGTAAAAAGAAAAAAGACACCGTCAATTGAGCTTTTTTCTAACGAACTAAAAACTACCTTTGCGCAAAATTTTTGCATGGAAGATTTTTTTTTAACTAACAAACCCTATTTAACAGCCATCGACAAGGCAAGCGTTGAAGCCGAAGCGCCCAGCAATATCGCTTTGGTGAAATACTGGGGAAAAAAACCCAACCAGATTCCGGCAAATCCCTCGGTGAGTTTTACACTTTCAAACGCTAAAACCCGAACCCGTATTGATTTTGAAAAATGCAAAAGCCAGCCTCAGGCTTCTTTTGAGGTCTATTTTGAAGGAAAAAGAAACCAAGCTTTCAAACCCAAAATTGCGCAGTTTTTTGAGCGCATCCAAAAACACCTTCCGTTGCTTAGCCAATACCACTTGGATATTTTCACCGAAAACACCTTTCCACACAGTTCGGGGATAGCCTCTTCGGCTAGTGGCATGGCGGCTTTATCTTTGTGCCTGTGCGATTTTGAACGCAGATTAACACAAACCGACCCAGATGTTGAGTTCTGGAAAAAGGTTTCTTTTTTGGCACGATTGGGCTCAGGGAGTGCCTGTAGAAGTTTGAAGGGACCTGTGGTGCTTTGGGGAGCAAATCAAGCAGATGACAATGCCTCCGATTTGTACGGCACGCTGCCAAGTTTTCCAATACATCAAATATTTCAAGATTTTCAAGATACCATTTTACTGATCGACAAAGGCGAAAAAAAAGTGTCGAGTAGCGTAGGACATGGGTTGATGCACGCACACCCTTTTGCAAACCAGCGTTTTGCGCAAGCACATCAACATTTACATCAAATTAAAGAAGCTTTTTCTGCCGGAAATATTGAAGATTTTATACGCATCGTAGAAAGTGAAGCACTCAGCCTGCACGCCATGATGATGACTTCCGAGCCCTATTTTTTACTGATGAAACCCGAAACGCTAAAAGTGATTGAAAAGATTTGGCTTTTTAGAGCGCAAACCAATATTCCTGTTTGTTTTACGCTTGATGCCGGCGCAAATGTGCACGTACTCTACCCGAACCAGGTAGCCGAAAAAGTTAGAGAATTCATTCAAAGTTCCTTGTTGATGCATTGTGAAAACAATCAATTTATAGATGATTTTATAGGTGAAGGTGCAAAAATTATAAGTTAAGTTAACAATTTATATATCAGATTGTTTACTTTTGTGGGAGAAAAAATAAACAGCTATGAAAGGACCGCTATTTTATTCTAAGATTTTGTTGTTTGGCGAATATGGCATTATCAAAGATTCCAAAGGTCTTTCGATACCTTATAATTTTTTTAAAGGTGCGTTGAAAAAGACTAAAACGCACTCCGAAATATCAGAAAAATCTGCCTTGGCGCTTCAAAAGTTTTACACCTATCTCGCCGAATTGCAAAAAACGCAACCAGATTTGGTGACCTTTGATTTGGAAGCTTTTCAGCAAGACATCGATGAAGGAATGTATTTCGATTCCAGCATTCCACAAGGTTACGGCGTAGGCAGTTCGGGTGCTTTGGTGGCTGCGGTTTACGACAGATATGCAAAAGATAAAATTACGGTTTTGGAAAATCTCACTCGAGATAAGTTGTTGAAATTAAAAGGTATTTTCGGTGCCATGGAATCTTTTTTCCACGGTAAAAGCTCCGGACTCGACCCCCTCAACAGCTATTTGAGTTTGCCCATTTTAATCAATTCTAAGGACCACATAGAACCCACCGGCATTCCTTCTCAAAAGAGAGCGGGGAAGGGCGCCGTGTTTTTGCTCGATTCCGGAGTTATAGGCGAGACCGCACCCATGGTTAAAATTTTTATGGAAAACATGGAACAAGAAGCTTTTAGCGAGATGTTGCAAAAAGAATTTGTTCACTATACCAATGCCTGTGTGGATGATTTTTTAAAGGCAGATGTCAAATCACTTTTTTCGAACATCAAAAGCCTTTCACATGTCGTTTTAGAAAACTTTAAACCGATGATTCCGGAGAAATTTCACAAAATCTGGAAAAAAGGCATCGATACCAATGCGTATTATCTGAAATTATGCGGTTCGGGCGGTGGTGGATATATCTTGGGTTTTACAGAAGATATCGAACGCGCACAGAAAGCATTGAAAAACTACAAACTGGAAGTGGTTTACAACTTTTAATGAAAACTTTTCATGCGGTATGAGCCACACAAGCATATCATTATCAAGCTTTTTGGTCTCTTTGCCGTAGTCCGTGGCTACAATGTTGCCGCAATTGTATTGGCACAATACCTAGCCGCCATTTACATCTTTTCACCGGATTTGTCTGTGCGGGCGGTTTTGTGGGATTCACAGCTTTTTTGGATCATCTTTGCCTCATCACTTGCCATTGCATCAGGCTATATCATCAACAGTTTTTACGATGCCGAACGCGATAGAATCAACCGGCCACGCCGAACACTTTTCGACAGGATTATAAGTCAAAGAAGCAGACTTTTTGCCTATTTTATCCTCAATTTTCTCTCTGTCTTTGTTGCTGCTTTTGTGTCGTTCAGGGCTGTAATTTTTTTTTCCGCATATATATTTGCCATTTGGATTTATTCCCTAAGACTGAAACGGATTCCCTTTTTTGGCAATTTGGTGTCGTCAATTTTAATCATCATGCCGTTTTTCGCGGTTTTTATTTATTACAAAAATTTTCAACAAGTTGTCTTTGCGCATGCTACGATTCTGTTTTTGATGCTGTTGATGCGCGAAATGGTCAAAGATCTTGAGAATCTACAAGGCGATTTGTTGTTGGATTACAAAACCATCCCGGTGATATACGGGGAAACCTTTTCAAAAAAAATCATCACACTCTTTGGCCTCATCACGGCAATAGTCATTTTAACCCTTGTCAATACGTTCCCTATCGGGTATATGTTCTTGTACTATTACGCTAGTATTTTTTTAATAGCCCTCGCACTGTTTTACTTATGGAAAACTAAAGCCAAATGGGGATATGTACTGGTGCATAATATTTTTAAATTTATCATTGTGGCCGGCGTTTTCTCTATTGTGTTGATTGATGTTGACTTGCTTTTACGGAAGATTTTTTAGCGTTTTCCGACTATGAATTTACAAGGATTCATAGCAACTTCTTCTTTATATGTTTATTGAGAGGGATTTGTTTTTACCAAAATTTGTATCTTCCACTTTGATAAATAATTCACGATGCCTAAAATACTTCATCTAGACACCAACCATCCTTTACTTATAGAAGGACTGGCCAAGCTGGGTTTTGAAAACCATACCGATTACACTTCCGACAAAACAACTATTGAAAAAAAGATAGCCGACTATGAAGGCATCATCATCCGAAGCAGAATCCCTATCGACAAAAGCTTATTGCAGGCGGCTACCCGCTTACAATTTATTGGGCGTGTAGGTGCCGGTCTTGAAAACATTGATGAAACTTTCGCCAAAAAAAGAGGCATCCAACTTTTTAATGCGCCAGAAGGCAACCGAAATGCGGTGGGCGAACATGCACTAGGTTTGCTTTTGTCTTTACTGAACAGGATTCACATGGCCCACTTCGAAATAAAATCCGGAGTATGGCGCAGGGAAGCCAACAGAGGCGTCGAACTCGATGGGAAAACGGTGGGCATCATAGGTTATGGAAACACCGGCAAGGCTTTTGCAAAAAAACTTCGGGGTTTTGATGTGGAGGTTTTGTGTGTGGATATTTTGCCGGATATGGGCGACACATATGCACGTCAGGTAACTTTTGACGAACTACAACGGCAGGCAGATGTGGTCAGCTTGCACATTCCGCAGACCCCACAAACGTTGATGATGGTGGATGAAAATTGGCTCTCGGGTTTTCAGAAGCCTTTTTGGCTGATCAACACCGCTCGTGGTAAAAGCGTGGTAACGCAAGATTTAGTCGCTGCGCTTAAAAATGGTCAAGTACTCGGCGCCGGTTTAGATGTTTTGGAATACGAAGCGGCCTCTTTTGAAGATTTTTTTGAGCGCGCAAACATACCGGAACCGCTAACTTATTTACTACAAGCGCCCAATGTGGTGCTCACGCCACATGTGGCAGGATGGACGGCGGAATCCAAAGTAAAACTGGCACAGACCATAGTCGATAAAGTAAGTGCATTTTACCAATTGTGACACACTGTGAAAAGGAGCCTTCAAATAGCCGACTTTACATTTGCCGGGTTTTCATTGGCCATGATAGTGGGTATTTTTCTGTCGGATGTATTTCAATTAGAACCCAATCAACTGCTTTTCCCGGCTTTAGCAATTTTCAGCATCATCTTGCTCTTGCAGCTGTTGTTGCGGTTTTGGTTTATTGAGAATACAAATCTCATCAAGATTTTCGGCCTTTTTGTGTGGGGTCTATTTCTGGTTTTAGGCGGATTTGTTTACACTGTACAAAAACCTGAAAACCAAAAAGAACACTATCACCATCAAATAGCACAGACACATAATGCACTTGAACTTCAATTAGATGAGGTGCTGAAGCCTACGGCTTATGGAAAGCGATACATTATGCAAGTGACAGCCGCCAACGGCAAAAAAACAAGCGGATTGGTTTTACTAAACCAACCACAAACCGATACGCTAAGACTCCAATTTGGAATCAAATACGGATTTTACGGTGAAATCACAAAACCGCAATCTGCTAAAAATCCGCACCAATTTGACTATGCCGACTTTCTCCGAAAAAGAAAAATCCTGTATCAAATCAGATCGGACAGTGTCAATTTTTTACCAATTGAAAAAATTCCTCAAAACGGGATTTTATACATTCAGCAATTCAGGAGTCAGCTTCAAAAGAAACTTCAAGAACAAAACTTGCAAAACGATGAAGTTGCTGTGATGCAGGCTTTGCTGTTGGGACAAAGACAAGACATCCCGGACGCCCTAAACCAGGACTACACCAAGGCGGGTGCTATCCATCTTTTGGCAATTTCGGGTTTGCACGTAGGGCTGATTCAACAAATTTTGCTGTTGGTTTTGTTTCCATTGGCCTTTTTGCGCCACGGAAAGATTTACCAATTTTTAATCGCTACTTCACTGCTTTGGCTGTACGCTGCTTTGGCTGGTTTTTCACCTTCTGTGACCCGCGCTGTCACCATGTTTTCCATTATTGGCATCTCGCTTCATTTTGACAGAAAACTGCATCCGATTGCGGCAACTTTTATCTCCATGTTTTTTTTGATTCTGTACAATCCCAATTTTGTTTTTGAAGTGGGCTTTCAATTGAGCTACCTCGCCGTGATTGGCATCATATTACTGCAACCTTTTTTGGAAAGTTTGTGGAAACCCAAATTCAAAATCATCAAGTTTTTTTGGCAAATTCTCACAGTTTCTTTAGCTGCTCAATTGGCAGTAATGCCACTGAGTTTGTTTTATTTTCACCAATTTCCGGGGCTTTTCTTGGTGTCAAATTTGTTGATTTTGCCACTGTTGGGATTAATACTAGGCGTCGGAATTTTGGTTTTACTTCTGTTAGCTTTAGGCGTTTCATTTGACGGATTATACGAAGGCTACGGACGAGCCATCGGGTGGATGAACGATCTTATAACTTGGGTTGCGTCTCAAGAATCATTTCTGTTTGCAGATATTTATTTTAATAAGTGGATGTTAACGGCTGCATACTTGGCCGTGCTGTTTCTGATGCTTACTGTCTATCAAAAAAAATATGTGTATCTCATCAGTACAGGCGTGAGTTTATTGCTACTACAGTTGGCTTATATTTCTAGCAATAGGTTGGCACAATACCGTACAGATTTTTTGGTTTTTAATAAATTCGGCACTTCTCAATTGGCCATAAGACAAGGCCATAGGTTGGTTGTTTATCAAGATTCAACCACTGCGTTTGTTGAAGATCGAAATCTGAAATCGTTTGCTTTAAACGAAAGTATCACAGAAGTAATCGGGCAACCTCTTGCCAATGTTTTTTTATTCAACAATCAAGTTTTTTTGCTGTTAGACGGCGATTTTTACAAAGAGACAGCCCTCAAGCCCGATGTATTGTTGGTGAGCAAAAATCCAAAAGTGAATCCCCAGCGTGTACTACAACTTCTTCAACCTCAGCTTGTTTTGGTTGATGGGTCTAACTATAAAAACACGACCGATGTGTGGAAACACGCTGCGAAAAAAGCAGGATACCATTTTCACGCTACCTATGAAAATGGATATTTTAGCATGAACAAAGTTGATTATTAACACTAAATGTAACGCTGTTTTGGGTTGAATTGAATATTTTTGTTAAAATTCTCGACGATTCGTTCTATGAGCAAGAAAGCACTTTTTTTCTTACCGGACATCAGTGGTTTTTCGGAGTTTGTTCACAACACCGAAATCAACCACAGCAAGCACATTATGGCAGAGCTGATGGAAAAATTGCTCGATAACAACCTGCTCAAGCTCAAGTTGGCCGAGATTGAAGGAGACGCGTTGTTTATGTACACGGTGGACAATATCCCTACACTCGATCAAATTTTTCTTCAAGTACGGGCTATGTTTATTGCCATGCAAGCGCATCTAAAAAGATATGAATACGAACGCGTTTGTCATTGTGGAGCTTGTAGTTCTACAGACAACCTCAGTCTCAAATTCGTCGTACACATAGGGGATATAGAATTCATAAAAATCAAGAAATCGGTAAAACCGCACGGTAGCGATGTCATCAAAGTACACCGCCTTTTAAAAAATCAAATACCGGTTGATGAATACGTACTTTTCACACGCAGTGTTATAGCGGAAGTTCAAGAAACTGAAGCCCCTGATTTTATGAAATTAGCCATTTCCGGCAGCAACACCTACGATTTTGGTAGCATAGATTACGTATATGTACCTTTGGAGGCACTCAAGCAAGAAGTGCCCTATGTGCCTCCAATTCCCGTAGATATTCCCAAGCACAAATTGGTTTTTAGAGAAGCTGTCATCACCGCAGACAGCCTGTCGTTGTATGAGCTAATCAGCAATTTTAAATACCGTACCCTTTGGAATAAGAACATTCGCAAAATCGATTACGAAGAAGATCGGCTAAACAGGGTGGGAACGGAACACCAATGTATTGTCAAAGGCGGTAAAAAGTTGGTGCCGATGACGATAAAGAAACACGTAAAACCCAAACAGCTCGTCTATGGCGAAAGAATGAACGAAATACCTTTTGTCAAAACACTGCACATATATTTTTTGGTAGAAGCCATCGATGATAAAACAAGTCATTTGACTGCCGAAGTTTACGCAGATTTTAGCATCTTTGGCATCGTGTTTAAATATTTCATCCAAAAGGTTTTTCACAATACCATTAAGAGTAATATGGAAGAAATAAAAAAACTCTTCGACAACGGATTTACAACAATTTAATATAAAATTTTTAACATGCACACAGTCCAAGACTTCAATTTTAAAAACCAAAAAGCCCTCATACGTGTCGATTTCAATGTCCCTTTAAATGATAATTTTGAGATTACCGACACCAACAGAATAGAGGCAGCCAAGCCCACAATTGTCAAAATTCTCGAAGATGGCGGCAGTGCTATTTTGATGTCCCACTTGGGCAGACCCAAAGGCAAACAAGATCAATTTTCATTGCGACATATTGTGTCAAAAACCTCCGAAATTCTGGGCGTTCGTGTCAAGTTTGTTTCAGATTGTATTGGTGCTGAGGCTGAGGACGCGGCAGCAAATTTGGAACCCGGAGAAGTTTTGCTACTCGAAAATTTGCGTTTTTATGCCGAAGAAGAAAAAGGTGACGAAGCATTTACCAAAAAGCTATCCCAATTGGGCGATATTTATGTAAATGATGCTTTTGGAACGGCGCACCGCGCACATGCCTCTACTACCATTGTAGCCCAGTTTTTTCCGCAAAAAAAATGTTTCGGATTCCTGTTGGCAAAAGAAATAGAGAGCATCAACAAGGTTTTTAAAGACGGCGAAAAGCCCGTAACCGCTATTTTGGGAGGCTCTAAGGTTTCTACTAAAATTACGATTATCGAAAACATTCTAGACAAAGTAGATCACCTCATTATTGGCGGTGGCATGACGTACACCTTTGTAAAGGCCAACGGCGGCAAGATAGGAGATTCTATTTGCGAAGACGACAAACAAGAACTGGCACTTGACATCATAAAAAAAGCAGCAGAAAAAGGTGTACAAATCCATCTTCCTGTCGATGTTTTGGGTGCAGATGCTTTTAGCAATGATGCACATACCCAGGTGTTTAAAGTGGATGAAATTCCTGATGGTTGGCAAGGATTAGACGCCGGTCCGCAAACGCTATCCCTGTTCGAAGAAGTCATTTTAAAATCCAGAACCATTTTGTGGAACGGTCCGGTCGGTGTATTTGAAATGGAAACCTTTGCCAAAGGAACCATCTCTGTGGGCGAGGCTATTGGACGCGCCACCAAAGCCGGTGCTTTTTCACTGGTTGGCGGCGGCGACTCCGTAGCTGCAGTTAAGCAATTCGGCTTGGAGCCCAAAGTGAGTTATGTGTCCACCGGAGGTGGTGCCATGCTGGAGATGCTTGAAGGTAAAACGCTTCCGGGTGTAGCTGCTATTTTGGAATAATATTTGATAAGGCATTAGATGCTTGTAAAAGTCCAGTTTATAAATATAATTTTTTTAAAACAAATGCGGTATCTGACCAGCGTTTTCGCCTTGTTATTGTTCTTTGTGGCTGCAGGTCAACAAAAAAGAACAGATTTTCTCAAGAATCCTAAGACAACAGATACGATTAAATCGGATTCTCTTCAGCAAATTGACGAGTTTGCGTTACATCTGCTCGATAGCGACAGCACCTTTGCTTTTTTTAAAAAAGAAGTCGATACGACTTCCAATAAGGTTACTTTTCATCTAAAAGATCACCCTTTGGCGCTGAAATACGATTCGCTTTTTCTTCGAAAAATGTATGACGAAAGTCTGTATGACAGCATCCACACCGTTGTTGCACTACAGAATACGCCTGACGAAGCCTATGTGGTAGATTTGCCTACGGACACCTTGAAGGCTAGGTTGCGCATGTTGGATTCAAAAACACCGTTTAACATTGCTTACAATCCCATTTTGGAGCAGGTGATTCATACCTTTCTCAAAAAAAGACGCAAATCGCTCCAAAGGCTCATCAACCTCAGCGAATATTATTACCCCATGTTTGAAACCCAGCTCGACGCAGCCGGCGTTCCTTTGGAAATCAAGCATCTTGCCATAGTGGAATCTGCTTTGAATCCGGTGGCACGTTCGCGCGTGGGCGCTACCGGTCTGTGGCAATTTATGTTTCAAACAGGAAAGATGTACGGATTGGAACTCAATTCTTTTGTGGACGATAGGTCAAATCCTTTGAAATCTACACAGGCAGCCGCAAAATACCTATCCGATTTGTATAAGATTTTTGGCGATTGGGATTTGGTTTTGGCCGCTTACAATTCAGGACCGGGGAATGTGAACAAAGCCATCCGACGTTCCGGAGGCTATCAAAACTATTGGAATATCCGTCCTTTTTTACCAAGAGAAACCCAGGGTTATCTGCCCGCTTTTTTAGCCACACTATACATTTTTGAATACGCAGAAGCACACGGTTTTGAAAGAGGCAGGTCGCAAATCAAAATGTTTGAAACAGATACCATCCAGGTTAAAAAATCTATCTCATTTAAACAGCTTTCACAGATTTTATCCCTTCCCGAGCAAGACATCTACTTTTTAAACCCATCATACAAACTCAAAATAATACCTCACGTTGAAGGTAAAAATTATTGGGTACGTTTGCCTAAATCGCATGCGGGCTTGTTTGTCACCAACGAAAATGACATTTATGCATATCTCGATCAAGAAGCGGCAAAAGACAAAGCGTCACTCCCCGATTTTAAAGCGATGGAAGCTGCCACGGTTTACAGGGTAAAAAGCGGCGATTTTCTGGGCAAAATAGCGGAAAGATACGGCGTGTCTGTCAACCAGATTAAGCAATGGAACGGTTTGAGAAACAACAATTTGCGTATAGGCCAACGCTTGACGATATATCCTAAAAACCCAACCGTGGTTAAAACAAGCCAAGCACAGCAGCCACAACCCACAGTAACTTCAACAAGCGGTAATGAAATGATTTATACCGTTAAAAATGGCGACTCTCTGTGGAGCATAGCTCAAAAATTTCCGGGCGTTTCGGTAGAAAACATTAAAGAATGGAACGGTATTCGCAGTAACAATTTGAAACCCGGTATGAAGCTTAAACTTTTGAAGAGTTAGTCTTGTTTTAAACGGTGAAATAAGAGATGCGTTAAGTGAACTTTTAACATTAAAGTAATTTTTTTGAGAATACATCAGTCTGTCAAACTTTTGACAAAAAACAATAAATACAAACAGATGAACAAGCTTTTATTTCTTTTTGTAAGCGCAATGCTTATCATCTCTTGCGGCGAAAGCGACACAAACAATGTGTCGCAACGCGTTTTGCCCGATTCTAACGGTCGCATCAACGCCCTCACGGTGGTTATGGATAACGAATTGTGGGAAGGCAGCGTGGGAAATGCTGTACGCGATTCTCTGGCCAAACCTGTCGATGGTTTGCCCCAAGACGAACCACTTTTTGAGATTAGCCATTTGCCGACCGGCACTTTTTCGGGTTTTGCAACCAAGAGCCGTACGATTCTGATTGCTCAAAAAGGGACTCAAAACAGATTTGCCATCGATAAAGACGTGTATGCAAAACCACAAAGAGTTGCTGTTTTGGAAGGCAAAACAGATGCAGATATTGTTAGGCTCATCCAAGAAAATGCAGACCGAATCAGCGAGGTTTTTAAAGAGGGAGAAGTCAACGAAACCATGCGCAGAATACACAAATCACTGCACGGAGACGAAAGCCTCAAAGAAAATCTAAAAATTGATGTCCCCATTCCGACGGCTTATCGATTTGCCTTATCCACACCCAACTTCTTCTGGATTCGGAAAGATATTCCCCAAGGCCACATGAATTTATTGGCCTATGAATTGCCCCACCGCACCTTCAATAACGACAGCGAAGTGCTAGATTTTATCATTCGTACAAGAGACTCTATCGGTGCCGCGCATATCCCGGGTCGGTTAGAAGGTTCGCATTTAATTACCGAGGAAGCCTATGCACCTTTTTTAAATGAATCTATGATTTCCGGGAGAAAATGCTGGGAAACCAAAGGCACTTGGGAGGTTAAAAATGACTTTATGGCCGGCCCTTATGTGAGCTATTTAATTGATGATGTAGAAAATAACCGCTTAGTTGTATTGGAAGGTTTTGTGTTTAAACCCTCCAACGAAAAACGAGACAACGTATTTGAATTGGAATCTATCTTGAAATCAACCAAATTCCTATAAAAAAAGCCGCTTAAAGGCGGCTGTCGAAATATCAAAAATTTTTAGGCGACTATTTCTTTTCAGATTTGTCAGTCTTAGAAACGTCGCTGTTTTCTTCTTTAGAAGCGTTTTTAAATTCTTTGATGCCGCTTCCAAGTCCACGCATCAGTTCGGGGATTTTCTTACCTCCGAACAGCAACAGCAACACCACAACAATCAAAATTACTTGCTGTGGGCCAATAGCCAAAACGATTTGAGAAAGTGTATGCATTTTGTTTAAATTGTCAAACAAAGGTAAAAAGAAAAAATTAATAACCACACGCTTACTAAAATTCTTTTTTGTTCGTTCACCAAGACGCAGATATCTTTATATTTGTTTTTCATTATGAGCAAAAGTCAAAAGAAAACCAAAAAAGGCAGGTTAAAGCAAAGGTTGCTACACAAGTATCGCTTGGTCATTCTAAACGAGGAAACTTTCGAAGAGCGTCTCTCGTTTAAATTGACCAAATTAAATTTGTTCGTGTTGACAGGCCTTTCAGCCATTTTATTGATAGCCGGAACCACGGTGTTGATTGCTTTTACGCCTTTGCGCGAGTATATTCCGGGTTATTCGTCCACCCAGCTCAAAAGACAGGCTAGCGAGTTGGTCGTCAAAACAGATTCACTTCAGGCGGTGCTCAACAGCAATAGTTTGCTGTTAAATTCCGTCAGAAAAGTACTGACGGGCGACTTGGAGATTGCCATGATCAACAGAGATTCTATTTTTAACGCCATTGCCAAAGACCCGGAAAACATCGATTTTTCACCTTCAAGTCAAGATTCGCTGTTGCGCGATTTGGTGGCTACCGAGGAAAAATACAATGTTTTTGAAAATAGCCGATCCAAAATCACCAAAGTTCTATTCCCGCCTGCTGTTGGATCTATTTCTGAGGGTTATGACCCCAAAAACAAACATTACGCTGTGGATATTATAGTGCCGGACAACGCACCTGTAAAATCAATCGCAGATGGCACCGTTATTTTTTCGGGATGGACGCCCGAAACCGGAAACACCTTAATTATTGACCACGGCAACGGAATTATTTCGGCTTACAAACACAACAAGGTTTTGAATAAAGAAATTGGAGACATGGTCAAATCCGGTGAAGTTGTCGCTTTGGCCGGTTCTTCGGGCGAGCTATCGACCGGACCGCACCTTCACTTTGAACTTTGGATGAACGGATTTCCCGTCAACCCGCTCAATTTCATCGATTTTAAATAAAATTTGCATGTCACTAAAGTCATTTATAGCACCATTTTTTGCTAAATACATACGCAACAAAACCCGAAAATGGGCAAGTCGTCCTGTGGAGACGCAACAAAGCATCTTCAAGGAGCTCATTGCCGTGGGCAAACATACCCAATTTGGCAAAGCGCACGACTTTGACGGTGTTGTCAATCATGAGGATTTTGTGAGCCGGGTGCCCATTCGCGATTACGAATCCTTGAAGCCTTGGGTTGATAGGGTTGTACAAGGTGAAAGTGATATTCTTTGGAAAGGCAAACCTTTGTATTTTGCCAAAACTTCGGGGACAACTTCCGGTGTCAAATACATTCCGCTCACGCGTGAGTCTATGCCTTTTCATATAGAGGCAGCTCGAGATGCAATCTTGCACTATATAGCCCAAACCGGAAATGCATCTTTTGTGGACGGAAAAATGATTTTTTTGCAAGGCAGTCCGTTGATGCAGGAGAAAAACGGAATCCGGGTTGGCAGACTTTCCGGTATCGTGGCACATTATGTTCCGAAATATCTTCAAAAAAATCGAATGCCAAGTTGGGAAACCAATTGTATAGAAGATTGGGAAACCAAAGTGGAAGCGATTGTGGACGAAACACTACACGAGAATATGTCTGTGATCAGCGGAATACCTTCTTGGGTTCAAATGTATTTTGAAAGGATACAGAGTAGAACAGGCAAAAAGGTGGCAGAAGTTTTCCCGAACTTCAATTTATTTATCTACGGAGGCGTCAATTTTGAGCCTTATCGGGCCAATTTTGAAAGACTCATCGGTAAGAGAGTAGATAGTATAGAGCTTTTTCCTGCTTCCGAAGGTTTTTTTGCCTATCAGGATGACCAACATTCATCGGGGATGTTGCTGTTGCTGAATTCCGGAATCTTTTATGAGTTTGTAGAATCATCGACTTTTTTCAGCGAAAATCCAAAAAGATTGACCATAGCAGAGGTGAAAACGGGTGTCGATTACGTGATGCTCATTACGTCAAATGCCGGACTTTGGGCTTATAATTTGGGCGACACCATACAGTTTGTAAGTACAAACCCATACAGGGTGATCGTAACCGGTCGTATCAAACACTTTATTTCTGCCTTTGGCGAGCACGTCATTGCTAAAGAAGTAGAACACGCACTCAAAGCCGGTATGCAAGCTTTCCCCGAAACCCGCGTTACGGAGTTTACGGTTGCCCCGCAGATTAGTCCGGAAACAGGTTTGCCCTTTCACGAATGGTTGATAGAATTTGAAAATAAACCCTCCAACCTTGATAAATTTGCAGAAGTAATTGACCTTGCGCTGCAACAGCAAAATAGCTATTATTTCGATTTGATACAGGGAAAAGTCCTCAGAAGATTGGTCATCAAATCTATCTCCGAAAACGGTTTTAGAAATTATATGAAATCTCAAGGAAAACTCGGCGGGCAAAATAAAATTCCGCGCCTGTCCAACGACAGGAAAATTGCAGATTTCCTGACGAATGCTACACCTAACTAAAATATAATACCATGAACTTGAACACCACACAACACCTCGTTTTGGCCTTGCTTCGCATCAGTTTTTCGGCTATGTTGATGACACATGGCTACGGCAAACTCACGCGGTTAATATCGGGTGATTTTCAGTTTGCCAATCCTATTGGGATAGGCGAATTGCCGACTTTGGTGTTGGCGATATTGGCCGAATTTGTAGCACCTATTTTTATCATAGTGGGTTATAAAACAAAGTGGGCCACCGTACTCCCGATGTTTACGATGCTCACGGCAGCACTCATAGTTCACCTGAGCGATCCATTTGCGAGAAAAGAACACGGTTTGTTGTTTTTCTTTGGTTTTCTGGCGGTGTACGCCTTTGGCGCAGGACGGTTTAGCATCGATAAAAAATAGATAATCGGTTGCCGATTTGTTTGATTTTCTGATGTTGAACTTAGGGAGGTGAGCAATCGATTTTAACTAAGTCCGCGCAATCGGATTCATAACAAAAAGATTTTTACTATTTTTGAAAGAAAGCGAAGGTGCGTAGAAATTAAAAATGTCAATATCCGGATGGGCATCGCACGGACTACAAGTCCGCGCTATCGGAGTGTCAATGAGTTTAAAGAGGGTTGTTATTTATCAGGAAATTTACTAGGGTTCTGTGAAGTATGAAAAATAGCGTTTAAGAAAACCGATTTACTGGGTTCATCTACAATAAAAAAGGCTACATAAGGAAATTTATCAAAAGGCAAAAATCGTTAATTGTTATCGTGAAACTGGTAAAAAGGGTTTATTTGTAAAGCTTTATAAGTTTCTTTGAAATCTTTTAAAAAGTCAGAAGCTACTTTTCTAGTAGCTTCTTTTATATAATATTCAACGGCTTCTTCAATGTTTTTAGAAGCAATTGGAGAAACGATAATCTTATAATTCATACTTCCTTTTTAAGTCAGTATATAGTGTTTCTGCTTCGGTATAAATCGCCTTGTCTGAGTTGAGTTGACAGTCTAAAATTTTCTGTTGTTCATTAGTCAAGCAGTAAGGTTTTGTGTCTGAAGTAGTTTCTAAAAGCGAATCCACATAACCCAAAACACGCTCTATAACACTTTGTGGCGCATTTTTAAGTTTTCTATTCAGTAAATCAATAGATGCAGTTTCCATTTTTTAAAAAATTAAACGACATAACAAATGTAACCAAAATAACTATTTAATCCTATACAAAATTTCATTAGAAACCCGATAGCGCGGATTTGTAGCCCGTGCGATAATAAGACTAATACAACGGCAACATGCTAACCCCCGCTACCGTACGATTGCATCGTGTGGTAATAATAAAAAGAAAAGCTTATTGTAGGCAAAAACTTATTTTGTTAAATTTGG